>Ga0164242_10001963_pt1 | contig 23989 bp, 23 predicted proteins | sample OricomgcompostMG_FD_108783 | JGI IMG/M metagenome (GOLD analysis project Ga0164242, IMG submission 108783) | Miracle-Growth compost microbial communities from Emeryville, California, USA - Original compost - Miracle growth compost (MG) ...
GATCGCCGCGGCGTCCTTTATCGAAACTCATGCCCTGTTCGTCTTCCCGGTTCGCCCCGAATCACATTACAAAAACCGCGCGCCGGACGACAAACGCAGGTCTTCGGGCGCTGCCACAAGTCACGCCACGGACTCTCTATAACCGAAAAGCGAACCGACCGCGAACAAAATCGTGTCGGCCCGGCGCGAAGTGCATCGATAGTTGCGCGAGCGTTGCTGCAACGGCACAGATCAGCACCATGGCGCTCACCGAACTGCTCTCCGATCCCGCTGCCTGGGCGGCTTTAATCACTCTCATCGTGATGGAGGTGGTGCTCGGCATCGACAACCTGGTGTTCGTCGCGATCGTCTCGAACAAGGTCGCCAAAGCGCAGCGTAGCCAGGTCCGGCGCACCGGTATCGGTTTGGCGCTCATCTTAAGGCTCGCGCTGTTGTCGATGATCGCCTGGATCGTCGGGCTGACGCAGCCGTTGTTCGATCTTGGCGTCGCCGGACCCGCCGATGCGCACGGACTGCCAAGCTTCGAAACGGCCTTTTCGGTGCGCGACTTGATCCTCGCGGCCGGGGGGCTGTTTCTGATCTGGAAGGCGACCAGCGAGATTCACCAGACGATGAGCGGCGAGGGCCATGGCGAGGCCAGCATCGCGACCAGGGCAGCACTCGGCTTCGGTGCGGCGATCCTCCAGATTCTCGCTCTCGACATGGTGTTTTCGATCGATTCGATCTTGACCGCGGTGGGGATGACCGATGAGTTGCCGGTGATGATCGCCGCTGTGGTAGTCGCGGTGGGGCTGATGCTGCTCGCCGCCGACCCGCTTGCCGAGTTCATCAACCGGAATCCGACGGTGGTGATGCTGGCGCTCGGTTTCCTGCTGATGATCGGCGCCGTGCTGATCGCCGAGGGCTTTGGTGCACATATTCCCAAGGGCTATATCTACACCGCCATGGCGTTTTCGGCCGGGGTCGAGGCACTCAATATCGCCGCGCGTCGCCGGCGGGCGGGGCGGAAGGATGTCGAGGACGGCGCCGAATCCCGATGAGCGTGATCAACGCGCATTGCGGCAAGCGATGATCGTCGAAAGTCGCTCGTCGGCTTCGGCCAAGGCGCATGACTCGGTATCACCACCATTGCGGTTTGACGACGCAGGTCTTACGCGCGGGACATGACCGTCCATTTCCACGAAGAAGACATTCCTGCCGGCCTTTTCGCCCCCGGCGCAATTGCCGTCGATACCGAGACGATGGGACTCGTTACCCCGCGCGACCGGTTGTGCGTCGTCCAGCTTTCCGACGGTGGGGACGACCAGCATTTGGTCCGCTTTGCACCTGGCAGTGATTACGCCGCACCCAATCTAAAGGCATTGCTTGCCGATCCCACGCGGCTCAAGCTCTATCATTTCGGGCGCTTCGACATCGCCGCGATCCAGCATTATCTCGGTGTCGTCGCCGCGCCAGTCTATTGCACCAAGATAGCCTCGCGGCTGGTGCGTACCTACACCGACCGCCATGGCCTCAAGGAGCTAGTGCGCGAGCTGCTCGGCCAGGAGATTTCCAAGCAGCAGCAATCGTCCGACTGGGGCGGACCAGCCCTTTCCGATGCCCAAAAGGATTACGCCGCGTCCGACGTGCGCTATCTTCATGCGCTGAAGGAAGAACTCGACCGGCGGCTGGCGCGCGAGGGCCGGGCTGCGCTTGCGCAGGCGTGCTTCGATTTCCTGCCGACCCGTGCCGCGCTCGATCTCTCCGGCTGGCCCGAGATCGATATCTTTGCGCATGTCTAGGATCGCGCCGCACCGACCGGGGCCCGAGCCCGGCCGCCTACCGGCAGCATATGTTGGATGGCCAGGAGGGGAAGCGGGTTGGTGTTTTCCTGCCACAGGTCACGGGAATGTCTGACGTTGCTCAGCGGATGCGAACGGCGCGGCAGGTCTGGGCGGCGCCGGGGAGCCATCACGACCGCGCGATCGGCATTCTCAGCGTCGTGCTACCGATGGCGATCGGCGTGCTGGCGGCGTTCCTCGTGCTGGCGCCGATGACTCGCAACGGCGATGCCAGCTTCCTGCTCGCCAAGAACAATGTCGAGGTGGCCCAGCAGCGCCTGAAGATCCTGCGCGCGGATTACCGTGGGCAGGACAGCAAAGGTCGCCCGTTTCAGCTCACTGCAGGCTCTGCGATCCAGAAGAGCTCAGCGCAACCTATCGTCAAGCTGAACAATTTGGCGGCACAGATCGAACTGACTGACGGCCCCGCGCAGATCATCGCCGGACAGGGCCATTACAACATGAACACCGAGCAGGTGACGCTCGACGGCCCGATCGATTTCCACGATGCCGACGGCTACAAGCTCAACACCCGCGATGCGACGATCGACCTCAAGACGCGCCAGCTGCAGAGCACGGGGCCAGTTGCCGGCTCGGCGCCGCAGGGCACGTTCAGCGCCGATCATATGACGGCCGATCTCGAAAGCCATACCGTCAAGCTCGACGGCAATGCCCGCTTGCGGATCGTGCCGGGAAAGACGAAATAGCCGGCCATGCCGTCGCCGCGCTTCCTGATCCCGCTGCTGCTGCTCGCCGGGCCGGCGATCGCGCAGGCGCAACGCCACAATTCGCAGGCGCCGGTGGATTTTAGCGCCAGTCATATCGAGCTACAGGACAAGGCCAATCGCGCGATCCTGTCGGGCGGGGTGGTGCTCAAGCAGGCAGAAATGACTCTTAACGCCGCGCGGGTAACGATCCACTACAGCGGGCAGGTGCTCAACGGTTCGCCGCAAGTGACCCAGTTTGATGCTGCCGGCGGCGTCACGGTGACTCGGCCCAACCAGACAGGGCGCAGCCAATACGCCGTCTACGATCTTAACAAGCATGTCATCACCATGCTTGGTAACGTGTCGCTGACGCAGGGGGGCGACACGGTGAATGGCGGGCGGCTTACGCTCAACCTCGATACCGGCCGCGCAGTGGTCGACGGATCGGCGGTTTCCGGTGGCGGGCCAAGCGGCGCGCCCGGTACCGTCGTTCAGTCGAACGGACGAGTCAGTGGCCGTTTCTCGGTGCCGCAGCGCGCAAACGGCACGAATAGCGGTTCTGCCGCCGCAACGACGACGCCCGGCAACAGCCAATAGGGCGAAATTTGTCACGCAACCTCGCGCAGAGGCTTTGATCGCGCCGCGGCAATCGCCTACATGCGGGCGGCGCGCCCGGCATGAAACTTGCCAAGCGCCGTTCCGGCGGGCTTTCGCCGATCATGACGTGCGAGCACGAGGACCGCGATGGACGAGATCACCACTCTCGACGGGATCGAGCCGATCCACGAAGCGCCGCCGGCCGACGGGCTGGCGGTGATCTCGATCGCCAAGGCCTATGACAAGCGGCCGGTGCTTACCGATGTTTCGGTCTCGGTGGCGCGCGGCGAGGTGGTGGGGCTTCTCGGGCCCAACGGCGCGGGCAAGACGACATGCTTTTATTCGGTGATGGGGCTGGTGAAGCCCGATTCCGGCCGGGTCATGCTCGACGGCGACGACATTACTGCGCTGCCGATGTACCGCCGAGCAATCCTGGGGCTGGGCTACCTGCCGCAAGAAACCTCGATTTTCCGCGGACTGACGATAGAAAAGAACATTTTGACCGTACTCGAGCTCGCCGAGCCAGATGCCGGCGCGCGTGCAGCGCGGCTCGAGAAACTGCTCGACGAGTTCGGTCTTGCGCGGTTGAGGGACGCGCCGGCGATGGCATTATCGGGCGGTGAGCGGCGACGCGCCGAGATCGCCCGGGCGCTCGCCGCCGATCCGACGATCATGCTGCTCGACGAGCCGTTCGCAGGGATCGATCCAATTTCGATCGCCGACATCCGCGATCTGGTGAAGGACTTGAAGCGCCGCGACATCGGCGTGTTGATCACCGACCACAACGTCCGCGAGACCCTCGACATCGTCGACCGCGCTTACATCATCTACGACGGTCGCGTGCTGTTCTCCGGGTCGCCAGAAGAGCTGGTGGCCGACGCGAACGTGCGGCGGCTGTATCTCGGCGAGGGGTTCTCGCTGTAGCGATTATGGCCCGCTCTGTCCTCTTCGCGTTCGCTTCGAGCAAGGTCGACAAACGGTCCAGGAAACGCGGCTACGGCTTCTCGCCTTCGCCCGATGCGAATAGAATGCAACAAGGCTCGGTGCCGTGAGCCTCGCGCCGCGCCTTGACCTGCGCCAGACGCAATCCCTGGTGATGACGCCGCAGTTGCAGCAGGCGATCCGCTTGCTCGCGCTGTCGAACCTCGAGATCGAGACTTACATCTCCGAGGAGATCGAGAAGAACCCGTTGCTGGAAAGCGTGCCGGAGGAGGACGGGCCAACGGCGGAGCCGGTCCAGGGGCCGGCTAGCGGGGAGCCGGCAGGCGCCGACGCGCTGATCGAGGGCCGCGGCGAGGGCGAGGCGGCGCTCGACGTCGATTTCGCCGCCGAGAGCTTTCACCACGACAGCGTCGCCGATTCGATCGGTGGGGCGGACGGCACGCTTGGGCTGAATGCGCTCGGGGGCAGCGCAGCGGCGGGAGAGGACGGACCCGATCTCGACGCGCTGGCTGACACGGCCGAAAGCCTCGCCGATCACTTGGTTGCGCAGGCTGGCGCCGAGATCGACGGCGCTGACATGTTCATCGCCGTGCATTTGATCGACCAGATCGACGAGGCGGGCTATCTCACTGCCTCGCTGCTCGACATTGCCAATCGTCTCGCGGTGCCGCTGGCGCGTGTCGAGGCGGTTTTGACGACCATCCAGACTTTCGATCCGACCGGCGTCGGCGCGCGCAGCCTCGCAGAATGCCTGGCGCTACAGGCCAAGGAGGCCGATCGATACGATCCATGCATGGCGCGGCTCATCGACAATCTCGATCTCGTAGCGCGCGGCGACTTGCCGCGATTGAGGCGGATTTGCGAAGTCGACGACGAAGACCTCGCCGATATGATTCGCGAACTCCGCAACTATGATCCTAAGCCGGGGCTGCGCTATGGCGGCGAGGCGGTGCAGCCGGTAGTACCCGACTTGTTCATCGCGCGGCGCAAATCGGGCTGGGCCATCGAGATCAATGCCGCGACACTGCCGCGCGTGCTGGTCAATCGCAGCTATTATGCCGAGCTGGCCTCGGGACCCCAGGACAAGGCGTCGAGAAGCTGGCTCAGCGATTGCCTCGCCAGCGCCAACTGGCTGGTAAAGGCGCTCGACCAACGCCAGCGGACAATCATCAAGGTCGCGACTGAAATCGTCCGCCAACAGGAGGAGTTCTTCCTGAAGGGTGTTGCCTATCTCAAGCCGATGACGCTCCGGCAGATCGCCGAGGCGATCGAAATGCACGAATCGACGGTGAGCCGTGTCACCAGCAACAAGTATCTGAGCTGCGCACGCGGTCTGTTCGAGCTGAAATATTTCTTCACCTCGGCGATCGCCGCGGCGGACGGCGGCGAAGCGGTATCCGCCGAGGCGGTCAAGAGCGCGATTCGCACGTTGATCGCCGGCGAGGGCAAGAAGATCCTTTCTGACGACACATTGGTCGAGCTGCTCAACGCCAGAGGCTTCGACATTGCGCGCCGAACCGTTGCCAAATACCGCGAGGCGATGGGGATCGGCAGCTCGGTGCAACGGCGCCGGCAGAAGGCGCTCGAAGGCGGGTGAGCGGTCTTGAGCGAGGCCGGTGCCCGGTCTAGGGCAATCGGAAGTGCAATTAAGGGCAGGGACGCGATGAAGGACAAATTGGTGACGCTGATCGGCGGCGGCGGCTTCGTCGGCCGCTATGTCGCACAGGCGTTGCTCAAGGCTGGCGCGCGGGTGCGGATCGCGCAACGTGATCCCCGGCAGGCCTGGTTCATCAAGCCGCTGGGGGGGCTCGGCCAGACCCAGTTCGTCGCCGCCGACGTACGCAAGCCCGAAACGGTGGCGCGCGCGGTGCACGGCGCCGACGCCGTGGTCAATCTTGTCGGATTGCTGGCGGGCGATCTTGACGGCGTCCACGTCGCCGGCGCCCGCAATGTCGCCGAGGCCTGTGCTGCGAATCACGTCGCGGCGCTGGTCCACGTCTCGGCAATCGGCGCCGATGTTGAAGCGCCCTCTCGGTACGGCCGCACCAAGGGCGAAGGGGAGGCTGCGGTTCGCGCTGCGTTCCCGAAAGCGACGATCATTCGGCCGTCGATCATGTTCGGGCGCGAGGATCACTTCACCAACCGATTTGCCGCGATGATCGCCAAGGTGCCCGTCGTGCCGATCTTGCGCGCGAGCACTCGCTTCCAGCCGGTATTCGTCGCTGATGTTGCAACGGCAATCGTCAAGGCTCTTGCCGATCGCGAGGCATTCGGCGGCAAGATCCTCGAGCTCGGCGGCCCCGACGTGGTGTCGATGGGGGAGCTGCTGCGTTGGATCGCCCGCGAGATGGGCCGCGATCCGGCGTTCGTAGAACTGCCCGAGGTGCTCGGCAGCCTCATCGCCGGTGCCGGCTTTTTGCCCGGCGCTCCCATCACCCGCGACCAGTGGCAAATGCTCCAGCGCGATAATGTCGTGAGCGAGGGTGCCGAGGGCTTTGCCGCGTTCGGCGTCACGCCGACGCCGGTCGCGGCCGTCGCGCCGGGCTGGCTGGTCCGCTTCCGCCGCAACGGCCGCTTCGCGAAGGTGGAGCGTGCCGACGACCTCGAACGCCTCTCCGAGCTGCGGCGCGACAAGATCGATCGCGCGGCCTGACGCCGGCTTTCTTCACCGCGGCCGTGCCTGCGGGCCAGCCGTTCCGGCCACTCGCATGAAAGCACGTCCATGCCGCTGATCGTCACAGCCATCCTGCTCGGCATCGTCGAAGGGCTGACCGAATTTCTTCCGGTTTCCTCGACCGGGCACCTGATCCTCGCAAGCGAGCTGTTCGGCTATTCCGCCGCCGAATGGGAGGTGTTCAATATCGTCATCCAGTTGGGCGCAATCCTGGCGATCATCGTCCTCTACTGGCGCACTTTCTGGGCGGTCGGCGAGGGAATGGTGCGGCGTGAGCCGGTTTCGTGGCGTTTTGCGCGCAACGTTATTGTCGCGTTCCTCCCGGCGGCGGTCATCGGCTTAGGGTTACATTCGTATATCGAAGATTTGCTCGATGCGCCCAAGGTGGTGGCGGTGGCGCTGATCGTCGGCGGCGTTGCGATCATCGCGCTGGAGAGACTCATCAAACATCATGATGTCGTCGGCGTCGCGGAAATCCCGATTGGACGGGTGATCGCGATCGGCTTCATCCAATGCCTGGCGATGGTGCCCGGCGTCAGCCGATCGGGCGCTTCGATCATGGGTGCGCTGGCGCTCGGGGTCGAGCGGCGAACCGCGGCCGAGTTCAGCTTCTTTTTGGCGATCCCGACGATGCTGGGCGCGACGACAGTCGAATTGTGGAAACATCGCCATGAGCTCGCCGGCGCCAGTATCGGCTGGGGGTTGATTGCGATCGGCTTTGTCGTCGCCTTCATCGTCGCGCTGGTGGTGGTTCGCTGGTTTGTCGGAGTCGTCAGCCGGCATGGTTTCGAGCCCTTCGCCTGGTACCGAATCCTCGCCGGGGTCGCGGCCTTGGCGTGGCTGCTAACTAGATAGGTCTGGTTCGGACCTAAATTCAGGAAGAATGTCGCACGGATTGATCTTGGGGCCGCAATAAACGATCAATTTAGGTTCGTAGTACTGTCCTATATGCCGGTTTTCGCGTGACAGGTGCTCGCAGACCGCATAAAAGCCGCGTCAATTCTCTCGGGACAGAACGATGGCGAACGACGCGATGCAGAAATTTGTCGGCCGGCAGCAGGCCTATCCGGCCAAGCGGCTACCAGCCGAGCGCGCGCGCGATTTCCGCGAAATCGCTGATCGCTTTGCGCCCAAGGCCGCGGCCGACCAATCTGCGCGCTGCGCTCAATGCGGGGTACCTTATTGCACGGTCCATTGCCCGCTGCAGAACCATATTCCCGAATGGCTGCGGCTGACCGCCGAGGGGCGCTTGCGCGAGGCTTACGAGCTTTCGAACGCCACCTCGACGATGCCCGAAATCTGCGGCCGCATTTGCCCGCAGGACCGGCTTTGCGAGGGAAATTGCGTGATCGAATCGGCCGGCCACGGCGCGGTGACGATCGGTTCGGTCGAAAAATACATCACCGACACCGCCTGGGACGAAGGCTGGGTCGAACCGCTTCGCGCCGGGCCGACGCGGGGCCAGTCGGTCGGCGTGATCGGCGCCGGCCCGGCGGGGCTCAGCGGCGCCGAATATCTTCGCGCCGCCGGCTATGAAGTGCATGTCTACGACCGCTACGACCGGCTGGGCGGGCTGCTTACCTACGGGATCCCAAGCTTTAAGCTCGAAAAGCAGGTCATCGACCGGCGCGTCGAGCGGCTGCGCGCGGGCGGCATCGTCTTCCACAGCAATTTCGAAGTCGGCCGCGACGCATCACTCGACGAGCTGCGGCAGCGCCATGACGCGATCCTGATCGCTACCGGCGTCTACAAGCCGCGGGCGATTCTGGCGCCCGGGGTCGGCAGCGCCGGCGTCGTAGAGGCGCTGGATTACCTGACCGCCTCGAACCGCAAGGGCTATGGCGACGCCGTGCCGGCGTTCGAGGATGGCACCCTCAACGCTGCCGGTAAGCGCGTGGTGGTGATCGGCGGCGGCGACACCGCGATGGATTGCGTCCGCACCGCGGTTCGCCAGGGCGCCGCCTCGGTCAAGTGCCTCTATCGTCGCGACCGCGTGAACATGCCCGGTTCACAGCGCGAAGTCGCCAATGCCGAGGACGAGGGCGTCGAATTCGTTTGGCTCGCCGCGCCGCAGGCGTTCGAGGCGGGCGAACAGGTGACGGGGGTCCGGGCGCACCAGATGCGGCTCGGCGCGCCCGATGCCAGTGGCCGGCGCGCGCCAGAGGTCGATCCTGGCAAGGATTTTGTCGAGCCGGCCGATCTGGTCATCAAGGCGCTGGGGTTCGACGCCGAGGACTTGCCCATGCTGTTCGGCACACCCGAGCTCGGTGTGACTCGCTGGGGCACATTGCTCGTCAACCGCGACATGATGACCAACCTCGACGGCGTGTTCGCTGCCGGCGATATCGTTCGCGGCGCGAGCTTGGTCGTCTGGGCGATTCGCGACGGCCGCGACGTCAGCGAGACGATGCACAAGTGGTTGAAGGAAAAGGCGCGTTCCACAAAGGTCGCGGCATGACGAGGTATCCCGCTTTGCGGCGGAGCGCTTCCGTGCCGAAAAGGCCGTTTATCGCCGCTGCCGCGCTGATTTTAGCCGCGCCCGCGGTTGCGCACCCTGGGCCAGCATCCGCCGGCAAGGCCATGTCGCCGGTCCGGGCTTCCGCGCCGGTCGATCCGATGACGCTGGCAAAGGCTCGGCAAGTAGCGACGCGTCTGCTGCCCCCCGGAATCTACAAAAAGATCCTGGGGTCGATGATGGGGCCCATAATCGACAATATGGGCGACATGGTAAAGTCGATGCCGCTCAAGCAACTCGCCGAGATCGGCGGGCTTGACGAGCAGCAGGCCGCCGCGCTCGACAAAGTGGACGTCGCCGAGGTGATGGCGATTTACGATCCGCATTGGCAAGAGCGCGAGAAGCTGTCGGTTCAAGCGATGATGGACGCGATGGCCGACTTCTTTACGACCGTTGAGCCCGGTTTGCGCGAGGCGACGGCACAAGCCTATGCCCGCCATTTCACCGCTGCCGAACTGGACGATCTCAACCGTTTCTTCGCCACGCCTTCGGGCACCAAGTTCGCCAACCGGTACATGACGATCATGACTGATCCGGCGGTGATCGACGCCACCAAGTCGATGATGCCGAAAATGATGCAGCAGATGCCCCAGTTCGTCCGGGCGGCGCAAAGTGCGGCCGCGGCGCTACCGCCACCGCGCAAGATCGAAGATCTGTCGCCGGCCGAAAAGGCGAAGCTCGCCAAGGCGCTTGGCGTCGACGAAAGCAAGCTCCAGGACCCGAAGACAAGCTTATGACCGACCAGCGCATTCGCCTCGCCCGCGAGGGCATGTACCGGCCCGAGTTCGAGTCCGACGCCTGCGGCGTCGGGCTCGTCGCGGCTACCGACGGCAAACCGAGCCGCCGGGTTGTGCAGTCGGCGATCGACGCCCTGAAAGCGGTATGGCACCGCGGCGCGGTTGATGCCGACGGCAAGACCGGCGATGGAGCGGGCATCCATATCGACCTGCCAAACGCATTCTTTGACGATGCGATTGCTTCATCGGGACACAAGGCGCTGCCCAACCGCCTTGCGGTCGGCATGATCTTTCTGCCGCGCACCGACTTGGGCGCGCAGGAGGCGTGCCGCGGCATCGTCGAGACTGCGATCATCGAGGCGGGCTACACGATCTATGGGTGGCGACAGGTGCCGGTCGACGTCTCTGTGATCGGCATGAAGGCGCAGGCCACCCGACCCGAAATCGAGCAGATCATGATAGCCGGCCCGCTCCCCGAAGAGCAATCGGCGGCGGAATTCGAGAAGGACCTCTACCTGGTCCGGCGGCGGATCGAGAAGCGGGTGATCGCCGCACAAATCAACGGCTTCTATATCTGCTCGCTGTCATGTCGCTCGATCATCTACAAGGGGTTGTTCCTCGCCGAAAGCCTTTCGGTCTTCTATCCTGATCTCACCGATGAGCGCTTCACCAGCCGTGTCGCGATCTTTCACCAGCGCTATTCGACCAACACCTTCCCGCAATGGTGGCTGGCGCAGCCGTTCCGCTGCCTCGCTCATAATGGTGAGATCAACACGATCCGCGGTAACAAGAACTGGATGCTGAGCCACGAAATCAAGATGGCCAGCTTGGCGTTCGGCGAGCAGTCCGAAGATATCAAGCCGGTGATTCCGGCGGGCGCTTCGGACACCGCAGCGCTTGATGCCGCGTTCGAGACGATATGCCGCGCCGGCCGCGACGCACCGACCGCCAAGTTGATGCTGGTGCCCGAAAGCTGGCACGAGGGCAGCGACATGCCGCCCGAGCATCTCGCCATGTATCGCTATTTGGCGAGCGTGATGGAGCCGTGGGACGGCCCCGCCGCGCTGGCAATGACCGATGGCCGCTGGGCGGTTGCCGGGATGGATCGCAATGCGCTCAGGCCCCTTCGGTATACCCGCACCGACGACGGGTTGCTGATCGTCGGCTCTGAGACCGGGATGGTCGTCGTGCCGGAAACGAGCGTGGTCGAGAAGGGCGCGCTGGGACCTGGGCAGATGATCGCGGTCGATCTCGATGAAGGCCGCGTGCTTCACGATCGCGAGGTCAAGGACCGGATCGCGGGCGAGACCGATTATGCCGCGATGTCGGCTGGCTTCCTCAGGATCGATGCGCTGCCGCCGGCGCCGGATGCGCCGAGCTGCCGCTACGATCGCGCCGAGCTCACCCGGCGGCAAGTGGCAGCCGGGCAAACGCTCGAGGATATGGAGCTGATCCTGGCGCCGATGATCGAGACCGCCAAGGAAGCAGTCGGCTCGATGGGGGACGATACGCCGCTCGCGGTGATCTCTGACAAGCCGCGGCTCATCAGCCAGTTCTTCCGGCAGAATTTCAGCCAGGTGACCAACCCGCCGATCGACAGCTTGCGCGAACGGCATGTCATGTCACTGAAGACCCGGTTTGGTAACCTCGCCAACATTCTCGATCCCGCCGGGCAGCAGAGCAAGGTACTGGTGCTCAACTCGCCGGTGTTGACTTGCGCTGATTGGGACCGTCTGAAAGCGCATTTCGGCGCCGCGGCGGCCGAGATCGACTGCACCTTCGCGCCCGGCGGGGGGCCGGAGACGTTGCGCGCCGCGATCCAGCGCATTCGCGCGGAGGCCGAACAGGCAGTCCGCCAGGGTAAGAGCGAGCTGTTTCTGACCGACGAGGCGATCGGGCCGGATCGCATCGGCATCGCCGGCGTACTGGCCGCGGCTGCAGTGCACACCCATCTCGTTCGCAGGGGCTTGCGCTCCTACGCTAGCGTCAACGTGCGCACGGCCGAGTGCCTCGACACGCATTATTACGCCGTGCTGATCGGGGTCGGCGCAACGACGGTTAACGCCTATCTCGCCGAAGCCTCGATCGCCGATCGCCACGCCCGCGGCCTGTTCGGCGACATGACTCTCGACCAGTGCCTCGCCAATCACCGCAAGGCGATCGACGAGGGGCTCCTGAAGATCATGTCGAAGATGGGGATCGCGGTAATTTCCAGTTATCGTGGCGGCTACAATTTCGAGGCGGTTGGCCTTTCGCGCGCGCTGGTCAATGATCTGTTCCCGGGGATGCCGACCAAGATCTCGGGCGAGGGCTATGCGTCGTTGCACCTCAACGCCGCGCTGCGGCACGAGGCAGCGTATGACCGCGCGGTGGTGACGCTGCCGGTGGGCGGCTTCTATCGTCAGCGTGGTGGCGGCGAGACGCATGCTTATTCAGCGCAGCTGATGCACCTTCTGCAGACTGCGGTCGGCACCGACAGCTATTCGACTTATCTGCAATTTGCGCGCGGTGTCGCCGACCTGCCACCGGTCTATCTGCGCGACTTGCTGGAGTTCAACTTCCCCGCGCAGGGCATCGCGGTCGAGCAGGTCGAGCCGATCACAGAGATTCGCAAGCGCTTCGTTACCCCTGGCATGTCGCTGGGTGCGCTCAGCCCCGAGGCGCACGAGACGCTGGCGATCGCAATGAATCGCATCGGCGCCAAGGCGGTATCGGGCGAGGGCGGCGAGGACAAGGCACGCTACAAGCCCTACGATAATGGCGACAATGCCAATTCAGGGGTCAAGCAGATCGCCTCTGGCCGGTTCGGGGTGACGGCGGAATACCTCAACGCCTGCGACGAGATCGAGATCAAGGTGGCCCAAGGCGCCAAGCCTGGGGAAGGCGGTCAATTGCCCGGTTTCAAGGTGACCGAGTTCATCGCCAGGCTCAGGCACGCGACGCCGGGCGTGACGCTGATCTCGCCGCCGCCGCATCACGACATCTACTCGATCGAGGATCTGGCGCAGCTGATCTACGACTTGAAGCAAATCAACCCGCGCGCCCGGGTCTGCGTCAAGCTCGTCAGCTCGGCCGGCATCGGCACCGTTGCGGCTGGTGTCGCCAAGGCGCATGCCGACGTGATTTTGGTAGCCGGCCACAACGGGGGCACAGGTGCCAGTCCCCAGACCAGTATCAAATATGCCGGTACACCTTGGGAAATGGGTCTTTCCGAGGTCAACCAGACCCTCACCCTCAATGGCCTTCGCGGCCGCGTGAAGCTCAGGACCGACGGCGGCATCAAAACCGGCCGCGACGTCGTGATTGCCGCAATCCTTGGCGCCGAGGAGTTCGGCATCGGCACGCTGAGCCTCGTCGCAATGGGTTGCATAATGGTGCGTCAGTGCCATTCGAACACCTGCCCGGTCGGCGTCTGTACCCAGGACGAGAAGCTGCGCGCCAAGTTCACTGGGTCGCCCGAGAAGGTCATCAACCTGATGACCTTCATCGCCGAGGAGGTGCGTGACATCCTCGCCCGGCTCGGTGTCTCGAGCCTCGACGAGGTCATCGGGCGAACAGAGTTGCTCCGCCAGGTCAGCCGCGGCGCCGAGCATCTCGACGATCTGGACCTCAACCCGATCCTTGCCAAGGTCGATGCCGACGATTCGCAGCGGCGGTTTTCGCTTAATACCTTCCGCAACGACGTTCCCGACAGCCTCGATGCACAGATCATCAAAGACGCGGCGGCGGTGTTCACGCGCGGCGAGAAGATGCAGCTGACCTATTCGGTGAGGAACACGCATCGCGCGGTCGGCACAAGGCTATCCAGCGAGATCACTGCCAAGTTCGGCATGTCGAAGCTCGCCGATGGGCATGTCACCGTTCGGCTGCGTGGCTCGGCGGGGCAGAGCCTCGGCGCATTCCTGTGCAAGGGGATCACGCTCGAGGTGTTCGGCGATGCCAACGACTATGTCGGCAAGGGCTTGTCGGGCGGCATCATCGCGGTCCGGCCGGTGGTCTCCTCGCCGCTGGCGAGCAACGAGAACACGATCATCGGCAACACCGTTCTCTACGGCGCGACCGCAGGGTCCCTCTTCGCGGCGGGACGTGCCGGCGAACGGTTCGCGGTGCGCAACTCGGGCGCCAATGTCGTCGTCGAAGGCTGCGGTGCCAACGGCTGCGAATATATGACCGGCGGTGTTGCCGTGGTGCTAGGCCGAGTCGGGGCAAATTTCGGCGCCGGCATGACGGGCGGTATGGCGTTCGTCTACGACGAGGACGAAAGCTTCGCGCGTAAAGCGAACCCGGACAGCATCGTCTGGCAGCGATTGGCGTCGGCGCACTGGGAATCGGTGCTGTACGATCTCGTAAGAACCCATGCCGAGGCGACCGACAGCAAATGGGCGCGGGGCCTGCTCGACGACTGGGACCGTGTCCGCGGCCATTTCTGGCAGGTCGTGCCAAAGGAAATGCTCGCGCGGCTGCCCCAGCCGCTCGACGATGCCGAGGAACTGGTCGCGGCAGAGTGATGCTGAACGCTCGGGGATTTTGGGCGACCGGCCACTTCAGCTTTGCCGACATCGAGCGCTCCCTCCCTTTCCCAATGAACCGAGCGCGCGAGGCAAGGGGCAGTGGGAAGGGCGAGGATGAACGTCGAAGATAGATGATCATCCTGATGCCCGGCCAATCGGGTGGGGCATCTCGTGCCGGCACCGGCCCAAGCTATGCGAATCGTTTGGTCGGCCGGTATTCCGGTAGCTGCAAGCTGGCCGGTCGTCGCCCCATTGCCCAAGGCGAGATGTTGTCCACCACCGACATCGACGGCGGGGACCTCTTATACCGCTTTCCTCTCGGCGCTCCAGAATCTAACACGATCCCATGTGGCAGCTTTACCAATTTCCGCTTTGTCCGTTTTCGCGCAAGGTCCGGCTGCTGCTGGGCGAGAAGGGCGTCGGCTATGAATTGGTGCGCGAATCGCCGTGGCTAAGGCGTGACGAGTTTCTTGACATGAACCCGGCCGGTCAGACGCCGGTGATGACTGATCCCGAGCGCGGTATCCTGCTGATCGATTCGATGGCGATCTGCGAATATTTCGAGGAAACGATCGACAAGACCGCGATGATCAACGGCACCGCGGCCAACCGTGCCGAGATTCGCCGGCTTGTCACCTGGTTCGACACGCATTTTTTCCACGAGGTGACGGCGCCGTTGCTCCATGAGAGAATGATCAAGCGGCTGGTCCATCGCGCTGCCCCCGATGCGCGCGCGCTACGCGAGGCGATGAAGGCGGCCGAGCGGCATCTTGATTATGTCGATTACCTGCTCGACCATCGCAACTGGCTGGGCGGAGCGACAATGAGTCTCGCCGACCTTGCCGCCGCAGCGCAAATCTCTGTCGCGGACTATCTCGGCGGAATCGACTGGAAGGGACACGAGCTGACCGCCGGCTGGTATGGCGGCTTCAAGAGCAGGCCGAGCTTTCAGCCGCTGCTGTCCGAACGGATGGAGGTGATCGGCCCGCCCAAGCACTATGCGAATCACGATTTCTGATGCACGTCACGCATGATCGAGACGCCGAGGCGGCGCCAACCATCGCTTTTGACGAATTTTTGAAAGTCGACATTCGGGTCGGCACGATCGTCGCGGCCGAGCCGTTTCCGGAGGCGCGCAAGCCGGCCTACAAACTGACGATCGACCTCGGGCCGGTGATCGGCACCAAGCGTTCGTCGGCCCAGATTACGCAACGGTACAGGCTTGAGGATTTGATCGGGATGCAGGTCGCGGCGGTGGTCAATTTCCCGCCGAGGCAGATCGGTCCGATGATGTCCGAGGTGTTGACGCTTGGCTTTCCCGACGAGAACGGGGACGTCGTGCTGGCGACGCCAACCCGAGCGGTGCCCGACGGGGGGCGGCTTTTTTAGTCCGCAACCGTAGACCGCTCAGAGTAGCCATAAAGCATACCGAAATAACATATCAAAACATGTTCGGCGCGGGTACTCGACTTCTCCGAGCCCACCGCGACACCGACACTGGAGTCCCGCGTTAGCTAGCCAGCAATCCCACCAAGGCCGCGAGGGAAACCAGTACCAGGAATCCGTTGACGACGATCAGCACCGCGCCGGGCAGGCGACGGGTATCCGGCTTAGGCGTGATTGGCGGCATCAGCTCGCGCCACACTGCGGCGAGAAAGCAGAACGCGCTGAACAGCACGAGCACACACCCGGTGGCGACGATCAGCCAGTTGACCACGAGCTTGTCGAGCAGGGCTCGCGCGCCGATCCCAGATGCCAGCGCGGCAAGGCCAGTGCGGACCCAGGCGGCATAGGTTCGCTCTGCGGCCAGCACGGTACGGTCGGCGGCGAGCTCGGTACGTCGGTCGGCCGTGTCGGCCTGCTTAACTTCGCTGGCGCGGACCAGCGCCGCGCTCTCGGCAATCTTGCGGTGAGTGCGTTCGGCGCGTGCGTCGGCGGGATCGACCATGTTCCATCAACGATCGAGCGACATGACGGTGCCGAGGATCAGCCGAACCGCTGCCTGAGCTTCAGCATCGCGAGCGCTGCCTTGGCCGCTTCACCACCCTTGTCCTTCTCGGTGCGCCGCGCGCGGGTGAGCGCCTGCGCCTCATCCTCGACTGTCAGGATGCCGTTGCCGATGGCGAGCCCGTCCATGCTGAGCGCCATCAACCCGCGCGCGCTCTCGCCGGCGACGATCTCGAAATGATAGGTTTCGCCCCGGATCACCACCCCCAGCGCGACATAGGCATCATAACGCCCGCTCTCGCTTGCCAGCGCGATCGCGCCGGGTACTTCAAGTGCACCGGGAACGGTGATCGTCTCATGGCTGTGCCCGGCAGAGTCGATCGCCGCCCGCGCACCTTCGAGCAGGAGGTCGTTGAGGTGCTCGTAGAAGCGCGCTTCCACGATCAGGATATTGGCCATGTTCACGTTGTTCCGGCGAACGCCGGAACCTCCCTGTTGCCGTTGCGGCTATTCGTCGAAACCCAGCTTTAGCTGAGGTGATGATCGTCAGTCGATCGGCCTCTCGCCGACGATCGACAGGCCGTAACCGTCGAGCCCGATCAGCGTGTGGTGAGTATTGGTGAGCAGCACCATCTCCTCAATGCCAAGTTCGGTGAGGATTTGCGCGCCGACGCCGTAATCCCTCAGCTCGTCCATATCGGCGGGCTTGAGCGTCCCAGCCTTCGCCTGCACCGCGCGAGTGAAGGCGTCGCCGCGCTGACTGGCCAGCAGCACCATCACGCCGGCTCCCTCCGCGCCGATGATCTCCATTGAGCGGCGGAGAAGGTCGCCGCGCTCGCCGCCCTCGCCGAAGATGTCGGTGAAGGGGGAGAGGACGTGCATCCTCACCAATGTCGGCTTGTCGGGATCGACCTTGCCTTTGACCAGCGCGATTTGCTCGGTCCCCTCGGCCTTGTTGAAGAAAGTAACCGCTGTCCACTCGCCGCCCCAGCGGCTGGTGAAACGCGCCTCGGCACGACGCTCAACCAGATGGTCATAGCGGCGGCGGTAGGCGATCAGGTCGCGGATCGTGCCAATCTTGAGGTTGTGGCGTTGCGCAAAGGCGACGAGATCGTCGAGGCGCGCCATGGTGCCGTCCTCGTTCATTACCTCGCAGATCACGCCGGATGGGTTAAGCCCGGCAAGCCGCGCGACATCAACAGCGGCCTCGGTATGACCGGCGCGCACGAGCACGCCACCCTCGCGCGCGACCAGCGGGAAAACATGGCCGGGCGAGACGATGTCCTCGGGACCGTTGGCCGCGTCGATCGCCGCGGCCACCGTACGCGCGCGGTCGGCCGCGGAAATGCCGGTGGTGACGCCCTCCTTCGCCTCGATCGAGATGGTGAAGGCCGTGCCGTGGCGGGTGCCGTTCTTGCGGCTCATCAGGTCGAGGCCGAGCTGGTCGACGCGGCTCTTGGTCAGCGCGAGGCAGATCAGCCCGCGACCGTGCGTCGCCATGAAATTGATCGCATCGGGAGTCGCCATCTGCGCCGGAATGATGAGGTCACCTTCGTTCTCCCGATCCTCGTCGTCCACCAGGATGAACATGCGGCCATTGCGCGCCTCGTCGATTAGTTCCTCGGGGGAGGAAAGGAAGCCGTGGCGAAGATGGGCGAGCTTGGGATCAGGCTTGGCCACGATAGGTCTCCATGCGCTTGAGGTAACGGGCAAGGACGTCGATTTCGATATTGACCGGTTGGCCGATTTCGATTGCGCCGAGCGTCGTCACCTCCTGGGTATGTGGAATGATGTTGACGGTGAAATGGGTGCCGTCGGCTTGATCCGCCACCCTATTGACGGTCAGCGACACGCCGTCGACTGTGATCGAGCCCTTGGGCGCGACGAAGGGAGCGAGCTCGCGCGGAAGCCGGATGGCGAGCCGCTTCGAGTCGCCCTCGGGGCGAAGGTCGACCACCTCGGCGATGCCGTCGACGTGGCCGGTGACAATATGACCACCCATCTCTTCGCCCAGCTTCATTGCGCGTTCGAGATTAAGGCGGCGGCCGGTGCTCCATTGGCCCTGCGCGGTGCGCGAGACGGTCTCGCCCGAGACGTCGACGGCGAACCAGCCGGGGCCTTTGTCGACCACGGTAAGGCATACCCCCGAACACGCGATCGAAGCGCCAAGGTCTACGCCGGCCGTGTCATAGCATGTGGCAACCACGATGCGCAGATCGCCACGCTGTTCGACCCGCTCGATCGTTCCGATGTCGGTGATTATTCCGGTAAACACTTAAATTGCCTCCCGGCGGCGCAGGTAGACCTCCAACCGGTCGCTGCCAAGGCGCCGCGCATCAACAAGCCGCCAACGGTCGTGGGCGTCGGCGAGATGAGCAAGGCCGATGTCTCCGAGCGCCGGTTTGCCGCCGATCACGATCGGGGCGCGATAGAGAAGCAGGCGATCGACAAGGTCGGAGGCGAGAAAAGACGCGGCGGTGGCGGCGCCGCCTTCGACGAGAATGTGGTCGACATTGCGCAAGCCTTCGATGCTTTGCGGCGAGTCAATCATCACCCAATCGTCCGACTCGCAAGAGCGCGTGACCGGTTCCTGCCGGTGCGGCCCGCGGTGCGTTTGGCGCGAGGAGATCCCGTCGTTACAGGGATGATGGCTAGCGGAAAGCAGGACGCGACGAGGGCTTCGCGCCTCGAGGCCGGAAAGCCGCACATCCAGTCGCGGCGCATCCGCGTCGAGCGTGCCTCGACCGACCAGGATCGCCTCGTGGCGAGCGCGTTCGAGGTGCGCGTGCGCGCGCGCTTCGGGGCCCGTGATCCAACGACTCTCGCCGTTCGCCAAAGCGATGCAACCGTCAAGCGAGGTGGCGAGCTTGAGCGTCACCTGCGGCCTGTCGAGCGCTTGGCGGGCAAGGAACCCGGCGGTTGTTTGCCGTGCCTCTGCAGCGAGGACGCCGTGGGTCACGGCAATGCCGGCGGCTTCCAGTAAGGCGATGCCGCCGCCGTCGGTGCGCGGATCGGGGTCGCCGAGCGCGATCACCACGTGTGCGACGCCCGCTTCGACCAGCAGCTTGGAGCACGCCGGGCCGCGCGGACTTTGGTGGGCGCAAGGCTCGAGCGTGACATAGGCGGTTGCCCCACGCGCCGCCGCACCGGCCTCGGCCAGCGCAACCGCCTCTGCATGGGGACGGCCGCTGGGCTGCGTCCAGCCGCGGCCGACCACCTGGCCATCGCGTACAATCACGCAGCCGACATTGGGATTGGGTGCCGTCCGACCGCGGCCGCGCTCGGCCAGTGTCAGGGCGGCGGCCATCCACCGCGCATCGGTCGTGGCTACAGCCAAGGTGCCGTCGCGTTTTGCAGCTTCTGGAACTCCGCCTGGCGCTGCTTCTCGGCCTTTTCGATCTCGGCCTCTTCTTTCGCCTTCTTGGCCATGTCGAGCTTTTGCTGGGCAAGAATCTCGGCTTCACTGCGGTTGAGTGGCCAGCTCTGCACGTAGATGATGTTCTCGTGATAGGTCGGCTTGATATTCGAATCGATGTCGAAGGCGATCAGGATCACCAGGGTGACGACCATCGCCGCGATCAGGAACCACAGTTCACGGGGTTTGCGCTTCACCAAGAAGCGCCGCATGTCGCGGTATGCGCGCGGGACCGAGAAATACCGAAGGACGGACATGATGGTGGGTAAATAGGGCCGAACCCCGCGCGAGGCGAGTCACCTTTGCTGATCGCAAGCTAAAACGATACAAATCCCGAGCCACCCATCCGGCCTACTGGATGGGTGGCAGGGTGGAGAACGCCCCCAAACAAAAGTCTACAAGACTTTATTCTTCTTGAAGCTGAAAGGTTACCCCCATCGTCTTCCAGCTCTCGACTGGCACGCCGCCGCGTGTCGCAGGCTTGAAGCGCCATTTCTTCAGCGCCTGATTGCGGGTGGCGGCAAAGAAGGCGTCGCTCGCCGCGCTGACCTTCTGAACCTGCTCGACGCGGCCGTCGACGCCGATAAGCACCCGGACGACGACTCGCCCTTGATGGCCCGCGCGGCGCTCCTCGGGCGAATAAGTCGGCTGGAAATCATCGGCATAGCGGGGGTCGGTAGTGGCAGCGACCAGCGGAGGCAGTGGCAGTGGGCTCGGCTCCGCCGCGGGCCCCACGCCCGCCCCGAGATCGACCGGCCCCGCCGGCGGCAGGATCGTGGTGATGGAGATCGGCGGCTCAGCGCTGACCGTCTTGACCTCGGAAGGCGGCGCGACGGGTAGTGGTGTCGTCGAGGATCGGACATCGGGCTGCGGTTTGGGCTCGGGAAGTGGAGGAGGGGGCTGGTCGAGCGGGATAAGGCTAACATGGATCGGTTTGTGGGTAACGGGAATGACCTTGGGCGCGGCATAAACCAGCGCAAGCAACACGCAGCCGCTGATCAGCAGCGACGCGCCGAGGCTGGCGGGTTTGGGTCCGCGCGACCCGGTATGACGGTTCGCATACATGGCCTTTCTCCTTGGCAGTCTCCTTCTGCCGGTCTGCATGGCCGGCCAAATGAAATGATACAACGTAACCGATGCAACGGCAAACGCTTTCGCGGTCAGGCGCTTGCCAGTCGCTCGAGCGCCCGCGTCCGGCCGATAAGGGGAAGGAGCGCGGCCATGTCGGGGCCATGATCACGACCCGTGAGCGCTTGACGCAGCGGCAGGAACAGCGCCTTTCCCTTCCGGCCGGTCTCGGTCTTCAGCCGGTTCGTCAGTGCGTGCCAGGGGTCGGCCGACCAGTCGATTTGGGCAGCGACGGCGCAGGCATCGGCCAAATAGGCGCGATCCTCCTCGGCGATCGCCGGCGTGACCGGTCCCTCGACGACGTGCCACCAATCGGCGGCGTCAGCGACGACGGACAGATTGGGCCGGATGGCTTCCCAGGCTGCCGCATTCATGCCGGCGGGGAGGCGCTCGGCCACGGCCTCGAACGGCAACTGATGGACAATTCGCGTGTTCACCGCGGCGAGTTCGGCCTCGTCGAAGCGTGCCGGTGCGCGGCCGAAGCGGGCAAAGTCGAACGTTGCGACCAGTGGCGCGGCCTCGACAACCGGCTCGACCGGATCGCTGGTGCCGATCCGCGCCAGCAGCGCGCGCACTGCGGAAGGCTCGATGCCACGTTCGCGGAAGGCATCCACGCCGAGCGAACCCAGTCGTTTCGACAATTTGCCCTCGCTCCCGATCAGCAGCGCCTCATGCGCGAAAGCGGGCGGCTCGGCCTCCATCGCGGCGAACATCTGTAGCTGCAGCGCGGTGTTGGACACGTGATCCTCTCCGCGCACGACATGAGTAACGCCCATGTCGACATCGTCGATCGCGGAAGGGAGCATGTAGAGCCACGATCCGTCGGCGCGGCGGATCACGGGATCACTCATCGTGCGTGGATCCACGTGCTGGGGGCCGCGGACCAGGTCGTGCCATTCGATCGCCGCGTCGTGGTCGAGGCGGAAGCGCCAGTGGGGGCGGACACCATCAGCCTCGAGGCGCGCGCGATCGGCATCGCTGGTGGCGAGTGCAGCGCGGTCGTAGACCGGCGGCAGGCCTCGGCCGAGCAAAATCTTGCGCTTGAGCTCAAGTTCCTGCGCTGTCTCGTAAGCTGGATAGATGCGGCCTGCCGTGCGCAACGCCTGGAAACGCGCTTCGTAACGATCGAATCGCGCCGACTGGCGCTCTTCGCCGTCGGGCGCCAGGCCAAGCCAGGCAAGGTCCTCGCGAATCGCATCGACGAAGCGCTCATCGCTTCGTTCAGCATCGGTGTCGTCAATCCTGAGCAGGAATCGGCCGCCGTGCTTCCTCGCCCACAGCCAGTTGTGCAGTGCGGTGCGGATGTTGCCGACGTGCAGCCGACCAGTCGGCGCCGGGGCGAAACGGGTAATGACGGACATGGCTCCGGCTTAGACCGAGCGTTTTGGTCGCGCTAGGCCTGTTCGCCGCCGCGTCCTTTCGCTAAGCGGTGAGGTAATACCCCGGAGGAATTCGATTTGCTGACGATCATCCAGATTCTGCAGGTGCTGCTCGACGTCGTATGGTGGATCGTGATCGCCGACTTCGTACTGTCGATCCTGATCGCGTTCAACGTCGTCAATACCTACAACGGTTTCGTCCGTTCGCTCTACGATGGCATCGAGCGGCTGTGCCAGCCGATGTACCGGCCGATCCGGCGGATCATGCCCGACACCGGCATGATGGATTTCTCTCCGGCGGTGGTACTGGTCATCATCGCTATCCTCAACATTGTCCTGAACCATCTGGCGATGAACGTCGCCTACGGCGCGCCGATGTGAGGAGGCGCGGATGACGGCGGAAATCATCGACGGCAAGAGTTTTGCCCAGGGTCTGCGTGAGCGCGTCGCTGACGAGGTCGCGCGGCTGCGCCCCGCTGCGGGCCGCGCGCCGGGACTCGCGGTAGTGCTGGTCGGCGACGATCCGGCCTCGTCGGTCTATGTCCGCTCGAAGGGCAAGGCAACGCTCGCCGCGGGAATGGAAAGCTTCGAGCATCGGCTGCCTGAGACAACCAGTGAAGCCGAGCTGCTAGCATTGGTCGACGCGCTTAACGCCAATGACGCAGTCGACGGCATTCTCGTCCAGCTGCCGCTGCCGCCGCAGATCGACGAACGCAAGGTGATTGCGCGGATCGATCCCGACAAGGACGTTGATGGCTTCCATCCGGTCAATGCCGGGCGGCTGGCGACGGGGCTGCCTGGTTTCGTGCCATGTACGCCGCTGGGCTGCCTGATGCTGCTCAAGGACCAGCGACAGAACCTCGCCGGGCTCGACGCGGTGGTGGTCGGCCGCTCAAACATCGTCGGCAAGCCGATGGCTGCGCTGCTTACCGCCGAAAGTTGTACCGTCACCATCGCCCATTCGAAAACGCGAGACCTTTCGAGCGTGGTTCGTCGCGCCGATATCGTCGTCGCCGCCGTCGGGCGTCCGGAAATGATAAAGGGCGAGTGGATCAAACCGGGAGCCATGGTGATCGACGTCGGCATCAATCGCGTCGACGGCAAGCTCGTAGGTGACGTGGATTTCGATGGCGCCGCTTCGGTGGCGGGCGCTATCACGCCGGTGCCGGGCGGGGTGGGGCCGATGACGATCGCCTGTCTGCTGCGCAACACGCTCGTTTCGTTTGGCCGTCGTGAGGGGCTAGCGCTCGACGAGACCCAGTTGTGATGGCGACAGGCGGGCTCGCCGGCCTGTTCGTCTCGTCGCTGGTTACCTTCTTTGTCGTCATCGATCCGCCCGGTTGTGCGCCGATTTACGCCGGGCTGACCGCCGGGGCACCGGCGCCGCACGTCCGAGCCATGGCGGTACGCGCGGTCCTGGTCGCCGCCGCGATCCTCTTTGTCTTCGCGCTTTTCGGCGAGGATATACTTAACGCGCTCGGTATCAGCCTCGACAGCTTTCGGATCGCGGGCGGCATCATGCTGTTCCTGATCGCGCTCGAGATGGTGTTCGAAAAGCGCACACAGCGCCGCGAGGACCGCGCGCAGAAGCTAATCGACACGCCCGAGCACGAGGAC
>Ga0164242_10001964_pt1 | contig 23972 bp, 20 predicted proteins | sample OricomgcompostMG_FD_108783 | JGI IMG/M metagenome (GOLD analysis project Ga0164242, IMG submission 108783) | Miracle-Growth compost microbial communities from Emeryville, California, USA - Original compost - Miracle growth compost (MG) ...
ACCGAGATCCGCGCACATGGCGGTGGATCCCGCACCCGCCACGACGAGCACAGTCACGATCGGCCCGATCTGACTGACCGTGCCTATTGCCGCCCCCGTGCCGGAGAAGTCGGCCGCCCCGAACTCGATCAGCAGGATGTTGAAAGTGAACACCAGAAGCACGGTGTAAGGGATGGTCAACATCAGTGCAGGGACCAGCGATACCCGCGCTACGAACCAGGTTTGGCTGAGGTACTCGCGCCACGCGAAGGGCGGCCGGAACATCAGCACGAAGACGTCGAGGGTCATAGCGAAGAACCCACCGATTGCCCGTGCGGGTTTGGTTGCGGCGCCGAGAGCAATCACGCGGCAGCCGCCAACCCGCAGCCGGACGACGCTTCGGTTCCGACCGAGCCGTACGGCCTGCCATCTGTGATCAGCACTACATTCGATTCAACGGTGCGCTTTGCATCACCTTCCCTTCCGAAGTCCACCGAAACCGGTAGATTTGACCGCATTCCTGTTGAATAGCTAGTGGTTCGCTGATCACTAAGCGACGGTTTGACGCGATGCATGCACGGATGGCCTTCGTTGAGAAGCACGCCCGAAAATGTATGGCATGAACTGCCCCGACTTCCCCTCCCTGCAGTGGGAGATGGTTCCCCATACCGAGGCACGGACCACAAACCGAGCCACTTGCGCGCTCGCGATTCTCTCGTTCTCCGAGCAGTCGCCTTAGCGTTTCGTCAATCACATTTGCCGTCCACGGTGCTGGGTCACAGCGGTATGCATAATTAGTCCCTGTACACAAGGAGGTGGACTCATCGTCGCTGACTCACGCTCGGGCGCCCTCAACTCAGCGAGAACCCGCGACCCCGACCGCAAGAAAAGGATCCTGCAAGCTGCAGCCGACCTGTTCGGGCGCAAAGGCTTCCATGCCATATCCATCGCCGACATCGGCAATGCCGCAGGAATCACCGGCTCAGGGGTTTACCGGCATTTCGAGAGCAAATCCGCCATCGTGGTAGCGCTGTTCGACCAGGTGATCGACGACCTGCTCATCGACGCGCAAAAAATCATCACCGGCACGGCCGACTTATCCACAGCGCTGATCAGGTTGATCGAAGGGCAGGTCGAGTTCGTGGTGGGAGACCGCCAACTCGCGCAGGTTTACTACAACGAGATCAATAATGTTCCCGACGCCGATCGCAGGCGGCTGCGCCGCAAGCAGCGTTTGTACCTTGAAGAATGGGTGCACTTGGTGCACGAACTGCGAGATGACCTCGACGACACTGAAGTGCGCGTCATCGTCCATGCCTGCATAGGTGCGATCCAGTCACCACTGTTTCATAACACCGGACTGACCGACAACAGGCTGCGCGGCCTGCTCAGCGAGTCGGCGCGCGCCATCCTGCGCGCTGCCCATGCCAGCGGCACAACACCTTCCGCGCCTGCGACAAGTACCCGTTGCTGAAGCCACCCCGCCCCTTCGGCATCCGCGGCTATGCCCGTTACCCCCGTAGACAGCAGCAGTCGACGATTGGCTGCGTCTCCCCGAATAGGTGCACAATGCACCCCAGCGAGGGATTTGAGGCCAACATCACACTAGCTACCGTCCTCTATGAGGTTCGCAAAGACCGACCGCAATCGGTCAGCATCTTCGCGACCATACGAGGAGGAGCGTTATGGGACGAATGACCACCGAGGTGATGACACACGATGTCAGCCTCATCTGGCAGAACCTGTTTACTTGGCTGAGCTGGAGCATCACCCTGGCCATGGTCGTCATCGCCATCCAGATGGGGCGCAAACAGCGCACCCCCTTCTACCTCATAACCTGCCTGGCCGCAGGTATCGCCGCATACGGCGAACCGCTCTACGACGTCGCCTTCGATCTGTGGTTCTACGACGCCCAGGGCGGCAAGCCCGGCGCCGGCCTCATGCATTTCTCGGCGTTCGGAATTCCGCAGCCGAACTGGACCCACAGCGGCTATGTAATCCTCTACGCTGGCGCATCCCTGTACGCGGGCCGCCGCGTCTACGAAGGCCGTTTCACACGCAAGGGCCTGTTCGCCCTATGGGGTCTGGAGATCCTCACCTCGTGTGTCTTCGAGATGGTCGGTACCGGAACCGACGTGTACACCTACTACGGCCCCCACGTGCTGCGCGTCTGGAACTACCCAATCGTCATCGGGATTCTCGAAGGTACGCAGGTCGTTTTGTTCACGGTGGTGGCAGCACTCATCTGGCGTAAGACGTTCAGCGCGTGGGGCTTGCTGAGCCTGCTGGTGGTCTTTCCGATGACGTTCTTCGGCGCGAACTTCGGCCTGGGCTACCCGTTGATCATCGCGATGCACCTTGACAACGGCCTGGCATCGAGCGCGCTCATCACGGTTGCAACGCTGCTCTCGATCGCCTTGTGCACGACGACTATCTATGGTTTGGCGGCTTTCGTCCCACCGAATCCGGCCGATACAAGCGCACCCACGCAATTACCCCGGGCCGATGCGCAACTCGCCAGCTGAGCTGGTCAATAGCCATGGTGGGTAACGGCTTTCAAATCCCCATGAGATCCCTGACCCGAAAGTCCATCGTGGATCTCCAGGGCCGCCAAGGCCGAGACCTTTTGCCTGACCGTCCTTACCGTCCGTGGCATCGAATTCCGCAGCCAGGCCACGAGCAATCCCGGAACAACTGCGCGCACCCTTCAGCCATAATGCGCGCCAAGGGATTTCTCATTCGGTTATCGCGCACTCGGACCAGATGCCTACCTCGTTGACAAACGCGACAGCTTGGTTGCGCATCGGCTCGATGATGTCCAGGTTGCGTGCGGTTGCGAGCCATCTCATGAGACAGGTGCCGTGTACATAGACTGCAATATCGGTGGCGCGATATCCGGTTCCGCCGATGCCGGGCTCGCCAGCGTCGTAGGCCAAGCGGCCCGTGCCGAGTGCATCGGGTTCGACGGCGTCTGGTCGACCGAAGTCGATCGAGATCCTTTTCTCCCTTTGGCCATCGCGGCCACGACCACTACCAAGGTGCAGATCGGAACCGGAATCTCGGTCGCCTTCGCGCGAAGTCCCATGACCACAGCGACGACCGCCAACGATCTACACGAATTGAGCGGCGGACGCTTTGTACTCGGGCTGGGTTCACAAATCCAGGCGCACATCGAGCGACGATTCTCAATGCCGTGGTCCCCACCCGCCGAGCGCATGCGCGAGTACGTGTGCGCGGTGCGCGCGATCTGGCACGCCTGGCGAACCGGTGAGCGTCTGAACTTCGAGGGCAACAGTTACCGGCACACACTCACGGCGCCGATGTTCACTCCCACGCCGCATCCGCACGGCGACCCCAAGATCGTGGTGGCAGCCGTCGGACCCGCAATGACCCGTACCGCAGCACAAGTTGCCGACGGCCTGCTCGTCCACGGATTCACCACTCAGCGTTATCTGAGTGAGGTGACGTTACCTGCGGTCACTGCCGTGTTGGAGGAATCCGGACGCACCCGCGCGGACTTCACAGTGTGCTACCCCGGCCTGATCGCCTCAGGAGCCGGAGCTCACGATATGACCCGCGCCGTGGAACGTGTGCGCCAACAGATCGCGTTCTACGGCGCCACCCCGGCCTACCGCAAGGTGCTCGAACTGCACGGTTGGGAAGATCTGCACGCCGATTTGCATCGACTGTCCAAAAACGGAAAGTGGCAGACGATGAGTGCCCTGATCGACGACCAGGTGATGAACACCTTTGCGATCGTGGGTGATCCCTCCGAGATCGGTCCCCGGGTGCTCAGCCGCTTCGATGGATTGGTCGACCGGTTCACCTTGCTGACGCCCTACCCTATGACAGATGAGGACACGGCGACCATCATCGCTGGAATGCGCACCGGCAAGCGAGATTGAGCCGAGGCTCTCGACCCCGGCAGCCAAGAATCCTGGTATGCGGCCGACAATCTGTGTGTACGGAGCGGGAGCCATCAGTTGTCACATCGCCGGGCATCTCGCCAAAGCCGGCGCGGCAGAGGTATCGGTAGTGGCACGCGGGGCTACGGCATCTGCCATCGCGGACAACGGGATATGCGTACTGACACCCACCGACGACTTCACTGTCCCGGTGAATGTCACCACCGATCCCGGCACGCTGGGCGTACAGGACTACGTGATCATCGCCCTCAAGATCCACCGTGCTCGCTTTGGCCGGGTTACGCCAGCAGGTCTACCACGCCACCCTTTAACGGCCCGACGAGTAAATCGACGCCGTTACCTGGCGCGGCTGACTACTTGGCGCGGCTGACGAACTGCTCGAGCGCCGCGGCGTTGTCAGGTGCACCCAACAACTCCTCCAGGTACGCGTCTTCACGGCTCAGCGCCGCGCGAATTGCTTCAACATGCGGCGCCATGATGGTCCGTTTCACAGCAATGAGACTCGAAAGAGGATGACCGGCCAGCAGTTCGGCGTGACGGCGCACCTGCGCTGCCAAATCGTCGGGTTCGCACAACCGCCATACCAAACCCATATCGAGGGCCTGTTGGGCATCTATCCATTCCGAGGACAGCAGCACCCACGCCGCATTCTGCCTGCCGACAAGGGCCGGCAACAGATACGACGATGCCGCCTCGGGGGCAAGTCCCAGACTGGTGAACGGACACTTCAGTCGCGCGGTTGTGGACATGAATGCCAGATCTGCGAAACCCAGGATGGTAGTACCGATTCCGAGGCCCACCCCATTGACTGCGCAGATCAGCGGTTTGGGGAACTCTGTCAGCACTGCCATCAAACCGTTGAAGCCGTATTCACCTGGGGTGAAACCTGTTCCGGCGGCTCGGGCCTGGAGTTCCTTGAGATCGGTCCCGGCGCTGAACGCCCGGCCGGAACCGGTCAGAATCACCACCGAGACACCATCGTCGGCTGCAGCCTCACGCAACGCAATCGCCGTGGCATCGTAGAGCGCCTCGTCGAATGCGTTGAGCGCATCCACCCGAGCCAAAGCGATTGTCCGAACTCGCTTGCCATCAGAGATTTCCAGCATATCCATCCTCACAAGGAAGCCAGTTGATTGATGTGTTCTGGGCTACGGGCATTGATCACCATTGTGGTGACGCCGGTAGATTCCCAAATCTTGATCTGCTCGCGGACGTGGTCCGCATCACCGACGATCGCGGCGTCGTCGACCATTTCGTCCGGGATCACCTGAGCCGCTTTGGCTTTGTCGCCGCTTCGTAACAGCACGGTGACTTCGTCGACTACGTCCCCGTAGCCCATTCTCCGGTACACCTCGGCATGGAAGTTGGTGTCATCGGACCCCATACCGCCCACATACAGCGCCAGATACGGCTTCATCGCCGCAAACGCCGCTGGCCGATCCGCGGTGATCACGATATTAGCGGTCGCGCAGATCTCGAAGTCTTCACGACTTCGGCGCGCACCACGACGCGAAAACCCTTCATCGAGCCACGAATTGTAGGTATCGGCCATCCGCGGTGTGTAGAAGATCGGCAACCAGCCATCGCAGATCTCGGCTGCCAGCGCTACGTTCTTGGGCCCCTCGGCACCGAGCATGATCGGGATGTCTGCACGCAATGGGTGAACGATGGATTTGAGTGGCTTGCCGAGACCACTGGCACCGGCACCGGACAACGGCAACGGGTAGTGCGGACCGGCACTGGACACCGGTGCCTCACGCGCCCACACCTGTCTGACGATGTCGACGTATTCGCGAGTGCGGGCCAGCGGCTTCGAGAACTGTTGGCCATACCACCCTTCGACGACCTGGGGCCCTGACACACCCAAGCCCAGAACGTGCCGGCCGCCGGATAGATGATCCAACGTCAACGCGGCCATCGCGCACGCGGTGGGCGTGCGCGCCGACAACTGCGACACCGACGTACCCAAGCGCAGCCGTGAAGTCTGACGCCCCCACCAGGCCAGCGGGGTGAACGCGTCCGAGCCCCATGCCTCGGCGGTGAAGACTATGTCGAAATCGGCATTTTCGGCAGCGGTCACCAGATCCGCATGGTTGGTAGGAGGTTGCGCGCCCCAGTACCCGAGTTGCAGCCCAAACTTCATGATTGGCTCGCCTCCACTATCGAGTCAGTACGATCTGGGCAGATCGAGGCTGTGTTGCGCGACATAGTTCAGGATCATCTCCCTGCTCACCGGCGCTATTTGCAACAGTCTCGCCAGTCCCCACTGCGGCAATAAGCCGTATTCGGCCGAAATCCCGTTCCCGCCATGGATTTGGATCACGTGATCGACCGCAGCGACGGCCGCCTCAGCGGCAACGTATTTCGCGATGTTGGACGCCTCACCGGCCGACAGCCCCTCATCGAACAGCCAAGCAGCGCGCGCAGTGGCCACCGCGGCGAGGTCCACCTCGATCTTGGCTTTGGCCAGTGGATGCGAAATAGATTGGTAGGCACCGATAGGTGGTCCCCACACCGACCGCGAGCGCGCATAGTCGGCCCCCTTGCCGACCGCATGTCTACCGATGCCCACGCACACGGCGGCACCGGTGATGCGCTCGGGATTGAGACCGTCGAAGACCTGGCGGAACCCCTCGTGTTCTACACCCAGCAGGTCCGAAGCGGACACGCGAACATTGTCGAAATGCAATGTGTACTGCTTCTCCGGCAGGTTGATCCCGACGGGCAACCGATGCTTGACCAGCCCTGGGGCATCAGTGGGCACGATGAACAGCGACAGGCTGTCCGCGCTCGTACGGGCGACCACGATGATCGCCGCGGCCTCGTCTACGCCGGAGATGTAGTACTTGGTCCCGTTGATCAGATAATCGCCACCATCCCGTACCGCCGACGTGGCGATCTGACGGGTATTGGAGCCGGCCTCCGGTTCGGTGATGGCGAACACCACCTTGGTTTGCCCCGACGCCATTGGGGGCAGCCAACGCTGTTTCTGTTCGAGACTGCCGTAGCGGCTCAGCAGTTCACCGGAAATCGCACTGGAGACCAACATCAGCAGCAATGGACAGCCGTGGGCCGCGGTTTCCTCGCAGACAATCGCCAATTCGGCCATACCCGCTCCGCCGCCGCCGAATTCCTCAGGGAAGTTGATTCCGATGAAACCGTGCTGGGCCAGTTCGGTCCACAGTTCACCCGTGGGCTCATGGGCCACCGAACGCTCGGCAAAATAGGCCGGTCCGTACTTGTCGGTGATCGCGCCAACTGCCGAACGCAAATCCCGGTGTTCGCTTGATTCGTGGAAGTCCATGCCGAGCTAGACCAGCTTGTCCGGAACATCGGTATTGATCGCCCGCACATACTCCCCGAAGCTCTTCGCCTGAGCGTCGGGCCTGGTGCACGAAGCGACACCGTCACCGAGGAACCCGACGACGACGAAATTGAGCGCCTTGAGGTTGGCGAACTCGTAACGCCGGACCGTCAATCCCTGTGCCTCCGGGACCAATTCGGTGAATCTCTGCACCGTCAGATGCGACCGTAGCCACTCCCAGCGGTCGTCAGTGTCGGTCCAGACACCGATATTGGCGTTACCACCCTTATCGCCGGATCGGGCCGCAACCACACTGCCCAGCGGTCTGCGCGTGGTAGGACCGAAATCGGTGGGCACAATCAGAGCCGGCGGTGGACCGACCTCGATCGGGGCAACCTCCGCGGCGCCCGCGATGATCTCCCGGGTTCCGTCGGCATGCACAACGGTGTGCTCGACGACAGACGCGGGAACCAATGTCGGCCAGTACACGCCGAATTCACTCGCCGTCGTCGGGGGCGTGGTGGTGTAGAAGCCGGCGTATCCGGCCACATACAGTTCGATGACCGCATTGGAAAACGCTCGATCGACCTTCGCCTTGTCAGGATCCTTGACCGTCACACGCAGGTGTGCTGTCGCTTCGGCCATATTGGCCGGATCGGCCTTGTCATAGCGCAGCAGCTGAATATCGACGTGTTCGAAGCGGTCCTCACCCCCGAGGATCGTCATCAGTTCATCGACTGCCCAGCGCGCTTTCTCCTCAACATCGAGTCCGGTCAGCGCCATGGTCATCGTGTTGCGGAAGCCGCCGATGTAGTTCATCGCGACCTTGAGCGTATCCGGCGGCGGCGTACCGACGGTACCGGCAACCTGCACCCTGTTCTCACCCACCTGGGTGACCTGGCAGGAGTCGAAATGCGCCACCACGTCCGGATTCGGGTAAGCCGGGGCACCGACTTCGTAGAGCAGCTGCGCGGTCACCGTGCCCGGGGTCACCACACCACCGCTGCCCGGCGCCTTGGTGATGACAAAGCTGCCGTCACCGGCCAATTCAGCGATGGGCGAACCCGGATAGCGGCGGTCGGTGACCTCGCGGATCTGGGAGTAGTTACCACCGGTGGCCTGTGGACCGCATTCGATGACATGTCCGGCGGCGACCGCCCCGGCCAGTGCGTCGTAGTCGTCACGTGCCCAACCGTGCCACCACGCGCCGATACCGACCACCAGCGCCGCGTCGGTGACCCTTCCGGTGACCACGATGTCGGCACCGCGATCGAGCGCAGACGCGATACCCCAGCCCCCGAGATACGCATTGGCCGACACCGGTTCGACATTGCGTTCTTTGAGCAGAACTCCGGTATCGAGATTGGCGAACTCGACCCCCTGCTTCATCAGCCGCGGCAACACCGGCATCAGGTCATCGCCCTCGACGTGGGCCACCAGCAGGTCGACGTCGAGTTCGGCGAGCAGGTCACGGACCCGCTGGGCGAGCCCGGCAGGGTTGAGCCCGCCCGCGTTCACCACGACCTTGATTCCGCGGCGCGCGCATTCGACCGCGACTTCGCGAAACTGGGTCAGGAATGTGTGCGCGTAGCCGGCATCCGGATTTTTCTTGCGCGCCTTCCACAGGATGAGCATGGTGAGCTCGGCCAGATAGTCACCGCAGATCACGTCGATCTGCGCGGTCTCGACCAATTCCCGCATGGCCGAATGCCGGTCACCATAGAAACCGGAGGTATTGCCGATCCGCACCGCAGGCTTCATCGCTGTACCACCCCTGGTTTGCGCTTGCTCGCCGCGCCGGCGAATGCCTGGGCGATATCCATCCAACCGGTGGCCACCGGTCCCGAGACGATCAATCCGGTCTCGGTCCAGTGCCTGCGCTGGGTGACCACCAGCACAAAATCTTGTGCGTCACCGACAATTTTGTCGATCGCCTCGACCGGCCCCCAGGTCCATGTCTGGCCATCGGGCGAGCGCAACTCGACCCGAACCGGATCTGCGGGCACCTCCAGTCCGTTAAGCCGGTGGGAGAAGGCGAAAGTCGATACCCCGAGATGGGCGATGCTGCGCAGACCGGGACCCGGCGGATGATCGACGCCGAGTGCATCGTAGACGTCACGGCCGTGTGCCCACGTCTCCATCAGCCTCGCCGTCGCCGAGGACGCCACACTCATATCGGGGCCGAACCACGGCACCCGGAGTTTTGGCTCATGGTCGGCAAATGCTTGCAGTAGCTGCTCGCGGGCGTCGAGATACCACTGCAATAGCGCTTCAGTGGTCATCACACGGTGCTGCACGGCGATCCGATCCGGGAAATCCATACCGCCGGCGATCAACTTCTTCGCCATCGGCCGGAAGTCCTCCGGATCGGTCACGGCGAGCCTGGCGGCATCATCGAAAAAAGCCAGATGCGATACCTGGTCCCGGATGCTCCAACCTGCCGAGGGAGTTGCCAGAGTCCATTGCTCACGAGTCAGTGCCCGCAGCCGACCGGACAGCAGATCGGATTCGAATCGCAGTTCGGCCAGCAGCCCCGGATAGTCCAGCCCCATCAGCACCCCTTCCACTGTGGGGCGCGCTTCTCCTTGAAGGCAAGCATCCCCTCCTGAGCGTCACCACTCAGATAGACCGGCTCCCAAATAGATTCGGCTTTGTCGAATGCCTCGCGTAGCGGAAGCTCTGCGGTCAATGTCGCGGTCTGCTTACCGGCGGCGACCGACAGCGGCGCGTTCGCGGCGATCTGTTCGGCGAGTTGTTGAGTCACCTCTTGCAGTTGCTCGGGTTCTGCCACCCGGTTGACGAACCCGATCTCATGGGCTCGCGCAGCCGACAACGGTGCTCCCGTCAGCAGTAATTCCATCGCGATCCGGCGAGGGATCATCAGTGGCAGCGGCGCCGCCCACGGCGACCCGCGTCCCACCTTGACCTCGGTGATCGCAAACTTCGCGGTGGTCGATGCGACGCACAGATCACAGGTCTGCGCCAACAGGAACCCGCCGGCAAACGCCACACCGTTGACCGCGGCGATCGTCGGCTTGTCCACGGTGATGTTGCGCCCGAATTGCGGTACGAAATCAACCGGCGGAACGGTGAGTTGCGCACTGGACATCTCTTTGAGATCTCCACCGGCACAGAATGCTTTGTCACCGGCCCCGGTCAAGACGAGGACCTTGGCCTGGTCGTCCTCATTGAACCGGCGGACTCCGTCGAACAGTCCGTCCCGCACCGCTTTGTTGAGACTGTTGCGGGCATCGGGGCGGTTGATTGTCAGCCAGGCGATTCCGTTGCGAACCTCATAGTCGACACTCACGAGGCATCCTGTCCGTTGGGGTCGGACACCACGGCCAGTACCTGTCCGGACTCCACTTGGTCGCCAGCCTTGACGGCAACGGTCGTCAAGACGCCGTCGGAAGGCGTACGCACCGTGTGCTCCATCTTCATCGCCTCAAGCACCACGATGGCGGTACCGGCACTCACCTCGTCGCCTTCACCGACTTCCACCCGCACCACCGCGCCCGGCATGGGCGCCAGTAGCGATCCGGTCTCCTGCAGAGAGCTGGGATCAGGGAAACGTGGGACTTCCTGCAGCGCAGTAGAACCCAGTGCGCTGTCGACGTAGTGGATCTCACCGCGGGTGCTCACCTGGTACTGCCGCCGCACGCCGTCGATCTCAAGGTCAACGGCGCCGGCGGTCGCCGCCACCAGTCGTACCACCGGCTGCCAGTCCCCGACCGTGACCTTAATGGTGCCCCGCTGAACGCGATAGGACACCTCCAAGGTGTCCTCGCCGACGGTGTACCGAACGGTCTGGTCCTGGCTCTGCAAGTTACGCCAGCCCGAGGGCAATCCGGGAAGTATCGGCGTCTGCACTCGGCGCTGCGCCTGTGCCGCCAACGCCGCGGCCACGGCGTGGGTACGTACCGCAGCCTCGTCATAGGCCATCAGGGCGGCCGGGTCGTGGCGCTGGAGATAGCCGGTATCGATTGCACCCGAACAGAATTCGGCCTCCCGCAGGATCCCCACCAGCAGGTCACGGTTGGTCGTCACACCGTGCACACGAGTCTCCCGCAACGCCCGCGCTACCCTGCGGCACGCCTCGTCGCGGGTCTGGCCGTAGCCGATGACCTTGGCCAGCATCGGGTCATAGAACGTACTGACCGTCGACCCGCTGGCGAAACCGGCGTCCACGCGCACGCCCGCAAAATCGGGGAACTCCAGGGTGTCCAGCGTTCCCGATACCGGGATGAACCCCGCGGCGACGTCTTCGGCATACAGCCGGACCTCCACTGCGTGTCCCTTCGGACTGGTGTTGAGCATCTCCGGCGGCAGTGCACCGCCCGCGGCGACCAACAACTGGGCCCGTACCAGGTCGATACCGGTAACGAGTTCGGTCACCGGGTGTTCCACCTGAAGCCGGGTGTTGACCTCCAGGAAGTAGAACGAGCCGTCCTGAGCCATTACGAACTCGACCGTGCCGGCACCCTCGTAGGCCAGCGCCTGTCCTGCCGCCACTGCGGCCCGGCCCAGTTCGTTGCGCAGAGACTCGTCGACCGCTGTCGACGGCGCCTCTTCGATGATCTTCTGGTAGCGGCGCTGGATCGAGCACTCACGCTCGCCCAAATGCACTACCGTGCCGTGGCTGTCACCGAAGATCTGGACCTCGATGTGCCGGGGTGATTCGACGAATTTCTCCAGAAACACTGTGCCGTCGCCGAAGGCCGATGCGGCTTCGCGCCGCGCGCCCGCGACGGCTTCCACCAAGTCGGTCTCGTCGGCGACGATGCGCATACCGCGGCCACCGCCGCCGAAGGCCGCCTTGACCAGAATCGGGAAGCCGATCTCGGCTGCCGCCGCACGCAGGTTGTCGGGATCAGCATCCTGTTCGGCGTCCACGGTGACGCCGGGCAGCACCGGCACACCCGCGGCGCGCATCATCTCCTTGGCTGCGATCTTCGACCCCATCGACACGATGGCGTTGGGGCTGGGCCCGACAAAGATCACCTTGGCCTCGGCGCATGCCGTTGCGAATTCGGCGTTCTCGGAAAGGAATCCATAACCCGGGTGTATCGCATCGGCCCCGGTGGTCTCCGCGGCCGCTAGGACCAGGTCGGCACGCAGATAGGTGTCCGCCGGTGCCGTTCCCGGCAAGTGAACCGACTCGTCGGCCTGCGACACGTAGGGGGCGAACCGGTCCGCGTCGGAAAAGATCGCCACGGTGGCGATATCCATCTCCCGTGCGGTGCGGATGATTCGCGACGCTATCTCGCCGCGATTGGCGATGAGTAGCTTGCTGATGGGCTGAGTCGTGGTCACTTTCCTCACATCCTGAATACGCCGAAACCGCGGCGACCGGAGACGACATTGGAATGCGCAGCGGAAAGGGCCATTCCGAGCACCGAGCGGGTATCGCGGGGGTCGATCACACCGTCGTCGTAGATGCGCGCAGAGACGAAGAAGGAGCTCGATTCGTTCTCGATCTGTTCTTCGATCTCGGCGGTGCGCTTGGCGTCGGCCTCGAGGTCGAACTCCCGGCCCGCCGCGGCGGCGGCGGCTTTGCCCACAATGGACAACACGCCGGCCAGTTGCTGGGCGCCCATCACGGCGAGCTTGGCGTTGACCCAGGTGAACATGAACCTCGGGTCGTAAGCACGGCCGGACATACCGTAGTTGCCCGCGCCGAACGATCCGCCCATGTTGATGGTGATGTGCGGAACGGTCGAGTTGGTGACGGCGTTGATCATCTTCGCGCCGTCCTTGATGATCCCGCCCTGCTCGTACTCGGTACCCACCATGAATCCGGTGACGTTCTGCAGGAATATCAGCGGCGTATCGGTCTGGTTGGCAAGCAGGATGAATTCCGTTGCCTTCTTTGACTCTTCGCTGAACAGCACGCCTCGCGTGTTGGCCAGGATGCCGACCGGGAAGCCATGTATCGAGGCCCACCCGGTGGCCAGGCTGGTGCCCCACCGCGGCTTGTACTCGGAGAACCGGCTGCCGTCTGCGATCCGCGCGATCACCTCACGGGGATCGAACGGGACGCGCGAGTCGCCGGAGGCAATACCGAGCAGTTCCTCGCCATCGTAGAGCGGTTCATCGGCAGGCTGGGTGGGTCCGGGCCCCAACTTGCGCCAGTTCAGATGCGCGACGATATCGCGACCGATGCGAATAGCGTCGACCTCGTCAACGGCGAAATAGTCCCCGAGCCCGGAGACACGGGTATGCATGTCGGCACCGCCGAGCGATTCGTCATCCGCGTCTTCCCCGGTGGCCATCTTCACCAGCGGTGGGCCGCCGAGAAATACCTTGGCCTGTTTGTCCACCAACACGGCGTAATCGCACATACCCGGTACGTAAGCGCCACCGGCGGTGGAGTTTCCGAATACCATCGCGACGCTGGGGATGCCCATCGAAGACAGTTCGGTCAGGTCCCGGAATATCCGGCCGGCGTGCACGAACAGCTCGGACTGGGTGGGCAGGTCGGCGCCACCGGATTCCACGAGATAAAGCACGGGAAGACGATTCACACGTGCAATCTCCAGTGCACGAAGGTTTTTCCGTAGTGTGAACGGGTTCATCGTGCCACCACGAACAGTGGGGTCGTGGGCGATGATCATGCATTCGGTACTGTTGACCACACCAACACCGGTGACGATCGCGGCGCCGACATTGAACTGCGTTCCCCACGCGGCAAGCGATGAGAGTTCCATGAACGGCGCATCGCGGTCCAAGAGCAGCTCGATACGCTCACGCGCCAGCAGCCGACCGCGGTCGTGGTGGCGTTTGACATAGCGCTCTCCCCCGCCGGCCGCCACGAGCTCAAGTTGCTCGTTGAGCGCCGCAACCGCCGCGGACTGCACTTTGTAATTGTTGAGGTAGGTCTCGGAGTCGGTGTCAATCTCCGACGAGAGGGCTGGCATCGATGTCCTTAAAGCGTTGCTAGTGAATGTCAATACACTAATTGGGCGGGGGGCGCTCACAAGGTGGAGTTCAGCAAGACACCCCTAACTGGTGACGAAGGATGTTCGAACGGAGCATTCACAGACTCGGCCCGTCCCCTGCGCACAACACCGCCAACTCCCGCCTCGCGGCGCGGTATTGATCCGTCAGTTCGGCCACCAGATGCCGCACTGTCGTCAGGTCATGGACACCGGACACGCTATGACCGGCACTCCACGCAGACTGGTTCGACAGCAGGCGGTCTTGAGCAAACCCCGCGCCGTCGATGTCGTGCGCCGCGTCCTGCCGATCCAGCCACACCGCCAACAGGCTGGCCGGGATCCCGCCCACCCGATCCGACAGTCGGACATCATCGAGCGTCGATGAGACCAGCGCCCGGCGGTAGTCCTCGTCGGCACGACTTTCCTCGGTGGCAATGAAACGCGTTCCTACATAAGCCAAATCCGCACCCGCCGCCTGCGCGGCGAGAACCGCACGGCCATCGCTGATTCCGCCCGCGAGCACCACTGGGCCGTCAAATCGCTCGCGGACCGCGCGGACGAAGGCAAAGGGATTCGCCCATCCGGTCTGTCCACCCGCGCCCGCGGTCAGCAGAACCAGTCCGTCAGCGCCGGCATCAATGGCCGCCCAGGCGTGCCTGAGGCTGGCCACATCCGCGTAGATCGTCGCACCGATCGCATGCAACCGCTCGATCACCGGAGCCGGCGAGCCCACACTCGTGATGACCAGCTCGGCCTGATGCCGAATCAGGCAGTCCAGGTCGGAGTCCAGCCGGGCATTACTGCGGTGCACAACCAGGTTGGGCGCCACCGGCGCTGCGGCATCGGATATCGCCTCACGGATTTCACTCATCCACCGGTCGAGTTCTCCAGACGACCGCGCGTTGTGCGTCGGGAAGGAGCCGATGATCCCCGACTGGCAAGCCGCCGTCACCAGTTCCGGACCCGAGACGCTGGTCATCGGTGCCGCAATAACTGGCAGCGCAAGGCGGTGGTGCCATGAGACTGGGGTCGCCAACTGATTCACCTGACCGATCGTCGCTCACATTAAGTGAATTGAGATTTACTATGCCGCCTTAGCCGCTGTCAACCAGGCGGCATCCCCGGACGCGCCTCCCCGCCTATGGCCCCCGATCAGCGCAGGCAACATGGGGTTTGACAAAGTGATTCAAGTCACCAATCATGAACAGCAGTTAGTAAATCACGATCCGCATTTGCGCGGTTACGACGAAGGAGCACTTCCATCGTTACTGGGCTTGTGTCGCGGTCATCGTCGACCGTTGACTCACTGTTGCTGAGCGAGCAGGCAGTTCCGTTCACGTCGCTGGCAGCCGTCGATCACCCGTCACCATCAGACCGGATATCCACCGCGCTGAGCGCCTTGCTCGTGTCGCTGGCCGCCGTACGGACGGCCCCGTCCGCGGACGCAGTCCTCGAACGTGCCCCCCGCGAGCTCTGCGCAGCCGGGGTGTTCGAACGAGTGATGATCTCTCGGGTGACCGGCTCGACCTGGTCACCGACTGCCGTCTACGGGGTCAACGACCAAGGGCAGGCCAGTCTTCGCATCGAAGGTTCTCCCGACGAACAGGTCGAAGATCTCCGCATCCCCCTGGCGTCGCCGCTGGTGGAAGCTGAGGTGGTGCGGCGCCGACTGCCCGCACTGGTACAGGACGCCCAAGACGAGCCGCGGGTGTACCGACCTCTCATCGAGTTGATGCACTCTCAGGAATATGTCGTTGCGCCGATCGTGACGGGTTCGGTTGTCGTCGGCCTGGTGCACGCCGACCGTGCGATAGACAGTGAACCTCTGATCCCAGCCCATCGCGATCTGCTTCGGATGTTCGCTGACGGCGTCGGACTGGCCTATGAACGTGCTCTGCTCATCGAGCGCATCGAACGTCAGCGCCAGTACGTCATCGACGTCTGCCAATCTGCAACAGAATCGGTGAGCGCAGACAACTTCACCTCCGATATCGTGCTGGGTGCCAAAAGGTCGAGCCCACCCGATACAGTCCGACGCGATTACGCTCAACTCATGAGGACCGCCCAATCAGCGGACAGCAGGGATTCGAGTCGGCTGATGTCACTGACCAGCCGAGAGCGCGAAGTGTTGGGGTTACTGGCCAGCGGCGCCACCAACGCTCAACTCGCCGACCAATTGACGGTCGCGGAAAGCACTGTGAAGTCACACGTCAAACACATTTTGCACAAGCTCGGGGCCGGTAACCGCGCCGCTGCGATCTCGTTCTATTTACGGGACACGCGAGACAAGCCCACGCGCCGATGAGTGTCCTGATCGGCGGGGAATCGTCCCGCGGAGCGAGCGCCGGTCGCCTGCGAACCGAATGGCAGTCGCGCCAGGGCGAATTCGCCCAGCGTCTCTTGGCACTGGGCGAGCAGACCGGTTGTCTGCTCGGAACCGAACATGCCCCGACCGTGCCATCCGATTCGCCGATCAGGGCCGCCGAGATGATCTCCGAGATCTCCCGGAAGTGCATCCATCGCTTGCGTAATCTCAACGGCGCCGATACCGAAGCCGAACAGCGGCTGTGCAATCTTCTGCTGGAACTGCAGCAGCTGGCGATGGACTTGTATCTATTCGAGACCAGTGTCCGCAGCCAACGACTATCCGACTGCGCGGCAAGCCTGAATCGTCTGCGTGCCATGCCGACGAGTACCGCCTTGATCGACCATGCCTGTGACGAACTGGTATTTCGGTGCGGTTTTCACCGCGCAGTACTGTCCACAGTCGATGCTCGCGGGTGGAAGCCGCTGGTCCTCTTCGACCGCACCGAAGCCGCGAACCGTACGTGGTTCGCGGCTTGGCAGAACCAGACAGTGCCGCTGATTTCGGAAACCCCCGAGGCAGTGGCACTGGTACACCGGCGTCCGACGCTGATCCAAGACACATCCCACGCACCGGTATACCGACCTTTGATTGTGCAGGCCGGGCAATCTCGGTCCTACGTCGTAGCACCCCTGGTTCAGGGTGACGACGTCATCGGCTTCCTCCACACCGACCACTACCCGGAAAGCCGACAGGTCGATGAAGCCGATCGCGATGTGTTATGGATGTTCGCCGACGGTTTCAGCCATATCTACCAACGCGCCGCGCTCATGGAGAATTTGCGGGATCAGCGCGAGAATGTAAGAGATTTGTTCATGGGAACCGTCGACCAGATCGATGATCTCTGCGAGATGAGCGTGGAAGCCTCGATCCGGCCCAACGAAAGCCGATACGGTGCCGAAAACAACGGACTCCAGCGGTCCGACGAACGGAAGGTGGAGTTGACGGAGCGTGAATCCGAGGTTCTCCGGCTCATGGTTACGGGCGCAAGCAATCATGACATCGCAGACCAGCTCGTCATCACCGAGGGGACGGTGAAATCACACGTGAAGCACATTCTGCGGAAGTATGGGGCGGTCAACCGCGCACAAGCAATCGCCTGGGCCCTGCAGCATAGCTGACCGCCCCCCTCGAGACCCCTACATCAATGGAGCGGTCCGAAGATAGTTACCGTCGTGGTAGAGCAACGGCTCTGGCTGCGTTGATGATTCGTCGCAATGAATCTGTCGCACCTTACCCACAACCAAGCTCGAGTCACCGAGGGGGACGAGGCGGTCGACCTCGACCCGCAGCCACGTTGGCACCCCGTTGAGCACAGGTTCGCCCGTCACCAATGTGCTCCACAGCGACGTGTCAGCGAACCTTTCTTCGGCCGACCTCGAGAAGCGTTCTGCCAGTTCAAGTTGTTCGACTCCAGGCAGGTGGACAATCACCGACTGAGCCGCCCGCATCGCATGGATACTCGACGAGGTATGGGTGATGTTGAACGAAACCAAAGGTGGGTTCAGCGACAGGGAGGCGAACGACGTTGCGGTGAAACCCACAGGCCCACCGGAAGACATCAGGGTGACGATCGCCACCCCAGCCGGATGACGCCGCAACGCACTGCGATACTGCTCCGAAGTGATCGTCATGCGCTCGCCAACATCCGCAGTTCGGGGAGCACGGCGTCGCGGATGAGATCCGCGACGCCGTTGCTATCAAACGGCACCAGAACGGCACCGTCAGCGATACCCACCGCGTGGATGTCGGCGATCAGCCCCGACAGCCCAGCGGGAGTGCCGACATACAGCAAGGTGCCGCTGCCCTGACAACCTGCGGATGCCATTGCGGCACGCGCCGATCGCGCGTCCGCCGCAATCATCACATCAATGTCGACCACCACATCGACGTGCGGCGCGTCTTCCCGGATTGCCGCGGTCTTGTGCGCCAGATCGCGCAGGTCGACGGCGCGGATGCGAACCAGATCGCCGGGCGCCTCGGTCCACAGTCCGTCAGCCGTCACGACGCCGAACCTCAGTCGCCGGCGCGACGTGCGATCACCATCGTACGTAGTAGGCCTCGCCATCGACATCGTCATCGCTTCCCCTCCGCCTCGCCCACGTCTCAGTTCCCGGCAGGATCGACAACAAGAGCGAACGCCTTGTTCTCGATACCGCCCGAGCGATCCAATGCGATGAACTTCTCCTCGACGTACTCGTCTAACAAATCTGGGCCACCCTCGCGGCCCAGACCGCTCTCCTTGTACCCGCCGAACGGGTACGCCGGATGGATGATGTGCCAGTTGTTGACCCAGACCATCCCGGCGTCCAGCCGACGCGCCAGGCCCGCGGCCCGCTCTTCGCTACCCCAGACCCCCGCAGATAACCCGTAGTTGCTGTCGTTGGCGATCTCGAGCGCTTCTTCGTCAGTCTGGTAAGTCATCACGACCAAGACTGGACCGAAGACCTCTTCGCGGGCCACCCGCATAGAGTTGGTGACGTCGATAAAGATGGTCGGCTCGATCCAATACCCTTTGTCAAAGTCCGGCCCCACGGGGGCCTTACCGCCAATGGCCGCGGTGGCTCCTTCCTCGATGGCGATCTTGAAGTAGTCCAAAATCCGGTCGCGCTGGGTCGCCGAGATGATCGGCCCGATGTTCGTTGTCGGGTCCAGCGGGTCGCCGACCTTCAAGGTCGACGCCCGCGCCAGTAGTTTCTCCAGGATCTCGTCACGGCGGGACGCGGGAATCAACAGTCGGGTACCCGCTTCACAAGCTTCTCCGTTGTTGGCCATGCACGCGAACAGAGCACCATCGACAGCCATATCAACGTCGGCGTCGTCGAGGATGATGTTGGCACCCTTGCCGCCAAGCTCGAGGGTGACCCGGCGCACCGAATCCGCCGACTGCCGCAGAATGCTCTTACCCACCGCAGTTGAGCCGGTGAAAGCCACCTTGCGGACATCGGGATGACCCGACAGGTGCGCACCGACCGGCTCGCCGTCGCCGGTCACGACGTTGAGCACACCGGGTGGCAACCCGGCGGCATCAAATTCGCGGGCCAATTCCAAGGCCAGCAATGGTGCGTGCTCGTCTGGCTTGAGCACCACCGAATTGCCGGCGAGCAACGCGGGTCCGATTTTCCACACCGTGGTCAGCATGGGGATGTTCCACGGCACGATCGCCGCGACGACCCCGAGCGGCTCGCGCACCACGATCCCCTCGGCTGCCACCGGCTCGATACCGGGCCCGGGCCGCTCCCACTCGTAGTTCTGGGTTATTGCCGCCGCATACTGCAGCTGCGCAACCGAAAGCCCCACGTGCAGGGCGCTCGTGATGCGAATCGTGGCCCCGTTCTCGCGGGTCTGCAGCGCCGCGAGCTCATCAGCCCGGGCGCCCAGTCGCTCGGCGACGGCATTGATGATCGCAGCCCGCTGCGCCGGCGGGGTGCGGCGCCAGGTGCCTTCGGCGAACGCGCCCTTGGCGGCATCGACCGCGGCATCCACCAAGTCGGTGGTGCCTTTGGCGACGGTGGCGACCAATTCTTCGGTGGCTGGGCTGCGCACCTCGTACACCTCATCGGTGTCTACCCACTTGCCGTCGATGTACATCGAGTAGTGCTGGGACATTTCGAACGTCCTTTCTCTAGCCGACCTGGCGGGACTTGTTGCCCCAGTACGGCTTACGGATTTCCTTTTTGTCGACTTTGCCGGCCGGATTCAACGGCAGACTGTCGGCGAAGAGGATGGATTTAGGCGCGGGGACACTGCCGAGCGCGGCCTTGACATGGCTGATGAGTTCAGATTCCAGTTCCGGACCGGTAGCTACACCGTCGCGCGCGACCACGACCGCCAGCACCGCCTCGCCCCACTTCTCGTGCGGGACACCAACAACGGCCGACTGCGCCACCGCCGAGTGGGTGGCAAGCACATCCTCGACCTGGCGGGGAAACACGTTGAAGCCACCGCTGACGACCATGTCCTTCTTGCGATCGACGAGGTACAGGTATCCCTCGTCATCCAGATAACCCACATCTCCGGTGTGCACCCAACCGCCACGCAGCGTCTCCGCATTACGCGCAGGATCCAAATAGCTCAGCATCTGGCCAAGTTGGCGGGAGCAGATCTCGCCCACCTCACCGACCGGAAGGATCGTGTCGTTCTCGTCCTGAATGCTGACGTTCACCTGGAACATCGGCCGTCCGGCTGCAGCCAAGCGTGCCGTCCACTGCTCGGTGGATTCGCCGTCTCGCGCGACATGTTCATGCTTGCGCAGGCATGCCACATACCCCTGCTCTGTCCCGGCGTAGGTCTGAATGAAGATCGGACCGAAGACCTCCAGCGCCTGGCGCAGCCGCTCAGGTGTGATCGGCGAACCTGCATACACCACGGTCTGCAGCGAACTCAGGTCGAACTGGCCGCGGCTGGGGTGATCCAGCAGCAGATAGACGATCGTGGGAACCAATGCGGCCGCGGTAACCCGGTACCGCTGGATATTGGTCAGCAGCGACTCCGGTTCGAGCCCGGGAAGCATCACGTTGGTGCCACCTCGGACGAAGGTCGGCATCACAAAAATCTGGCTGAAGTGAGTCAACGGCGCACCGTGGGCGAACACCTCGCCGAAGCGGATGTCGCCGATCTCCAGTCCGGCGGAGATGCTGTAGTAACTCCAGGTGTAGTGCGAGTTGACCACACCCTTGGGTTCGCCTGTGCTGCCCGAGGTGAACAGCACATACGCCTCGTCATGCTCGGCGATGTCGACCTGGGGGCGCTGCGGGGACTGCGTAGCCACCACCGCTGCGAAATCCAGCGCGTCGACCTTAGGGCCATCAGCGGGCACACCCACTCGGATCAACGTCTGCAGTTTCGGCAGCTCATCGCGGATCGACGCGATGGCGTCCTCAAACTTCGCGTGATAGAGCAATGTCGTCGCATCGGTCTGGGCCAGATTGGCCTTAAACCCGTCGGCCGCAGCACGCGTCGGCATCTGCACCAAAACCGCCCCGGCCGCCCAGATCGCCTGTTGGATTGGGATGAATTCCAGACAGTTGGGCATCAACAGCCCGACTCGTTCGCCCTTCTGCAGACCATGGGCAATCATCGCGTTGGCAATGCGATTACGCCACTGGCCCAATTCTCGATAGGTGATGCTGACACCCGAGACCGCATCAAGGATCGCGGTGCGCTCGGCGTAATACGCGCAGGCGCGATCTAGGACGTCGGGGAGTACACCCCACATTCCTGCGTGAGACACCCGGCGCTACCCCGCCAGCGACGCGGGGTCGAAACCTTCGACCCAGTATTCGGGGGTGACTATCGGCAGACCGAGTTCCTGCAGGACCGGAGTGTCATTCCAGTAGGTGGTCTCACGCTCGATCTTGCCCTCACCGTCGAGCAGATGCCAGGTGATACCCCTGGTGCTGAGCTTCTTGCCCTGGGTGGGAACGCCACGGAACGTGTGTAGGCCTTCACCGGTCCAGTCCCACAAGATCACCACGGCCGGGTGCCCGTCCAGGCCAGCGAGTTGGAATGCCTCGGTGGCCACGAAGGAGTGCACGCCGACTCCGTTATTCGGGTCGGTGTTGGCGAATGGCGCCAGCCGCGGTGCGAGCTCGTCCTTGGTGATGGCGGTGTCGATCATATGGTCCGAGTCGCCGTGGTCGTCGTAGACCAGGTCGTCGGCATAGAGAGCAACCGCCGCGGCAGTGTCACTGGTCAGCGCGTGAACCCAGCGCTGGGCGTGGCTCTTGGCCAGGGAGCTGTCGAGAGTCATGTCTATTTCCTTTCAGACGAGGGCCGCGGACTTGGCCACGGCGGTCGGTTCGACGGGCAGACCGAGATCACGCACCGCCGTCGAGACATCCCAGAAGCTCTCCTCGCGCTTGATCAGACCGTCGGCGTCATAAATGTGAAAGGTGATGCCGCGGGCGCCCGGCACTTTGCCATTGGTGGGCACGCCGACGAAGGCAGCCGCTGAGGGGGCGGACCATGTCCAGCGGTAGATCGCCGCCTTCTCGTCGCCGACGACCTCGTCGATGCGGAAGTTGTTGATACCGATGCCGTTCTCGGTGTCCTTGTTGGCGTAAGGAGCGAAGACCCGCAGCAGTTCCTCCTTGGAGGTGATGCTCTGCCCGAGGATTGGGTCTTCGAAGAGGAAGTCGTCTGCGTAGAGCGCGACCACGGCTTCCGCACTTGTGCGGAAGGCTTTCAACCATTTGACGGCGAATGAATGACTCATCTATGCGTTCAACTCCTCGCGTTGGACTTGCAGGTGGGACACCACGAGGCTATGGACGGGCAGTGTGTCCGGACGACTACCGGGGGGAGGAAACCACCTGCCCTTCGGGGGGACACGACCTCGGCCACACCCAGCGCCGAGTGCACGTTCTCCCCCGATGCCGGACTGAGTTCCCCCTTGGGAGAGGTGTGTGGCCCGTTGCTATCGGAGCAGCATGTGGACGACTCGACAGCAATAGCTGCAACAGCGACAGGAGTGACATGCTGGAACAAGATTTGACCGACAAGGATTTTGAGCCTTATTTCGCCAAGGCGCAGGAAGTTTCGCAATTCTTCCGCGAGATCGGTCCCAAGTACGACGTGGAAGACACCTTCGCCTACCCATCGATCGAGGTGTTCAAGAAGTCCGGCCTGGGGGCTCTCCCGGTGCCCAAGGAATTCGGCGGCCCCGGCGGTAACATTCTGCATATCTCCAAGGTCGTCTCCGAGCTTTCCCGCGGGGACTCGGCCATCACCCTGGCCTACAACATGCACTACATCATGTTGGGTATCGCCGGAAACCTGATGAGCCCGGAGCAGAACAAGTATTGGATGGGCCGCGTCGTCGAGGGCGAATTGATGTTCGGCCCGTTCTCAGAGCAGCGCGCTGGCTTCTCCGGTCTGGCCGATATGAAGGCCATCCCACAGCCGGGTGGAGGCTGGAGGCTCTACGGCAAGAAGACCTGGGGCACCTTGTGCGAGGCCGCCAGCATCATCACCACCAACGCCACCGAGACCGACGCCGACGGCAACATCCCCGAGGGCTTCGACGAACGGGTGGCTGCCGAGAAGCTGTTCATCGGCGACTTCACGGTGGACGAGAACGGTGTCGGCGACGGCATCCGCATCGAGAAGACCTGGAACGCACTGGGCATGCACGCCACCGGCACGCAGACCATCGTGTTCGACGGCTATTTTGTTCCTGAAGACGGCTTTGTCTCGCACTGGCGTTCGGGTGCGTTCGGGACGCTGGAGTGGGCATCTTTGATGTTCGCCAGCATCTACTTGGGCATGCAGTACCGGCTGCTCGAGGAGACCACCGCGGCGCTGGCCAAAAAGCACCTCGGTGCCACCTTCGGTGCAATCGTCGCCGCTGACACCGAGGTGAAGAACGTCGGACACATTGTCGACGGCATCGGTGACTTCGCCTCCCGGGTCGAGGTATCCCGCCGAGTGCTCTACCGCACCTGTCAGGAACTCATAGA
>Ga0164242_10001965_pt1 | contig 23971 bp, 22 predicted proteins | sample OricomgcompostMG_FD_108783 | JGI IMG/M metagenome (GOLD analysis project Ga0164242, IMG submission 108783) | Miracle-Growth compost microbial communities from Emeryville, California, USA - Original compost - Miracle growth compost (MG) ...
CAGATGCGGCGGTACGGAGCCGGCGAACCCGGCACGTACATCGCCCATCGCCTCGTCGATCGCGGTGACGACGGCGTTCGACTTCGGGGCGGTGGCCAGGTGGATCGTTGCCTGGGCGAGGTTGATGCGGGCCTCGGGCATGCCGATCAGCTGCACGGCCTGGGCCGCGGCGGTGGCGGCGAGCAGGGCCGACGGGTCGGCCAGCCCGATGTCCTCGGAGGCGTGCACGACCAGGCGCCGAGCAATGAAGCGCGGGTCCTCCCCGGCCTCGATCATGCGCGCCAGGTAGTGCAGCGCGGCGTCCGGGTCGCTGCCGCGGATGGACTTGATGAAGGCGCTGATCACGTCGTAGTGCTGGTCGCCGTCGCGGTCGTAGCGGACCGCCGCGGTGTCGACGGCCTGCTCGAGGGTGGCCAGGTCGATGGACGCTCGTCCTTCCGCGACGGCCGTTCCGGCGGCGGCCTCGAGCGCGGTGAGCGCGCGGCGGGCATCTCCCCCGGACATGCGTAGCAGGTGGGCGCGCGCATCCTCGTCCAGCTTCACCGTGCCGGCCAGGCCGCGCTCGTCGGCGAGCGCGCGGTCGACGAGCTCGCCGATCGCGGCGTCATCCAGCGGCTGCAGGGTGAGCAGCAGGGATCGCGACAGCAGCGGGCTGACGATCGAGAAGAACGGGTTCTCGGTGGTGGCCGCGACGAGGGTGACGTGCCGGGCCTCGACCGCGTTGAGCAGCGAGTCCTGCTGCGCCTTGCTGAAGCGGTGGATCTCGTCGATGAACAGCACCGTCTGGCGGCCCCGGCGGCCGAGTTCGTCCTTGGCACGCGCGATCACCTCGCGGACGTCCTTCACGCCGGCGTTCAGCGCGGAGAGCTGCTCGAAGCGGCGTCCCCCCGCGGCTACGCCCCCCTCGCCGAGACCCCCACCGGTCGCGTTGCTGACGATCGTCGCGAGCGTGGTCTTGCCGGTGCCGGGCGGGCCGAACAGGATCAGGCTCATCGGCGCGTCGCCCTCGACCAGCCGCCGCAACGGCGAGCCCGGGGCGAGCAGGTGCGCCTGGCCGACGACCTCGTCCAGCGTCCGCGGCCGCATCCGGGCCGCCAGCGGGGCACGCCCGTCGTAGGCGCCGGCCTCCGACGCGGCCGGCTCGGGCTCGGGCTCGAACAAGGTCACCTCTCCAGCGTACGGACCCGGTCTGCCCGCCGAGCGGGGTCGCCAGCGCCGCTCAGCGGGGCGAGCTGCGAGCGGTTACGAACTCGACGCGACCTCGCGGACCGCGGCAGCAACGGCGGTCGGCACCTGCGGGTCGAACACCGACGGGACGATGTACGTGGCGTTGAGTTCGTCGTCCGAGACACAGCCGGCGATCGCGCTCGCCGCGCCGAGCAGCATCGGCGTGGTCACCTCGCGGGCGCGGGCATCGAGCAGACCGCGGAACACACCGGGGAAGGCCAGCACGTTGTTGATCTGGTTCGGGTAATCGCTGCGCCCAGTGGCCAGCACGGCGACGTGCTCGCGGGCGGCGGCCACGTCCACCTCGGGATCCGGGTTGGCGAGGGCGAAGACGATCGGGTCCTTGGCCATGTCCGAAAGCCACTGCGCGTCCAGCACGTTCGGCGCGCTGACCCCGATGAACACGTCCGCCCCGGTGATCGCGTCGTGCAGGTCGCCGCGGACGCCGTCCGGGTTCGTCCGCTCGGCGAGGGCACGCTTGGCGCCGGACAACGACGGATCCGACGGTGCGAGGATGCCCTCCTTGTCCCAGACCAGGATGTGGCGGGCGCCCGCGGCCAGCAGCAGAGTGACGATCGCGGTACCGGCAGCACCACCGCCAGAGACGACGACGCGTACGTCCTCGAGGTTCTTCACGACACAGCGCAGCGCGTTGGTCAGCGCCGCGAGCACGACGATCGCCGTGCCGTGCTGGTCGTCGTGGAAGACGGGGATGTCCAGTTCTGCCCGCAACCGCGCCTCGATCTCGAAGCAGCGCGGCGCGGCGATGTCCTCGAGGTTGACACCGCCGAATCCGGGCGCGATGCCCTTGACGATGCGGACGATCTCGTCGGTGTCCTGGGTGTCGAGGCAGATCGGCCAGGCGTCGATGCCGGCGAAACGCTTGAACAGCGCCGCCTTGCCCTCCATGACCGGCAGCGCGGGTCCGGGTCCCAGGTTGCCGAGCCCGAGCACCGCCGAGCCGTCGGTGACCACGGCGACGGCGTTACCCTTGATCGTCAGCTTGGCGACGTCCTCGGGGTGCTCGGCCAGCGCCAGCGAGACGCGGCCGACGCCGGGCGTGTAAGCCATCGAGAGGTCGTCGCGGGTGCGCAGCTGCACCTTCGACTCGACGCTGATCTTGCCGCCGAGGTGGAGCAGGAAGGTGCGGTCCGAGACACGGTGCACCTCGACGCCGGGGACCGCGCGCAGCGCGTCGACGATCTCGGTGGCGTGCTCGCCGTTGGCCGCCGAGCAGCTGACGTCGATGGTGATCCGGTCGTGCCGCGACTCGGTGACGTCGATGGCGGTGACCAGACCACCGGCCGCGCCGACCGCCGTGGCGAGAGCACCGACGACCTCGGGTGACGGGTCGGCGTAGAGACGGACGGTGATGCCGTACGAGGCACTGGTCGGCAACGGCCGCGGACGGGCCGAGTCGGGCATGTTCACGAGATCATTGTCCGCCGTCCGAAAGCGCTCTCGGCGAGCGGGTCGGTCAGGGCTTGAGCGGATCGCGCACCCGGATGCCGTCGAACTTGCGAAAGTCACGGTCCCGCGTCCAGATGGTTCCCGAGCGGGACGAAGACCGCCAGCATCAAGCTGCCCCACAAGATCGCACCCAGCGCTCCCAGCGCGATCCCCACCACGAGCGCCACAAGCCCGATGACGGCCAGGGCGGCATAGGACCAGGTCAGGCCCCGCAAGCCGGGGGCAAGCCCCGTCAGCCGGATGCGGGAAGAGTTCGGCGCCAAGAGCGCTACTCCTCGGGCTGGGCGTCGATGCCTGCCTCTTCACGCTGCTCCGGGGTGATCGGGGCGGGCGCCGCCGTGAGCGGGTCGAAGCCACCGCCGGACTTCGGGAAGGCGATCACGTCCCGGATCGAGTCGTTGCCGTTGAGCAGCATCACGAGCCGGTCCCAGCCGAAGGCCAGACCGCCGTGCGGCGGCGCGCCGTAGGCGAACGCGTCGAGCAGGAAGCCGAACTTCTCCTGCGCCTGTTCCCCGTCCAGCCCCATGATCGCAAAGACCCGCTCCTGCACGTCCCGCCGATGGATACGGATCGAGCCGCCACCGATCTCGTTGCCGTTGCAGACGATGTCGTACGCGTAGGCCAGCGCGCTGCCCGGGTCCTTGTCGAAGTTCTCGGTGTCCTGCGGGGACGTGAACGCGTGGTGCAGCGCGGTCCACGCGCCGGCACCGACCGCCACGTCGCCGGACGCGACGGCGTCGGAAGACCGCTCGAACAGCGGCGCGTCGACGATCCAGAGGAACGACCACGCCGCCTCGTCGATGCTCCCGAGGCGGCGCGCGATCTCACCGCGGGCCGCGCCGAGCAGCGCCCGCGACGGCTTGGTAGCGCCGGCGGCGAAGAAGACGCAGTCCCCCGGCTTGGCCCCCACATGCGCGGCCAGGCCCGCACGCTCGGCGTCCGACAGGTTCTTGGCGACCGGTCCGCCGAGCTCACCGTCCTGCCCGACCAGCACGTACGCGAGGCCGCGAGCCCCGCGCTGCTTGGCCCACTCCTGCCACGCATCCAGCGTCTTGCGCGGCTGGGACGCACCGCCGGCCATGACGACCGCGCCGACGTAGTCGGACTGGAACACGCGGAACGGGGTGTCCTTGAAGTAGTCGGTGCACTCGACCAGCTCGATGCCGAAGCGCAGGTCCGGCTTGTCCGAACCGAATCGGCGCATCGCCTCGGCGTAGGTCATCCGCTGGATCGGCGTCGGGATCTCGTACCCGATCAGGCGCCAGATCGCGACGAGTACGTCCTCGGCCAGGGCGATCACGTCGTCCTGCGTCACGAAGCTCATCTCGAGGTCGAGCTGGGTGAACTCGGGCTGCCGGTCGGCGCGGAAGTCCTCGTCGCGGTAGCAGCGCGCGATCTGGAAGTAGCGCTCCATGCCGCCGACCATCAGCAGCTGCTTGAACAGCTGCGGGCTCTGCGGCAGCGCGTACCAGCTACCCGGCTTCAGGCGCGCCGGGACGAGGAAGTCGCGCGCGCCCTCGGGCGTCGAACGGGTCAGGGTCGGGGTCTCGATCTCCACGAAGTCCTGCGCGTAGAGCACCTCGCGGGCCGCCCGGTTGACCTTGCTCCGCAGCCGCAGCGCATCACCGGATGACTGGCGGCGCAGGTCGAGGTAGCGGTACTTCAGCCGCGCCTCCTCTCCGACCTCGGCGTGCTCGTCGACCTGGAACGGCAGCGGCGCCGCCTCGTTCAGGATCTCGAGGGAGGTGCCGACGACCTCGACCTCGCCGGTCGGGATGTTCGGGTTGACGTTGCCCGCCCCGCGCAGCCGCACCTCGCCGGTGACCCTGATGACCCACTCGTTGCGCAGGTCATGAACACCGACGACATCGGTCGGCTCCGCGCTCGCTCCAGTCCTCGCTCCTTCGTCGCTGCGCGCTTCACTCGCTGTCGCCTCCGGCGCCCCACTGCGGAAGACGACCTGCACCGCACCCGACGCGTCACGCACGTCGATGAAGGTGACGCCACCGTGATCACGGCGGGTGGCCACCCAGCCGGCGAGGGTGACGGTCTGCCCGGCGTGCTCGGCACGCAGCGTGCCTGCCTCGTGGGTGCGGATGCTCACTCGTTCTCCTGCTCTTCGCGCGGGCGCTCATCGCTCGCTCGTTCCAGTCCGCGCTCCTTCGTCGCCGCGAGCTTCACTCGCTTGCTTCCTTCACGACGACGGCGGGACGGAGGTCTTGGGCGGGCGGTGTCCAGGCGGCCGGGTCGGCCGGCACCTGATCACCGCTGCGGATGTCCTTGACTTCAGAGCTGTCGGGGAACCAGACGTACGGGATGCCCCGCCGCTCGGCGTACCGGATCTGCTTGCCGAACTTCTGCGCGCTCGCGGCGACCTCGGTCGGGATGCCGCGAGCCCGCAGTTGCTGCGCGACCGCGTCCCCGGCGGCGCGGGTCTCTTCGGAGGTGAGGGCGACCAGCACCGCCGACGGGACACCGCGCGAGCCGGCGAGTACGCCCTTGGCGAGCAGCGGCACCAGCACCCGGCTGACGCCGAGCGAGATTCCCACGCCCGGATAGGTGTTCTTGCCGTCGGAGGCGAGCGCGTCGTAGCGCCCGCCGGAGCAGATCGAGCCGAGCGACTCGAAGCCGGACAGCCGCGTCTCGAAGACGGTGCCGGTGTAGTAGTCCAGCCCGCGGGCGATGCGCAGGTCGGCCTCGACGCTGACCCGTCCTGCACTGTTCGCAGTGATCGCGGCGCAGCCCTCGATGACGGCCGCCAGTTCGGTCAGTCCCTGGTCGAGCACCTCGTGCTCCACGCCGAGTGCGCGCACCGCGCCGACGAACGATGTGTCAGCCGCGCGGATCTCGGCCAGCGCCAGGCACAACGCCGCCTGCTCGTCGGTGAGCCCGGCCTCCTCGCGCAACTGCTTGGCGACCACGTCCGCCGACACTTTGTCGAGCTTGTCGATCGCCCGCATCACGGCGGCGGTGTCGGTGGCACCGAGGCCGAGGTAGAAACCCTCGATCAGCCGGCGGTTGTTCACCTGGATGCGCGCCGGCGGCAGGAACGTCAGCCTGGACAGCGCCTCGGCCATGACCCGGGCGACCTCCACGTCGTGGTGGAACGGCAGCTCCCCCCGCCCGACGATGTCGATGTCGGCCTGGGTGAACTGCCGGTAACGCCCCTCCTGCGGTCGCTCGCCGCGCCAGACCGGCTGGATCTGGTACCGGCGGAACGGGAACTCCAGGTGCCCGGCGTTCTCCAGCACGAAGCGCGCGAACGGGACGGTGAGGTCGAAGTGCAGGCCCAGCCCGCTGTCGCCCTCGTCCGCGTCGGCGTGCAGCCGGCGCAGCACGTACACCTCTTTGTCGATCTCGCCCTTGCGGACCAGCTGGTCCAGCGATTCGACGGCCGGGGTCTCCAGCGGGGCGAAGCCGTGCAGTTCGAAGATCGAGCGGAGCGTGTCGAGCACGGTCAGCTCGACGAAGCGCTGGCTCGGCAGCAGTTCGGGAAATCCGGAGACGGGCATCAGCTCAGTTCCACCAGGAAGGGGTTGTACGCCCGCTCACGGGCGAGCGTGGTCATCGGGCCGTGGCCGGGATGCACGACCGTGCTGTCGTCCATCGGCAGGACGACCCGGCGCAGCGAGTCGGTCATGGCGGCCATCGAGCCGCCGGGCAGGTCGACGCGGCCGATCGAGCCGGCGAAGAGCAGGTCGCCGGAGAACATCCGCGCCACACCCTCCACCGCGTCGTCGATGTCGAAAGTCACCGAGCCGAGGGTGTGGCCGGGTGCGTGGCGCACGGTGAAGCCCAGCCCGGCGATGGTGATCTTGTCGCCGTCCGCGACCTCGATCAGGTCGCTCGGCTCGGCCGGTTCGAAGCCGGCGAACAGCGGCGTGCCCTTCGGGAAGCCGGTCCAGCTCCACGGGTCGGCAAGCTGCGGCCGGTCGGCGGCGTGGATGTACGCCGGCACGTCGCGCGCATCGCAGACCGGGACGACCGAGAACGTGTGGTCCATGTGCCCGTGGGTGAGGAACACCGCGACCGGGTGCAGGGCGTTCTCAGCGATGATCTCGTCGAGCCGGCCCGTGACGCCGATGCCCGGGTCGATGATGATGCACTGCTCACCCTGGCCGGGGGCCACGACCCAGCAGTTGGTGGCGGTCATGTCGGACGGGAAACCCGTGATGAACACGGCCGGCACTCCAGTGTCGATGGGACGGGATGGGTTCTCAGCCTACCGGCGGGCGTTGCCGGTCCTGTCGATAGTGTCGCCGCATGCGCCGACTGCTGCTGACCGTGCCCGCCCTCGCCCTCGCACTGGCCGGGTGCGCGAGTTCCGCAGGGTCCGCCGGCGCCGACAACCCGGTGGTGAGCCCGACGTCGACGACGGCCTCCGCGACCACCTCTGCGACCACCTCCGCGACCACCTCCGCGCCGACGGCAGACTCGTGCTCCTACCCAGCCGACGGCAACGCGCAGCCCGACGGCGTCCCGTCCACGAAGGACCTGCTGGCGCCGAAGACCCTGACCTTCCATCTGCTCATCGGCGCGAACCGGACCAAGCTCGAGCTTCCGGTCACCACGGCCTCGTCCGCGCCGTGCACGGTCAACGCGCTGGCGTACCTGGCCGGGAAGGGCTACTTCGACGCGACGAATTGCCACCGGCTGACCACCGCCGGCATCTACGTGCTGCAGTGCGGCGATCCCACCGGCACCGGGTCCGGTACGCCCGGTTTCTCGTACGCCGACGAGCTGAGCGGCTCGGAGACGTACCCGGCCGGCACGATCGCAATGGCCAACGCCGGCGCGGACACCAACGGCAGCCAGTTCTTCGTCGTCTACGCCGACTCGCAACTGCAGCCCTCCTACACCGTGTGGGGGCGGATCGACGCGGCGGGCATCGCGGCGATCGCCGCGGTGGCGAAGGACGGGACTGCGGACGGCACCGCGGACGGCGCGCCCAAGACGCCGGTGGAGATCGCTTCGGTGTCGGCTTCATAGCTGGCACCGAGGTTGGTTTCCGTAGACTCCTGGCGTTCTTCTCGATGATCTCGGGAAATTCGGCGTCATAGCCCCACTTCTCGCGAGATCATCGCCGAGCCGGATCATCAGCAAGCTGAGCAGGAGTTCCGTCGTGCCGACCCAGAAGCAGCGTCGTGAGGCCGCCCGCCGCCACCTCGAACGGCAGGTGCAGCGCCGCGCCGAGCGAGAGGCAGCGCGCAAGAAGCTCACGCTGATCGTCTCGGTCCTCGGCACGCTGGCGATCATCGCTGTGGTGATCGGTCTCGTGGTCGGCATCGGCGGCTCGGACAAGGGCGACTCGACGGCGTCCGGCGCGAGCGGCAGCACCACGGACTCGGCTTCGGCTTCGGCGAGCGATTCGGCCGGTGCGTCTGCCTCGGCCGGCGCCACGCCCAGCACGTCCTACTCCCCCGCGCAGGGCGCGCCGGTCACCTTCCAGGACGTCACGGTCGTCGGGGCCAAGGACCTGACCGGCTACCCGACCGTCACCTCGACGGCGACGAGCGACCCGACCCAGCTCGAATACAAGGACCTCGTGGTCGGCACCGGCAAGGCGGCCACCCCCGAGTCGAACGTGACCGTGCAGTACGTCGGCGTCCTCTACAAGGGCGGCACCGAGCCGTTCGACTCGTCCTGGTCCCGCGGCCAGACCGCGCAGTTCCCGCTCGGGCCCGGAAACGTCATCGACGGGTTCACCCAGGGCATCGGCGGTGGCTCGGGAACTCCGGCGATGAAGGTGGGCGGCCGGCGTCTGATCATCATGCCGGCGTCGCTGGGGTACGGATCCAGCTCCCCCTCGTCGGCCATCCCGGCCAACTCCCCGCTCGTCTTCGTGGTCGACCTGAAGTCCGTCGACGGCTGAACCCCGAAGATTGCTTGGTTCTGTACCTCGGGTGTGCACAGCCGAGCAATCTTGACGGGTCAGAGCGGTGCCCAGTCGAGGCCGGCCAGCGTCCCGGGGTCGGCGAGCAGGTCGATCGCGGTGATCCGGCCGGACTCGATCGTGAACGCGAAGGCCACCTTGAGCTCGCCGCCGTGCGCCCAGATCAGGCCGGGGGCACCGTCCAACAGGGCCAGGCGCGCGGCGTTGGCCTGCCCGGCGAACCTGCCCGCCGCGGCGTCCGCTCCGGACAGCAGCGGTGCCGATCCCATCGCCACGGCGGCCGCGTCGGCACGTACGACCGCGTCCGGATCCAGCAGGGCGAGCAGTCCGGCGAAGTCGCCGTCCCGCGAGGCGCGCAGGAAGGCTGCGACGACCTCCCGCCCGGCCGACTCCCCCGCCACGTCCTGACCGCGCACCCGTCGCCGGGCGCGGCTGGCCAGCTGGCGCACCGCCGCCGGGCTGCGCTCGAGGATCTCGGCGACCTGGTCGAACGGCACCCCGAACAGGTCGTGCAGCACGAAGGCGACCCGTTCGGCGGGGGCCAGCGTGTCCAGCACGACCAGCAGCGCGGGGCCGAGTGCGTCGGCGAGTTCCGTCTCGGCCTCCGGTCCGGCCTCCAACGGCGTGGCGGGCTCGGCGACGGCCTCGTCCAACGGCTCCTCCCGGCGGGAGTTGCGGCTGCGCAGGGTGTCCAGGCAGATCCGGGACACCACCGTGGTGAGCCAGCCGCCGAGATTTGCCACGGCAGCATCCGATCGACTCAGCCGCAGCCACGCCTCCTGCACGGCGTCCTCGGCCTCCGCGGGCGAGCCCAGGACGCGCTGGGCGAGCGCGCGCAACCGCGGACGCTCGGCCTCGAAACGCTCGGCCAGCCACTGGGCGTTCGGCACTGTCACACTTCCTCCTCGCGATCCGTCATGGGGGTGACGAACGACCACCCGATTCTGTGACAGGAGCGAACCATGACCACCGGCGCCTACTCCGTCGTCTACCCCGTGACCGACCTCGACGCGGCGAAGACCCTGTACGGGGCACTGCTCGGCGAGCCGCACACCGACATGCCGTACTACGTCGGATACAACGTGAACGGATTCGAGATCGGCCTCGCGCCCGGCGCGAACCAGGGAGTCGGCGGCCCGGTCACATACTGGCGGGTGCCCGACGTGGCGGCTGCGGTGGCGGAACTGGACGCGGCCGGGGCGAGCGTGCTGCGCGACACCGGCGACGTCGGTGGCGGCACCGTGCTGGCGATCGTTGCCGACCCGGAGGGCAACCCGATCGGCCTGATCCAGGCCTGACACACCGGCGCGGCACCCCGCCCGGGCTGGCCGAAGCGACCAACCTCCGGGACGTCCTCAGCCGGCGTGGACGCGGTAGACGTCGTAGACGCCGTCGACGTTGCGGATGGCGCGCAGCAGGTGGCCCAGGTGCTTGGCGTCGGCCATCTCGAAGGTGAACCGGCTGATCGCCACCCGGTCGCGGTTGGTCGACACGTTCGCCGACAGGATCGAGACCCGCTCGTCGGTGAGCACACGCGTGATGTCCGAGAGCAGCCCGTGCCGGTCGAAGGCCTCGACCTGGATCGAGACGAGGAACGTCGCGGTGACGGTCGGCGCCCAGTCGACCTCGACCACGCGGTCGGGCTGCGCGAGCAGCGAGTCAGCGTTGGTACAGGTACGCCGGTGCACCGAGACGCCGCCTCCGCGCGTGACGAAGCCGAGGATGTCGTCTCCGGGCACCGGCGTACAACACCGGGCGAGCTTGACCCAGACGTCGGAGACGCCCTTCACCACGACGCCCGAATCGCCGGTACGCCGGGTGGCCGACAGCGGGTCGACGACGGGGACGACCCCCTCGGAGAGGTCCTCGACCGAACCTTCGCTACCACCGAGCTGGGTGATCAGCTTCTCGACGACCGACTGCGCCGAGACATGCCCCTCGCCGATCGCCGCGTAGAGCGCCGACACGTCGGTCAGGTGCATGTCCTGGGCGAGCGTGAGCAGATTGTCGTTTCCCAATAGGCGTTTCATGGGCAGCGCAGCCTTACGTACCGCCTTGCTGAGCGCGGTCTTGCCGGCTTCGATCGCGTCCTCGCGGCGCTCTTTGGCGAACCACTGGCGGATCTTGGTCCGCGCCCGCGGCGACTTCACGAAGGCCAGCCAGTCTTGCGACGGTCCCGCCGTCTCGGACTTGGACGTGAAGACCTCGACGGTGTCGCCGTTCTCGAGCGTGGACTCCAGCGCGACCAGCTTGCCGTTCACGCGCGCGCCGATACAGCGATGGCCGACCTCGGTGTGCACAGCATAGGCGAAGTCGACGGGTGTCGCCCCGGCCGGCAGCGCCAGCACGTCGCCCTTCGGTGTGAAGACGTAGACCTCCTTGCCGGCGAGGTCATAGCGCAACGAGTCGAGGAACTCCTCGGGCTCCTGCGCCTCCCGCTGCCAGTCCAGCAACTGCCGCAGCCAGCCCATCTCGTCCGAGATCCCGGCCGGGTCGGCGACCGCGCTCTTGGACTCCTTGTACTTCCAGTGCGCCGCGATGCCGTATTCAGCGGTGCGGTGCATGGCGTACGTGCGGATCTGCAGCTCGACCGGCTTGCCGCCGGGCCCGATGACCGTCGTGTGCAACGACTGGTACATGTTGAACTTGGGCATCGCGATGTAATCCTTGAACCGGCCCGGGACGGGCTGCCAGTTCGCGTGGATCACACCGAGCGTGGCGTAGCAGTCGCGTTCGCTCTCCACCAGGACGCGGATGCCGACCAGGTCGTAGATGTCGGTGAACTCCCGGCCGCGGACGATCATCTTCTGGTAGATCGAGTAGTAGTGCTTCGGCCGGCCGGTGATCTCGGCCTTGATGTTGCCGTCCTTGAGGTCCTGCCCGACCCGCTCGATGACTTCCTTCAGGTACGTGTCGCGCGAGGGCGCACGCTCGGCGACGAGGCGCACGATCTCGTCGTACCGCTTCGGATAGAGCGTGGCGAAGCTCAGGTCTTCCAGCTCCCACTTGACCGTGTTCATGCCGAGGCGGTGCGCCAGCGGGGCCAGCACCTCGAGGGTCTCGCGGGCCTTGCGCTCCTGCTTGGCCGGCGGCAGGAACCGCAGCGTACGCATGTTGTGCAGCCGGTCGGCGAGCTTGATCACCAGTACGCGCGGGTCGCGGGCCATGGCCACGACCATCTTGCGGATGGTCTCGGCCTCCGCCGCGTCGCCGAACTTGACCTTGTCGAGTTTGGTGACGCCGTCGACCAGGTGCCCGACATCGTTGCCGAACTGGGTGGTGACGTCCTCGAGGGTGAAGCCGGTGTCCTCGACGGTGTCGTGCAACAGCGCCGCGACGAGCGTGGTGGTGTCCATGCCCAGCTCGGCCAGGATCGTCGCCACGGCCAGCGGATGGGTGATGTACGGGTCACCGCTCTTGCGCAGCTGTCCGCGATGGCACTCCTCGGCCACGTCATAGCCGCGCTGCAGCAGCCGGACGTCGGACTTCGGGTGGGCGGCGCGGTGGATCGCCAGCAGCGGCTCGAGGACCGGCTTGGTCGCTCCCGGCTGGCGCGGGGCCTGCGCGATGCGGCGGGCGAGGCGATCGCGCACGCGCCGGCGGTAGGTGGGGCTGATGCCCGGCGCGGGCGTAGCGGCGCTCGCCGTGTCGGGCTGTGTCGTCCCGGCTTCGGTGTTCTCCGCCGCGTCTGTGGTCAGCGTCGCGCTCCCTCGGTCCGTACGCGAATTCCTACCCGGATTCTACGGACTGCGGCCCTGGGCCGCAGTCCGGCCCACTTCGCGACAGGGACGCCAGTCAGACTCGCAGCAGAGCGCGCGTCGGTGCGACGTCGCCGACCACGTCGCGACCGTTGAGCGCGGCCAGTTCGAGCAGGACGCCGATCTCGGCAATCTTCCCGCCCGCCTGCACGATCAGGTCCGCCGCCGCGCGCAGGGTGCCGCCGGTAGCGAGCACGTCGTCGACGAGCAGCACCCGCTTGCCGGCCAGCACGTCCACCGGCACCTCGATCGTGGCCGTGCCGTATTCGAGGGCGTACTCACGGGCGATCGTCGGAGGCGGCAGCTTGCCGGCCTTACGGATCGGCACCAGCCCGGCACCGAGGAACTGCGCCATCGCGCCGGCCAGGATGAAGCCGCGTGCCTCCACGCCCGCGACCACGTCGACCTCACCCGACTCGCCGGCCAGCGCCGCCACGCACCGCGAGAACGCCGCGGCATCGGCCAACAGCGGCACGATGTCCTTGAAGGCGATGCCGGGAATCGGGAAGTCGGGGACGTCGCGCAGCAGCGACTGGACCAACTCGGCCAGGTCGGGACCGAAGTCCCCCTCGCTCACTTGCGTTTCCGCTGCGGCTTCGCGCCCGGCCTGGGCGCCGGGGCGGGGACGCCGGCGCGGCGCACGGGAGCGACATCGACCAGCGGCGTGGTGCCGGCCGCCTCGGCCTTCTTCGCCTCGCTGGACCGCTTGGCGATCACCCGCTTGGTCAGCGCCTTGTACTTGGGCTCGCGCTCGGTGAGGTCGACGACCACGGGGGTGCAGAGGAACAGCGAGGAGTACGCGCCCGCGGCCAGACCGACGAACAGGATCAACGCGAGGTCCTCGATCGTGCCGACACCGAGGATGCCGACACCGACGAACAGCAGGCCGGCCACCGGCAGCAGCGAGATCAGCGAGGTGTTGATCGAGCGCATCAGCGTCTGGTTGACGGCCAGGTTCGCAGCCTCGGAATACGTCATGCGGCCGGTGGTCAGGATGTCCTTGCTGTTCTCGGCGACCTTGTCGAAGACGACGACCGTGTCGTACAGCGAGAAACCGAGGATGGTCAGCAGTCCGACGATCGTCGACGGGGTGATCGAGAAGCCGACCAGCGAATAGACGCCGGCAGCGATCAGCAGGTCGTGCAACAGCCCGACCAGCGCGCCCACCGCCATGCGCCACTGGTAGCGCACCGAGATGTAGATCGAGACGACGATCAGGAAGATGATCAGACCCTCGATCGCCTTCACCGTGATCTCGTGGCCCCAGCTGGAACTCACGGTCTGGACGGTGATGTCACCGGCCTTGATGTGCAGGTCGTCGGCGACCTTCTGTTTGACGCTCTGCTGCTTGTCGGGATCGAGCGACTCGGTCTTGACCACGATCTGGTGTGTGTTGCCCGAGCCGACCTTCTGCGGCGGGTCGGCGATCTCGTTGCCGGCAGCGCTGAAGGCGTCCTGCACCTCGGTGGTCGTGATCGACGTGCCGGTGATCGGGATCTGGAACTGCGTCCCGCCGGCGAACTCGATGCCGTAGTTGAAGCCGCGGAACACGAAGCTCAGCACCGCGACGAGCACGATGACGGCCGAGGCGAGGTACCAGCGGCGGCGGTGGCCGATGAAGTTGATCCGGGTCTCACCGCGGTAGAGCTTCTGGACGAGGTTCAGCTCGTGACCGGCACTCATCAGACCTCTCCCTCCTCGCGGCGCAGGCGCGCTCGCCGGGCAGCGGCGCGCTCGGCCGCGGTCTCACCGGACGAACCGACATACACCGCATCCTCACCCGCGGTGGCAACCACCGATCCGGTGCCCGCCGCGCGGATGGCGTCCAGGCCGGTGAACCGCTTGCTGCCGAAGGCCTTCGAGCGCGAGAAGAGCGAGACCAGCGGGTGGGTGAAGAGGAAGACGACCACGAGGTCGAGGATCGTCGACAGCCCCAGCGTGAACGCGAAGCCCTTCACGTCACCGGCGGCGAAGTAGTACAGGATCGCGGCGGCGAGGAAGGAGACCACGTCGGCGGAGATGATGGTGCGTTTCGCCCGTACCCAGGCCCGCGGGATCGCCACGCGCGCCGAGCGTCCCTCGTGCACCTCGTCCTTGATCCGTTCGAAGAAGACGACGAAGGAGTCGGCGGTGATACCGACGGCCACGATGAAGCCGGCGATGCCCGCCAGGCTCAGCGTCAGGCCGATCTGCGTGCCGAGCATCACCAGGCTGCCGTAGGTCAGGATGCCGGACACGATCAGCGAGGCGATCGTGACCAGGCCGAGGGCCCGGTAGTAGATCAGTGAATAGAGCACGACCAGGATCAGCCCGATGCCGCCGGCGAGCAGGCCGGACTCCAGCTGCGAGGTGCCCAGCGTGGCGGAGATCGTCTGCGCGGTCTCGGGCTTGAAGGTCAGCGGCAGCGCGCCGTACTTGAGCTTGTTCGCCAGGTCGTTCGCCGACTGCGAGGTGAAGCTGCCGCTGATCTGCGTCGAGCCGCCGTTGATCGCCGCCTGGTTGATCGGGACGGAGATCGCCACGCCGTCCAGGGTGATGCCGACCCAATAGGCACACGGGAAGCTGCTCGCGCCGCAGGTGGTCGCGTCGGCGCTGCTGTCGTCGGCGCCGCCGGTGTTGTGGGCGGAGGTGTACTTCGCCCACGCCGAGGCGCCGGAGGACTTCATGTCCACCGCGACGGTGTACTGCGTCTGGCCCTGGGACAAGTTGGGCGCCTGGGCCGAGGCGGACTTGATCTCGGTGCCCGGGACGATCACGGGACCGAGCAGGTAGGCGAACGTGCCCGTCTGGTCACACGCGACGTAGTAGCTGTCGGCGACGTCCTTCTCGTTCTGCGCGGAGGCGCAGTCGAAGGTGGCCAGGGCGGCGGAGATGTCGCTCTGCTTGGTGGAGTCCAGGGCGTTCCAGTCGTCCTCGGACAACGGGATCTTGGTGCCCGCCTTCTCGATGGCGGCGAACGGGGTGGCGCTGCAGGGAGCGGCCGCGGCGGTCGTACCGGTGGGGGTGGGCGTCGGGCTGGCCGTCGGGCTCGCGGCCGCGGTGGCCGTCCCGGTCGGGGTCGTCGTCGGCGCGGCGAGCGGCTTGCCGAGCTTGGCGTGGCCGGCGTCGTCCGGCGAGACGGACGCGCTGGCCGGCGCTGCGGAGCCCGCAGCGGTCGGCGACGGGGGGCTCGGGCTCGTTGGAGTACCCGTGCCCGTCGGGCTCGCGGTACCTGTCGCGCTCGTCGTCGGCGTACAGGCGACGTATGCCGCCGGCGCGACCAGGCCGCGGAAGTTCAGCTTCGCGGCCGCGCCCAGCTTGGAGATGTCCTGATTGCTGCTGCCCGGGACCGAGACCACGAGCTGGTTGGAACCCTGGATGACCACAGTCGCCTCGGTGACGCCCGAGCCGTTCACGCGGTCGGTCATGATCTGCTTCGCCTGCTCCATCGAGGAGGACGAGGGCGTCTTGCCGTCCAGGGTCTTGGCCGTGAAGATGACCTGCTGGCCGCCCTCGAGGTCAAGGCCGAGCTTGGGCGTGTGCCGCGAGCCCGGCCAGAAGACGATCAGGTAGAGGACAGCGATCAGCGCGAGCAGGGCGACGAAGTATCGCCACACGCGCAGCGTTCCGGCAGGCGGTGCCACGGGGATTGGTCTCCTCGGGTGAACGTGAGCTCGCAGTTCCTCCCGTGCGGGCGCGGGCGGTCCTGCCTAGCAGGCGGGGCCAGTATGCCGGACGTAAGAGACCGAATCAGTTACCGGGATCGGCGTCGGGGCCGCCGTCGCGGCCGGGATCGTTCTCGGTGTCGTTCTGGCGGTACTGGTTGGGGAGCGTCTTGACGTCGCGCAGGGCCGCAGAGGCCCACTTCACGACGACCCCCGGGGCAACTGCCAACTGCACACTGCCGTCCTCGTTCCGGCCGACAATCGTGCCGTAGAGGCCCGAGGTGGTCATCACCTCGGTACCGAAGGTCAGACGCTCCTCCTGCGAGCGCTGCCGTTCTGTGGCACGGCGCCGGTTGCGGGCGGCGAGAGCGACCATGGCCACGATGATCAGGAGGATCGGCAGATAGCTGAGCACGCTTCGAGGCTACGCGTCGAACAGCGTCTGGTTGCCTCCGGCTGAGGGAGCCTTCAGGCCCAGGTGGTCCCACGCGGCGGGCGTGGCGACACGGCCGCGGGGCGTCCGGGCCAACAGGCCGGCCCGGACGAGGAACGGTTCGGCGACCTCCTCGACGGTCTCCGGCTCCTCGCCGACCGCGACCGCGAGCGTGCTGACACCGACCGGTCCCCCGCCGAAGCGGCGGACGAGGGCGTCCAGGACGGCCCGGTCGAGACGGTCCAGGCCCAACTCGTCCACGTCGTAGACCGCGAGAGCGGCGTGCGCGATCTCGGCGGTGACGATGCCGTCGGCGCGGACCTCGGCGTAGTCGCGCACCCGGCGCAGCAGGCGGTTCGCGATGCGGGGCGTACCCCTCGAACGGCCGGCGATCTCCTCGGCACCGTCGGGACGCAGGTCGATGTCGAGCAGGGCGGCGCTCCTGGTGAGCACGCGAGTGAGCTCGGCCGCGTCGTAGAAGTCCATGTGGGCCGTGAAGCCGAAGCGGTCGCGCAGCGGGCCGGTGAGCAGGCCGGCGCGGGTGGTGGCTCCGACGAGGGTGAACGGTGCGAGCTCGAGCGGGATCGCGGTAGCGCCCGGACCTTTGCCGACCACGACGTCGACGCGGAAGTCCTCCATCGCCATATAGAGCAGTTCCTCGGCGGGGCGGGCGATGCGGTGGATCTCGTCGATGAACAGCACCTCACCTTCGCTCAGGGACGTCAGCAGGGCGGCGAGATCACCGGACCGTTCGATGGCCGGGCCGGAGGTGACGCGGATCGGGACGCCCAGCTCCGCGGCGATGATCATCGCCAGGCTCGTCTTGCCGAGGCCGGGCGGGCCGGAGAGCAGGACGTGATCCGGGGGCCGGTTGCGGCGGCGGGCACTTTCCAGGACAAGTTCGAGCTGCTCGCGTACCTTCGGCTGCCCGACGAACTCGGCGAGCTGCTTGGGGCGCAGGCTGGCCTCGACGTCCGTCTCCTCCGGCACCGGCAGCGCGGAGACCAGATCCGCCTCCGATTCGGTCATCGCGTACGCCCGAGCAGCTGGATGCTGCGGCGGAGCAGCCCGCCCACGTCCGGGGCCTCACCGGCGTCCTCGGCCACCATGTCGATCGCCTCACCCGCCTCCTTGGCGGAGAAGCCGAGGCCGGCCAGTGCGTGCGCCAGCTGGTCACGCCACGGGGCGACCGCCGTGAGGCCCGCGGCGTCGGCGATGGCGGCGTCGGAGCCGCCGTCGATCGGACCGATGCGGTCGCGCAGTTCGACGACGATGCGCTCGGCGCCCTTGCGCCCGATGCCGGGCACCTGGGTGAGCGTCGGGTAGTCGCTGGACGCGATCGCCCGACGCAGCTCGCGCGGGGGGTGCACCGCGAGCATGGTCTGGGCGAGCTTGGGGCCGACGCCGTTGGCGGTCTGCAGCAGTTCGAAGGTGGCCCGCTCGTCATCGTCGGCGAAGCCGTAGAGGGTGAGCGAGTCCTCGCGCACGACGAGGGAGGTCGCCAGGCGCGCCGTCTCACCGACGCGCAGCCGGGCGAGCGTGCCTGGCGTCGCCGAGACCGACAGGCCCACTCCCCCGACCTCGACGACGGCGCCGTCCGGCCCGAGCGCCGCGACGGTGCCGCGAACCGAGGCGATCACGACGCCCCCCGGCCCGGGTGCCGTGCTGTCCTCATGCACCCTCCACAAGGTGTCGGGTTGCCGCGGCCACCGACGTACGCGACTGGCCGACCTCGGCCTCGGACAGCTCGTACTGCTCGCGCAGCGCCAGCGCACGCTCGAAGCGGCCCAGCGCCTCGCGGTAGTGGCCCTGGTCGTAGTCGTTGGCGCCGATCGCCTGCGCCGTGAACGCCTCGATGACCGGCCCGAACTGGGTGGCCGCGTGGGCGAGCTCGGTGAAGATCGCGCTGGACTGCCCGAAGTCGCCGGCGTACTGGTACGCGCGGGCGAGCCTGATCCGGGCGAGGTGCTGCTGGGCCGCGGTACCGGCGATGTCGGCCCGGTCGGCAGCCTGCTGGGCCTGGGTCAGGGCTTCGTCCGTGTCGCCGAGGCCGAGTAGCAGGTCGACCAGGTCGGTACGCGCCAGCAGCTCGGCGGTGGTGTCCTCGGCGGCCAGGATGTCGGTCTGCAGTTCTTCGGCCCGAGCGCGGGCGGCGGCAAGATCCTCGTACGTCTCGCGCAGCGTCTCGGAGTCGTACGCGGGCTCGATAGCCCCGGGGACGTCCCCGTCGAATTCGGTCATGATCCACTCCTGGCGAGGGCGGTCCTGATCTTGGCCTCACGGATCTTGCTCAGCGCCGTGCCGCGCCACACATGGCAGATCGCCAGGGCGAGGGCGTCGGCGGCATCGGCGGGCTTGGGCATCGCGTCCAGTTTGAGCAGGCGGGTGACCATCGCGCCGACCTGGGCCTTCTCGGCGCGTCCCGATCCGGTGACGGCGGCCTTGACCTCGGACGGGGTGTGCAGCGCGACCGGGATGCCCCGCCTGGTCGCCGCGACCATCGCCAGGCCGGCAACCTGCGCCGTACCCATGACCGTGCGGACGTTGTGCTGGCTGAAGACGCGCTCGACGGCGACCACGTCGGGGGCGTACGCGGCGATCACCTCGGCGATCGTGTCGGCCTGGGCGGCGAGGCGGTGCGCGTAGTCCGCGTCGGAGGGCGTACGGATGACCTCGACATGGACCAGGCTCAGCGGGCGTCCGGGCGCACCGTCGACCACACCGACGCCACAGCGGGTCAGGCCGGGGTCGATCCCGAGTACGCGCACAGCCGACCTCCGGCGATCGAACGGACGTTCGACCAACCCTAACCGCGCGTGCTGATGACACGTTGCGGACACGCCGGGCTCAGGCGCCGACCGCTGAGCTGGTGACGCGGTTGACGTCCCCGGACGGCGCCAGCTCGGGGCACGTCCGGAGGCGGTCATGGTCCACGGGGGGTTACTCGTCGTCGAGCTCGGCGATGACCTCGTCGGACAGGTCGAAGTTCGCGAAGACGTTCTGCACGTCGTCGGAGTCCTCGAGGGCGTCGATCAGCTTGGTGACCTTGCGGGCGCCGTCGACGTCTAGCTCGACCTGCACCGACGGCAGGAACGAGGACTCGGCCGAGTCGTACTCGATCCCCGCGCCCTGTAGCGCGGTGCGCACCGGGATCAGGTCCGCGGCCTCACTGACGATCTCGAACGCGTCGCCGAGGTCGTTGACCTCCTCGGCACCGGCCTCGAGGACGACCTCGAGCACGTCGTCCTCGCTCTGGCCGGCCTTCGGGACGATCACGACGCCCTTGCGGTTGAACAGGTACGAGACGGAGCCGGGGTCGGCCATCGAGCCGCCGTTGCGCGTCATCGCGGTGCGGACCTCGGTCGCGGCGCGGTTGCGGTTGTCGGTGAGGCACTCGATCAACAGCGCGACGCCGTTCGGGCCGTAGCCCTCGTACGTGATCGTCTGCCAGTCGGCGCCGCCTGCCTCGAGACCGCCGCCGCGCTTGACCGCGCGGTCGATGTTGTCGTTCGGGACGGACGACTTCTTCGCCTTCTGGATGGCGTCATAGAGGGTGGGGTTGCCGTCGGGATCGGCGCCGCCGGTACGCGCCGCGACCTCGATGTTCTTGATCAGCTTGGCGAACATCTTCCCGCGCTTGGCGTCGATGACCGCCTTCTTGTGCTTGGTAGTCGCCCATTTGGAGTGACCAGACACAGCTATCCACCCTTGGAGAAACGCCGAATTCGCTAGTGAGCTGTGCCAGTTTACCGGCCGGTCACACGACGCCGTCAGCCGATCGTGGCTAGGGTCAGCGCATGCCGCCCGCCGCGACACCCGCCACCGGACTCAGCGCTGCGGAGGTCGAGCAGCGGGTACGCGACGGGCGTACCAATGCCACCGACGACACGACCAGCCGCAGCCTCGCGCAGATCGTGCGGAACAACGTCTTCACCGTCTTCAACGGGATCCTGGCGACGCTGTTCGTGATCATCCTGATCACCGGGAGATGGCAGAACGCGCTGTTCGGCGGCGTGATCATCGCCAACTCCGCGATCGGCATCTTCCAGGAGGTGCGGGCCAAGCGGACCCTCGATCGCCTCGCCGTCCTCAACGCCCCGCACGCGCGCGCGATCCGCGACGGCGTGGAGAGCGAGATCGAGGTCGGCGGCGTCGTCGCGGACGACCTGCTCGCCCTGCGCAGCGGCGACCAGGTGCCGGCCGACGGCGTGGTCCGCTCCTCGGCCGGGCTCGAGGTGGACGAGTCACTGCTCACCGGCGAGTCCGACCCGGTCGCCAAGGCGCCCGGGGACGAGGTGCGGTCCGGGTCCATCGTCGTCGCCGGGCAGGGCACCGCGCAGGCGACCGCCGTCGGCGCGGAGGCGTACGCGACCCGTCTGGCGACCGAGGCGAAGCGGTTCCAGGTGACCCATTCGGAGCTGGTCGCCGGCACGAACACGCTGCTGCGCTGGATCTCGCTGCTGATGGTGCTCGTGGCGCCGGTGCTGCTGTGGAGCCAGTTCCGCAGCAAGGACAACGACACCTGGCAGGACTCCATCACCGGCGCGGTCGCCGCCCTGGTCGGCATGGTGCCCGAGGGTCTGGTGTTGCTGACCAGTCTGGCGTTCATGCTCGGCGCCGTCACCCTCGCGCGGCGGCAGACGCTGGTGCAGGAACTGCCCGCCGTCGAGGGACTGGCCCGCGTCGACGTGGTCTGCCTGGACAAGACCGGCACGCTGACCCACGGCGACATCGGCTTCGACCACATCGAGTTGTTGGACGGCGCGAACGAGACCGACGTGCATGAGGCGCTGGCGCTGCTGACCCGAGCCCCGGATGCGAACGCGACCTCCCGTGCGATTGCGGCGAGCTTGGCGCCGGGCACCTGGACGCAGACCGGGGCCGTGCCGTTCTCCTCCGCCCGCAAGTGGTCCTCGATCGACGCGGACGGACACGGAAGCTGGATGCTGGGCGCTCCGGAGATGGTGCTGCCGAACCCCGGACCCGGACGGCAACAGGACGCTCGAGGCCGCGCCGACGAGCATGCGGCCGAGGGAAGCCGGGTGCTGCTGCTCAGCAACGACTCGGACCCCGCCGCGCTGGTCGTCCTGGCCGAGCGGGTCCGGGACGACGCCGCCGAGACGATGCGCTACTTCACCGAGCAGGGCGTCGCCCTGAAGGTGATCAGCGGCGACAACCCGCGCACGGTCGGCGCCGTGGCTGCGGCGGTCGGCGTCCCCGGCGTCAGCGGAGCGGGCGACGCCGTCGACGCGCGCACGCTACCCGAGGATCTCGACGAGCTCGCGGCGGCCGTCGAATCCGCCTCGGTGTTCGGGCGGGTGACGCCACAGCAGAAGCGCGCGATCGTCGCCGCGCTGCAGCGGCGCGGGCACGTGGTGGCGATGACCGGCGACGGCGTGAACGACGCCTTGGCGCTGAAGGATGCCGACATCGGGGTCGCCATGGGCAACGGTTCACCAGCCACCCGCGCCGTCGCGCAGCTCGTGTTGTTGGACGGCAAGTTCAGCCATCTGCCGGACGTGGTCGCCGAGGGACGCCGCGTGATCGCGAACATCGAACGCGCGGCGAATCTGTTCCTGGTCAAGAACGTCTACTCGCTGTTGCTGGCGATCATCACCGGCGTGACCGTCGCGGCGTACCCGCTGGCGCCGATCCAGCTCACCCTGATCTCGGCGGTGACGATCGGCATACCCGGCTTCTTCCTCGCCCTGGGGCCGAATCGCCGCCGCTACGTTCCGGGCTTCCTCGGGCGCGTGCTGCGCTTCGCGATCCCGACGGGCGCGGTGACCGGTGCCTGCGCGTACGCCGCCTACCGCACGATCCGCGTGCTCGATTCAGCGGCAGGCGTGGACGGTGGGCGGACCGTGGCCTGCATCGCCGTTCTGGTCACCTCGCTGTGGACGTTGATGGTCGCGGCGCGGCCGGTCAACGGCTGGAAGGTCCTGCTGGTCGGACTGATGGCCGCCGCGGTCGCCTTCGTGCTCGCCGTGCCGCCGCTGGCGAACAACGTGTTCCTCTTCGACCTGACGTGGGAGCGTCTCGGGATCGCGCTGCTGTTCGGCGCGGTCGGCGCCGTGCTGGTCGAGGCGAGCTACCGGCTCTCCCGGACCATGTCCACGAAGTAGCGGTGTATCCGCTCGTCGCCAGTCACCTCGGGGTGGAACGACGTGGCCAGCAGGCCGCCCTGGCGTACCGCGACGACGTGGCCCTCGGACGAGCGCGCCAGCGGGGTCGCGCCCGGCCCGTTCTGCTGCACCCACGGGGCTCGGATGAACACCGCGTGCACCGGGCCGCCGTCGATACCCTCGACCTCGAGCTCCTCCTCGAAGGAGTCGACCTGCCGCCCGAACGCGTTGCGCCGCACGGTGATGTCGATGCCGCCGATGGTCTCGTCCAGCGGTGACCCGCCGTCGTCCACGCGATCGGCCAGCAGGATCATGCCGGCGCAGGAACCGTAGGTGGGCAGGCCGCCCTTGATCGCCGCACGGAGCGGCTCGAGCAACTCGAAGATGCGGACGAGCTTGATCATCGTGGTGGATTCCCCACCCGGGATCACCAACCCGTCGACCTGCGCGAGTTCGGTGGTTCGGCGCACCGGTACGGCCTGCGCGCCCGCCGCCTCGAGGGCACGGACGTGTTCGCGTACGTCACCCTGCAGGGCCAGCACTCCGATTCTCGCCACAACGCCCAGCCTAATGATCGGGTCTCGGCGGTTCGGCGGCCTCACCTGTCCGCGGATCCAACGCTCTGTTGTAGTAGCCGTTGCGCAGCCGGATGAAGGTCAGGAACGGGATACGCGCATCCGGCCGCCAGAACCTGGTCCGCGACCAACCCCACCAGCCCTCCTCGTTGAGGAAGTCGTACGGACCCGGTGTCGGGCGCAGGTCGAGATGGGCCGGGTAATGGCGTCCCGCATCGTCTCGCGAAGACTCGTCGGGATGTGCGAACAGCGGTACGCCTGCCTCGGTGACCACGAGCAGCCGGCATGTGGCCGCCGCGAGCAGGCGCTGGAGAGTCAGTAGGGACGGATTCCGCGTAGCCCCCGATTCCAGGCGTGCGAGCGTGGTCAACGGCACCTGCGCACGTTCGGCGAGTTCGCGCTGGCTGAGCCGCACGAGGCGTCGTGCTGCGCGCAGGACGGCGGGTACATCGAAGTCCGCGGAGGGAGCCATTTCGGCACAGTGCCCGACAACCGAGGCGGTGGACGCACGGGCCGGCCGGGCTGTGGACAACTCCGCCGATGTGGACGCAGTCGTTTCAGGGCCGGCCGGTTCGGCCCGCGGCAGCTCACCGGTCGGTGGCGACCGGTGCCGGAGCGGGGTCGCTGTTCAGCAGCATCGGGCTCTGCTCGCATCGATGTGAGCAGACCGCTCCGGGCAGTTCGGTCGGCGTCCCGCTCACACCAACGCCGGCAGAACCCGATGGCCGGGAACGCACCACCGCCTCCCGCTCACACCAACGCCGGCAGAACCCGATGGCCGGGAACGCACCACCGCCTCCCGCTCACACCAACGCCAGCAGAACCCGATGGCCGAGAGTCGAACAC
>Ga0164242_10001966_pt1 | contig 23966 bp, 15 predicted proteins | sample OricomgcompostMG_FD_108783 | JGI IMG/M metagenome (GOLD analysis project Ga0164242, IMG submission 108783) | Miracle-Growth compost microbial communities from Emeryville, California, USA - Original compost - Miracle growth compost (MG) ...
AGAGGCTGTATCGGGACGTGAGGGCTTATGCTATCCCGGGCGGTAGCGAGGAGATCATGCTGGACTTGAGTATAAGACAGAGCATGAGGGTTGCGAAGATGTTGGGTATGAAATTGTAAAAAAAAGGGGGGGGGCACTCACTGGCTGGGCAGGCGAGCGGTATATTAAGGAGCTATTTTGTTGTATTTGTATGGTTTCTTACCTATGTTTTAGTTGCATCATTTGCATCACTGGTGGCCGCGATCAAAGGATGTAGCTCTCTCTGATCGGACGTCATCTGTGCAAGATCTATGATAAGATAATTCCAATTAAAAAAACACATCAAACAACATTATTATTATTATTTGATAACACTGTTTCCGGCCTAGGCCTTCAAACAATATTATCTAAACCAAGCAACGCAGCCGGTTGGTAAATGATTCCGTTGCGACCAGAAGACTGCCAAGCATAGGTCGAGGTCTTGTCCTGTAATGATCCCTTATCCATCTACGATCCTGCCACTCTACGTTAATTCTTGGAGTCAACCTCTCTGGGAGTTAACTTACCTGGGAGTTAACTTACCCGAGAGTTAACCTACCCGCTACCAGGCAGTTACCCGGGCCCATCCTGCACGGGCATTCTGAATGTGTTCTGGGCAACGAAATACGGGGGTTTGATGGTTGTATTTGTGCCGGATGGGTGGCTATTTCGTTCATCGCAAGTACGTACAGGCTACGACTGGTTGGCCGTGACGGAGTTCCTAGATGCTATAAAAAGGCCTCTCAATCCCCCGAGATTTCCGCCATCTAACTAACTCCTCAACCAATGATATTCGTCTCCAACTTCCAAGGGGTTCGTAAGGGCTAGGCTTGGTGGCCAAGCAAGCAGTAGTGGGCGATGGAATCGTAGAGCCATATACCCGGGCCCGTTGTCATACTTGGGCCACACCGTCCCTAAGTGGTCCGCATCCAGGGAGTAAAAGCAAAGCCGGGGGTGGGTGGGGCAAGGCTGCGAGCTCAGTCGAAAGGAGCATGCATGGTTCGCTGCTTACTGGACCATGACCTCGGCCGGCTTGGCGGCATCGGCAGGCTTATCGGTGTCGACCTCCATCTCGTCACCCTCAACCGCCTCGCCTTCAACCTCCTCGTCCTCCTCGACTTCCTCGTCACTCTCGCCCTCGATGTCGACGCTGCCGTCGTCCGAGACCTCGTCCTCTTCGACGCCGTTCTCAGCCTCGACCTCACCGTCGGCATTCTCAACGCCGTCCATGGCGGAATCCTTGTCGACGGCAGCTGCGCCGTTGGCCTCAGCTGGACCAGCCTCGGCCTCGGCTAGCTCCTCTTCCTCCTCGACAAGTTCCTCGGCACCATATTCCTCTTCCTCAACGAGGTCGGCCTCGGGCTGCTCGGGCGGGAACTCGGCCGGGGCGGACGCCTCCGAATCCCTATGAAGTAAACACACCACGGTTAGTTGAATAGTCTAGGGACCCCGGGTTGGGGGGGAAGGGGCGGATCTAATTGGTGGAAGGCCCCCATAGGCAGCAGGCAGCAAGACGTACCACTTGATCGCGAACCGAGTGACTCGGGGCCGCTCAGCCAAAACATTGCGACGGATCCTCTCGATGATGGGCTTTGCCGGGGGGTCGGCGTTCAGCTCGGCGGTGTCGTACTCGTTGTTAATATAATAGCCGACACGGACAAACTCGCGGCCGTCGTAGGCACAAGTCAGCAGGACCACCGTCACTCCCAGGATCTCGGCATCGGGAATGCGCTTGGTGTCGGGGGCATTGGCCTCGAAGATGAACTTGTTGACGCCCACGGGGATGGGGCCAACGAGCAGGCTGTCAAGCTCCTGGTCATACTGGTCTGAGGTAGCTGAGCCGACGTAGGTGAGCTTCCACTCAAGGTCTGCGTATACGGTGGCGGTTAGCATCGAGCATTTTGGTTGAACGTTTAGTTGCGAAGGGGATCTGCAGAAACGCACCTTTTTGAAGGGTCTCGAGGCACTCGAAGGTGATCTCGAACTCGTACTTGTCGGTAAACTTGGCGGGGTTGCTCATCACATTGACCCCGAGAAGCGAAACGACAGACATGGTGGGCGAGGGTTGTTGTGGCCAAGTTTTTTTTTTTGAGGATATGGGTTTGGGGATGATAAGGGGAAGAGGTCCTTGGTTGCAAAGCCAAGGATGATGGAGGAGGATTCTCTGGGTATTTGATCGGGGGATGAGGCTAGATTATGAGAGATGGCAATGTTTGAGGGGGGTTTGTGTGATGAGTGGACGCGCTTTCGCAAAGGACCCTTGGAAAGAGCACCAGGCAAGTCGGTCAAGCAGGGGACGCGTTAAGTGAGGCCGGACGCGACTGGGCCTCTCGAATTTCGACCCTCCTCCAGGTCTCTCCCGACCCCCCACTTATTTCTTCTTGGTTGGTACATTGGTACATTGGTACATACGTAGAGGTACCTCCGTACACATCTTTTCCCGCTAACCCTATTTGGGAACCAGGGACTGAGAAAACCACCAGACCCACTAATTTGCCAGCTGGACCAAAAGCTTCCCTGGCTCAGACGCGCATTTCAGATCCAACATTAGAAAAATGGGTCAAGCTTCTTTTCATTGTTGCTCATCCCACTCTATTCAAACCTCAACGCTGGACAGTACTGGGCGGGCACAATAGACGATAGGAAGAAGAGCCCTCTCACAAGCCTGTGCGCCTAATAAAAGAGTTATCAACCTCTCGAGATCTCTCTCCCTCCCTCGCGTTTCCTCCCTCTTGCGCCCTTCAACCATGCGCATTTCCCCAAAGACCATTTCTTTCAAGACCTTTAGCCAGTGATCTCCCACCTGTACTCTGTTCTGCGGCGCGAACCTTCGCTGCGAACAACACAGCCAGCTCTGCTCGTCTTTTGATTATCGTCTCCGGATATTCTAAACCCACATATCCAATGCGTGTTTAACAACTCTTCACCATCGCAGAATCACCCCTCTCGATCACCGCGTTTCGTCGCTTCGAGCCAGAACCAACCACCTTTGGCGAATATCGCCATTCGACCACCCCCTCGACTCCCCCGAGAGACATACGGCTACCCTCGCCAGGATGGCAGACGAATACGACCCCGAAAACCAAGGAAATACTTGGGGAGGCGATGAAGGTTACGAGGTTGCAGATGGCATGCAACAACCAGCAAATACACAGCATAGCCCTCATCAAGATCATGCTTTCTCTGTTGACCAAGCCCCTCATGATTCCGGTGATGACCCATCAGACGATGGTGATGGCGATGGCGATGGCGATGGCGCCTCGGATGTAGGCGACTATGACCCAGAGGCTGTCACCTCCGGCTTGGCTCCCAGCCCACAGCTTGTCCAGCCAAAGGCCAACCTCAAGCTTTCACCTCAGCCTACGTCGAAGAAGGCCAAGACTGCCGGAGGTTTCCTAGTGGGAGACTCGGACTCTGAAGACGACGCGCCCACTCCCGCGTCCAACGGTCTTGCTGTCCCGGGCTCAATCCCCCAGCCCCGTTCACCGTTGCAGCATTCTATAGGAACCCAGCAGGTTGCACAGCACGCTCCTAACACAGGCACCCCTCCCCAACCTAGCATGGCGACCGCCGCTCCCAACAACGGATCCGGGGTTGCTGCTCCTACGGCGAGCTCCAAATCGAACCCCGCGCATGATAAGATAACCATCCTAGAGGATCGAGTTCGTGAAGACCCCCGCGGTGCGATGGATGCTTGGATGAGTCTCATTGCCGACCATCGCATGCGGAACAAGATCGACGAGGCGAGGAATGTCTACGAGCGCTTCTTAGCAGTCTTCCCGCAAGCTGTAAGTCACAATCATGCGCCCACCCGGAGCAATGTTCCCTGCTCGACCACTAACACTCGTACAGGCTGATGTTTGGGCCGCGTATCTCGATATGGAGCTAAGCATGAATAACTTCGTCGAGACGGAGCGCATCTTCGGCATGTGCCTAATCGGAACACCGAACGTCAACCTGTGGACCAAATACCTCGACTACATCCGGCGACGAAACGACTTGAGCGATAGCACCGGCCATGCCCGACAAGTTGTAGCTCAGGCATATGAGTTTGTCATCGACAATATCGGACTCGACAAAGATTCCGGGAAGATCTGGGCAGAGTACATCCAGTTCATCAAGTTTGGCCCCGGCCAGGTCGGTGGCAGCAGTTGGCAGGACCAACAAAAGATGGACCAGCTTCGCAAAGCATATCAACGAGCCATCTGTGTACCGATCCATAACGTCAACACACTGTGGAAGGAGTACGACCAGTTCGAGATGGGCTTGAACAAGACAACGGGGCGCAAGTTCTTGGCCGAGCGCTCCCCTGCGTACATGTCGGCTAAGAGTGCAAACACCGCACTGGACAATGTGACCCGCGGGTTGCAGCGGACTAACCTTCCGCGCTTACCGCCCGCCCCTGGCTTCGACGGAGACACGGAATACATGGAGCAAGTTGAGATTTGGAAGCGATGGGTCGCATGGGAGAAGTCGGATCCTCTTGACGTCAAGACAGACGAGCCCGAGCTCCTCCAGAAGCGCATCCTGTACACCTACAAGCAAGCTTTGATGGCCTTGCGATTCTGGCCCGAGATGTGGGTTGACGCCGCCGAGTGGGTTTTCGAGAACAATGTAAGCAAGGACGGCGCCGACCAAGGTTTGGACCTCCTCCGCCAAGGTATTGCGGCAAATCCCGAGAGCGTACTGCTCAGCTTGAAGCATGCCGACCGTATCGAAGCGACCTACCCCGTCGAGGAGAACGATGATGCCAAAATCGCCAGAGGCCGCGCTGTTCGGGAACCGTACAACAAGGTCCTCGACACCTTGTACGACATGATCAAAACTTTGAAGGAGCGAGAGAAGGCTGAGGTCACAAGGATCGAGGAAGTAGCTGCCCGAGAGGCCTCGGTCGCATCTGCGGGCCCTAGGGTTGATGACGATGACGACTACGACGTCGACGCCCCCGGCAGAGCCGCGAGAGAAAATGCAAAGCAGGAACAGATCAAGGCCGTTCAGCAAGGCTTTGCCGCACAGACGCAACTCCTCTCCAGGACCATCTCATTCGTCTGGATCGCGCTGGCTAGGGCAATGCGACGAATTCAGGGCAAAGGGAAGCCCAATACGGCACTTGGAGGAATGCGGCAGGTGTTCACCGAGGCCCGCCAGCGAGGCAAACTGACTAGCGATGTTTACGTCGCCATTGCCCAGCTTGAGTGGACGGTGTACAAGGAGCCTGCTGGCGCTAAAATCTTTGAGAGAGGCTCCAAGCTCTTCCCCGAGGATGAGAACTTCACGGTCGAGTACCTCAAGTTCCTTCATTCTCGCGATGACTTTACCAGTAAGCCTGCCCCATGCGCCTTTTGATCCGCCATCGCCCTTAATTTGCAACGCTGACAACTCTCTACAGATGCCCGCGTGGTTTTCGAAACCTGTGTCAATAGGCTCACGCAGAAACCCGAGCTGGTTCACAAATCAAAGCCGCTCTATGCCTACTTCCACAAGTATGAGTCTCAGTTCGGCGAGCAGTCCCAGATCGCCAAACTCGAGAAGAGGATGGAGGAGCTGTTCCCGGAGGACGCAAAGCTCTCCCACTTCAACGCCCGCTTCTCGACGGACAAGTTCAACCCGATCGCCGCGCGTGTTATTGTCTCGCCCGCGACCCAGCTGAAACCCAAGTTCCCGATTATGCCGTCGGTCGAGCAACAGGGCGCCTCGGCTCAGAACTCGCCCCGGCCACAGGCGCTCAGGACGCATAATAGCCCGCGGCCCCAACATCTCGGGTTGACCAACTCCCCGAAGAGGCCCTTCCCGGTCGACGACTTCGAGGACATGAACCCGCCTCGCAAGATCATGCGGAGTGGCGACCAGCAGGAATTCCAGCGCGGCGCCTCGCCCCTGAAGGGTGCTGCCGGCCGCAGACTAGACCAGCAGCGACGTCAAGGTGTGGCGTCTCACAACACTACTGCGCCAACCATTCCTCGGGATGTGACCTTCCTGCTCGGCTTGATTCCGCCTGCAGAGACCTACAATTCACAGCGTTTCAACGCTCGCGGAATGGTGCAGCTGTTGCAGGATACTCCTATCCCCGATTACGCCACCTGGAGGAGCCGAGATCAGGGTGGCCAGCGACACAATGCGCAGCAGCCCGGTGCTCAATCCCACCAGGCGCCGCCTGAGCATCAGAACCAGTATGGCTTCCAAAGCCGAGATTCCCCGAACCCCCAGGGCCGACCGATAAGCCCTTATACAGGGATGGGTGCAGATCGCGGCCGAGCGTACGCGCAGTCCTCGCTCCGTCCCGGCTCGAGCGGATCGTACGAACGCCCTGCGGCTTCTTTGTACTCCTCTCAGCCAAGTCCACTCCAACAGCCGCCTACCTATGGACACGGTGCACCCCCGGCCCAGCAGGCACCGTACGAGAGTGGGGCGTGGCCGGCTTACGGTAGTGCACCGCCGCCGCCCATGCCGCCCCAGGGCTATGCTCCTCCGCCAATGGGCTATGCTCAGGGTCCGCCGCAGCCTCAGGCGCCATATGGCCGATATCCGTACTAGGGCGGGTTACGCTTCTTGTCTGGTTGACGGCGATAGGCGTCGTCCGATCGCATCGCATCGCTCTTGTCCCAGAGGCTTCGTCTGTCTCGTACATCTCGTCCTACCACCGTTACAAAACCTCCTTTTTTCTTGACAAGCCCCGCCACGCGACACCCATTTTAATTAGAGGGCTTACAGACACGACAGGCCGCCAAGGACTCACCCAACTTTGCTGGTTACGCGCTGAAACGTTGTTTCACCTTTGTATGTAGAATAGGAGGCCCGTTTGCATTTTTCGTTATAACATTGGCGGGCGGATCTTTGAGGCGTTTATGGCGGAGAGGGCAAAGAATCAGACCAATACGGCATCACGTCATCGAACCAACGATGCTATCATCTCCTCCCCTTCCTCTCCCTTATCTATACGATGATAGTTGGACAGGGAGGTTATTGCAAGCAGGCTGTAGGGTACTAGGCCGAACGAGAGCAAGAAGAAAAGAGCAAAATGCAATAACATCCTTAGCCTCAGTGATTACTATTTGGTCCAGGCCCCTTGTGTGGGCCCATTTGTCGCTTTCCAGCTGCTAGAACTGTTTCCCACTCTACTTAGAAATCCGATTCCCTTCCGACTTGTCATGTGTTAGTACCCCTGAGCCAAACCGTGCAGGGATAGTAACCCGTCCACGCCGACACTTTCCTGCGTCGACTATTTACAAGCCACAGCGAATTCAGCAAACGGGGGAATACAATCCATGAAGGAGCAGAGATGGTATTTTCCTTTCTTAAGAAATTGGATTTCTAGCAAATCGTCCGAGGCCCGCAGGCTCTAGTTTGCCACATTCCGGCTTTGCTCACATCTAAACATCCTTACCCGGCGGTATCAGAATCCCGGCTTCCCTTCTCCAATGTATTTACGAAACCTCTCAGTTGAGACGCCAGCATCCCCAGAATTCCCCGGCAAAATAGTCACATATCCGCTGAGCAACCCCTATGTGGTAAATACTATTCCACACGATTACCGGCACAAGGAGGGATGTTCCCAAGAGAGGAGGTCTTCCACTCGCTTAGTTCCAAGTCGGTATAGGGCTTTAGAAAGTAAGGAGGCGTTGTTTTCTTGCATGTGTGACGCTTTGTTTGCTCTTTACTTGGGCAAATTGGAGATACAATGCAGGCCCCCTTCCACTTCAATCCTATGACTATCGTCCACATCGGTACCTGCCTGCCTAGGTGATTCCTCCCTGGTAGACCAGTCTACAGCGAACATACCTAGTACTAGCTATCTCCTACCAGAAATTAAGGCTCTTTCCTGCCAAACAAGCCCCCTTGTCACTTAGACCAAGACAACACAACACCCCCTCTCACCTCAACTCCGCACAAGCCACGCCTCCAACCCCAAGAGGTATCAATGGTGTTCCTCTCACGACTCCTATTGAGCCCCTATTGAGTCCCTATCGAGCCCGACCCATCTTCTCCAGTCTCCGCAAGACAACAATAGCCATCAATATCGCTCACAATAGGAAGGTATGTTGCCTCTCTGATTCAGTCGTTATGATTCATTCACCAGTCTCGCCATCCCTCGCCCCTGTTGTCTACTTGCTCTACCTCCATATTCTCCCAACCTTCCCACGTCCAGTTCATCTGCGATCCACTACCTCGTCCATTCTCTCTGATCCGAATCCCTCCCTCATTGTTTTCTCAGAACTACAAATACTTCAGTCACATCCTGCTAACTCGCCCAGGGGCACGTAACTGCTTCATCTCACCAGGAGCGGGTAGTTCACAGTAGGTCAACGACATCTCCATCAAGGCACCGCATTGCATCCCATCACATCACTTTACCAGCTGAGCACGCAGGATCCTATTGCTTCTCTCGTCATTACAGCAAGGTAAGCACTCACTTCATACCTCCTGCCCTCCTTCACTTCTACACTGCTGCTCCCGCCCTATTCGTCCCTGTCCACAACCGTCTTCTGGCCCTGTATCGAATCGACTCGCTCGCCGATCCTAAGTCACCCTCGTAGGGAGGTATATTACAACACCTTCTCATCCCTAGCTCTATTTCATCTCACCCTCCTGCTCGCCCCCCCTTGCTCGCCTCCTTACTCGACACACGCACACTTTAATACTGAAAATCCTTTCTCTACCACCCACCACCCTCTTTCCTCTCCAACACCCTTATCCCTTCATTCTCCTCACTCCTTTCCTCTTTATTCCTCTCTTCGTCACCATCCCGCGGTCTTTCTAGGTAAGCAAGAATCCTACACAAATACGCGTGTTCTTGTATACCCGCGGTCTCTACCTCCCTACCTACACGTCCATATTTACCCTCTCCCCCTCCTCGCCTCTTTTCTCGCTTCTTTCCACTCCCTTACTCTCCCCTCCTCTCCACGTTTTTTACCCTCGTTACGTTCTATCGTCAAGTCCACTCGACTCTAGGTAAGCACACACTCCAACACCGTACTCACTACGCACTTCACCCCATCTTAGTGGTATTCATACTCGAATCTCCCCTATTCCACCTTCCATCCTCCACCCTCCTACCCGTTTTCGCGCGTCTGTAAGTCCAGACTGCTCTGAGAGAACTCCTTGGAGAAACTCCTTGAGTGAAGCAAATAACCTTCCCTAAACACACACACACACACCCTCGCGCCTTCCCTTTTCTCTGCTTCTATTTGGTAGCAAACAACCCCCCCCCCCGCGAGGGCTCTTGGCGATCTGCTTAGGTAGGTACGCCATTTGCTCCGAATTACACCCTTCTTCGCGTACAAATACCCCCATCTCGCTTCTCGATATCTCCCTTAAAACCGCTACCCTACAACGTCGCGCTCAGGTTGTAGCGTGAGTTTCATCTACCACCCGAACATCACCTTCATTCTCCTTTCTTTCGATCGGCACGCGGAATTTTAACTGACCAGCTTCGGATTAGGCGTTACGGGTACATACTTTCCCCCATCGTGGGTTTCCTCGCCCACTCCTGCCCACTTGCGCGAATCGTCTTGGTTGTCCTTTCACTTGAGAGCAGCCTAGGACGTAGGGAGTAACTATTTTACAGCTAACTCTGAGCCTGTTCAGCAGTTCGTTGGCAGTATTTGACGAGGTAAGCCTTTCCCTTACACCTTCCCCTTTTATCACTTCATTTCAGCCTGCCTATACTTCGTGGTATGATCAACAACACGAACCCTTCACCAAGTTTCCTACCTCCTGAAGGCGACGTGTTCCCCTGAAATCCTCCATTCTCCTTCCTCAGCCTCCAATTCCTGATTCCCGCCTACCCCCTTACCTCCTCCACTCGGGCCGGAATTCCTACCCATAACCACCCCTAGCTTGGCTCATCGCGACGCCGGTGCCCTAGAGAAAGCTACTAACAACCTCATCCCAGCTCTCCTCCGCAACCCCTTTCACAGCCAATTCACGCCTCTCGACATAGGGACGGACAGTCCTAGACACCCCCGGTTTGCAACGTAAGTTTCCGGGCCGTCCTATCAAAACCTACTACACAGAGACCTCCTTCCTCTCTATTTATTACCTGGTGTATTCCCCCTTCCACTTCCTCTCTCCTTTCAGCATTGGGTTCCTACTTCCCCTTCCGGTTACCACATCCCTCCTGGTCCTCCTCTCACTCTCACACGAGTTTACGAGCCGTGAGACCCTCATTCTCCCTGCGCCTCTCCTCCCCTCAGCTCGTGGAGGTTCATAACCCCTGTTGCAGCCTCTTTACACGGTATTCTCCCACGCAAAGTGGCCAAAGCACCTTCCCTTTCCTCGTTGTTAAAGCCATCTCGGCCAACCAACCCAGAAGTACACATCTTGTTCGTCGAACGGTACTGGCTTTGGAAGTACCATATCCCTTGCACTTGCCTACGTTTGAAAGCTCGCTGGTCACCTTGAGCTAAGCAGCCCATCAAAGCAAGCTCACTCACTCCGCGTTATTTCCTCGTCTCCTTGCCTCGTTCTCTCCCCACACCTAGCGCCCATTTTCTGGGAAACCCTCTGAGAAAGCGTTCATCTAGGTCACATTTCCTGACCTCTTCACGCTCGTTCCTCTTTTCCAATCTCTAGCGTACGTTGAGGTCTAAATTTGACGGACAGGATTACTTACTGCTGGCATAGGCACGTCACACCTGAAGTACTAGAACATCAGCGCATTGACGACTTGATCATGGCGGATACCCCATCCAAGACCCAGTCTCGCACTGGTTCTCAGCCCGGCTCCCCGAGTGGCCGGTCTGGCTCTCCGTCTGGCCGTCCCCGGGCTGGCTCTACCTCCACCCAACCCCAGGGCTACCCCCCTCCACTGGGATACGACCCTGGCCGCGAATCTGCTAGAACTCAGGACCACATCAACTCGCGCCTTGACCTGCCGCCCGAGGCTTATGCTCGAGTAAGTCTCCACCGTACCGTGATACTCAGTCCGACTCGACTAACAACGGTCTTCAGGTTCAAGGCGTTACCCCCTTCGCCCGTCGCCCCGGGTTCAATACCACCGGGAAGCCCGTGAATGTCCAGGTGAACCAGTTTCGAGTCACCAACATCGGAATTACCGATGCCTATCAGTTCGACGTAAGTTTCTTGACCACGCGAAACGAGCCGATTGGCTAACACTCTCACAAGGTCTCCATGAGTCCAGAGCCGTTCAAGCCGGTGCTGATGACCAAGATTTGGGAGTCCACCAAGGTTCAGAGCGCCCTGAAGGCTTATCCCAAGCCATGGCTCTACGATGGTCGCAAGCTCGCCTGGTCTACCAACAAGATCGGCGAAGTTCGCGTTACCGTGAACCTTGACGAGGAGCGGGGCCGAGCCACCAGCAACACCGATAACACCTTCTATGTTATCATTCGTAGCACTGGGACCATCCGTCTCCATGCCCTCCGCGCCTACCTGGAGGGGAAGATGGACTGGGATAACTCGGTGCTGGAGTGCATGAGTGAGTTGTCGCCATCTCCTCGTTCCCACGAGCGGACAAGCTGACATTTTCGTAGACTTCCTTGACCACGTCCTTCGACAGGGTCCGTCGGCTAGGATGCGCCTGATTAAGCGCACTTTCTTCGCCCCCGACGCCAAGCGCCAGGATCTGAACACGGTCACCGAGGTCATCAAGGGCATGTATGCCTCCATCCGCATGAACCAGTCCATTCAGCAAGGTGGCACCGGCCTCGGCATCAATGTCAGTGTCTCCAACTGCGCCTTCTGGTTGGCCCAGGATTTTGAGCAGCTCGCTCGCGAGTTCATCGGCTGTTACCACCAAAAGTGGGAGAACAGTAAGTCTCCCTCTCTCCCTTCATCTCAAACTACCCTTCCTCTCAGTTCATTCCGCCCTGGACCGGTCCGGACTGACACCACCCAGTGCAGTATAACCGCCTCGTCGAGGAGCTTAAGCCAGTCCAGACCCGAAAGGAGTCGGGCGACGATGCCTTCACCATGTCCGAGGCGTTCAAGGTGCTGCGCAAGCTTCAGCGTATCCGCTTCCGCGTCTCCCATCGGGGCAAGACCACCGATGAAAAGGAGTACATGGTCAAGTCGTTCGCCTGGGGCCGCCAGTACGGCAAAGACGGCGGACATGCGAAGGCCGTCACCTTCGAGAAGAAGGACGAGGACGGAAAGACCCGTATGATTTCGGTCTACGATTATTTCCACGAGCGCTACAACGTCCGCCTTGAGCATTGGCGCCTTCCCGTCATCGAGACGAGCCGCGGCGGATTCTTCCCGATGGAAGTTTGCACCATCCCCCGGTACAACCGGTACCCCTTTAAGCTGGACTCGTGGCAGGTAGGTTCCCTCTCGCCAAGGCATTCCTCCCCTAGGGAGTTTTCCGTGTACTGACAAGTCCTTTCCTGCTCTAGACCCAGCAAATGATCAAGTTCGCCGTCCAGCGTCCCCCCCAGCGTCGCCAGGATATCATGGCCAATGTTCAAGCCCTTGCTTGGAACACGGACAAGTATCTCCAGGAGTTCGGCATCAAGGTCAACCCCAACATGCCGGTGGTTCAGGCCCGTCTGATTCAGAACCCCGAGGTCCAGTACGCGAACGGAAAGACTAATCCCGGAACCTCTGGCCGCTGGGATCTTCGCGGGAAGAAGTTCATTGCCCCGAATGCCCAGCCGCTCAAGTCCTGGGCCTTCGTCTCGGTCGACATGTGCGTTGACAAGCCGACCCTGGAGAACTTCGTCAAGGTCTTCGTACAGACCTACCAGACCCACGGTGCTCGCGTCGAGGTCAAGCCGATGGTGTACATGTCGCCCAAGGGCAAGCAACACCACGAGCTGATCGAGGAGGTCTACAAGCAGACCGGCCAAGCCAACAAGGCCACCCCTCAGATCATCTTCTTCGTGCTCAAGGACCGCACTGCCTGGATCTACGAGCGCCTGAAGAAGAATGCCGACTGTCGCTGGGCTTACCTCACCCAGATGCTCCAGCTCGAGCACGTCCGCAAGGCCCAGCCGCAGTATTGTTCCAACGTCTGCATGAAGGTTAATGCGAAGCTCGGTGGGCAGACCTCCCGCATCCCCGGCGCCGGCTCGGCTTCGGCCTTCTTCAAGGTGCCGACGATGATGATTGGAGTCGATGTGTCGCATGCCTCCCCGGGTTCCGCCAGTGCTTCCATGGCGGCGATGTGTGTCTCGATGGACAAAGATGCCGCGACCTACGTCGGCGCCTGCGAGACCAACGGCCACCGAGTTGAGGTCCTCAGCCCGGCCAATATCCAGGCCATGCTGCCGAACATCATCAAGCTGTGGTGCCAGAAGAACAAGACCATGCCGCAGCACGTCTTCTACTTCCGTGACGGTGTCTCGGAGGGCGAGTTCGCCAACGTCATGGAGTCGGAGATTGGCGAGGTCCGTCGCGCCTTCAACACTGCCATGCAGAAGGTCCCGAAGATCACCGTCATCGTCGCCACGAAGCGCCACCACATCCGCTTCTTCCCCGAGAAGGGCGACAAGAACGGCAACCCCCTGCCCGGCACCGTCGTCGAGCGCGAGGTAACCCACCCGTTCCATTACGACTTCTACCTCTGCTCGCACGTGGCCATCCAAGGCACCGCTCGCCCGGTGCACTACCACGTCATCCACGATGAGGTTGGTATGAAGCAGGACGAGCTTCAGAAGATGATCTACCAGCAGTGCTACCAGTACGCACGCTCGACCACCCCGGTGTCGCTGCACCCTGCAGTGTACTACGCGCATCTGGCTAGTGCCCGCGCGCGAGCGCACGAGAACGTTCCGACCAGCGACCAGGTCCCCGATTATGCCAAGCACTTCGTGACTGGCAAGGGTCCGGGGACCATGGCCAAGCGCCCGGAGTCCAAGGCCACGAGCCGCCGCACCAACGTCGAGGCGATGCCGCTGCTTCCCATGGGAGGCCCGGACGCTCGCGAGGATGCCAAGGTGACTTTCCGGTCGACCATGTGGTACATCTAAACGGTGTCTCTCTTGCTCATGTCCTCGAAAGCAATATGCAATGATTAGAAGTTGCTTCTCGACGGACTCTCACCGCTATGGGACGAGGGTTTCCCCCCACCCACACCCCCAACTCCCCAAGATGGCCCCCTTTTTCACGGTCACCCTGACATATTGCGGTGGGACTCTCTTTCTTCACAGCCACCCCGACCTACTGCAGGGGCGGCTCTTGCTCAATCTGATTTTTCGCTCTGCATTGCTTATGGACGTTGCGCCGGCTGGAGTCTCGCTACACATCGTTACCTGCGCAGGTGGGGAGATAGGTAGTACTAAACCCAGACCGTAATAAATTTTCTCGATTTACAAGTTTTCTCGATTTTGTGAAATGAGAGCGGCCGAATCGGATAACTCGGACCGCGTACGGAGGTACAGTACCATAGTAGATGTAACAACTCGGTAGTACCCATGCTGGCACGATGGCCGAACTGCTGAGTGAAAGAGGCGGGATCTAATACGACATGTGGGAACATCGATGTTAGTTCAAGACGCGTCGGAGGAACGCGAGGCAGCTAGCAAATCAGAGAAGTCGGGGTGTGTTTGGATAGTTTGTATTTCCAACCCCTGCGACCCATCTTGCAAGGGGCAGCCTGTCTCTCAGGTACGTTTCGTCACTAATCTTTTTGCGCATCAAAGAAGTCTCCCAACTCGCGAGGAGCTGCATCTCTTACTTGTAAGTTCCATGGCCAACTTGACCTTGAGGCCCTGCTCGGGAGCAAATTGTTGCCTTGGAGAAATCCCGGCGACGTACTCTAGAGACGGCGTATCCGAGAGGGAGAGGTATTCAAGAGCCCACATCTTCCAAGCCCTCCCTCCAGACTTGACATTATGAGTGGGAAATGCCGAGAGACACTGTCCCAGATTGTGATCCCTAGACTGCACGTACAGTAACCCACATCTGCGTACGCGTAAGTACCGCTCGCTCCCAGAACTGGGCGTGGTTCTGGTTTGGTCCCTCTTCCTTCCTGTCTCGTCGCCTCCGGTTTACTTTTTTATTGATGAATGATTTTCGATTTTCCTTCGAAACGGGATTCACCAGGGGTAAGGTACCGTACCTGAAATATTAGTCAGCAGTAACGCCCAAGTGCCCCGCGTATTTGCTCCTCCTCCAGTGACGTACACCTGCTCCGTTTTAAGCCCCTCCATCGTCAGATAATTATACCCGAACCTCATCGTTTGCGATGTATGCTCGGCCCAAGGCCTAGCCAAATCTATCAAAATGACGAGCTTTCTCCGCGGGAAGCAGGCAGGCATGCAGAATGACCTGTCGGCTCGGATAGTACCAGGGAGCTTCTCACCCGATGAACAGTCGCGCTATGGCATCAATTCGCAGATCAGGTTTGTCCAGTTGCCCCCCCCCCCAGCCGTAGAAGCTTATTAGAAGCTTCCCCGGACAGGCATACCTAAATAAACCAACTAGACGCTGACCCAACCCCTTTCCCGCGTCAGTTGCTTCGCCTATGAGCCCGTCCAGTCCCTCTTTGCCCTCGGCACAAATGAGTCCAAGTTCGGTCCCGGCAAGATATACGTCTTCGGCCAGAACCGCGTCCAGAAGTTCATCGAGCCCTCACGCCGTGCCTCCATCCGCCAGCTGCAGTTCGTCGCGAACCGCCTGGTCAGCCTCGATAGCAGGAGCGAACTAACCATATGGGACCTCAACACGGCCGAGCGGATCGCCGGGTTTAGCGCTGGCGGAGCCGTGGCATGTCTCCTGACAGACCCCATGCTGGATTGGGCCTTCGTGGGAATGGCGAGCGGTGATATCCTTGCCTACGACCTCGACAGGGAACGCATGTTGCCCTTCCGGATCCCGAACTTCTGGAGGACCAGGGACCCTGCGGCAAGGGCTGTCACACTCGTAGGCATGCAGTTGCATCCTAGGGATATTGGGAAGCTCTTGATTGCCTACTCACACGGCGCCGTCGTCTACTCTTTCAAACAGAATAAACCCACGATGTTCTTCGAATATCAACTCCCTCGAGGAGCTCCCGGGGGTAACTCGGAAGGAATGGACAACGTACGGAAGCCGAGACTGTCCCACGCTGTCTGGCATCCGACCGGTACTTTTATTCTCACAGCCCACGATGATGGAAGCCTCGTCTTCTGGGACCCAAAGGACGGAAGAGTTGTCACGGCGAGGTCGCTCTACGATGTAAAGGTCGACCAGCCGACCCCAAATCCCGGCCACCCAACCCTCGTCGACCCTTTCGTCAAGATCGCCTGGTGTTGCAAGGAGAACCCCGATGATACCGCGCTTCTTATCGCTGGGGGCCACGCAATGGATGACCCTCAGAAGGGCATGACATTCCTTGAGCTCGGACAGACGCCTATATATGCTACCTCGTCGTGGGAAGTGCTCGCCAACCATTTCCAGGGAAAGCGCCGTCACACACTTCAAACCCCGGCAGGAGCCGAGGTCTCCGACTTCTGTCTCGCTCCGCGCATGTCCCCTCATTTTGCCGGTGCACAGGACCCCATAGCGATCTTCACCATGCTTTCGTCAGGAGAGATGATCACCATGAGCTTCCCTTCCGGGTACCCGATTAGCCCTACCAATCAACTCCACCCTTCCCTCTCTTTCGTTCACCCGTTCGTCACCAAGATGGCTGTCTCGACACTAGACCGTGGCAGGTGGCTAGGCATGGTAGAGACACGGAGCTTAGGAGAGCCGTTGTTGAAAGGTGGAGCGGAGGCGGCGAAGCCCCGCCGGAGATATGAAGGGCGTAACATAATCCAAGCTGCGCATGCAGACAGCACAGTACGCATCTGGGATGTGGGACACGCAGACGATATGGAAAACCAGAGCCAACTCCAAGTGGATGTTGCAAGGGCTCTCAATAGATATGAAGACGTCGACATCACCGCTATGGACATGGCCGAGCTGACGGGCGAGTTCGCGGCCGGCACAAGGTCCGGCGAGGTCGTCATTTACCGATGGGGACCAAACAAGTACTACGGCCGAGATGAGCTGAGCAACCTTGACCCTAATCCCGGCGGCCTCACCGATATTAGCTCGCGAGCCGAACCGTCGCTGAAAGAGGGCCTCCAACCGTTTGTGCTCTACGAAATGATGCAAGGGCCGATTAGCGTAGTGTCAGTTTCGGACGTTGGGTTCATTGCCGTCGGTTCTGAGGCGGGATTCTTCAGCATTGTCGACCTCCGAGGACCGTCTGTGATATACCAGGCGTCCATGGCAGAATTTGGCAAGCGGGAGAAACGGTCCTCTTTCCGAAAGGGTCACTCCAACGCTCCAACAGAGAAGGAATGGCCTGTCATCATCAAGTTTGGAGTAATGACTCTCGAAGGAGACAGCTACTCCAGCATCGCCTGCTTCGTGGGCACGAACCAGGGCCGGGTTGCCACCTTCAAACTCCTACCCTCTAACCAAGGCTACGGCGTCAAGCTAGCCGGTGTCGCACATCTGAATGACAGAGTTGTCGCTATCTGCCCGATTGTCGCAGACTCAGGCTACCCGGCTGCCGCCACCGGGCCAATTGTCGCTGGCCTTCGCGAAGGCAAACATGTCAACGGCATCCTCGTAGTTGGTGAGTACATCCACTCCACCCTCTTTTTCACCCGGCCCAGCGCGACTAACCAGAGATTGTAGTAACGCAAACGGAGGTCCGTATCTTCAAGCCTGCTACCGCAAAAGGTGCTTCCAAATCATTCGACGACGCGTTCTGCGACGCAGCCGCAGTGACGGAGTTTGAGCTTCAGGGCTTTGCGATCGTCGGAGTGTTTGGCGACCGGACCACGCGCGCCTATTCCATACCAGGGCTGAAGGAGCTCGGCCGTGCTCCTTTACCCATGCTCGAAGCTTCACGAAGCACTTCTTCTATTGTGGCAAAGACAGGAGACATCTTTGGCTGGACCGGCCCGAGCGAGCTAGCTATCTTGCCTGTTTGGGGCGGGACAAGCAGGGGACTGCAGAACAGCCAAGACACGTTGATCAACCCCGAGCTGGTGATGCCTCCACGACCGACAATCAGTAACTTCCAATGGGTCAGCGGAACGCAGTACGTCAGTCCCACCGACCTAGACCTACTCATTGGCGGCCCGGACCGCCCGCCGAGCAAGCGAATGATGGCCGCCGCCGCGGCAGAGCAGCAGATGGCCCGGTCCGGTGCCGGCGCTAGAGCAGCCGGGAGCAGCAACGAGGGCTGGGGAGATTACCTCACCAGACAGCTGAACGAGCGCACCGAGAAGCTGAATATCGTGTCCGATAGCATGGACAATCTCCAGGAGCAGAGCGCAGGCTGGGCCGACGATGTGAGCAAGTACGTCAGCAAGCAGAAGAGGAATATGCTGCTTGGTGGTATTACAGGGAAATTCTTTTAGTTTATCGTCTCTTCGGTTTGCTCGAGGCTATCCACGAACAGAAGGTATTCCGAGAGAACGGGATATAGCTAGGCATTTAAGGGAGCGATGCTTTTTTTTGGGGGGGTTTCATAGACTCGGGCTCGCCACTTGAGAGCCGCCAGTGTTGGGTGATTCAACACCACAGGACGTTTCGCCATGGCCGCTTCATCTCAGCTCCTAATTCCATGTGTACAAATGTTCCTCTAGATGGGAGTTCATGCGCGAACCCAAGCTCTGACAACCAGCGGGTAATGTACGCGACCAAAGGTTGCTCTCGGGTATTTGCTATTATCTAACAGAGCTAACTGCCATGCTTCTCCGCAGAAGGGTGACAGTCGTTGTCCAGGAAATAATATGGCTAAAGTGGTAACAAGTTTTCCCTTTCCGGTAGCAAAAGTAACCTACCTTCCTACCCAAGACAGCCTGTCCCGCGCATCGAAATTTACGGAGTTTCCGCGACCGGGAGCCATGTTCGGAGCAATCAACGCGTCGCCTTCTATTTGCCGCAAGCGCATCGGCCCCTTGCGTGCCGTTCTGCAATACCTACCGATCGCGATGTAGATCGTTGCGAGGGGTTTATATTAAATATCCGCGTTTCGATTCCTTTGCTTATTCCCCGAAAACATGTATTACCACCGGCGTCGAACGAAGTGTTCGCAAACATCCGCCTGGCTCTCACATGGTGCCCCTGACCTAGTGCAACTGCAATATGACTGTATAGTTTTCGCTTGCTAGCGTGCGCCTGTTTCCAAAGCAGCTTGAACAGCAAACTCGTTCGTTCGTCAACCTGGCCAAGAATGTGGTCAACACTCCTCCTTAGCACGCTCTCGGCGGGAGCCGCCCTTGCGGCGGATACTCCGTTTCCGGGCTTCCCATCCCCCTGGGCTTCCGGGGGCCCCGGCTGGGAAGAGGCATACGCGAAGGCGACAGCCTTTGTCAGCAACCTGACACTCGTCGAGAAGGTGAATCTGACGACTGGTACTGGATGGGAGGCTGACGTCTGCGTGGGCATGACGGGCTCCATACCGCGACTGGGTTTCCGAGGCTTTTGCTTGCAAGACGGACCGATAGGCGTCCGCTACAGTTTGTAGCCCCTTCTCTCCCTCATCCATTCACTTGATCGCCCAGCGGTTTTAGCCAGGCAGGGACTGCGGGTGTATAGAAAGCGTAGTAGTGCTAATACGGTATCATCGGGCTAGCCGAGGGCAACTCGGCCTTTCCTGCAGGCATCAATGTGGCGGCGACGTGGAGCCGTGACCTCATGCGCCGGCGCGGCATTGCCATGGGGGAGGAGTTCCGTGGCAAGGGCATCGACGTCCAGCTAGGACCGGTGGCCGGGCCTCTAGGACGATCTCCAGCTGGCGGGAGGACCTGGGAGGGGTTCAGTCCTGATCCTTACCTGACTGGAGTGGCTATGGCCGAGACGGTTGAGGGTATCCAGAGCCGTGGTGTCATTGCATGCGCAAAGCACTACATCCTGAACGAGCAGGAGCATTATAGGACGTCCATCGATGTTCGGCTCGACGACAGGACCATGCACGAGCTCTACCTATGGTGAGTTTGCCACGCTCCACTTCCTTCCCAGAGCGGGAAGAAGACCCAAGAAGACGCTCAAAGGCTAAGAATGACTCCAAGGCCGTTTGCAGACGCTGTAAGAGCAGGGGTCGGCTCCGTCATGTGCTCGTATAACAAGATCAACGGCTCCTACAGCTGTGAGAACGAGTGGACAACGAACTACCTACTCAAAAACGAGCTGAACTTCCAAGGCTTTGGTATGTCGACCCAATGCTTCCCATCCCCATTCTTTCGACAACTTGATCAGGGGCACTAACCTCCCATCCAAGTCATGTCTGATTGGGGCGGTCAACACAGTGGTGTTCTATCCGCCCTTGCCGGACTGGATATGACCATGCCGGGAGATGGCGGTGGACCGCCGTATCGCTCGTTCTGGGGAGGTGCCCTGACTGAGGCGGTTCTCAACGGTTCGGTTCCCCAGTGGCGGCTTGACGACATGGCCGTTCGTATCATGGCCGCTTATTTCAAGGTAAATACGGGCGACTACTCTGAGCGTCCGGAAATCAACTTTTCGGCTTGGACGAACGAGACTACCGGTCCCTTGCATCCTTCGTCGAATTCCTCTTGGACCGAGGTGAACAAACGCGTAGATGTGCAGGGCGATCACGGGGCGCTCATCCGCGAAATTGACGCCAAATCCATCGTTCTACTGAAGAACGTGGATAACACACTTCCCCTGACCAAACCCCTTAGCATTGCCATCATTGGCGAAGACGCCCAGGACACCCCAGGCGGACCCAATTCTTGTCCGGAACGCGGCTGCGACAACGGCACCCTCGCCATGGCTTGGGGGTCCGGGACGGCCGAGTTTCCCTACCTCATCTCGCCAGCGACGGCTCTGAAACTGCAGGCGGAGAAGGACGGTACGGTTTTCACCAACGTATCCGGTAACTGGGACCTCGCCGCAGCTCAGGAGGCTGCGCGAGGTGCTAGTGTCGCCATTGTCTTTGCGAATGCCGACGCAGGCGAGAACTTCATCACCGTGGACGGCAACGCCGGAGACAGAAACAATCTGACGCTCTGGGGCGGCGGTGAGGAGTTGATCAAAGCGGTTGCAGAGGTGAACAATAACACCGTCGTTGTGCTGCACACCGTGGGGCCGGTCATCGTCGAATTTATACGACAGAATCCTAACATCACTGGCCTGCTATGGGCCGGCCTGCCCGGGCAAGAGTCCGGCAATGGGTTGGTGGACGTCCTGTACGGGAAAGTCAACCCCCAGGGCCGCAGCCCGTTCACCTGGGGGAAGAAGGAGGAAGATTGGGGGCCGATGCAGATAGAATACGTCGCCCCAAATCCGAGGGCGCCCAACCAGACGTTCTCGGAGGGCATATTCATCGACTACAGGTACTTCGACCATGCCGGTCACGAGCCGAGCTACGAGTTCGGGTTCGGCATGAGCTACACCTCGTTCCGGTACTCGAACCTAACGATCGTCACGTACAACGGAACCACGTACACGGGCGCCGAGGGAACGACGAAGTCGGCGCAGAACTTCGGGACGATCGATCGCAGCCCGGCGGCGAACTTGGATCCTGAAGGATTCACCAGGATTACGCCATACGTATACCCCTGGCTGGCCAGCAGCAGCGGCGTGTTGAGCAGCAACAGCAGCACGAACAGCACGAACAGCACGCTGGGTGCTCCTCCGGGGGGCCTAGACGGTTCTGCCCAGCCGCTCCTGGCGGCCGGCGGCGGGCCAGGAGGGAACCCGGGGCTGTACGACGTGGTTTACACCATATCGACGATAATCAACAATACCGGGCCAGTCTTTGGCACGGAGATTCCTCAGCTGGTAAGTTGCAAAGGTCCTGTCGAAGTTGCCCGGCGGAAATGACGCGCGTGTGAAGATGCAGTGTGCTAACTTGTCAATTCTGCAGTATCTCCAGCTCGGCGGTGACGAGAACCCGTTCGGCGTCCTCCGAGGGTTCGACGAGGTCCCCCTGGAGCCCGGCGAGGCCAAGATGGTGGTTTTCAACGTGACGCGCAGAGACATCAGCAACTGGAACACCACCACGCAGAATTGGGAAATTAACGACAAGGACAAGTTTATGTTTATCGGGGCTAGCGCCAGGCTGTTCCACCTGAACGCGACACTGCCGCGCTTGACTGAGGAGGCCACGACTTTAGAGATACCGTGAGCACGGAATGGTTTAGATAGTGTAGTAAAAGGCTTCTGCCGGATGGCGAATCGATATGGAGGTTTGCCTCGACCGTGACGCCGCTACAATGTGGTCGAACAAGTCCAGTCGGACATCGCGTGATAATTACTTCGGATTTGTGATGTTCAAATGTTCCGAATGCTGCAGACACGGTCGGCACGCGTGCTGACGAATACGAGTGCCCGGATCACATAAAGGTCAGTGAGGCGGCTCGCGGTCTCGGATCAACTTTTTGTCATCTCTCCAAGGCGGGTTATGTCAAGAAGCTGGACCAAAGATATCCAACACCAAAGTAAACAAACGATATAGAGGCAGACAATATACACCATGTGCAGTTACTTGCTGGCTCGAACTATAGTAGTATGGAACACCTCTTCGTATTGTAGCACATTTAGACAAACGTTATTATAGCAAGATAATCCTGTGTCAATCAAATAGCTGCGTGGTGGCATAACCAGTCAGCCCCCGCGCCAGGTTCACGTACAAAAAGGTATGGTTCAAAAAAAAAGGATGGTTCAAGACTCGAAGCCTCTCCTTTTCCTCGGAACCGTGAGTTTAATTTCTTCTACCGGGGTGTCCAGCCAGCTCTCGTTCAGGTCCAGGCCCAGCCTTTGCTGTGGTCACTGCAACCCCTAGACCTTTCGGCCGGCGCCTTGCCCGGGTATTTGTTTAACGCCTCCGCCACCTCGCCTACTCCGATGTCTTGGGACATCCAGGAGCGCCTGAGGCAGGGGTGACGGGACGGTGGAAGGGGAGAGAGCACCAGTGGTCGGCGGATAGTTGGGAGCGGGTTGTTCTTTCCGAGGTGCTCTAACCAACTTGACCACTTCGCTTCTTCCACACTGGCCTGACTAAAGAATTAACCTATATGGATAGGTAGGTACCAAGGTATCTGCAACAGCCTTTTTCTCACCACCGCAATTAAATGGAAATACTCGAACCTCCTCCTCCCAGAAGAAGGAGCGACCCCCGGCCACTTAATCGCCATTGCTAACTTTGCTACTTGCTAACAAAGACTAGCTGTGTCGGTTAAAACGACAAAGCGCAGCAATTTTAGCGTTCCGTGGCCAATACATTTTCAATGCTCCTTCTATTATTGGGTCGTCGCTAGTGCATGCATGTCATGCTGTACTTTAGTTTCGGTAGAATTTGGGCGGCATTCAAGGTAACTCCCATGTCGTGGGGTAAGTGTTAGTCAATTTAGCAGACCGGCCTCTTGTCTCTAGAAGCCTTGCCGTAGGTCCCGAACGGCGATTCTTCGTCCCACACGTTCACCCAGTCCAAGATCAGCAAGCACGTTTCTCCTTCGTAAATGGAAATACCGGGTACTATGTTGATAGGTTAGCCTGTCCCAACGCCCATTGACCGAAGGCATTCCCTCGGTCCCTGCCTGTTGGGTCTGCATACGGGCCGTAACCAAGTCAGATATCCGGCTTTAACTGCATCCCATCACAACCACAACGCGAATATCTGGCTAGTGACGGGTGAACCTTTGTAGTATGTGCATCAATAGCATTCTGGGTTGATTCTAATATTATAAATGCCTTGTTTTACGTACTGTCGGTGTATTTGTCTCTTGCATGAAGTTTATGGCAAAAACTACATAGTTTATAATGTTCGACTTATAAAAGAATTAATAAAAACAAGATAAAACCATAAATACAACACAATACGTCCCAATGCGACAATTACTGTATTATTTTGACTCATTAAAGATACAGGAACCATTTGAGACAAATAAATACCACGGCAGTCGTCATTGACGCGCCATCAAGGCATATTCATGGGTGTTGACATCGCGGCACCCATGGCCGGACCAGCTCTCGGTCCGCGACATCAGCTCTCCCACTCACTGCCACCTGCCACCCTCCGTTAAATATGGAGGCTG
>Ga0164242_10001967_pt1 | contig 23959 bp, 18 predicted proteins | sample OricomgcompostMG_FD_108783 | JGI IMG/M metagenome (GOLD analysis project Ga0164242, IMG submission 108783) | Miracle-Growth compost microbial communities from Emeryville, California, USA - Original compost - Miracle growth compost (MG) ...
GAGGCCGAACTGCAGTACGTCAACGGACACTGGCAACTCGACGGCGCTCCGTGGTGCCCGGCCCATCAACGTCCCATGCCGACCCTGGCAGCGATCCGCGAGCACGCGATCCGGCTGCTGCCCTCGGTGCAGATCGGCGCGGCCTGGTCCACCCAAGGGTTGATCAACGCCGAGACCGTCCTGTGGGCCGACACCAGCACCGACCGCACCCTGCCCACCGCACGGATCGTCGGGCGCACCGTCGCGGTGCGCATCCACTTCGACCACGCCAGCTGGGACTTCGGCGACGGCACCACCGACCACCCGGACACGCCGGGCACGCCCTACACCGAAACCGACCCGTGCAGCACCGCCCAATGCCCGCAGTACTACGGCCACACCTACCGCAGCACCGGCCCCAAAACGATCACCATGACCGTCACCTGGACCGCCCAGTACGAGATCGGCAACGGCACCTGGACCGACCTCGGCACCATCACCGGCCCCCGAACCACCCACAACATCACGATCGACCAGGCCCGCGGCATCCTCGTCGACCATCCCCACTGATCAGGCAGATACCGCCCGCGGTTCAGTCGTCCAGTCGTGCCCGTACCTCGGGCGCCGCGGTGCGCACCGCGTCCGCCGCGGCGTCCTCGAACCGGGCCTGCGACGCCCGCTCCGCCTCGACGCGCGCCGCGTACGTCTCGACCTCGAGCGAGCGGCGCGCCTCGTCCCAGCCGAGGACGGCGGTCATCAGCTCCGTGACCGCGGCCGCCGACTCGACACCGCGGTGCGGGTACTCGATCGAGATCCGGGTGCGGCGGGTCAGCACGTCCTCGAGGTGCAGCGCCCCTTCGTGCGTGACCGCGTAGCGCACCTCGGCCATCAGGTAGTCCGGCGCGCCCGGCACGGTCTCGAGCAGCGCCGGTGACTCCAGCCCGGGCTCGAGGACGTCGCGGATCAGCGACCCGTACCGGTCGAGGACGTGCCGGATGCGCACCGGATGCAGGCCGAACTCCTGCGCCAGCGAGTCGACCTGGTTGCGCATCGCGTAGTACCCGTCCGCACCGAGCAGCGGCACCCGGTCGGTGCACGACGGCGCGACGCGGCGCGGCAGGTCGTCCGCCCCGAGATCGACCGCGTCCGCCGCCATCACGCGGTACGTCGTGTACTTGCCGCCGGCGATGGAGATCAGGCCGGGGACGACCCGGGCGACCGCGTGCTCGCGCGACAGCGCCGAGGTCTCCTCGGACTCCCCGGCAAGCAGCGGGCGCAGCCCCGCGTACACACCCTGGATGTCCTCGTGCGACAGCGGCGACACCAGCACGTCGTTGACCCGGTCCAGCAGGTAGTCGATGTCGGCGCGCGTCGCGGCAGGGTGGGCGAGATCGAGTGTCCAGTCGGTGTCGGTCGTCCCGATCAGCCAGTGGTTCTGCCACGGGATCACGAACAGCACCGACGTCGGCGTACGCAGGATCAGCCCGGCGTCGCCGGTGATCCGGTCGCGCGGCACGACGATGTGGACGCCCTTGGACGCCCGCACCCGGAACCGTCCGCGCGCGCCGGACAGCGCCTGCAGTTCGTCGGTCCACACGCCGGTGCAGTTCAACACGACGCCCGCCGCGACGGTGGTCTCGCGGCCGTCCTCGGCGTCGCGAACGCGCACCCCGACGACCCGGTCGGACTCGCGGACGAAGCCGATCGCCCGGGTGGAGGTCCGCACCACGGCGCCGTAGCGCGCAGCCGTCCGCGCGACGGTCAGCGTGTGCCGCGCGTCGTCGGCCTGGGCGTCGTAGTAGCGCACCGCACCGACCAGCGCGTCGGCACGCAGGGACGGGAACATCCGCAGCGCCGCACGCCGGCTCAGGTGCTTCTGCCCCGGCAGCGAGCTGTGCCCGCCCATCGTGTCGTACAGGGTGAGGCCGGCCGCGACGTACGGCCGCTCCCAACCGCGATGGGTGATCGGGTACAGGAACGGGACGGGCCTGACCAGGTGCGGTGCCAGCCGGGTGGTCATCAGCTCGCGCTCGCGCAGCGCCTCGCGCACCAGCCCGAACTCCAGTTGCTCGAGGTAGCGCAGCCCGCCGTGGAACAGCTTGGACGAGCGGCTGGACGTCCCGGACGCGAAGTCGCGTGCCTCGACCAGGGCGACCGACAGCCCGCGCGTGGCGGCGTCCAGCGCCGCGCCAGTGCCCACGACGCCGCCGCCGATCACCACCACGTCGAACTCGTCCTCGCCGAGCCGCTGCCAGGCCGCCTCGCGGTAGGCCGCGTCGAGGCGCGACGCGGCTGCGCCCCGCGGGATCGTCAGCGCCGGCTGCACGCCTTGCAACTTACGGGACTCCGACGAACTCCCGGGAACAGGCGGACCCCCTCGCCGGGTTGCAGCATGACGTGACCGATCTGCGCGCGCTGCCCGTGTCCGTCCTCGACCTCGCCCCGGTGGGAGCGGGGTCGACCGCCACCGAGGCGCTGCAGGCGACGATCCGCTTCGCACAGCGCGCCGACGAGCTCGGCTACACCCGCTTCTGGCTGGCCGAGCACCACAGCATGCCCGGCATCGCGAGCTCGGCACCGCCGATCCTGATCGGCGCGGTGGCCGGCGCGACCGAGCGGATCCGGGTCGGCTCGGGCGGCGTCATGCTGCCCAACCACGCCCCGCTCGTGGTCGCCGAGCAGTTCGGCACGCTCGCCGCGCTGCACCCCGGCCGCATCGACCTGGGCCTGGGCCGCGCGCCCGGCACCGACCAGCTCACCGCGTCCGCGCTGCGCCGCACCCGCAACCTCTCGGCCGACGACTTCCCCGAGCAGCTCGGTGAGCTGGGCGCGTTCCTCGCCGGCGAGTGGCCCGCCGAGCATCCGTACGCCGCGATCTCGGCCGTCCCGCACGCACCGCAGCAGCCGCCGATCTGGCTGCTCGGCTCCAGCCTGTTCAGCGCGCAGCTCGCCGGCCTGCTGGGCCTGCCGTTCGCGTTCGCCCACCACTTCAGCAGTGCGAACACGCTGCCCGCGCTCGAGCGCTATCGCGAGTCGTTCCGGCCCGGCCGGTCGCTGGACGAGCCGTACGCGATGCTGACCGTCCAGGTCGTCGCGGCCGAGACCGACGCCGAGGCCGACCGGATCTCGCTGCCCAGCGCGCTGTCGTTCCTGCGGCTGCGCCAGGGACGTCCCGGCCCGCTGCCGACCCCGGCGCAGGCCGCCGAGTACCCGTGGACCCCGCTGGAGCGCGAGTTCGTGCGCGAGCGCCGGGCCGGGCAGGCGATCGGCGGCCCGGAGACCGTCCGCCAGCAGCTCGCCGAACTGCTCGACGCCACGCAGGCGGACGAGCTGATGATCACGAGCCAGGTCTACGACGTCGCCGACCGGATCGGTTCGATCGAGCGCGTCCACGCCCTGTTCGGCGGCTTTCCCACCGGGCTGGGCCAGACCGACTAGCTCACATCCGCAACGGGCCGGGGGTCCGGCACTGTCATCACGGCAGGATGAATACCGTGCCCCGAACCTCCGCCACCGTCGTGTCGTCGCTGTGCACGGTCGCGCTACTCGTCGCTTGCACGTCCACGACCGGCGGGACGGCCTCGGTGCACCCGTCGTCGGGGACGTCCCGTTCCCGGCCGAGCGCGCCCTCCGTCCCCGCCCCGAGCGGTTCGGCGTTCGCGGGAACGTCCACGCGCACCGCGGCCCAGGTGCTCGCCCGGATGACCGAGGCGCAGCGGGTCGGGCAGCTGCTGATGGTCGACTGCCCGAGCACCGGGGTGTCGTCCGCGGCGATCACCGCGATCACGCGCAGCCACGTCGGCGCGATCATTCTGGACGGCACGACGACCCAGGGCATGTCGGCCACGCGCGCCGTGACCTCCCGGCTGCAGTCCTACGCGCCGCGCGGCGTGCGGCTGCTCATCTCGACCGACCAGGAGGGCGGCGAGGTGCAGCGACTGCAGGGCAGCGGCTTCTCGACGATCCCGTCCGGACTGGCACAAGGATCGATGTCTACAGCCACGCTGCGTAAGCGGGCGAAGGCGTGGGGACGGCAGCTGCACGAGGCGGGTGTCAACGTCGACCTCGGGCCCGTCGTCGACACCGTGCCGGCCGGGTTCGGCAGCAACCCGCCGATCGGCGATCTCGACCGGGAGTTCGGGCACTCGCCGTCCGTCGTGGCCGCGCACGGGGTGGCCGTGATCGACGGCCTGCTCGCCGCGGGTGTCGACCCGACCGCGAAGCACTTCCCCGGGCTCGGCCGCGTGCACGGCAACACCGACACGCACGCCGGTGTCACCGACACGCTGACGACCAGCCACGACCCGTACCTCGCGCCCTTCCAGGCGGCGGTGAACGCGGGCACGCCGTTCCTGATGATGTCGACCGCGATCTACGACCGCATCGCCCCGGGCGTCCCTGCCGCGTTCTCGTCCAAGATCGTCACCGGGATGCTGCGTCACCAGTTGGGCTTCCGTGGCGTCGTGATCAGCGACGACCTCGGCGCGGCCGCGCAGGTGTCCGGTTACACGTACGCGCAGCGCGCGGTCGACTTCATCGCGGCCGGCGGCGACATGGTGCTCACCGTGAACCCGGACGCGACGGCCGCGATGACCGCCGCGCTGCTGACCCGGGCCAGGGCGAGTGCCGCGTTCCGCAAGAAGGTGAACGCGGCCGCCCTGACCGTGCTGTCAGCGAAGCAGGCCCTAGGTCTGTTGCACTGAGAGTGTCTGTTGCACTGACACTGAGAGTGTCTGTTGCGCTGAGAGGGCCTGCTCCGCTGATCGCTTCGCGTCGTCAGGCGCGGCGTACCGCCGCCGTCCTGTGCGAGGTCCGCGAGCGCGTCTGGTAGCCCGACCGCGTCGCGGTGACACGCACCGTGATGTGCTCGTGCAGCTCCGAACCGTCCAGGTGCAGCGTCCGGCTCGTGGCGCCGCTGATCGCGACGCCGTTCGCGTACCACTGGTAGGCGAACCCGGCCGCCGGGTGCCAGGCACCGGCGTGGGCGTGCAGCGTGTGGTCGACCCGCGCCGCGCCGGTGATGGTCGGCCGCGGCGACGCGGTGAACACGCCGAGCACCGCCGACGTCGCGGGGGACGTCCGGCTCAACGGTGTGTAGTTCGTCGCGAAACCGGTCACCGTCACGGTGATCGTCTTGCCGATGTCGGCCGCCGGCACCAGGTAGGTCGACGACGTCGCGCCAGGCACGGCCGTCCCGTCGACCTTCCACTGGTAGTCGAACGCCGCTGTCGGTGACCAGGTACCCGGCACCGCGGCGAGGGTCCGGCCGACCACGGCCGAGCCGGCGATCGTCGGCGCGGGCGCCGTCGCGAACACCGCCGTGACGGCCGTCGTGCTCGGCGACGTGCGCGTCGTGGTCTCGTAACCCGACTTGGTTCCGGTGACGCGGACGTACACCTGCTTGCCGAGCTGATCGGTGCTCAGCGTCAGCGTCGGCGACGTCGCACCCGCGATCGGGTCGTCACCGGCGAACCACTGGTAGCTGAAGCTCGGCGCCGGGTTCCAGGTGCCCGGGTTCGCCGTCAGCACCTGACCGACCTCGGTGGTGCCGCTGACCGTCGGTGCGGGCGCCGACGCGAAGGGCACAGCCGCGGGCGGCGGCGGAGGCGGCGGGGCGTTCGGGGTCAGATCCATCTCCAGGCCGGTCACCGCCGGCGGGATCGTGAGCGGATCGCTCGTCGCCGTCGCGTAGCCGGGAGCCGACGCCCGGATCTCGTAGTAGCCCGCGACGACATCCCAGCCGAACGTGCCGTCGGCCGGCGTCGTGCTCGGGTTGGCCCGGTTGCCCGGCGACATGATGCTGTCGCCGTCGGGCACCGCGGTGAACGGGCCGGCGAGGGTGTCGGCTCGCAGCAGCTGCACGGTCGCGCCGTGGATCGGCTGGTGCGTGACCGCATCGACCACGGTGCCGCTCGGGTCGATGTAGATGTCGAACGTGTAGCCGTCGTTGTCCGGCGTGCTCGCACCGCCGGTGCAGGCGACGGTGAAGTGCGCGCTGCCGTGGGCGGGATAGAACTGCGGGATATCAGCGCTGAAGTGACCCGGAGTGTCCTCGTGCAGCGGGCCGCTGACGGCCGGGTGGCCGTCGTCGAACGTGACGCGGTAGGTGCAGTCCGCACCGGCCGGACCGTCCGTGGTGAACGTGTACGTGTCCTGCCAGTACACGGTCGGGATGCCGTCACTGCTGACGCCGACGTTCGTGATCGTCGCGTGCTGCGGCAGCGGACGCGGTGAGTCCAGCGAGACGTCGGCGGTCGCGGTGGCGCCCTGGGTGACGGTCGCGGAACCCGATCCGCTGAACAGCGTCGACCCTGACGGCGGGAACACCGTCACCGTGTAGTCGCCCACCGGCACGCCGGCGATCGAGTAGGTGCCGTCAGCACCGGTCTGGGTGAAGAAGCAGATGCCGCCGCTCAGGCACGCCTGCACCGCGGCTCCCGGGACGGTCGAGTCGTCCGCGGTCTTCGTGACCGTGCCGCCGATCGAGCCGAGCAGCAGGTTGGCGTCGGCGTTGCGGATCTCGAAGATGTAGCGGCCCGGGGTCGTCGAGCCGCGCTCGTGCGCGACCAGCGCGTCCGGCCCGCTGTCGAGCAGCGCACCGTTCACGAGCGAACCGTCGAGCTGGAAGAACGTGCCCGCGGCACCCAGCCCGGCTGTGTACCCCGCCGCCGCGGACGTCCCGCCGAGGCCGTCCGAACCACCCGACGCGTTCCCGGCCTCCCACAGCACCTTGTCGTAGTTGAAGGTGATGTCGAAGTCGCCGTCGTCGCGTCCGGGCTGGCCGCTCTGGCTGGTGAGCAGCAGCTGGAACGTGTTGAGCTTGTCCGTGCCGTTGCTGTAGTAGCCGACGTCTGCCCAGTCGACGCAGAACGTCTTGCCGTCGGGAGACGCGCCGTAGGTGACCACGTTCGAGTCCGCACCGCGGGTGTCGACGTCGGCGAAGAACGGCGCGATCATCGGCACCTGCAGTGAGCTGAGGCCCTGCGGCGTGTACTCGCTCTCGGAGTGGCCGAAGGTGACGTTGCCGTTGTTGTTCACGTACAGCGACGAATACGCGTGGCCGTAGAAGCTCAGCGAGAACGGCAGCTGCACCTCGCTGCTCGAACTGTCGTCATTGCGGGGAAGCGCATTCTGTTCGCAATACCCGAGGTTCTGCCCGGCGTGGGCACCGAGGTCGGGATCGCTCTGCGCCTGCATGGTCGTGTCGGCCGCCAGCGTGCCGTCCGGCGCGGAGTCGGTCATCGTGACCGAGTTCGACTGGTCCGGCGACGTCGGCGCGGACGTGCCGCCGCCGAGCCACGTCGTCCGGTAACCGGGCTTGCTGAACTCGATGCTGAACTCGCCGTTCTCGAGCGGGCCGGCGACGTAGTTGCCGCCGTCGTCGCTCGTCACCTCACGGAACGAGTCGCCGCTGAGCGTGCCGCCCTGCCACTCGAAGACGTCGACGGTGACCCCGGCGAGGCCCTGGCCACCGGGGCCGAGCACGCGCCCGCCCACGTTGAGCAGCCCGGGCACGGGTGTCGTCGACGCGGCACTGCCCGGTGGCGCGACGAATGCGATCGCTACGAGTGCGGACGCGACCAGTGCCGAAACACCGGCGCGCATCGATGAACGACGTTCGAAGATCTGCACCATTCCCCCCCAGGCGTGCGTGAGCCGGGCTGAGAATAGACACAGTGTTCACCGTGTGGCTAGTGCAGATTCGATTCAGTTCGCGCCCAACATCCTTTGTATATCGGATGATTATCGGTCAACCGGCGCTATTGCATCAGCGCCGCGTAGCCCGGCTTGATCTGCTCGTTGATGATCGTCAGGCGGTCGTCGAAAGGGATGAACGCGCTCTTCATCGCGTTGATCGTGAACCACTGCAGGTCAGCCCAGCCGTAACCGAACGCCTCGGTGAGCAGCGTCAGTTCGCGGGTCATCGACGTCGCGCTCATCAGCCGGTTGTCGGTGTTCACCGTGACGCGGAAGTGCCGCCGGCGCAGCTCGCCGATCGGGTGCTCGGCGATGGACTTGGCCGCGCCGGTCTGCACGTTCGACGACGGGCACATCTCCAGCGGGATGCGCTTGTCTCGGACGTACTGGGCGAGCCGGCCGAGCGAACCGTCGGCGGAGATGTCGTCGACGATGCGCACGCCGTGACCGAGGCGGTCGGTGCCGCACCACTGGATCGCCTCCCAGATCGACGGGAGCCCGAACGCCTCACCCGCGTGGATCGTGAAGTGATAGTTCTCGCGGCGCAGGTACTCGAACGCGTCGAGGTGGCGCGTGGGCGGGAAGCCTGCCTCCGCGCCCGCGATGTCGAAGCCGACGACACCGCGGTCGCGGTAGGCGACGGCAAGCTCGGCGATCTCGCGCGAGCGGGCCGCGTGCCGCATGGCGGTGGCGATCGCGCCGACCCGGATGCGCTGCCCGCGTTCGGCGGCGCGTACCTCGCCCTCGCGGAACCCCTCGAGCACGGCGTCCACGACCTCGTCCAGGGTCAACCCGCCCTCGGTGTGCTGTTCCGGCGCCCACCGGATCTCGGCGTAGACGACCCCGTCCGCGGCGAGATCCTCGGCGGCCTCGCGGGCGATACGGCGCAGGCCGTTCGGGGTCTGCATGACGGCGACGGTGTGCGCGAACGTCTCGAGGTAGCGCTCGAGCGAGCCGGAGTCGGCCGCCTCGCGGAACCATTCGCCGAGCTCGGTCGCGTCGTGCGCCGGCAGGGCCCGGTATCCGATCTCCTCGGCCAGCTCGATGATCGTCTGCGGGCGCGGGCCGCCGTCCAGATGGTCGTGCAGCAGGACCTTCGGGGCGCGGCGGATCGAGTCGGCGTCGAGAGCGGTAGCCATGCAGTCACGCTAGCGAGTCGAGGTTGCGGCGCCGCGTGGACCGTCCGTCCGACCAAGATCAGAAACGTAACAACCTGACTACATGGCGACCGTTCGTGCGGACGCCACCCATCCGGACGTGGTACTTCTTACCGCGGGAATCAGGGCGAATCGGGACACTCGCCGCAGCTGCGGCCGGAACGGGGTGCGCGTGGGCCACAGTGCGGTTTCCGTGCGCGGTCTGGTACGGCGGTTCGGCGAGCTCGAGGCGGTGCGCGGCATCGACCTGGACATCCGCCCCGGCGAGGTGTTCGGGCTGCTCGGGCCGAACGGCGCGGGCAAGTCCTCGACGATCAGCATGCTGTGCACGCTGCTGCGCCCGACCGAGGGATCGGCGACCGTCGCCGGCCATGACGTCGTGCGCGAGCGCGATCTGGTGCGGCGCAACATCGGATTGGTCTTCCAGGACCCGACGTTGGACGGCTACCTCACCGCCGAACGCAACCTGCGCCTGCACGCGGAGCTGTACGGGGTCCCCAAGGCCGTGCTGGACGACCGGCTGCGTGAAGTGCTCGAGATGGTCGGGCTGTGGGAGCGGCGCAGCAGCAAGGTGCTGACGTTCTCCGGCGGGATGAAGCGCAGGCTGGAGATCGCCCGCGGCCTGCTGCACGCCCCGCGGGTGCTGTTCCTGGACGAGCCGACCGTCGGGCTCGACCCGCAGACCCGAGCGTCCATCTGGAGCTACATCAACGAGCTGCGCAAGTCCGGCGACGGGCCCGACCGCATCACGATCGTCATGACGACGCACTACATGGACGAGGCGGAGTACTGCGACCGCATCGCGATCATGGACCACGGCCGAATCATCGCCCTGGACACCCCCGAGGCGTTGAAGGCGAGCGTCGGCACCGACCGCGTCCAGATCGAGACCGACGACGACACCGCGGCGATCGTCGCGCTCGAGCAGCAGTTCGGCATCACCGCGTCCATCGTCGAGGGCGCGGTGACGTTCGGTGTCCCCGAGGGCGAGCTGTTCGCGCCGCGGCTGTTCAGCGAGCTGCCTGTCCGCATCCGCCGGGTGAGCGTGTCGCGGCCCTCGCTCGACGACGTGTTCATGTCCTACACCGGCTCGACGATCCGCGACGCGGAGGCGAACTCGATGGACAGGCTGCGCCAGCAGACCGCGATGATGCGACGGAGCGGCGGCTGATGGCGGTCAGCGCGCCGGCGTTCCGCGTCCCCGAGCGCTCCCTCGGCGGGGAGGTGCGCGCGATCCGGGTGATGTGGGAGCGCGAGGTCATCCGGTTCACCAGCGACCGGCTGCGGATGATCACCTCGCTCGTCCAGCCGTTGCTGTTCCTGTTCGTGCTCGGCACCGGACTGTCGACGCTGACGTCGCTGCACACCGACGGCATCAACCTGCGGACGTTCCTGTACCCCGGCATCCTCGCGATGGCCGTGCTGCTCACCGCGATGTTCTCGGCCGCCTCGATCGTGTGGGACCGTGAGTTCGGGTTCCTGCGCGAGATGCTCGTCGCGCCGGTACGCCGCGGGTCGCTCGTCCTCGGCAAGTGCCTGGGCGGCGCGACGGTGGCGACGTTCCAGGGCGTCGTCGTCATCTGCCTGGCCGGGCTGGTCGGCGTGCCCTACGACGCGACGCTGATCGTCGAGGCGCTCGCACTATTGATCCTGCTGGCGTTCACCCTGACGGCGTTCGGGGTGATGGTCGCCGCGCGGGTGCGCCAGATCCAGTCCTACATGGCGCTGACGCAGATGCTCGTCCTGCCGCTGTTCTTCGTCTCCGGCGGGATGTTCCCCGTCCGGGGCCTGCCGACGTGGTTGCTCGTCGTGAACCGGCTCGACCCGCTGACCTACGCGGTGCAGCCGATCCGGCGCGTCGTGTTCGACCACCTCGGGCTGTCGGCGTCCGTGCGGGAGCAGCTGGATCCCGGCGTGACCTGGAACGGCTGGCCGGTCCCGACCGCGCTGTGCATCGCCGTCATCGTCGTGATGGGCCTGGTGATGACCGCGATCGCGATCGCGCAGTTCAGCCGCGAGGACTGACCCGACGAGCGGTCATGCGCTGACGCGGTCGAGGACGAGCCGACGCTCGGGAGCGGACGTCCCGATCTCGTAGGCGCCGTCCAGCGCGTCGAGCGCGAGGTCGAACCGGGACGCGTCGTCGGCATGCAGTTCGAGCAGCGGCTGGCCGGCCGTGACGCGATCGCCGGGCTTGGCATGCATGACGACACCGGCGCCGAAGGAGACGGCGTCCTCCTTGCGCGCGCGACCGGCACCCAGGCGCCACGCGGCCACGCCGACGCCCAGCGCGTCCAGCCGGGTGAGCACACCCGAGGACGGCGCGGTTACGACGTGCCGCTCGGCGGCGGCCGGCAGCGAGGCGAGCGGGTCGCCGCCCTGCGCTGCGATCATCCGACGCCAGACGTCCATCGCCCGGCCGTCGGCGAGTGCGTCGGCCGGATCGACGTCATCGATGCCGACACCGGCGAGCATCTCGCGTGCCAGCGCGAGCGTCAGTTCGACGACATCTGCCGGGCCGCCGCCCGCGAGCACCTCGACGGACTCCGCGACCTCGAGCGCGTTGCCCGCGGTGCGGCCGAGCGGCGTGCTCATGTCGGTGAGCAGCGCGACCGTGCGCACGCCGGCGTCGTCGCCCAGCCGCACCATCGTCTCGGCCAGCTCCCGTGCCCGCTCGGCGGTCTTCATGAACGCGCCGCTGCCGACCTTGACGTCGAGCACGAGCGCGGACGACCCCTCGGCGATCTTCTTGCTCATGATCGACGAGGCGATGAGCGGAATCGACTCGACGGTGCCGGTGACGTCACGCAGCGAGTAGAGCTTGCGGTCGGCCGGCGCGAGCCCGGCGCCGGCGGCGCAGATCACCGCGCCGACGTCGTCGAGCTGCCGCAGGAACGCGTCGTTCGAGATCGACGCCTGCCAGCCTGGGATGGACTCGAGCTTGTCGAGCGTGCCGCCGGTGTGCCCGAGACCGCGCCCGGACAGCTGCGGCACGGCGGCTCCGCATGCCGCGACGAGCGGCGCGAGCGGCAGCGTGATCTTGTCGCCGACCCCGCCGGTCGAGTGCTTGTCGGTGGTCGGACGCGCGACGGACGAGAGGTCCATCCGCTCGCCGGACGCGATCATCGCCTGCGTCCACCGGGACAACTCCCCAGGGGTGAGGCCGTTGAGCAGCACGGCCATCGCGAGGGCGGACATCTGTTCGTCGGCGACGACGCCGCGCGTGTACGCGTCGATCACCCAGTCGATCTGTGCGTCGGAGAGGGTGCCGCGGTCTCGCTTGACCGCGATCACGTCGACGGCGGAGAACGGTTCGGTCATGTCGGTGCCGGGTCAGCCGAGGTGTTCGCGGCCGAACGCCAGCGGCAGGACGTCCATCATCGTCTTGATGCCGTCGGGGGTGTCGACCTTGAGATCGGGCCCGCCGTGCTCCCAGAGCAGCTGCCGGCACCGTCCGCACGGCATCAGGACGTCCCCGCGGGAGTCGACGCACGCGAACGCGATCAGGCTGCCGCCGCCGGTCGCGTGCAGCGCGGACACCAGCCCGCACTCGGCACACAGCCCGATGCCGTACGACGCGTTCTCGACGTTGCAGCCGACGACGATGCGCCCGTCGTCGACGAGCGCCGCCGCGCCCACCGGGAACTGCGAGTACGGCGCGTACGCATGCCCCATCGCCTCGAGAGCGTGCCGTCGGAGCAGGGCCCAGTCGATTCTGTCGTCCACGCGACCAACCTAGTCCGGAGTGGTGTCAGCCCTTGGCGTACGGCTCGCCGTCGGCGGCCGGAGCCTGCACCTGCCCGACGAACCCGGCCACCGCGACGATCGTGATGACGTAGGGCAGCATCTGCAAGAACGCCGACGGGATCGTCACCGGCGTGTTGTTGCCGGTCGTGAGCAGCACCTGCAGCTCGTCGCAGAAGCCGAACAGCAGCGCGGCGGCCAGCGCCCCCTTCGGCCGCCAGCGGCCGAAGATCACCGCCGCCAGGGCGATGAAGCCCTTGCCGGACGAGATGTTCTCGTTGAACGCGCCGGAGCCGCCGATGGTCAGCGCAGCGCCGGCCAGGCCGGCGATCAGCCCGCTGATGAACACGTTGCGGTAGCGGATGCGCAGCACGTTGATGCCGACGGTGTCCGCGGCCTTCGGGTGTTCACCGACCGCCCGGGTGCGCAGGCCCCAGCGGGTGCGGAACAGCGCGACGTCCACGACGACGATGAGGACGTAGGTGGCGTAGACGATCAGGTTCGTGTCGAACAGCGTCTGCCCGATGACCGGGATGTCGGCGAGCAGCGGGATGCGGATCGAGCCGAGCACGTTGCCCGCGTTGTAGCTGTCGGAGTCGGTGTTCATCAACGACTGGAAGCCCAGGTTCGTCAGGCCCAGCGCGAACGCGTTGAGCACGACGCCGACCACGACCTGGTTGACCTGGTACCGGATCGAGAAGACGGCCAGCAGCAGCCCGATCAGCCCGCCGGCGATGATCGCGGCGACCACGCCGATGCCCAGGTTGTGCGCGCTCGACCCGAACAGGGCGCCGGCGAACGCACCGACGAGCATCTGCCCCTCGATCGCGATGTTGATGACGCCCGAGCGCTCGCTGACCACACCGGACAACGCGCCGAGGATCAGCGGGATCGCCGCGATCACCGACAGTCCGACCAGCGCGCTCAGGCTGATCGGCAGTTCCGGATTACCGGTACCCGCCCAGCACAGGAACGCCAGGACGAACAGGGCGACGGTGACCGACACGGCGTAGCGCAGCGCCTTGCGGCTGTAACCGCGCACGATCTGGCCGAGCCCGATGAGCACGACGAGGCCGCCGAACACCATCGACACGGCGCCGCCGGGGAACCGGACGATCGGGATGACGACCTTGTCGCCGAACTGGCTGAGGTTGAACGCCGCGTCGCCGTTGCGCGCGCCGAGACCGAAGGCCAGGAACATGATCACGCCGGCGAGGACGATCCCGCCGCCGGTGAGCGCGCGGCGCCGGGGCGAGATCGGCAGCTCGACGACGTCGTGGCTGACGACCAGGGCCTCGTCGGGCTCGGTCACGGTGGTCTCGCTCATCCGTTCCATCCCTTGGCGAGAGCGGCCGCACTCTGTCCACCGCGAACGCCCCGCAGTCGGAACAGTCCGCGGATCAGAGCCGGCGCGGCGATGAACAGCACCATGACCGGTTCGATGACCGAGACGACGTCCGACGGGGTGTGCGTCTGGCTGTTCATGACCACACCACCGGCGCGGAAGGCGCCGAACAGCAGTCCGGCCAGCACCGTCCCGCCCGGTGACCCGCGCCCGAGCAGCGCGACGGTGATCGCGTCGAATCCGAAGTTGCCGTCGACGTCCTGGGTCACGACCAGGCGGGTGCCCAGCACCTGTGAGCAGCCGACCAGCCCGGAGAGCGCTCCGGAGATCAGCATGACGGTCACGTACGTGCGGCGGATGTTCATTCCTGCCGTGCGGGCCGCGAACAGGTTCGCGCCCACGGCGCGCAGCGAGAAGCCGAACGTCGACCGGTTGAGCAGCCACCACACGACCCCGGCGGCGAGCAGCGCCAGGATGATGCCGCTGTGCAGGTCACCGAACAGGTGGGGCAGTCGCGCGGACGGCACGACCGTGCGCGAGATCGCCTCCTGCGAGCCCGGCTGCTGGAAGCCGCCGACACCGAGCAGATAGCTCAGCAGGTCGAGTGCGACGTAGTTGAGCATGATCGTCGTGATGACCTCGTGCGCGCCGGTGCGAGCCTTCAGCCAGCCCACGACGCCGCACCAGATCGCGCCGCCGAGCATGCCGGCGAGCAGCGCGACGATCAGGTGCAGCCCGCTCGGCAGGTTCCAGGCGAAGCCGACGTAGCCCGAGCAGATCGCGCCGGCGATGATCTGGCCCTGGACGCCGATGTTGAACAGGCCGCCGCGGAACGCCACCGCCACGGCGAGACCGCCGAGGATCAGCGGCGCCGCGTTCAGCAGGGTGTCCGAGATCGGGCCGAAGATCGGCACGCCGCCGTTGGAGTACAGCGAGTTCGTGTTGAAGATCGCGCCGCGGAACAGCGCGCTGTAGCCGGCGGAGATCGCGTCCCAGCCCCGGCTGAACGTGTCGCTGGGATGCTGGAAGAAGTAGCCGAGCGCGGAGCGCGTCGGGGCGTCGGCGATCGCGATCAGGATTGCGCCGAAGATCAGCGCGACGACGAACGCGAGTGCGGTGACGACGTACTGGTTGCCGTAGAGGTAGCCGTCGAGCAGGCGGCGCCACCAGGGACGTCCGGGCTCGTCCGGTGGGGTGTCGCCCTGGACCTCGACAGTCGCGGCGGTCATGCCGCTCCTCCTGCGTGTTCGGTGCCGGCGCCGGCCATGAGCAGGCCGATCGTCTCGGCGGAGCTGCCGCCGGGCAGCTCACCGGCGATCTTGCCGCGGTACATGACGGCGATGCGGTCGGCGAGGCCGAGAACCTCGTCGAGCTCGGTGGACACCAGCACGACGGCGGTGCCCTGATCGCGCTCGCGCACGATGCGCTTGTGGACGAACTCCATCGAGCCGACGTCGACGCCGCGGGTCGGCTGCGACACGATCAGCAGCTTCAGCGGCCGCGACAGCTCACGAGCGAGCACGACCTTCTGCTGGTTGCCGCCGGACAGCGTGCTGGCAGCGGCCTCGGGCGTCGGCGGGCGGACGTCGAACTCCTGCAGCCGCTCGTTGGCGTTGCGCTCGATCTCACGCAGGTTCAGCGAACCTCGCGACGCGAACGGCGCCTTGTCGTAGGTGTCGAGGACGAGGTTCTCAGCCAGGCTGAACGAACCGACCAGGCCGTCGTGCAGCCGGTCCTCGGGCACGTAGCCGACACCGAGATCCAGCACGGCGTTGGTATCGAGATCGGTCACGGATCTGCCCGCGATCGAGATCCGGCCGGCGCTGACCCCGGTGATGCCGACGAGCGCCTCGGTCAGCTCGGTCTGTCCGTTGCCCTGCACACCGGCGATCGCGTAGATCTCGCCGCCGCGCACGGAGAACGACACGTCGTCGACGACCACGACACCGTTCGGGTCGACGACCGAGACACCGTCGACGTCCAGGACGATCTCGCCGGGCTTCGCGTCGTCCTTGTCGACGACGAGCTGGACCGGCCGGCCGACCATCAACGCCGCCAGCTCGCTCGCGGACGCGGTCGGCTCGGCAGAGCCGACGACCTTGCCGCGGCGGATGACGGTGATCTTGTCGGCGACGCGGCGGACCTCGTTGAGCTTGTGGCTGATGAAGACGATGGACGTGCCGCCCTCGGCGAGCGCCCGCATGACCGTGATGAGTTCCTCGGTCTCCTGCGGGGTCAGCACGGCGGTGGGCTCGTCCAGCACGAGCAGCTTCGCGTCGCGGCTGAGCGCCTTGAGGATCTCGACGCGCTGCTGCACGCCGACGGGCAGGTCGGCGACCAGGGCGTCGGGCGGGACCTCGAGGCCGTACCGCTTGGAGATCTCGGCGACCTGCCGGCGGGCGCGACGGCGGTTCAGGAACCCGATCGGTGTCGCCTGCTCCTGACCGAGCATGACGTTCTCGGTGACCGTGAAGACCGGGATCAGCATGAAGTGCTGGTGGACCATGCCGATGCCGGAGCGCATCGCGTCACCGGGGCCGGCGAAGGTGACCGGCTGGTCGTCGACGAGGATCTGGCCTCCGTCGGGCTCGTAGAGCCCGTAGAGGACGTTCATGAGGGTGCTCTTGCCCGCGCCGTTCTCACCGAGCAGCGCGTGGATCTCCCCCGGCTCGACCACCAGGTCGACCGAGTCGTTGGCGACCAGCGACCCGAACCGCTTCGTGATTCCTCGCAGTTCGAGCTTCATTCAGGCCTCCTTGCCTGCCGTACCAAAAACATGACGCGCGGTGCTGCGCTGGTAGTCAACCAGCGCAGCACCGCGCGAGGTAGAGCTGCCTAGCTAGCCGATCGGATGCTCAGCTCAGCTGGTGGGCTGGCTGGGCGAGGTGATCTTGATCGAGCCGGAGATGATGCCCTGCTTCACCGACGCGAGCTGGCTCTGCAGGCTGGACGGAACCTTGCCCGACCACTGGTGGTACGGGGCCAGTCCGGTGCCGTTGTTCTTGAGCGTGCCGATGTAGGACCCGGTCGGGAAGGTGCCCGACGCAGCCGCGTTCAGGTAGGTCGTCACGGCGGAGGACAGGTTCTTCGTCACCGAGGTGATGAAGTACTTGCAGTACTGCGCCGCGGAGACGCAGCCGTCGGTGTCGACCCAGATGACGTTCGCCTGGCCGTTGCTCGCCTGGGCAGCCGCACCCGCGCCGAGACCCGCACCGCCGGCCACCGGGAAGATGATGTCGGCGCCCTGCTGGATGAACGTCTGGCTGATCTGCTTGCCCTTGTTCTGGTCGGTGAAGGAGTTCGCGAAGGTACCGGTCTTCGGCGACTTCTCGTTCCAGCCCAGCACCTGGACGTTCTTGTGGTTCTTCTGGTTGTAGTACTGGACGCCCTCCCAGAAGCCGTCCATGTAGATCGTCACCGGCGGGATGTTGAGGCCACCCCAGGTCGCGACCTTGCCCGTCTTGGTCATGCCGGCGGCGAGGTAGCCACCGAGGAACGCGCCCTGCGCGGTGTTGAACTGCAGGCCGTACACGTTCGGCCCGCTGGACGGGGCGTCGACCTCGGCGAAGTGGACGTTCGGGTTCGCCTTCGCGATGTTCTTGACGTTGGTCGCCATCAGGCCGCCGACCGCGATGACCGGGTCGCACTTGGCGCTGACCTCGGCCTTGAGGTTCGGCGTGTAGTCGTTGCCGGTGTTGGACGGCACGTAGCTGATCTTGATGGCAGAGTTCGCCTTGTTCGCGGCGATCATGCCGGCGTAGGACGTCTCGTTGAACGACTTGTCGTCGATGCCGCCGGTGTCGAGAACCATGCAGGCCTTCAGGCCGGCACCCGACGCCGTCGTGGAGCTGCTCGAGGAGCCGCCGGCCGGGGCCGAGCTCGTGGTGTTCGTGTTGGCAGGCGGGTTGGACGACGAGTTGTCCGAACCCGACTTGCTGCCGCAGGCGGTCAGGAGCAGCGCGAGAGTGGCTACCCCCGCAATGCCGACGCCATAACGCGAAGCGCGCAAAATGATCATTCCTTTCGCAGGTCGGGCCCTGTTGCCGTCGACCGTCTCTCCGAGCGGGCCAAGTGCACACCGTAGTCAGCAACCACGGGGCCGCAAGACCCGATACGTGCGCGTAACCGTAGTTGGCCGCCGGAAGGCCTGGCGGTGACTTTCGCGAGTTGTCACCGGATCGTTGTCCATCGCCGCGAGCCAGGCGCTACCCCGTACCGGTGCGCCCGTTTTCGGCAGATCCCCCGCCTGTCCAGTCAGTCACACGAGATCGCGGGCGCCCCAGGGCGCGGACTAGGATTTTGGCCAGAACGCGCGCCCCGCGGGCCGTTGCGAGCCCCGGAATAGCTGGGCCGCCGAGCCTCCGTCCAGGCGCGCAGACTGCCCGGCCGACCCTGCTGGGCCCAGCCCTCGAAGGAGACCGGTTGTCGACGACTGCCCAACCCGGGACGAGTGCGCCGCCGAAGCCCCGCAGCCGTCCTGCGGGCTCGCTCTACCGCGGCCGCGAGGGAATGTGGTCCTGGGTCGCCCACCGCATCACCGGCGTCCTGACGTTCTTCTTCCTGTTCGCGCACGTGCTCGACACCGCGCTCGTCCGGGTCTCGCCCGAGTCCTACGACAAGGTGATCGACACCTACAAGAACCCGTTCGTCAACCTGATGGAGATCGGGCTCGTCGGTGCGGTGCTGTTCCACGCGCTCAACGGCCTGCGCATCATCGCGATCGACTTCTGGAGCAAGGGCCCGCGGCTGCAGCGCCAGATGCTCTGGCTCATCGTCGCGGTCTGGGTCGTCGTGATGGTTCCGGGAGCGTTCTTCATGTTCAAGCACTCCTTCGAAGTGCTCTTCGGGAGCAAGTGATGACGAGCGTCAACCACCAGCCTATGCACTCGACGATCCCGCCGGTGATCGAGGCGCCACGCTCGTCGCCCGGACGCCCCCGCCGCGGCCGTACCAACACCGAGCTCTACGCGTGGATGTTCATGCGCATCTCGGGCGTCGTGCTCGTGGTGCTCGTGCTCGGGCACCTGTTCATCATGAACATCCTCGACGGCGGTGTGCAGCGCATCAACTGGGCGTTCGTCGCCGGCCGTTGGGCGTCGCCGTTCTGGCAGGTCTGGGACCTGCTGATGCTGTGGCTCGCGATGATCCACGGCACGAACGGCCTGCGCACGATCATCAACGACTACACCCGCCGCGACGGCACGCGCCTCGCGCTCAAGGGCCTGCTGTACACGGCCACCACGATCACGATCGCGCTCGGGACCCTGGTGATCTTCACCTTCGACCCGACGCTGCAGTAAGGGGTTCGACCTGATGCCTCAGGTACACCAGCACAGCTACGACGTGATCGTGGTCGGCGCGGGCGGCGCCGGTATGCGGGCCGCCCTCGAGTCGTCCTCGCGCGTGCGCACCGCGGTGCTGACCAAGCTCTACCCGACCCGCTCCCACACCGGCGCGGCGCAGGGCGGCATGTGCGCCGCCCTCGCCAACGTCGAGGAGGACAACTGGGAGTGGCACACCTTCGACACCGTCAAGGGCGGCGACTACCTCGTCGACCAGGACGCCGCCGAGGTGATGTGCAAGGAGGCCATCGACGCGGTCATCGACCTCGAGCGCATGGGCCTGCCGTTCAACCGCACGCCTGAGGGACGCATCGATCAACGCCGCTTCGGCGGGCACACGCGCAACCACGGCGAGGCCGCCGTGCGCCGCTCGTGCTTCGCGGCCGACCGCACCGGTCACATGATCCTGCAGACGCTGTTCCAGAACTGCGTGAAGCAGGGCGTCGAGTTCTACAACGAGTTCTACGTCCTCGACCTGCTGATGACCGACGGACGCGCCTCGGGTGCCGTCGCGTACGAGCTCGCGACCGGCGACATCCACGTGTTCGCCGCGAAGGCGGTCATCCTCGCGACGGGCGGCTTCGGCAAGGTCTTCAAGACCACCTCGAACGCGCACACGCTCACCGGTGACGGCATGGGCATCGTGTGGCGCAAGGGCCTGCCGCTCGAGGACATGGAGTTCTTCCAGTTCCACCCGACGGGCCTGGCCGGCCTCGGCATCCTGCTGTCGGAGGCCGCGCGCGGTGAGGGCGGCATCCTGCGCAACGCGTCCGGCGAGCGGTTCATGGAGCGCTACGCGCCGACGATCAAGGACCTCGCGCCCCGCGACATCGTCGCCCGCTCGATGGCCAACGAGGTGCGCGAGGGACGCGGCGCCGGCCCGCACAAGGACTACGTGCTGCTGGACCTGACCCACCTGCCCCGCGAGCAGATCGACGCGAAGCTGCCCGACATCACCGAGTTCGCCCGCACCTACCTCGGCGTCGAGCCCTACACCGAGCCGGTGCCGGTCTACCCGACCGCGCACTACGCGATGGGCGGCGTGCCGACCAACATCCGCGCCGAGGTGCTGTCGAACAACACCGACGTCGTGCCGGGGCTCTACGCCGCCGGCGAGGTCGCGTGCGTGTCCGTGCACGGCTCGAACCGCCTCGGGACGAACTCGCTGCTCGACATCAACGTGTTCGGCCGCCGCGCCGGCATCGCCGCTGCGGAGTACGCGTCCGGGACGTCCCACGCCGGTCTTCCGGTCGATGCCGAGAAGACCGTGCAGTCGATGGTGTCGACGCTGCTGGAGTCGACCGGCGGCGAGCGCGTCGCCGAGCTGCGCACCGCGCTGCAGGCGACGATGGACCTCAACGCGCAGGTCTACCGCACCGAGGAGTCGCTCAAGCAGGCCGAGGAGGACATCGCCGCGCTGAAGGTGCGCTACGCGAACGTGGCGATCACCGACAAGGGCAAGCGGTTCAACTCCGACCTGCTCGAGGCGATCGAGCTGGGCTTCCTGCTCGATCTCGCCGAGATCCTGGTCATCGGCGCGCGGGCGCGCAACGAGTCGCGCGGCGGGCACTTCCGCGAGGACTACCCGAACCGTGACGACGTGAACTTCATGCGTCACACGATGGCCTACCGCAACGAGGACGGCAGCATCCGGCTGGACTACAAGCCCGTCGTCCAGACCCGCTACCAGCCGATGGAACGGAAGTATTGATGAGTGAGCATCGCAGCGAGCGCCAGCGAGCGAGGAGCGGAGCGAATCAGCCGATGAGCGCTCGCGCGAAGAGGAAGTGTGTTTCCGTATGACCGCAGTCGCCGAGCGCCCGGCGGGATCGGCACCTGCTCAGGAGCAGCCGATCCCCACGCGCACCATCACCGTGAAGATCCGGCGGTTCAACCCCGAGGTCGACGCCGAGCCGCACTGGCAGACGTTCCAGGTCGAGGCGCTGCCGACCGACCGCGTGCTGAACCTGCTGCTGACGATCAAGGGCTACCAGGACGGCTCGCTCACGTTCCGCCGCTCGTGCGCGCACGGCGTATGCGGGTCGGACGCCATGCGCATCAACGGCGTCAACCGGCTGGCCTGCAAGGTGCTGGTCAAGGACATGCCCGACGAGATCACGATCGAGCCCATCAAGGGCCTGCCGATCGAGAAGGACCTCGTCGTCGACATGGAGCCGTTCTTCGAGGCGTACCGGTCGATCAAGCCGTTCCTGATCACCTACGGCAACCAGCCGTCGCGCGAGCACATCCAGAGCCAGGCCGACCGCGAGCGCTTCGACGACACCACGAAGTGCATCCTGTGCGCGGCGTGCACGACGTCGTGCCCGGTCTACTGGACGGACGGGTCGTACTTCGGCCCGGCGGCAATCGTGAACGCGCACCGGTTCATCTTCGACAGCCGTGACGAGGGCACCGAGGAGCGGCTGGAGATCCTCAACGACCGCGAGGGCGTGTGGCGCTGCCGCACCACGTTCAACTGCACCGAGGCCTGCCCGCGCGGCATCGAGATCACCAAGGCGATCGCCGAGGTCAAGCGCGCGCTGCTGTTCCGCCGCGTCTGACACCGCCGCGAACGACGAAGGCCCGGACCACACGGTCCGGGCCTTCGTCGTTGATGGGTCTCGTCAGCTCGACAGGTCCTCCGGGTCGGCCTGCGGCGCGTCGGACGTGCCGGCCTCGGCCTGGGCGGCGGCGACCTGGGCCTCGAACTCGGACTGGTGCCGGGCCGCGCGCGACAGCTGCAGTTCCGCGCCGGAGTCGGTCGGGCTGTCCGGCGAGCGGGTGGCCGCCGCCATGTCGTCGTCGCTGACGTTCAGCGGGTGGTGGCACGCGGCCGCCGAGCCGTCCGGGAACACGGCGAGCGGCGGCTCCACCTGCTTGCACAGCTCGGTCGCGAACGGGCAGCGGGTGTGGAATCGGCACCCGGACGGCGGGTCGATCGGGCTGGGCAGATCACCCTGCGCGATACGCGCGTTGTCGAGGTGCGCGACGTCCGGGTCCGGGATCGGGATCGCGTCGAGCAGACTGGCCGTGTACGGGTGCTTCGGCGCGACGTAGAGCGTGTCGGCGGGCGACAGCTCCACGATCTTGCCGAGGTACATGACCGCGATCCGGTCGGACACGTGCCGCACGACCGACAGGTCGTGCGCGACGAAGATGTAGGACAGGTTGAGCTCGTCCTGCAGGTCGTCGAGCAGGTTCACGACCTGCGCCTGGATCGAGACGTCCAGCGCCGACACCGGCTCGTCCAGCACGATCAGCTGCGGCGAGGCCGCCAACGCACGGGCGATGCCGATGCGCTGGCGCTGACCGCCGGAGAACTCGTGCGGGTAACGCTGCGCGTGCTCGGGGTCGAGGCCGACCTGGACGAGCAGTTCGCGCACGCTCATGCCGCGGCGGTTCGGGTCGCCCTTGCGCAGCCGGATACCGGCACCGACGATCTGGCTGATGCGCTTGCGCGGGTTCAGCGACGCCTGCGGATCCTGGAACACCATCTGGACGTCGCGGCGGAAGCCCTCGAGGGCCTTGCCGCGCGCCTTGGTGAGGTCCTTGTCGCGGAACCGGACGGCGCCGCCCGTCGGCTTGTTGAGCCGCACCAGGGTGCGCGCGAGCGTCGTCTTGCCGCAACCGGATTCGCCGACGAGGCCGAGGGTCTCGCCCTCGGCGAGGCGCAGCGTCACGTCGTCGACCGCATGCACGTACCCGAGCGAGCGGCCGAAGCCCGACTTCACCGGGAACCACACCCGCAGGTGCTCGAGCTCGAGCAGCGGAGCCCCGGATGAACTCATGATGCGTCCTTCTCGTCGAGCACGACGTCGGTCGGCAGGCCGATCGCGCCGTTGACCACGCGCAGCTCGCGCTTCTGCTCCGGCGTCAGGTGACACCGGTCGAGGTGTCCGCGCGACGACGTGCGCTGGGCGAGCTCGGGCTCGGTCGGGCACTTGTCGAACCGGTGCGGGCACCGGGTGATGAAGTGACAGCCCTGCGGCGGGTTGAGCAGCGAGGGCGGCGAACCCTGGATCGTCGGCAGTCGCGTAGGACGTTCCTTGTCCACGCGCGGGATCGAACCGAGCAGACCCCAGGTGTAGGGGTGCTGCGGATCCTTGAACAGCTCGCGCAGCTCGGCCTGTTCGACGACCCGGCCGGCGTACATGACGACGACGCGGTTCGCGACCTCGGCGACGACACCGAGGTCGTGCGTGATCAGCAGGACGCCGACGCCGGTCTCGCGGCGCAGGTCCTCGATCTCGTTGAGGATCTGCGCCTGGATCGTGACGTCCAGCGCGGTGGTCGGTTCGTCCGCGATGAGGATCTCGGGCGAGTTCGACAGCGCCATCGCGATCATGACGCGCTGCCGCATGCCGCCGGAGAACTGGTGCGGATAGGACTCGACCCGCTCCTGCGGACGCGGGATGCCGACCCGACGCAGCAGGTCGACCGCACGCGCCTTGGCGGCCTGCTTGGAGACCTTCTCGTGCGCGCGGATCTGCTCGACGATCTGGTCACCGACCTTGTACACCGGGGTCAGTGCACTCATCGGGTCCTGGAAGATCATCGAGATCCGCCCGCCGCGGATGCGGCGCAGCTGCGCGTCGGTCGCGCCGATCAGCTCGGTGCCGTCGTGGAGGGTGGCGGTGCCGCTGATCTCGGCGTTCGGCGAGCGGGTCAGGCCCATGAGCGTCATCGAGCTGACC
>Ga0164242_10001968_pt1 | contig 23935 bp, 22 predicted proteins | sample OricomgcompostMG_FD_108783 | JGI IMG/M metagenome (GOLD analysis project Ga0164242, IMG submission 108783) | Miracle-Growth compost microbial communities from Emeryville, California, USA - Original compost - Miracle growth compost (MG) ...
TCGCTACGAATCTGTGCCGCCGCCAGCCACGACGATAACGATGGCAAGCGGCATGGATGACGGAGAAACCAACCTTGTGCTTGTGGGGGCCAAAGCCGAAGTGCTTGAAAGCCTCACGGGAGTTCTTGGGTCCGCGGAGCAGGAGAGTGTTGGCGCCGGTGGGCTTCTCCTGTCCTAGCTGGTCAAGGGTGAGGGTGCGGCCGCCGGCGGCGAGGATGCGCGCGCGGGCGGTGGCGGTGAAGCGGAGGGCAGCGACGGTGACCTTGGGCACCTCGAGCAGGCGGTTGTCATCGGTGACGGTGCCGACGATGACGACGGTCTTCTTCTCGTTGCCGTTCTTGATGTTGCCTGCGATGCGCGACAAGGAGACGGGCGGGCGGTTGATCTTGCTCATAAAGAGCCGGCGGAGGACGACCTTGTTGAACGGCGAGTCGGTACGGCCTGAGGACGGTTGGTTAGATTCAACGCAAATTCAAACTCAAGTAGAGTCGGGTAGAGAGTGCCGAACGAGTTAGGAGGAGGGGGAAGAGATGACTTACGGGCCAGGAAGGCGTAGAAGCGCACCAAAAGCTTCAGGTAGACGTTGTCGCTCTTGGGGGCCCTGCGGTGAGTGCTCCGCACATGGTGGTGGTTGAGATCGATACCTAATCAAGAGGGAAAAATCCATGGTCAGTCTACATTTCTGGTATGCTCAGATTGGCAGCTATTGACTAGGCATCTCAAGACTCGCGCTCGCGAACGAGCCCGAGCCTTGGGACACCATCTGGGCCAAAAAGCAAAGCGCCTGGGGTCGCAGAGGATCTCCGAAGATCTCCTCCACTCGCACACAAAAGGCTCTAAAAGAGACCTCACGTACCCATCTTGTCGAGTGACTCTTGATTGCCGAATCTGAGTCGATGGGCTAGAGTTCGGGAAGTTGTCGTTTGTCGGTTGGAGGGGATGGGAAGTGACGCCTGGGTGGGCGAGAAATTGAGTCGTTAGGAAATTTTGGTGTGTGGGCGGTGAACCCGGGCAATTAGGGTAAGTGCGGATTCTACACTAGTGCCATGGCGGATTGGTCTGTGCGCTGCTCGATGAGTGGGGAAACAGAACATTTGCCGTCCACCAATCCCTGTGCGCCGACCGATATCGATACAACTTCATACTACCTATGCACTATGGTACGAGAATTGAATTGGCAATCTCTCAATTGACGTCCAACGTGGTCCTCTGTCAAGCCCCAGGTGATTCTATAATATACGCCATAAATATATGTAGCAACGACCGGAAATCCTAAACGCCAATCCAGCCAAGCTCTACAAGATGAGATAGAGACTGCAAAGGATACTCGGCCCTGTGAAGATGCCTAACCAGAAGATCATGTTCCCCAACGTTTGTTTGTCGCGAAGCCATGTCGTCCTGCTTAACCTCACCAGCTGCGGACAGAGTTAGTACAAACACGACCTTGCAGAACCCTGCGATTGTAGGGGGGATTGGGGGGTTTTATCTTACCGGAAGCTGGAACATTTGCAAGAATAGAAGGTAGCCCCTGAGCTTTTTGAAAATGCACCACATGATCAGCTCGTGGATGCAAGCGGAGAGGAAGAAGGTAATGACGGTAGCTGTGTGCTTTTCCACTTCCATGGCCGAGATGGAGCTGTGGTAGACGTGGCGCAAGAGGAAGTTGTGCACGGGTCGATTCCAGTCCCGCGCAAACTGGTCCCAGGACACGCTGTTCCACCAGGCACCGTAGAATGTACGGTCGGCGAAGTATGTCAGCTCGGCCAGGAGGTTGAGGATGGTCTCCCAAATCAGGTACCAGGATAACAAATACTCCATCAGGAAAGGGAAGATCAGCTCGCTCAGCATCCAGGGGAACTCCCGGAACCTCTCAGCGAGCAGCATGTTCTCCTGCTTCATCTCCAAGGTTCTCATCACCACCGGGTAGATAAACGTCTGCGAGGTCATGATCATAACGTAGATGATCCCGAAACAGGCGGCTAGTTTCTCCGCAGCATAGTACCAGTTGATCGAGTCTGACCTGGGGTACTCGAGCTCGTAGACGACTGTCGGCAGCACGATGTATTCGTAGTGGTTGAGGAATGTGAGGTTATTTGGATATGCCTTGTTAGGTGTCGTAGACTTCCCGCGGAGCTCGTTGGTCAGAGCGCCGATTTCCCACTTGATCATACGCTCAAAGACTTGCACCTGTTCCTCATCGAGGGGCTCTCCGGAGTCAATGGCGGCCGCGATGCTGTCGAGATCTCGAATGCTCTTCTCAAAGTCTACCGACTGCCGGCGTTCCTTCATGCTGTCCGCCGATGGCACCTGCGATAGGTGAGTGGTAGTCAGGGCAGACGGGAGAGGTTCGGTCGACGAAGGACACCGTACCGGGGATACGGTGTCCAACTGCTTCAGCAAATGAAGCAAGTGTTCGCGCTTCTTCCAAGCGGATGAGAGGTAGCCGTTGTAAAATGCATATGAGTGCTGCTTCATGAGCATGACGAGCCCATGCAGGACAAAGAACACGGTGTGTGACCACGGCCAGTCTCTTAGCATGGTCATACCAATGACGCCAGCTATGAACATGACTTGCCAAAGCTAAGAGCTACAGTTAGCATAATCTATTTCAAGAGAGAACGGCAAGGAACGGGCGCCCACGTTCTGTATGATCCACCCGGATCTGTCCCAGTCAAGATAGCCGGCATATGTAAGCCTCTGGAGCAGCCAGCTTACCCCTGTTAGGCCACACATGATCCCGTCTGAGAGCAGTAGTAGGACCACATCTCTCTCGAACATGAGATGCATGATCTCGTTCGTCCCAAGCGGGTTGCCATACTTCCTCCAGTTGTCGGCCGCTATTTTTACCATGAATACGAAAACTGCCATCCAGAAGAGTGTGTAGAAGCCATGGAACGGGCTGCTCGCGGCCTCCTCACTCTGCCGGTCGAAAGTCGAGAACTTCCGGGTGAAGACGAGATCGCTGAACTTGGGACGACGCTTGCCCTTGCCTGCGGGATCCTTTGCTCGTAGCAAGCCTCGTTGAACGATCTCGCGCAACTCCCCGTCGTCCACATCGAGGGAATATCCCGTACCAGATTTTCCCGTCTTCAAGGACCGGAGTGTGTCGAAACTAGAACCGGAGGGAGTAGCATCGGGGACCAGTTTAGACTTGGATTTACTCTGCCCCCGTCTGATAATAGTTGCCGACGGCCTGATGTTATCGTAATCATCTTCGCTCGTCGGGCCTTCCGATAGGGTAGCACCGAGACCGAGGGCCATATCTTCTCCCGTATGGGTATTCTGAGACGGCTTAGGAGACCCGGGAGGGGTTAACTGCTGAGGGTCACTTGCTCGACCGTCTGGTGTCGGACCAAAACCTTTGGCCGCGGGTACCCTTGGCTGGGCCATGCCAAGGAGTCGAGGGCCAACTGTGGTTCGTTGTGTAAATGACTTTCTCTAAGTGATGAACGACAAACGGGAAGCAAAGATATGAACAGCAAGCAACTGGGAATAGCAGCAGCATTAATTTCCAGGGATAGCCGTAAATATACAACGAGGTTATGTTCAGTCAGTGAAAGTTGATCAACTATCGCCTCAGCCCTATATATATACCCCAATATATGCTGGCCGCAGGTTATTTGCTGCTGTTTCGGGATCATCGGGTTGACTCTGTCGCGCTGGCACTGTGGCAGGTGTCTGTCGGTCCGCGCGGAGAGATGACAAACTGCCCGCGTCCATCGAGAAACACTGATAAGATAGGTCCGCAGGGCCCTTTACCAAGTTCCAGGTTCCCAGAGACGCACAGTGTAATCCTTATGCGTAGGCTAGTGGCAAAGTATGACTTGGGGTGGTTGGGTGACCATTGGTGGTTACCGAATCCGTACCTGTAGGGGCAACCTCGGCTGCTTGAGTATTACGTCGTTCGAGCCGCTGCCAGGGAAACCCGGAAACTGGAAGTGCCGACCCTCCGTATTTCGCATAATAGGTCCCGACGACCTCACTCATAGCAAGAAGCCTGGCCAGAGTCTCATGATTCTCACGTTACTTCTAGGCCCTAACCCACCCAACCCCTTGGGATTCTGCCGTGACACCTTCAGACCGCCTGCAGGTACAGGGACGTCTTTGCTAGTCGGCAGTGCCCTGTGCGCCAAGAAAAGCCCCACCAATGTCCAGAGTACCTGTGAGTCCTGCTTTTCTCAGTGCTATTAGGGGTACCTGTTACTAGAACCTTCTACAAGATGCTTCCCCGCCAACAAAGTGCAGCTGCATCGAAGGTCGAGGGCTGTGATATCGGATAACAGCCCTTTTGGTTTGTTCTTTTTTCCACCGCTCCCACAACACCCAGTTGTTGCTACGCACCGAGAAGCTTTTTCAGAGCCATTTCTTGGAGCTCCTTGCGAAAACATTTCTCTCGCTCTCCTTACCTTTCCCCGACCTTCACTACTCGACTTTCACTCCTCGACCTTCATTCACTTCACCACACAGAACCCAGCATGTCGACCTCGGAGGGAGCCAAGGAGGCTCGGACTCGCGTCTTCTTCGACGTGACGATCGGTGGCAAGAATGCCGGCCGAATTGTGTTCGAGCTTTACAACGATCTTGTCCCAAAGACGGCCGAGAACTTCCGTGCCCTCTGCACCGGCGAGAAGGGGACCACCTCCTCGGGCAAACCGCTGCACTACAAGGGGTCCATTTTCCACCTAGTGATCAAGCAGTTCATGATCCAGGGAGGTGACTTTACCGAGGGTAATGGAACTGGCGGGGAGTCCATCTACGGCGCCAAGTTCGAGGACGAGAACCTCGAGCTGAAACACGAGCGGCCCTTCCTGCTATCCATGGCCAATGCCGGTCCGGGTGAGTAGCCACTCTTCTTCCCTCAGGCCTCGACGTAGCTCTTGCTACGCCAGCTGTTGTAACAGGACGCTAACTCATCCGTCCCTTGACGACCTACAGGCACCAATGGCTCCCAATTCTTCATCACCACCGTACCGACCCCACACCTGGACGGCAAACACGTCGTCTTCGGCGAGGTCCTTAGCGGCAAGTCGGTCGTCCGCCAGGTCGAAAACCTGCCTACCCAGTCTGGCGACAAGCCGCAGCGCGAGGCAGCGATCGCCGATTGCGGCGAGCTCTCTCCCGACGAGGTCGTCGCCGCCGCTACCAAAGCCCCCGACGCCCTCGGCGACAAGTACGAAGACTTCCCCGAGGACGAGTCCGAGGAGCTGTCCGCGCAAAAGGTCCTCACCATCGCAACCGACTGCAAGGACTTCGGCAACAAGGCTTTCAAGTCTGGCGATCTGAACCTCGCCCTCGAGAAGTACCAGAAGGGCCTGCGCTACCTGAACGAAGAGCCCGACACGGCCGACGAGCCGGCCGAGACCGCCGTCGCGTTGAAGCTGCTCCGCGCCGCCCTCAACAGCAACGCCGCGCTCATGAACATCAAGCTAGGCGCCTGGGACGATGCCGTGCGCGCCGCGACCGGCGCCCTCGAGGTCGAGGGCGTCCCGGACAAGGACAGGGCAAAGGCGCTGTTCCGGCGCGGCCTCGCGCACAACCAGGCCAAGGACGAGGACGGCGCGCTCGCCGATCTCCAGGCCGCCCTCAAGCTCGCGCCCGAGGACGCTGCCGTCAAAGCTGAGCTCGCCGCCGTCAAGAAGACTGCCGCTGCGAGGCTGGCCAAGGAGAAGGCTGCTTATAAGAAGTTCTTTGACTGAAGGTCGTCGGGGGAGCATTCGTTTTGGGATTTCGTGCTTTGCTTAGCTACACCGACGGAAAGCTACCGGCGCCTAGGTGGGGGGTGTTATGCATAATGATATGAAACAAGGGCGTAGTGGAGTGGTTTGGGCCATGTCAAGGGGAGCAAGGTCTTGCCCGCTAGCTACTACCTAGATAGAACGAATACCAGCTCTATCGTCACTCTTCCTCCAGAGTAAAGCATTTCTAGGATGGTAAACCTCCTTTAGGTTGCCCTTTGAAGTTACACAGGTCGGCGATGCACATAAATTATCACCTAGACGACTGGTTGTTCTGCTTCAGACGAAATATATGTATAAATATACTCCTCGAAATGCTCGCTGGACACCCATATATAAAACGCCGTGCCGCCAGATATGCTCGTCCATACCGGGCTAAAGAATGGATGAGCCCTGGTGTATCTTGAACTTGTCCTGCTCCCATTATCGTGCCTCCCCGCCCTAGCTAGATACTAGGTCTAACCGGAGAGCTCACGCTAAAAAAATGGGGTAAACGTCGCTCCTTGTATCGGTGTTGTAAAGTAACGACACCCTGCCGCGTTTGAGGACCAACCATCCTCCGACTCTGAACCTCATTGACCGTGACCCTGACCCTCCCCTTCTCCACCCCCGTCCTCCTCGACCCGATCTACGGCTCTGTCTCTGGCATAGTGAAGATCTCGCTCCCTCGCTCCCGCGGCTGAGAACGCCGCCAGTGCGTCTGGGGACGCCGTCCTAGACTTCCTGATGAACCCGCTGAGGAACTTCCGAGCCTGCTTGCCGTTCCGCAGGCCCCTGATCGACCCGGAGGCCGTATCGGGGATAGTCCCAGGGGCGAGCCTCCGCGAACTCGGGTCGCGGCCGACCCTGGCATCTTTGCTACCGAGGAAGCTTGAAGCCTCCACGTCGCTTCCCGACGACCCTGGCGGCCGGAGCCCAACGGCAGCACCATGCTCCGCCCAAATAGTGGTCGTGCTGCCGAAGGAGGACGGTGCGCCTAGCGTTTCGATCAGGGTGGCGTGCTCCATCGCGTCCGTGATGCTGAGATGATCCGTATCGGTCATTTGGGACTGACTCGCGGTCTCCGAGATGCGGAGGCTCTCGATCCGGGCTTGGCATTCGTCGGCGCGCTTCTGGATATCGATGCAGATGTCGTGGAACTCGATGAGGACGCTGTCGTAAACATGCGATTGGTTGCCTGAGATCGGGTTGGCGTCCATCCACAGCTTGACCAGCGCGGCGAAGCTGCGGGCGTGGTCGATGAGATACGGGAGCGATGGGAAGCCCTCGCGGGCGACGGGTGTGAGCCGACCGAGGATCGTGATGGGTGTGGAGTAGCTAGCGGGGAGGACGGCGTTCGTTCGCTCTATGGGGATGTCGCAGACTCTATCGAGAAAATCCTTGAGGGGCTGGCGTTGCGCGTTGAGGAAGCGGTTCATGGGTTCCATCCACGTTTCTTTTTTGCCGATCGTGGAGAGGTTCGCAAGCGCCTGGAGGCCCTTGGCGATGAGCGTCAGGGTCCGTTGAGCTCCGGGCCTAGGATGGTCGCGTAGGAGGCCGAAGAGTTTCGGATTCAAGATTGCTGGACAGATGAAGCGGAGGAAGAGGAAGCCCGAGACGGAGGTATGCGTCACTGTGCGTAGGAAATCTCCGTAGCGGTCTTCGGCGACGGCCCGAATGTACTTTAGAATATGTCGCAGCTCGGGAGGCACGCGATCTGCCGAGGAGGAGATGCATTCCCATACCTCGTTTGTGAGGTTGATAAGCTGGGTCCAGTGTTGTTGGAGATCTTCCCCGTGCTGAAGTTTGCTCGGATCGACCTCGCAGTTTGGATTGAGCTCGTTCATTTCCAGGATTTTGTCCGATAGGATCTCCTCCAGGTACTCCTTTCCTAGCCTGCGCATGTGGAACTCCAGAGATTGCGTAAGCAGCGAGTTGCCTCGGAATAGTAGGTTGGCTTCCCCTGCTAGGGACTTTCCCATGTCTCGCACTATCTGTTCCCGATCACTGACAGAGTCTAGCGATTCGTTGGACTTGAGTCGTGTACTGAATCGAGGCTTCTTCAGAGCCGTTTGGTTGCCTATCCCATCAATCTCCTCTTCGACAAGATTCATAAGCCACTCCGTCGTCGAGCCCGATACTTGGAAGATATTAAGGAAGATCTCCGCCACACGCCTCAGGTTCCCTGGGAGCGCTTGGGCGATCTGGACGGTCAATCCGGTGCTGAACCTGTGTAACAACGCTGACACAGGTTGGTATTCTTTGGAAGAGAGTACGATCAGTTCTTCGTAGTGCACTTTGACGAGCATGGTGCCAACAGATTGTTGCTTATCGTCACAGATGGTGAGCCACTGCTCGTGGTCTTTGCCGCGATCGGCCTGATGCAGCGGTATATCCGTAGATCCACATGTAACCTCGACATAGCTACCAGACTTTGAGAGACCCATGGGCGCTTGTATTGGGTGGTTGGAGCCGTCCAGATTACCGTCAACCCTCTTGAGTATGACCGAAATGGAGGGGATTGTTGGCGGAAGGTCGATGAATTCACACTCTTCTCGCCAGAATGGGTTTCTCGTCTCGAGCTGGGTTGTCGTCCTCGCGCGGAGTTCCCCATCGAGCATTACCTCTGCCAGGTAATTGCCAATCATCCCGCCGCCGGGGTCTGCCTTAGTGTGGCGTCCGTGGAATCCGGACTCTGTTGGTAGGGCAGTGGGCTTTCGGATCTTGGCCTCGGTTATCCGCACTATCATCTTCCTCTCCATCCTGAAGATATCACTAGTAGATTCGTCGGAGAGGTCCGTCACCTCGCACACTTGATCCCCGTTGGCATGGTCGATTCGATAAATATCCGGGGTAGTAAAGGCCCGGAGAATGACTAGCCAGACTTCGAATAATACCCGCGAGTCCAGTGCGATGTAAACTGGCCTGAAGATGGACAGCTGGGTAGCTATAGAGGAATAGACAGGGAAGATGCCAATACAGTACTCTTCGTCTAACACCGACCTGTCAAGTCGTTGGATGGCGCATCTGGCAAGTTGTGACAGCTCGATAACAGACAAGACAGAGACGTCATTTTCCGTCATGAGCTTGAATTGCCCATCGTCTTGCAATATGCATGACACCTTTCTCCACGAGGTCTGCGAAGATCGTAGGTCCCGCGTTGACGGGCGCTTGACGATAGCTCGAGGGGATGTAGCAACACCTTTATCCCACAACATCACCCTGCCGACCTTGATGACGGCAGCGTCTTTTGTGCCGGAAGACGAGGTACGCGACTTGGTTTCTGACCGTCCCTGGCCGGGGCCGTTGGTGGGCCGCGCATCTAGCAACTTCACCCCGGCGGGGCGCATTTGCTGCCAGCACAGAAGTGCGGCCAACCACAGGTCAAATTCCTCGGCAACAAGTGGGCGTAGGAGCAGATCAATGCCTTGTTGCGGGCTGCTGATCTCTAGGCATGGAGTGTTTTTGTCTGGTTCGTCAACAGGCAAAATTCGGCACCCACGTAGGTCGGAGACAAGGGGGCTGTGGAAAGGACCGATATCGTTGGAGTCAAACATTAAGCATCCCTTCTCCTCATCGATATGACACGACCCGGAATGCCATGGACTGGTAGCTTCTGCCTGGTATTCTACCGCGCCCTTCATCCTCCCGCATAATGTCTTCATGAGCATGAGCACCTTGTTTGCGTTGCCCGTCGGAATCGGCAGTGGTAACGAATCCACGGAAGGCGGAGGAGATATTAAGGGCGATGTGGGTCGTGAGGACGCTCGTTTTACTAGTCGGCTTCTTGCAGCCGTGGGCTTCTTTCTGTCCTTGGACGTCGTCGGAGCGGGGATTTGGAGGTCGGATGGCCTGTCCCTGGTGCTCGAAGCGGGCGAGTACGCGAAGGACTCGGATGATAGTTGCAGGGGCGGCCCCCGCATATCATCGTTCACAGGCATTGAGCCTGAGGAGGAGAAGGAGCCGAGACGTTGCCGACTATCAAGCGCAGCTGCCGGCTGCTGGCGAAGGGCTCCATCCATGGTATGTGTTCTCGGGCGGAAGGAGGGTGGCCTAAGGGGTGGGCTTGACGATGAACTGTCAAGTGATCCCCCGAAGGAATCGTTGAAGACGATGCCTTGTCGCCGGCCACTTGGCAGGCTACTGCCCCCGATCATCATGGCTGCGCTGCCTCCAGTGCCGGGTATCGACCTGGGGGAAGTCTGAGGTGACAGAGAGCTAACACCACGGACGACGTGCGGTAGGGCGCCAGGTACAGTGTCGGAGATATCTTGTGGAGCATCGATAGGCTCAGGCGTTACAGCGCGGATGGTGGTCTGTAGGTTGGCATTGGGTCGGAACGGGGTGCGAAGATTACTGGACGCAGTCCTCTCCCTCGTGGATGGCATATCTGTAGAGGTGGGGAGGGTCGAGTTGTGGACAGGGCGCTCTGGGAGAGGAGGAGCCACGTCGTCATTGACGAGTGGGAAGGTCCTCCCCTCCATCTCGGGAGGAAGCATGCTGGACAACGTTTCTTTCGGCCACATCGGCGCAGACCAAAATTGTGTTCGTTGGGGAGGATCGGATGCGAGGTTGTGTCGCTAGGGACTCCCATGTAGGCGTGCTGTAGGCTCTTGCTGGCGGGTTCGGACAGATAGGTATGATCCTTCTATCCCCCCTCTTTCCAAGATGTTCCTAGGGCCAATCTAGGAGGGGGGAGACGGGTGAAAGTTGTCCTTGGCGGCTCAGCTTTTCAAGCACCAAAGCATTGCCGTCACCGAAAGGCCCATCATATCAAAGCAACGGTTCTGAGGGGAAGGGATGTCGGTTCTCGAGTCGGGGCTACGGGCGGGAAAGCGATTCTGGGACGTCGAAGTTCGAGAGGGGCATTCAAGTTCGAGGCTCGACCCGAAATTTCGAGATGTCGATGTCGGGAGGGGGTTGAGCTTCCGCGTGCTATGCGCAAGCTAAAGCTGTTGGTGTGGCTACTGCGTACTCTTTTGCTCGTCGATCTAGCGTGGCGGGATGTGCGACTCCTCTAAAGCTTGTGCTCGTGCTTGTAGCAATTGCTAGGGCATGTGGGAAGGAAGTTGGATGGATTATGTGGACGGGGGAGAGGGAGGGGCCTGTGCTTGGCCGGAAATAATTTACGGCCGCTCTCGAGCTTTGGCAATGGAGCTCCACTGTGGATAGCGCTAGGTACTATTTGCTCCACTCAATCTATTTGCCAACTAACCACAACCGCCTAGTGGCTTTGGCTCTTACTTGTCTGGGGTACGCTCCATTCTTCCCATTATTGTTATTGACCCTGGTGATATTTCCAATTAACGGCCATGTCTATTCTATATAGCGTACGTCGTAGCGGGTATGGCGGACTGACTGCCTTAGGTGGTATGTGGAGTTGGGAGGTCGTGTGTCGTATCTCTCTCACTCAGCCTTTCCTCTATCTACCACCTTGGTAGGCGTCCTAGCTTCCACCTAGGTTGGTAGGTAATTACCTACTATATATGTTTATATGCGTGTTTTCATGTCTAGGTATCCTACCCTCGTCCCAGAACCGGCACCCCAGAGAGGACTGTCCAACAAAGGTGATGTGATCAATTCCATATCAAAATCCCTCCCCTGCCATGATAGACCGACCACCGCCGTACCACAACGTGCCGCTATGGGCGTCTAGTCCCTTCTCTTGCCCGACGAGCCATTCCCCGACGAACTCGCCATCGTCCTTGTCCCAGACCTCATCTTCCAGCCACTTGTTAATCTCGTCGATGGCCTTTATCCAGCTCTCGCGCGACTCGGGCGTGGCGTGGTCATCCTGTTTCAGATATCGGCCCAGGGTGATGTGGGCGCTAGGCACGACATATCTCGACTCAATCTCGACGCTCGTGCTGCGTGCGAGGTCGAAGACGTCCCGGCGGAGATGATGATAGGTGTAACTGTCGGCCTCTGCGGGGGCGGTCTCATCCGGGGCCGGAGGGGCTACTCCGTCCCGGCGAGGTGACACGAGCGGTGGAGACACCACCTTCTCGCCCGCCGCCGGCAAGAACGAGACGGCGATAGCAGCCAGATCGTACGACAGCATGGGCTTGACAAGCCGAGAGCGGTGCTCAAACGTGAAGTTTGTCAGGGCCGGGATTGTGGGCCGCATCGTCGCCACCAGCGCCTCGATTTCCTCCGGCGTCCTCGAGTGGGTGACCTCAAGGGCAGTCATGTGCATACGGTGTGGCGGCATCAACCAGAGGTCTGCAAATCACGCAAGATCGTCAGTGTCCAACGGAAATCTACAAGGAAGGAGCCAGTATGGTGCGGAGAGTGCCGCTTGCCGGAAGCAGCGCGAATGGTCCGTGGGGACCCATGGAAGCTGCAAGATAGGAGAAGGAAACCTACTAGGGGCAGCTTTCTTCAGAAGAGCCTGAAGACGAGTAGCCAGCTTTACTATGTGGTCGGGGGGCCTCGCCCAAAACACCAGACAGTTCCGAGGATCTTGGAAGCCGGGTTCGATATCTCGGTTCTCAAGCCTGAGTAGGAACGGGTCAATGACCAGCTCCTTAAACTCGTGTGATAGGAACTTGGCCGCTTGTTGCGAGTTCCTCTTCAGCCGGTGGACCGAATACAAGGACTGTATCTCAGCCTACAACGAGTAACTGTTAGTCGGAGTGGGTGATACGGCCTCGCCCATGGCTGGTATTTGGGAGGATTCCAACCACAACTTGATCCTCTTACCCTACTGACGATATCTAGGTAAATTACAACATATATACGAACAAAACAAATATTCAAGGGGCAGCCAGCTAGCCATCAAGGCCGCTACTTACTGGATCATTACTACAAGCCGTGATCAAGGCATCGTATGGGTTCTCTCCGGGCCCGATCACGACTCCGGACAGGTCCTCGAGTTTGTTTTTGGCGTCCGTAGACTCCAATATAGAGCCCATCGTATTGGAAGAGGACTGGGGAGGTCAGGTCAGGAGCGGAAGCCCACTGGAATTTGCGTTTGCAGCTACATACCTCCAAGGTACAAAGATGAGGTGGGACTTGTATCCGGTACCCAAGTACCCACCCGCTCTCACGACCAATCCCAAGGTGTGCTAGGGCCCCACATTCGTACCCCGTGACAGCACCCAACACCCAAACCTCAAGTAGACGACATCCATATCAACCTCCTCGGTTATCTACCTCCCTACTCCCCGAAGAGATCTATCCTCGAAGAGAGACACCCTCGAGACGACCCAGATTCTTTATAAATCGCACAGAAGTTGGTTGTCTAACCAATATATCAGTTATAATCCGCGGATGCACACTGGCGAACCTCGATGGTCAACGACGCGAAACGCTCTCCATGCTGACCGCAATCCTCTCCACCTCTCTGCGGCTTCTGGTCAACTGTTAATCGCCATTTACCGATATCTTACGGTCCCTCTATCCCTCTATTTCATGTGGTCCTACATCACTATCACTATTACCCTCAGACCCAGTCCCTAGTGGGATTGAGGCTTCAGCCTCCAGGGTCGCGTATCAATCAATCTTCCCAGTCCCTCTACAGTAGTCTCCCTCGGATCTTGTGATCGGAAGACAACTTAAACTATCTTTTTTCTTCTTTTTATCCGCCCTAACCCCTCAGCCCTCCACCCTCCGGAGCGCTTGAGCACCGATCACGGCGTTCTCCAGGAGCTGCATTCACCAAATTCAGTGTGATCTGTCCCGGCATTATATTAAACCATTTGAGAGTCTAAGGAGCCAGCTCTTTACCTACCTAGTTATCTATGTCCATAGAGATTGTCCAGGGCTCTTCCTCATTATGATGTCTCTAGCAAGATTGGCGTGCGGTGTTTGGGCGTCCTCTACCTCTACTTATACTTGCACCTCCTTTGCTTGATCGGGCCACGCCCAACTGCTCCCACCTACCGCTTTTAAGCTAAGCTTGTCCCTCAATATGTCCTAGTGGAATACAGGGTTGTAAATGCTACTCGAGTCCTCATCCGGGTTTACCACGACGACACTTCCGGTCTCCGTTCCACGCTCTTGCCTTCCATGGGTAATAACCTTGAATATGGCGCAGATGGCATAAGGTCATCTGGTTCGCTAAGCACTTGAGAAATATTTTTTTCCTTTCGTACATCCAACCAAGTTCTAGGCGACATCCCAAATTCCCCATTTATTTGCCTTAGTACCTGGTTTGCTTTATGTGATGAGCCTAGCAACAAGTTGGGCATAATTCTGCCCTGCCGCTACCCCTTCTCCTAGTTGGCCTAGCAAATGAGGACTGACTCAATCCCAGTGCTTACTGTAATCGTTGCTCCAAACTCCTTCAGATAACCCCACACATAATGGACTCCGTCTCTTCTTTCATTATAACTCTTGGCTCACCAGGCCGAACAACCATGTATTCAATGTGCACACTTGGCAGCTATGCCAACCATAACTACCCTTTGCTCAAGTCAATTCCCCAACACTGCCTGTGGCATTCATCCTCACTCCCGCCTTTCTAACAAACTCTCTAACCTTGGCCTTAATACTCAGTCCTTAACTCCCGGTTTTTGTAGACGAGTCTTTGCTGCCTCTGACTTACACTTCTCGGTGCCAGTCCGGCTCTTCTAGTCGCATCAAGACGATTAAGGCGCATTTAACCCCCCTCGATCTAGCCAGCTCTCTAACTCTTCCTCTTTATTTCCTGTTTGCTCGGTGAACTTACCGACACTTTGCCCTTAGCGCCCGCCACTAGCACGATGGACTACTAGATGAACTGCCTCGATAGATTTGGCCGCCGCTCTTATGTACCTAGTCAGCATCCCGGTGTTCGCCTCAACGCCTGCCCTGTAGTTCCCGCCTTTCTAGTCAACCATCCTAACACTCGCTGAGACAACTCATCATTCAAACAACTTGCCAACTTGCCAACTTGCCACCTCGCTTAGTCGATAATCCGATAACTCGTCAACTCATCTTGGACACTGGCTAGCCCCTTAGGCCCGCCTCTTCCGGTCGACAATGGAGTGCACTCAGTTCCCGTCATTCTGGTCAACTCATCTTCGACACTGGCCACCCCCTTGGACCCGCCTCTTCTAGTGGACAATAGAATGCACTAAGCTCCCCCTTCTGGTCAACTCGTCCATCATTTGGGGTGAGCATGCCTAGCTCTCGCTTCCTTATAGACATGACCCACGATGAACTATCCTAGCTCCCGCCCTTCTAGTTAGCGCGGCTACAACTTGGGCATGGGTGTGTCCAAGTTTCTACCCAGTTCACGCCTCCTCGACAACACCCATGATGAACTATCGCAGCCCCTTGACATGAACCACGATGAACCATCCCAGCTCCCGCCCTTTTGGTCAAGTTGGCCATGACTTGGGTATGGTTGTGCCCAGCTCTCGCCTCGTTGGTAAGACCCATGATGAACCATCCCAACTCCCAGCTCCCGCCCTTTTGGTCAAGTCGGCCATGACTTGGGCAGAGGTGTGCCATCTCTCGCCTCCTCCACAAGACCTGCGATGCACCATCCCGGCTCCCGCCCGTTTGGTGAAGTCGACTCTAGCTCTCGTCCCCTCGACAAGACCTGCGATGCACCATCCCGGCTCCCGCCCTTTTGGTCAAGTCGACCCTAGCTCTCGCCCCCTTGATAAGACCCACGATGAACCATCCCACAACTTTCCAAAATGAAAATTCAGTCTTCTCACCCAAACCTCTTCTCCTTCTCCAAAACCTCTGCTAAGCATCCCCAAAGAGCAAGCTCCTCATCTCTAATTCATCCCAAGAGCTATCTCTTTCATCATCTTCCGGTTGCTCTGCTTCCCCAAAATCTCCCACCACTACCCCTTTTTGATGCCTCCAGGTATTATCTTACCCATCCTCCTGCTATCGACAAGTGCCTCCTCTGGTAGGTAGGCTACCGGGCGCCTCCCGTAGCCGGTAGCCGCGCCTCCATCTCCATTGAGAACTTTTCCAGTGCTGGGGCGTACGATTTTCATCCATTCTTTCTCCTTCGCCTCACCTTTGTCCCATCAGAAGCTCTCAAGGTCTCATCAATCTTGGTCTTCGCCTTCTACCCTACTCAAAATCATCAATCCCTCGACCTCGGCCACCGCTTTCCTCGGCCACCGCTTTCGTATACCTTGAGCTACCGCCCTCGTCAAAAATTTAATGGCCTCCAAGCATGATAGGTCCGGACGCGGTAAGGCCTCCTCAAAAGAGGACGGCACCGGCTCTGCTCCTCAGCTCCCACCCCTCAGCGACGGCCTCGAGATTTTCGAGGATCTATTACGGAACCTCGATGCCCATCTGAACGTGCTCGGCAGAAAACCCCTGTCTATAAGCGTGGCGACGGTGTGTTCCGGGACGGATTCGCCTATATTCGCCCTCAACCTCATCGAAGAAGCCGCACGGAATCTTGGCAAGGAGTTCCTCCATTTCAGCCAGAAATTCGCCTGCGAGATCGAGCCTTTCAAGCAGGCTTTCATTCGAAGGAACACGGATCAGCCGGTTATCTTTCGCAATGTCCTCGAGCTAGGTGCAAGAGGAGCAATAGAGGCGTAAGTCAATCCCCCATCGTATTCATCCTAAAGGTCGAGTCCGCTAATATCACCTTTTCTAATTTCTGCTTAGTATGGTTGCTGGTGGCTACTTCACGGATATCCCGTCAGATAAACTCGACCTCTTTGTGGCTGGCTGCTCTTGCGTCGATTACTCGAACCTGAATAGCTCCAGGGCTGGAAAGACGTATCTCCCGGTGTTTGACCAATATCCTGCCAAAGTTCTCAGTGGCCAGGTGAAGAGTCCTATCCGGCTCGATCCCGAGTTTGTGGAACGGCTCCTACAGAGTCTCGACACTATCGAGGCCTCCAACGCTGGAGAATCCATGAGGACGTTCCTATCCTCGATGAGCTACATCATTCGGACTAGGCCAAAGATCGTCATTCTTGAGAATGTTGACTCGGCGCCCTGGGCCGCAAAGACCAACTTCTGGTTCCCGAGAGCCGGGTACGTTGCAGCCCATGCCAAAGTGAACTCCAGAATGTACTACGTGCCTCAGACTCGGCAGCGTGGATACCTCATTGCCGTTGACGTAGAGGTCTTCGGAATTGAAAGGGCACAGGCCGTTATCAACCAATGCATCAGGCTCCTGAAGAAACTCGAGCGACCCGCTTCCAGCAATGTCACAGAGTTTCTGCTTGGACCCGACGACCCTAGGCTTGTCGAAGCCCGAGCAGACATGGAACAGAAGGGCTCGAGCCAAAAGGACATCGACTGGGGTTTCAGCCAGGTACGCCACGAGGCTACACGGCAGGTGGAAGGGCTCCCGGCGACAGCCCACCCATTTTCTATGGCTGTTTTCTCCCACGGCAAGCTGATGGATGCAACCCCACCATCTCGGTCCTGGATTAAATATTTCAAGAAACAACCACCTCGAGTCCTCGACTTCATCGACATTGTCATCCTGAAGAGTCTACAGATGCAATGTGATCTGCGACACAAGACATGGGTGCTCGACGTCAGTCAGAATGTCGACCGCTCGACGGTCTTCACTTCGGCCTTCGCTTCCAAGTTTGGGACGATCGGTTGCATCACTCCATCTGGCCAACCAATTCTCACAGATCAGATGCGTCCCATCACGGGAATCGAAGCTCTCGCCCTTCAGGGACTTCCACTCGACGACCTCGTGCTATCGACAGAGACGCAAGCCCAGCTTCAAGACCTTGCAGGGAATGCCATGACCGTCCCTGTTGTGGGAGCTGTCATGCTCTCCATTTTTACCGCCGCCTACGAGGTCCTCCAGGAGACCGCGGACAGTATGGCCCAGTCGAGAAGCGGGTTCGTCGACACTGACATGGAAGATTCTGAACCAGAGACACACGTCAAGGACGTCGCGGTTTGGTCCTTAGGGTCCTTCCGGGACGCTCTCATGGGTCGTGTCGCTGAGTTGGTGTCTCGGGCCGCGAGACTGTGCTTTTGTCCGAGCGTTGGCAAGATGACCTCGAACCATGAGGAGTGGTTGCGTTGTCGCGATTGCGGCGCGACTGCCTGCAACCGCTGTCGAGGTAATCCTCAACATCGCTTTGAAGAATGGACTATGCCTCGTCGTATGAGTCAAGCCGAGCTCCGCCTCCAACTTAGAAGCTGTCTTCCAGGGGCTTTCGAATTGCATGCGGATTGCAGCGATATCACTCAGGTCCTTTCTCTCCAAGGATGCGTGGGCAGCTACACCAGCAGCGTAACCAAATGCGTGGGCCACAACTTGTTCTACTTTCAGCACGTGAAGGTTACCGAGAATGTGACTGTCGAGTTCAAGTCGATAAATTTGGTTGCTCGGCTGGTTCTGACAAGCACGGAAGCTACTTGGTATCTATTTCCGATCCGATGTGCCGGCGACAGGAATACTGGCCTCGACTTCCCCCAGCCAGTCGCAAGGGGAGAGTTCGCTCGCGGATCCGTCCAACTCAGGAGCAGCGCGCAGACCTTAGACCCGAGCGGAGCAGACTGGTCGGTCTGGGTGCAGAGATACTGCGACCATGACTTCTTAGTGGAGATTTTACCGAATATTAAGGAGGGGAAGGTCGCCGAGACCCTGACCGTTCGTCTCGCCACCAACCATCCGGAGGGAATAGATGTTCCAAACTCCTTTCCCGAGCCAGTTCTGGAGGCTATCAAGGAGAGGGTCTGCGGTTTATACCGCCACATGCCTCAGTGTGGGACTCCAGAGGACTCGCTCTACGTGATGCAAGGCGGGTCGTCGAAGCAGGTCTTTTTCAAGCATGTGGAAAGCACAGGTGACCCAAAAGAGGATGAGTTTGTCTTCGCGGATAACGGCCGGCAGCTCGAGGTCGGTGAGTACCGAAACGTCACTCTGAAGACGTACGAGACGTCAATTCCGCCGACCGGAGTAAGCTTCGTCACAGGTTATGTCGAAGGCTACTGGGTGGCCTGTGAACCGTTCCGCTCCGTAATCCCCAAGTCTATAATAAGTAGACCTTTGGGTGTTGGTTCTGCCGAGGCCTTCAAGATGGGAATTGGTCCATGCTGTAAGACGGGCCCGGCGACACTCTTTGACATCTATTTGAACGTTACAGAACTCCCACTCCCCCTTACCACGGTATCTAGGTGGACAAATGGAGGACAACCTGGGCGCCCTAACTTTTACTCTGTCCCTCCTACTCGTCTGGAAGGTTTTTTGCGTGACATAGCTTTTGCATGCCCCCGGATCTTCGACGCTGGCCGATCCCACATACAGGGGCTAGCTCTCCGGGGCCGAGGTATCGAAGTCGCTTTCTGCGTCGAGTGCTGCATCGCACCGCCAAAGAACCACTGGCACTGCCCCGACGGGACTTCCGCGGCGCGGCCTTGGGAGGACCCCGATATTGTGGAGCGATTTGAGAGGAGGTTGAAGATGCTGCCGCCACCTTTTGCCGCCTCCGTGAAATTTACCGGCAAGTCCTTCCAGGATCACAGCAATGGCACCCTCAATATCAACTTCACCCTGAATACCAGGACTCTCCCTTCGCGCGCTATGGCGCACCTGGCGTACGGTACCAGATCTGGCTTCTTTAGCAAGGCTTTAGTCCAGTATTCGAAGGTCTATTGCGAAGTCGACTGGTGTTACCACCCTGAGACGACTCTTGATTCGCTTACCCCTTTCCACACGGCCATCCATGGTACATCCGATCTCTGTGGTCTCAAGGAAGATGTCTTTCAAGATGAGATAGCAAACTATCACATAGACATCCCGTGCTTTCGGGATGCTGGCCATCTCTTGCGGGACGACCAAATCGGCGCGGTTCGTTGGATGATTGGCCGGGAAGTCTGCCCAGCTGCATACCCAGAGACAGAGCTTGAAGAAGTAGTCCTCCCCGGAATGAACACACGGATTATCGGGCGCGCCATCTTCGAGAACGACGGATCAATACTCTGTTGTCGAGGTGGCGTTGCTGCACACGACATTGGGTATGGAAAAACTGTACTTGTGATCGCCTTACTTGAGATAATGAGGGCGTTCGACTCTACCCAGTCTATCCCCAAGAGGGTGGCGGCCGCGGCCCTCTGGAGTATTTCCAGCCATAGGAGGGAGACTTTTATTCACCTCAAGGCAACCCTCATTATTGTTCCAGGTCACATTTCCAACCAGTGGATCAGTGAGTTTAGGAAGTTCGGGAGCAAGGCCACGATTATCAAGATCCCAGACGTCAAAACCCTCGAGAAGCAGTCTCTCGCCACGCTCATAGGTGCCGACGTGATTGTTGTGTCGGAGGAGTTCTTCCGGTCGACCGCGTACATCGAGAATATAGACCGTCTGGGAGCGACCCCTGAATCGAAGAGCAAGCCATCAAACCGGGAGGCACACGACAGGTATCGGACTTGCTGTCGGTTTGTCCGATGGGCCGTAAGCCGGTATTTGCACAACGGGATGGATGGTAGGGATTCAAATAAGGGTCTGGAGCTGTTGGTGGAGGAACGACAACAGGCTAGCCAACGGTTAGCCCAAACGTATGCTTCCCCATCGAGCCGGAAGGGTGGTGCAAAGCGGGTCAAGTCCAACGCTGGGCAGAAGGCCTCCAAGGAGAGCAACCCTGACCAGTCACGCGGGCGGAAGCGCAAGGTTCCAGGGGCAACTAATAAACACTCGTTGCTGTGGCACCCCACCCTTTTTCTTGAAAACTTCAGTTTCTCGAGGATAATCGTGGACGAGTACTCCTACCAAGGCGCCTCCACCCTCTCCTTCCTTTCGAACTCACTTTCTTTCTCAAAGTGGCTTCTCTCCGGAACACCTCCCTCCCAGAACCTCTCCAATATTACCGACGTCGGTATCGCGCTGGGAATTCACGTTGCCCGCCCGGAACCCTGCGTCCGGCCCGGCCTTCCCTCGGTAACTGATGGTCCCAAGCTCCATCCTATGTCCGCGAGCGAGGAATTCAGATCCTTTTCAACACGCGTAAAATCCAATGATTTCGTCATGGAGCGCCACGACCTTGGCCTGAATTTCGTCCAGCATTTCTATCGGTCAAACGAGGCGGACCACAGCTCCATCACCATTACGGAGAAGGTGTTACCCGTCCGGCTGCGCATACCCACGGCCGCGTACTACAATGTCGCTCACCTCGAGATCTCGGATGCCAACGGCAATCTTCTTCAGGTCCCCATGGAGCTACGAAGCCTCCTGAACGCGGCGAATGTTACCGACAAGAACACCGGAGAGGTTGCGGCGAACCTGGCACTAGCTTCGATTTCCAACGGGATCCTTGGATCTGGGCAGTGGTTTGAGGACATGGCTGATGCTCTCGAGGCCTCGACCGAAAAGTTTGAGAACAACGCCAAGTTCTATTTCGACAAGCTGGTGTGGCTCCTTGACCGCGCAGACTCGGTAGACCCCAAGATCCAGCACGATGCTAAATTCCAGACGGTCCGCAACGTGGCCGAAGGCATCATCCGCACCTTCGCGGCCGATTTCCGAGGAGAGAACGGAGGAGACCTTTCCCAGTATGGCGGACCACTCCATTTCCTTTGCGTCATGTCAAAGATAGCCCCGCCGTCAATGGGTTTCCGTCATCTGACCGGGCTCTCTCCCGATGATGGACCGCGCGCTCTGTATCTTCCCCCTAGAGACGCGGTCCAATTTGACAAACGGTGCTGGAGGCGTGATATGGCTGTCACCTGCTGGCTGGACTGGTACGATATCGACAAATCCCAGGTAGACGAGATGGACCGCGATGAGTTGGTTCACCTTGCCTCCGACCTCATCTTGCTCAGCTACTCGGGCGCTATCGAACCCCACGAGGATATCGAGCGCTACCCCGACAACCCTCAGCTTTCGGCGTATTACGACAGTATCAAGTCTCTATTCGAAGGCGATGACTATGAAAACTGGGGCCTGCGCGAGATTCCAGGTCGCCGGAGCATGCTTTACGAGTGCTCAGCCAAGCCGCTGCTCGAGAGAACCGACACCGCCACTCTAAGCAAGTTCGTCATGGACTGCCAAGAGCTCAAAAAGAAGGCGACGGACTCGTTCAAGCACCCTCAACACATCAACGCGACTAGCAAGGACGGAAAGGCGAGACTCCGCGAAATGTGCAGGAGTCGCAACCTCCGGTGTGGTGATGCCGACTCTGTCACGACGCTCCTCAACAAGATCAACCGATACAACCGTGGATTGACCGACAACAACGACCACATCGATGGACGCGGGACCAGTAGGTCCAATGAGTTCCCCATGCTGAACAAGATCAAGAAGGCTCGTGGCTCAGGCACCGAGGCCACCATAGACGAGATCAGCATCACGTACCAGCGGTACATCCGCAATCTAGAGGACTGTATCCAAGTCCGCCGGCGAACCCAATTTATCGACGCGGTTGCTAGTCTTTCACAGGGTCCGGGCATGGGCATTAAGTGCGACGAATGCGTCAACACTCTTCCGTATCCCTCTGGCATATTCATAGTCGTCGCCTGTGGGCACATCTTGTGCTCGTGGTGCAAAGCAAAGATTGACCGGGAACATGAGAAATCGGTTTGCTCCGTGAAAAACTGCGGCGCTTACTGCAGGAACTCCCCAATCCTACGATGGTCCGACCTGTGCGACTCCGAGACCTCGCGCGATGAGATCAAGACCTGCGATGTCAATCAAGATCCGGTGACGAAATCCCAACCCCCCACGGGGAATGCGGCTATCACGGCAAAAAAGAGCGAAAAGTTGGAGGCAATTATCAACTTGATCAAGGACATCGATGATGGTGACCGTGTTCTCCTCTTCGTACCCTTCGTCTGGTTAGCTGCCGAGCTCAAGCACTGGTTCGACGTGGAGGGCATCAAGTACTTATGCATGGTAACAGAAGACAAGCTTGGTGAGAACGAGATGTCCAAGATGGCCGAGGAGTTCAAAGCCGGGGGGGACAGCAAAGTGCTCATGCTGAACCCCACGGAGGTGTCCTGCGCCGGCATCAACCTCACCATCGCCAACCACGTTGTCTTCGCCGCGCCATTCCTCGACTCCGACGTGCACAGGCGCAACCAGAACATGAGGCAGGCCGTGGGCCGCTGCGTCCGCCCGGGACAGGAGAAGCCCGTCTTCGTCTACCACTTCATGGTGGAGAACACGATCGAGGAGAAAGTTCTTCGCGAGTACGCCAAGAACCACCCAATTCCAGAGGAGAACGCTATTTCCCTGTACTTCAGGGACAGCCCCAAGCCCTGGTGGCTCTTGAACGATGAGATCGCGAAGGATGAAATAACGGTCGAAAAGGAGAAAAATGGCGGCGGGCACGTTCCGCCCACGTCCTCAGTTCCCAAACGCCCAAAGCCCCCAAAGCCGGCACAGCATACCCAGAATCCACCCAAGAAGCTAGGTCCCGCTGGTGGTGACCAGCTTCTCGAATCCTTCGGACCGGGCGGCAAGGCCTACGAGGTCAATCCTTTTTTAATGCCGGATTTGTGGCAGCGAGTGCACAATTTGCTCCGCAAGTTGGCAGGCGGGCCGATAGAGCTTCCGTGGAGCGTCGAGGCCCTAAGGGATGCGGTTCACTTCGACAAGACTCGGTCCGGCAACGACGGTACACTGGGATTTGGATCCGTAGCAGGACCACAGACCGAAATGCGTGTGAACCCCGGCAACGGACTCGACGATGCTCAAGAACTCGACGATGTTCAAGAACTAGACGATGCCCAGGAACTCGCCGATGCCCAACAACGCGCTCAGGCTGCTCGCGATGCCCACAACCTGAGGTACTACGGTGGCTACACTCAGGATGAACTCTATGACTAGAACCCCGCCAGCTACAAGTTGACCGTGATAGGTCCAGCTAGCAGTGATGCGGATCTGGGATAGGGTATCGATATCATACTCCATGTTCCTTAGGATCTTTTTTTTTCGGCCAGAGCGCGAAGGAACCAGAGTAGTAGCACGGGGGGAAGGGATATGGATGGAAAGGGGCATGGCTTTGCGGCAATGGTGCAACATGGACACACTGATTTTTCAATTTTCTCGAGGCGCGCGAGGGGGAGGGTCACGGATGGAAAGGGGCATGGCGTTGCGGTAGTGGTCCATACAAGATGGGCACACTATTTGTTTTCCGAGGCGTTGCGGTAGTAGTCCATCCAGCATGGATACTATTTTGTCTTTTCCGAGGCGTTGCGGTAGTGGTCCATCCACCATGGGCACACTATTTTGCTTTTTAGAGGTGAACGAGGGGAAGGGACATGGATGGAAAGGGGCGTGGCATTGCGGTAGTGGTCCATCCAGTATAGATACACTATTTTCTTTTCGTTTCAGA
>Ga0164242_10001969_pt1 | contig 23930 bp, 19 predicted proteins | sample OricomgcompostMG_FD_108783 | JGI IMG/M metagenome (GOLD analysis project Ga0164242, IMG submission 108783) | Miracle-Growth compost microbial communities from Emeryville, California, USA - Original compost - Miracle growth compost (MG) ...
GGCCCGTGCGCCGCTCCGCGTTCAGGGTAGGCGTCGGTTTCACTTCCCATCGCCCGGCTGCTCGCGTTACCAGAGCGACAACGGTAATTACGCAGGCGAGCCAGATCGGTCGCGTCGTCCACCACGCAGCATCGAGCGGAACCGGCAGGCGGTCGCCGGTGAGGAGGAGCACGCCCGCCAGGAGCACTAGCACGAGCATGTGCCAGAGGTAGATCGTCATCGCGCGAGCGTTGATCCAGGTGCTGATCCCATGCACGACGCGTGCGTCGTGCATCCTGCGCAGCGCAGGACGTGCGAGGTCGAACAGGGTCAGCTGGCCGATACCGAGCAGCACGAGGGCGCCGCATGGCGGGTTGAGGTCTGCCAGCAGATCGAGCGAGTACGCGCCAGTGGTGCAGAGGAGCGCAAGCGTGCCGAACGACCCGACGGCGAGCATCCATTGGCGCACTCTGCAGCGCGGCATCCGGCCGTCGGCCAGCCAGAATCCAAGCTGCTGCACCAAAAGCCATACGAACCCCAAGTTCAGATACCCGACGGCGGCCACGCCCGTCGAGGCTCTGACGATGTCCACGGCGACCACGGCGAGCGCGAATGCACACACCGTCGCGATGGGCGCACGTCGATGTGCTGCGACCATGGCCGGCACGAGCGACGTGGTGAGGGCATAAACGCCGAGGAACCACAGCGGCTGGCTGAGCCTGAACCCGGCGACGGTCACGATGTCGGCCGGAACGTGCAGGATGCTCAGAACGGCGAGCACGATCACCATCGCTCCGATGGCCGCGACGGCCGGGCGGAGCAATCTGCGCATGCGCATCCCGACGTACTCGGACGACGTCGTGCCGCGACCGCGCAGCGCAGTCCATTGAGTGAAAGCCGAGAACCCGCCGAGCACGAAGAACAGCGGCATGATCTGCACCAGCCACGTGAACGGCGCGAAGCCCGCCCAACCCTCGAGCGCGTTCTGCAGCACAGGACCGTGCGCGCCGATCCACACGCCGACCATGAGTGCATGGAGCACCACGACGAGCGTGAGGCACCATGCACGCGCCAGGTCGATAGCGCCATCCCGCCTGCGAGGTAGGGCGGTTTGTTCGGATCGCACCGATGGCTGTATGTCCACGGACACGGCTTCTCCCCTCCTGGGCGACCCGATCGGGCCGTCCAGGCGACGGTACGGAGAAGGTGCCGGCGGCCGCGTCACCGCCGAGAGCCATTCCGCTCCCGTACGCCGGTAGTGTGCGGTGGAGGCGTTGCGCTCAGGAGGCGGGTTCGACCAGCCCGCTGTCGAAGGCCAGGATGACCGCCTGTACGCGGTCCCGCACGCCGAGCTTCGTGAAGATGCGGCTCACGTGTGTCTTGACGGTCTGCTCGGCGATGAACAGCTCCGATGCGATCTCGCCGTTCGAGAGCCCACGCCCGATCAGCACCAAGATCTCCCGCTCACGCTCGGTGAGGTCGGCCAGCGCCTGCGTCCTGCGCGGCGCCGCCGGCCGCTGCGTCGCGAAGCGTTCCAGCAGCCGTCGGGTCACACTCGGAGCGAGTAGTGCGTCCCCGGCCGCGACGACGCGCACCGCGTGCACGAGCTCCTCAGGCAGAGCGTCTTTGAGGAGGAATCCGCTCGCTCCTGCAGCCAGCGCGTCGTACACGTAGTCGTCGGCATCGAAGGTGGTGAGCACCAGTACACGGGGAACGTGCGGCTCGCCACGGCTGGGGTTGACCAGCTCCTTGGTCGCGTCGAGGCCGTTCAAGTTCGGCATACGGATGTCCATGAGCACGACATCCGGTCGCAGGCTTCTGGCGAGATGCACGGCTTCGGCACCGTCGGCCGCCTGGCCCACCACGTGGATGCCGTCGTGGGCATCCAGGATCGCCGAGAAGCCGGCGCGCACCATCGCCTGGTCGTCGGCGACGAGCACAGTGACCGTCATGGGCTGTCCTTCACGATTTCGGTATGGGGATGGCAGCGCGCACGACGAAGCCGCCGTCGTCTGTGCGCAGCGCTTCCAGCGTGCCACCGTGCAGAGCGGCACGCTCGCGCATTCCGCGGATGCCGTGGCCACCGGCATCCGCGATGCTTTGCCCCGTCGGGGACCCGGCGGGAACCGCGTTACGCACTTCCACCCGCAGTACGTCGCCGCTGCGCTCGAGCGTGACCAGAACGTCGGCACCCGTGGCGTGTCTGGCGACGTTGCTCAGCGATTCCTGAACGATGCGATACACCGTCAGCGAGAGCACCGGGTCCAGCGCGGCGAGGTCGGCGGCCGACAGCCGGTCATCCAGTTCCACGCGCGAACCCGCTCTGGTCGCGGATGCCACGAGCCGTGGAATGTCAGCCGCGGTCGGCTGCGGCACCGCTTCCGCCTCGACTCCGTCGTTCCGAAGGAGGGCGAGAAGTGCTCGCATCTCGCTCATGGACGCCCGCGCCAGAGCGGCGATCCCATCGAATTCTTCGACGGCATCCGGCGGTAACGACACAAGCCGATATCGAGCGGAGGATGCCTGCACCTGAATGGCACTCATGCCGTGCGCGACCACGTCGTGGAGTTCTCTCGCGAGTTGGGTGCGCTCCTCAGCCGCCTGCCTTCGGGCGAGCTCGGCAGCCGACAGCTCGCGCTCGCGCACGAGCTGGGCGCGCACCGTTGCCCACCTGCCGAAAAGAAGTCCGATCAGCCACGCGACAGTGAGGAGCGAGACGAAGACGATCAGGTCAGCCGTCGCAGCGCCCTGCTCCGATTCGGGTACGGGGGTGGTGAAGGCGACGACGACTGCGCCGAGGCCGCCTGCGGCCGCCGCGGTAAGCCCGGTGATCCACTGCGTTCTAGACACGAGAAGCACCACGCTGGCATGAGCGATCATCGAGGTCACCATCACCGGCCATGGTCCTTCGGGGCGGGTGACCAACGCGAAGCCGAGGAGCCCGATGGCGCTGAGCACGGAAGCTACCGGCGGATGCACCAGCGCGAGAACCATGGCTACTGCCTGGGCGGCCGCCAGGAGCAGCGCGACGACGACCGGTACGCCCAGTGCGGCCGACGAAAGCGATGAGCCCACCGTCAGAACAGTGACCGCGCCGAATCCGACAACGATCCAGAGCGCGATGCGCCCCACACGCAACCGTCTTGACGCAATCCGTCCGGCAGATGGCGCTGTGAGTTGCGGCACTGGCTCCCGCGCGGGCTCCGTCGATTCCGTCATTCCGCCCCGATGCACTCGGATTCCCGTGGCTCTGGTTCCGCCGACTCGTGATCGGCCCCGGCCGCCCTGTTCCTGGATTCGCGCCTGCTGATGAGCCGCATCACCTGGTCGACGATCACTCCGGATGCGAGCCCTCCCGCGATCCCGACGAGCATACCGAGCAGCGCGTTCCCGTGGAGAAGATGCCCGGCGAGGAGCCCGATCGCCACCGAGTACACCGCCCAGCTCACCCCGGCGAGCACCGAGAGCAGGAAGAACTTCCGCCGCGGAAATCCGGACGCCCCCGTCACGAGGTTGACGGCGACACGGCCGACGGGCACGTACCGGGCGGACATCAGAAAGACCGCCGGGCGCTTGGCGATTCCGCGGCCCGCCGAGTCGAGCGCGGCGCGCATCCGCGGGCGGCGCATCCACGCGAAGCGGGTCAAACCGACCTTTCGACCGATGGCGAAGGTGAGGTTGTCCCCGGCGATCGCGCCCGCCGCGGCACACGCGACGACGAGCGCAATGTTCGGTTGCCCGACCGAAACCGCCGCAGCCGCGGCGGCGATCACGATCGACTCGCTCGGAACCGGCGGGAAGAACGCGTCGATGAGCACGGCCAGCACGATCACGATCGGAATCCACGGCGTGGAAACCACGGCGGCAATGAAGGCGTTCACGGCGTCGATGATTCTCTCCCCTCGTCGACCGCCTTTCGACGGCACCACACCAGCCTTCGCGATCGCGGCCCTCGACGCGTCACCCTGCGGTACCGGCAGACCCCTACCAGGGGGTGATTCCGTAGACACTCATCCGTACCGGCACGACGGCGATCGCATCGATCACGGCGCGGGAGCTCAGGAGTGAGTGAGCTGAGGCTCTAAGGCTTCGGCGTCGCCGTCGGCGGCGTGACCGCCTTCTGCACGAGCGAGTGGATCTGGTCGTAGTTCGGGTCGGTCGGATCGACTGTTGGCGGTACGAGCTCGAGGTTCTGCACGGGCAGTTGACGCGTCTTCATTCCCAAGTCCACGAAGTACCCGAGCATCGATTGCGGGATGTCGGTCTTCATGACCTGCTGTCCGGCCTTGGCGATGTCCTGGAACTTCGTCGCGACATTGATCGGGGTGAACTGCTTGAGAATGGCGTCCTCGAGGATGCGCTGCCTGGCCATGCGGTCGTAGTCGCTCGTGGACTCCCGCGAGCGCGCATACCACTGAGCGGTGTACCCGTTCATGTGCTGGTCACCGGGGTAGATCCAGCCCGTCACTCCGTTGCCCTGCGCGTCACCACCGATGGGCAGCTTCTCCTTCACGTCGATCTGTACACCGCCGAGTGCGTCCACGAGCTGCGCGAAGCCCTCCATGTCGATGAGCACGTAGTACTGGATCTTGAGCCCGGTCACGCCTTCCAGCGCATCGCGCATCGCCTCGATGCCCGGCTGGCTGTTCTGCTTCGTGGCGTTGGGATACAGCTTCGCCTTGTAGAGCTCGACCTCTGTGTAGATGGAGTTCAGCTGGCACACGTCGACGTCGCAGTTGTCGTTGTAGCCGTAGCCGTCTGGGTAGATCTTCTGCATCGGCGACCCGTCGCTGAACGGCACGGGATCGAGGTCACGGGGTACGCCGATCGAGACGGCCTGCCCCGTGTTCGCATCGATGCTGAGCACCGACATGCTGTCGGGCCGCATCCCGTCTCTGCCTGGCCCGGCGTCACCGCCGAGCAGCATGATGTTGTACCGACCGTCGACGGGTGGTTCGGATGCCGCCGCCGAGAAGATCCCCGAGAGCGCGCCGCGCGCGGATCCCGCTAGCACCGCGCCGTACGCCGCCGTGCCAGACACCACGACGAGAAGGACGACGGCGAACGCGGCGATGCCCGCCCGCGCCGGCGGGTGTGCCTTGACCAGGCGCACGAGCCGCAGCGTGTCGAGCGTCAGCACCACCCAGAGGATCGCATACAGCACGAGGAGGACCTGAAGCAGCGACAGCGCGAGCGTCTGCGTGAAGAACCCAACGACGGCGGTCGGCTTCACCAGGTAGACGATGAAGATCGCGAGCGCGGCGAGCCAGAGGACGAACGTCGTGACGAGACCGAAACGCCCCAACTTGCGGTTGCCGGCGAGCACCTGTGCGCTGCCCGGCATGAGCAGATTGAGCGCGACGAGCCACCAGCCCCTGCGTGTCATCACGTCGCGGGAGCCGGCGTTCGGATACCGGATCGGGTTGGCGATGGTCATAGTGTCTGGTGCAGGTCGGAGTTCTTCTGTTCCACGAGGTCGATGAGGCCGGCGGCATAGTCCGCGAGCTTGCCTGCGAGTGCGGTGTCACTCGTCGCCAGGATGCGCGCGGCGAGGATTCCTGCGTTCTTCGCCCCGCCTATGGCAACGGTGGCGACCGGGATCCCGGCCGGCATCTGCACGATGGACAACAGTGAGTCCAGGCCGTCCAGATTCGCGAGCGGCACGGGCACGCCGACGACCGGCAAGGTTGTCACAGAGGCCAGCATTCCCGGGAGCGCAGCAGCACCACCTGCGCCCGCCACAATGACTTTGATGCCGCGCGATGCGGCATCCTTTCCGAACGCGATCATCTTCTCCGGCGTGCGATGCGCAGAGACGACCTCGACCTCGTAGGGCACACCGAATTCGGCCAGTGCCTCACCAGCCGCCTTCATGGTGGCCCAGTCCGAATCGGACCCCATCACGATCGAGACGACTGGAGGCTCAGTGGAGTTCACGCTGGGCATGAAATCCAGGCTAGGTGTCACTCGTCGAAGAACGCCGCTGCGCCACGCGCCTGGTACGCGACCTCGTCGAGGTCGTCTCCGCACACGGTAACGTGCCCGACCTTGCGGCCCGGCCGTGACTCCTTCTCGTAGCTGTGGAACTTCGCGGTGGGATGCTCGCGCATGGCCTCCGCGTACCGGTCCGGCATAGTCGCACCCTCCGGCCCTCCAAGCACGTTGATCATCATCGACCACGGTCGCAGAGTGCCCGTCGCACCCAGCGGCAGGTCGAGCACGGCGCGCAGGTGCTGTTCGAACTGACTCGTGGTCGAGCCATCGATCGTCCAGTGGCCACTGTTGTGCGGGCGCATGGCCAGCTCGTTGACGAGCACACGGCCGTCGCGAGTCTCGAAGAGTTCGACTGCTAGGGCTCCCGTCACGTCGAGGCCCTCGGCGATGCGGAACGCGATGTCTTCGCTGACCTCCCCGACGCGGCCCGCTGACCCGGGTGCGGGCGCCACGACCTCAGCACAGACACCGTCGCGTTGCACGGTCTCTACAACGGGCCACGGAACGATGTCGCCCGAAGGCCGCCGTGCCACCTGCTGCGCGAGCTCACGGCGGAAGTCGACGAGCTCCTCGACCAGGAGTGATCCGCCGTTGCCGTCTTCGGCGAGCGCCGTGAACCAGTCGTCGACCTCGGTCGCCCCACCGACCACCCGAACGCCCTTGCCGTCGTACCCACCGCGGGCCGTCTTCACGACCGCTCGGCCGTCATGGTCCTTGAGGAAAGCATCCAGCTGCTCCGGATCCTCGACCGCCGCCCAGTCGGGCACCGGGACCCCGAGTTCCGACAGCTTCTGCCGCATGAGCAGTTTGTCCTGGGCGTACTGGAGCGCATCGGGACCCGGGTGCACAGGGATGCCCTCCTCGACGAGTGCGCGAAGCACCGGCTGCGGGACGTGCTCGTGGTCGAAGGTGACGACGTCGACCGTGCGCGCGAACGCCGACACGGTGTCGAGATCGCGGTAGTCACCGACGGCCGAAGCGGCGATCGACGCGGACATGCCCTCTGTTTCGGCGAGAACGCGGATGCTCACGCCCAGCTCGAGCGCTGCCGGGATCATCATCCGTGCGAGCTGCCCGCCACCGATCACACCGACTGTCTTGGCCACCGTGAAAGCCTAACCGTGATTGAACCGAGAACAGCGGGAGCTCGCTCTCGCGGTCGAGGCGGTGGAGCCGCGCACTGCACACCCAGTCTGTATGCCTATTCACAGTCCCTCGCCAAGTGCTAGGTCGCTCACAATTGCCTTGACTACGCTCGGGGTGCACCCTTCGAGTTCTCAGGAGCCGTCGGGCTAACGACGAACCGCGAGCAGGAAGCGTCGCCTCATGAGTGAGACCGAAGAGACCGATATCGGCAGCGCCCGGGCGGATTCGAGCTTCCGTGCTCGTTGGCTTCCTCAGCTGTTTCAGTTGATCAAGTTCGGCGCGGTCGGCGGCGTGGGCGTAGTCGTCAACTTCGCAGTTTTCAATGGGCTTTGGCTCACGGTCTTCAATCCGGCCGTCATGCCCCACGGCCCGTTGCTGGCCACAGTCGTCGCCACGCTGGCAGCGATCCTCGTCAACTGGCTGGGCAACCGATACTGGGCCTTCGCCGCCGAGCGACAGCGGAACACGGCTCGAGAGGGCCTCGAGTTCTTCGCGGCGAGCCTCCTCGGCATGCTCATCCCGCTGATGTGCATCGGCGTCTCGCGCTACGTGCTCGGATTCCATTCCCTGCTCGCTGACAATATCGCGAGCAATGTGGTCGGCCTCGTGCTCGGCACCGTGGTGCGTTACGCGCTCTACAAGTTCTGGGTGTACTCGCCAAGACGTGCCGCTGCGCGTTCGGCGGCCGAATCGGCCCACCGCCAGGCCGCAGCTCGGCTCGACCAAGTGAGCAGCACCTCCGCCGACTGAGTGCCTTGGAGATCAACGGGTCTTCGGAGTCAACTCCGTTGCTCGCTCTGCTCCGGAAGTAGCGATCCTGTCGGCCATCCAGTCGCGTAGAGGCGCTGGCTGTTGTCCATCAGGTCGTGAAGCGCCTCGGTGACGACCTCTGCATGCGGAACGTCTCGTAGACGCGCGATGGTCTTCTGGTCCATCGCGCCGATGACGACCGTTCCGCTTCGGAACAGGCCCTGCAGCCATGAAGTACGCAGGGTCACGGTGTAGCCACGGCTATGAAGTAGTTCGCGACGCTCTCGCACGAATAGCCCACTTCGCACGATGAGCCGACGTGTCGTCACCGTGTAGCGCGTTGTAAGCCAAGTGACCAAAGGCAGCAGGAAGAGGAAGATCGCGAGGAGGAACGCCGCCGCCCAGATCGCGAGGCTGATCCATCCGCCGAAGGCGGAACCGAAGTATGCGGCGGCGCCGCAGATGACGATGAGGGCGATGGACGGCCAGAACATCCTGCGCGCATGCTGGCGCAGCCGTGCCACCACACGCTCGGCTGGCGGCACTCCGTATCCGTCGGTCAGCGCCATAGGCCATTAATACCGCAGGTGCGTGACATCTCCCGCGGAGACCGCCGTGCGGCGCCCACTCGCGCCGACAACGAGGCGTCCTGTACCGTCAAGTTCCTCTGCGATACCTGTCAGATCCTCTTGCCCAGGCAGTTGCACACGGACTTCGCGGCCCAGCGTCGAGCAAGCTTCCGTAACAACGGCCCTCAGCCCTGACACCTCGGCGTCGCCGCCCGCTGCAGCGAAACGTTCGTAAAGGTCGCGAAACTCCTTGAGATAGGAGGAGAGCACCGCATCCGCGTCGGTTTCAGCCCCGACGATCAGCATCGAAGTCGCGGTCGGCACAGGGAGTTCGTCGACTGTAAGCGTGAGGTTCACGCCGGAGCCCACTATGAGGGTGTCACCGGCATGCGCCTCGGCGAGAATGCCGCACACTTTGCGGTCATCGACTAGCACATCGTTCGGCCATTTCAGCTCGGCTCGCGCGCCGCACGCCGCGAGCCCTCTGGTCATTGCAAGGCCAGCGACAAGCGGTAGCCAACTGGTCGCACCCGCCCCCAAGATGCCTGATCGCGCCGGTCGCAGGAGAACCGAGATCGCGAGCATCGTCCCGGCTGGCGCGGACCACGTGCGCCCCAATCGGCCGCGCCCAGCTGTCTGGTCATCCGTGACCAACACGCTGAACTCCGGCCAATCGGAGATCGACCCAGCCCGTACGCGCTCGGCGAGTTCGTCATTCGTCGATTTCGCTTGCTCAAGGAACACGAGCCGGGAAGTGACGGCGCGCGATGCCGTGAAGCTCATTCTGCATTCTCCTCCGTTGGACCCTAACGATACCGACGCGAAGGACCGCCAGGATCAGAGCGAATGTCGCGCGGGCCGACCCATGGGCGCGCACGCGTTCCTACTAGCGTCGTGCCAGTAGAGTGGTGCAGCACTTTCTCGAGGGACGCACATGGAACGTTTCCGCCACCCACGATGGCGCGACGCTGGCAGGGACATCGCAACCTGGCTTATCGTCAATGACCGCTGGGCTACGACTCTGGCCATGGCTGTATTCGCCGTCCTGATCCTGTGCGGAATCACGACGTCGTCAATGGGAATCCCCCTATTGGCCCAAGACGTGCACCACGCGATGGCGGTACAGCTGGGACAGTCGCAGTTCATCCGCTCGGACGAATTCAACGTCAACACTCCGATTGCCTTGTCGATGCTCGCCACGGGAGGCGGTCCGACCCTTAGCCCACTAGCGGCTCCGGCCGATCTGGTCCAACGGTTCAGCACCGGCGGGTTCTTCGAATCGGTGGTCTTCTTCCCCAGCCTGTTGTTGTGGCTCGGTGGTCTCCTCCCGCAGCACATCTTGTTCGCCGCGTACTGGTGGCTCCCGATGGTGCTCCTTTTCGCAGCGCTGCCTATCTGGGTGGAACAACTGGGCGGCAACCGGCGCATGGGTTGGTTCGCGACTCTTGCCATAGCGTTCTCTCCGTGCGTCGCGTGGTGGTCGCTCGGGCCTGTCCAGTGCATCGGTTATACGGTGGCTGGCTGCTCGCTTCTCATCGCCGCATATCGAAGCTTTGAGAACGGACGATGGGTTCGAGCGATCATCTTCGGGCTCATGAGCGGCATACTTCTGGCCAGCATGCCGACGCTCTATGCGCCCTGGTCCATCATCCTCGGGCTACCGGTTCTCACGGCGACCGTCGCATGGGTCTTCATCCAGAGATCGGCAGTCAGGGTAAGGCTCGGAAGTGTCGCGCTCTCCGGTGGCGTTGCTCTCGTGCTTGCCGCGGGCGTGTTCATCGAAAACCTCCCCGGAGTACTGGCACTGGCAGGAACGACGTATCCGGGAGCGAGACGCTCGAGCAGCGTCGCTCAATCGCTCGAGCTGCTGTTCGGTGCTCCTGGCCTCGGAACGCTCACCAGCACGGCACCGAGTGCCTCGAACGCGAGCGAAATATCGAGTTCGTTCACCGTGTGCTTCCTATGGGCGGGCCTGCTTCTGGCCGCCGGTCTGGCGGTCCGACCCGTGCGGAAGCACGTTGCGTTGATCGTCATAGGCGCAATGGGAACGGTCTGGCTACTGTGGGCGACTGTCACCACCGGCAAAGCAACGTCGAACATTCCGTTGCTCAATCTGGTGCCGCCCGAGCGCGTGGCACAAGTGGTGGGCATCCTCGGCATTCTCATCGTTGCCTTCATGCTGTCCGCCTGGCCCGAGAAAGCCGGCTGGCGCGTTCCACTGCTCGCTGCGATCTCGACGGGACTTCTCACGGCCTGGGCGGTCTCACTTCTGGGCGCCAATTACCTCCCCACGGTGGGGGTCAAGATAATTCTCTCAGCCGCCCTCGCTGTCGCCATATGTGTGTACGTCTTGACACGGTATCCACGCCGCCTCTGGCCGGTGGTCCTGACGGCTGTCCTCGCCGCGATTCCCGTGGTACTGAGCCAGCCGATACTCGTCGGGTTTCCGGATATTCGAGCTTCGTCGACCGCAAAGACCATGAGGGATCAGGGCGCCGCGGCCAGGAGCAACGGAACCTTGTGGGCGTCGAATAGCATCGAATTCGACGCCCTCATGTTGGCGAACGGCGTTCCTTCGCTGTCCGGCCTCCAACGTTCAGGGCCGGACATCAGCATGTGGACGAAACTCGATCCGACTCGCCGATACGAATATGCCTGGAACCGGGCCGGTGGCTACATTCTGTTCGTCTTCACGCCCGGCGAGCCCACCAAGATCACCACCAATGGCGCGGACTTGACCTATGTCCAGGCCGACCCGTGCACCCTGAAACAGAAGATCCCCTCACTCACGCACATCGCCAGCATGGCACGTAAGGTCAAGGCGAGCTGTCTGTCACCGGCCGGTACGGTGGAATGGCAAAGCAATACGGTGTACCTGTACTCGGTTCGCTGACTCCACACGGATCCGGTTACACCTGAGTCCTTCGACGCCTCACAAACGGCGAATCCCAGCCCACTCGTGGTGGCGTGCCATCGTTGAAAGCATGAATCTTGTAACGCGTCTTGATGTGTCCATGACGCTGTAATCAGCGGGTACGCGACGCGCGGACTCGTACGAGTGCAAGGCATCCCGGATTCCCAGGACCACGTTCTCCGGGCGGAGCCCGGTCATCGTCAGCACACCATAGTCGAGGGCCTCGGGACGTTCCATCGAGTCGCGGATCGTGACCGCCGGAAAATCGAGTAGGGCAGACTCTTCACTGATTGTGCCACTGTCGGAGATCACGCAAAGGGCAGTGGTCTGCAACTTGCAGTAGTCGATGAATCCGAAGGGTTCGTGGAAGGTCACGCCCTGGAGCACGCCGCGGCTGGCGGGCAGTTGTTCGAGCTTCTTCCGGGTACGCGGATGAGTCGACACCAGCACAGGAAGACCCCATTCCGAGTGCACCACCTGCAAGGACATCAAGAGATGATTTAGTCGAGCAGGATCGTCGACGTTCTCCTGCCGGTGGGCGCTGACCAGGAAGAACTTCCGGTTTTCCAGTCCCTGGCGTACGAGCACATCCGATTCTTCGATGCGTGCTCGGTACGAGGCGATTACCTCGGCCATCGGGGTCCCGGTCACCTGAATACGTCGAGGACTGATGCCCTCGGCCAACAGATTTCGGCGAGCATGCTCGGTATACGCGAGATTGAAGTCCGCGACGTGGTCGACGAGTCGCCGGTTGGTCTCCTCAGGGACGTTCTCGTCGAACGATCGGTTGCCCGCTTCCATGTGGTACGTGGTGATCTGCATGCGCTTGGCAATGAGCGTGGCGATGGCGCTGTTGGTATCGCCGAGCACCAGTACCGCGTCGGGTCGTACCTCTGCGAGCGCCGCTTCGCTCTTGCGCAGCGTATCGCCGAGTACGGCACCGAGGCTGGACGTGTCGACGTCGAGGTAGAAGTCGGGACTGCGGATGTCCAGTTCGTCGAAGAACACCTGGTTCAACTGATGATCGAAGTTCTGCCCCGTGTGGATCAGGGTGTGCTCGGCAATCTCATCCAATCGATGGATGATCCGCGAGAGCCGGATGATCTCCGGACGGGTGCCGACTATCGTCGCAATTCGCGGTCGCGCACTCACGCGCCACTCCGGACAAGGAGGTCCTGGATCTCAGGAAGCGTCTTCAGCAGAGCCTTGGTCTCCTCCACGTCGAGACGTCGAGTGTTATGCGACGTGTACGAGTCGGTGGGGGCAGGACGCTCGTTTCCGCTTTCGAAGTAAGGCCGATAGTCGAGACTGCGCGTGTCCAGTGGGACCCGGAAGTACTCTCCCCGATCCTCGGCTTTGGCCATCTCCTCGGAACTCAGCAACGATTCGTAGAGCTTCTCACCGTGTCGCACGCCGATAACAGTCACCTCCGGCTCTTCGACTCCGGCCACTTGCGCGACTGCCCGGAGGAGCGTATCCACTGTGCTGGCGGGCGCCTTCTTCACGAATAGGTCCCCGGTCTGCGCTTCCGTGAAGGCGTACTTCACGAGCTCTACGGAGTCCGCCAAGGACATCAGGAAGCGCGTCATGTGCGGATCCGTGATGGTCAGTGGGCGGCCACTGCGGAGCTGCTCCAGGAACAACGGGATAACGGAACCTCGCGAGTACATGACGTTGCCGTAGCGTGTGACGGCGATGACCGTGTCGGAATCGATCGAGTCCCGTGCGATGGCGAATGCCGTCTTCTCCATGAGCGCCTTGGTCATACCCATCGCGTTGATCGGATAGACCGCTTTGTCAGTGCTCAGGCAGACCACGGACTTCACCCCGGCCTCGACTGAGGCGTGAAGCACGTTCGCACTGCCGATCACATTCGTCGCCACGGCCTCCATCGGAAAGAATTCGCCGGAGGGCACTTGCTTCAGAGCGGCCGCGTGGAACACCAGGTCGGTGCCTCGTACGACTCGTTCCACGGATCCGCGGTCCCGGACATCGCCGATGTAGAAGCGCATCCTGTCGTCAGCGACGGCATGCCGCATCGCGTCTTGTTTCGACTCATCTCTGCTGAAGATGCGTACTTCTCCCACCCCCTGGGTGAGCAGGTGCCTTGCCATTGTGGAACCGAACGATCCGGTGCCACCGGTGATGGTGACCACCGCATCTTTGATCTGACGATTCATCGTGTCCTTCGGTGGGAGAGTGTTGCCGAATCCGTTCATTCGCGCGAACGGGCGAGCGCAGTCACCATTTCGTGGATGGTGAGAGGGGACGCATATCCGCCCTGTTGCCAGAGGGTCGCGTTGACAGCCGGCCGTTCAGTGCGCAGCGTCCGGTCGATCGGCGCTCCTGTCACGAGAGGATGCACTTCGACGTCGGTGCGATCGAACGCATCGAGTATCATCGCGCTCAACTCGGCCTTGTTCACGGCGTCTGCGGGGACGAGATGCTGCACGCCGGACCAGGTCGTACCGTTCTCCATGATCCCGGCGACCACATTCGCGAAGGTGTCAGTCGTGACTCCATTCCAATGATGATCGAGGTAGCCGTTGAACGACTCTCCGGGAGCATGGCCGAGCACCCACTCCAAAAGAGACTGCATCCCCGACTGTTCGCGACCGATGATCGAGCACCGCAGGTTGAGGAATCGGGATGTCGGCACCTCCCCGAGACTCTTGGTCTGTCCGTAGACATCTGTGGCGTCATGGAGGGCGCTTTCCCCGTACGAGCCGACCGTGCCAGAGAACACACAGTCCGTGGCGATCTGAATGACCGTGAAACCAGCCTGCTCGGCAAGGCTGTCAAGCTCGTAAGGAAAATCCGCATTGATGCGAATCGCCGCTCTGCGCAGCTCTGGATCGTTGTCTCGGATGTGATGTTTGATCAAGCCGATGCAGTTGACCACGTAGTCCGGGGCCCATGGAAGTTGCTCGAGGACAGAAGAAAGCTCGTCGGCGAGCACGTCGAACGCCCGATATTCGTAATCCGATCCGGCGACGCGGTCGAGTCGCCGAGTTGTGCAGACGACATCGAATGAACGATCACTTAACACTCGGCTCACGGAGGTGCCGAGCATGCCGGTTCCTCCGAGAATCAGGACACGACAAGGCACCACGCAACTTTAGCGCACCGAGAGAATCGTCCGTTCGAAGGCGGCAGCGGCAGCTTCGGCCGAGAATAGGGCGTTCACCACATCTCTCTGCCGGTCGGCTGCGGCCTTCAACTCCGCCTCTGGCGCGATCGCCATCCGCGCTGCAGCGTCGGCGACGGACTGAGGGCCGTCCGCCCATTGGACGCCGCTCTCATCGCCGAGAACTGAGTGCAGTCCGCTCAACCGTGTCGATACGGCAGGCACGCCCGCCGCCATGTACTGCATGACCTTATGCGGCAATGCGATATGCGTAAGGAACTCTGGACGGAAAGGGTTGATGGCAACATCAGCCGCCCTCAGATAATCCGGAAGCTCCCGATACGCCACCACACCGGTGAACGTCACACGTCCATCCAGACCGAGCGCTAGCACCTGTTGCCGAAGGGACCGATCTAGGTGCCCGCCTCCTACAAGAAGGACGTGAAGGCGTGGATCATTCCGGACCGCCGACGCGATTCGATCGAGGAATACGTCAAGTCCCGAGAACGAAAAGAAGCTGCCCATGTACATGATCACGCGGGACTCGGGCGCGATGCCGAGACGTTCTCTCATGGCGCCGCGAGAGACCGCGACCGAACTGAAGTGCGTGATGTCCACCGGCGGCAGATTCACGACGGCCGGCCCGGTTCGTTCCGATTCGTCGATGCAATATTGCGCCATGGCCTCGTTGTTGGCAGAGATCAACGTCGCGTTGCGATAGACATAGCGTTCGGCGAGCCGGATCAACCGCGCGACCGGAGTGCGTCGAATCTTGTGGGATGCGTCCAGCGCTCGGAATACCACAGGCACACCGAGCCGTCGCGCGAAACGGATCGTTTGCCATCCCGTCGTCGGAACAGCGTAGAGAACGATCGCATCGTACCTTCCGTCGACTATCTCTCGCCGGAGGGACGGCGCATCGAGAATCGGGGCAAGATAGCGCTCCGCCGTCCCGCCCCCGAACGTGGGCGGCGTTATTAGGGTGATCCGGGCATCCGGGTACGCACGACCTCTGATGACCTGCCGTCGAGTGCGCCACGAGGCCGCTTCGGTAGCTGGAGCTTCCGGGTAATGGAAGAACGAGACATCGTGCCCACGAAGTGCCAAGAGCTCCGGAAACTCGTGCATCTCATAGATGACCTTGCTCAGGTAATTGGTCTCATGCACGAAAAGGACCCGCACATCGCCCCCTCAGAGGTCCGGAAGGCGGTGGGCGACGGCACCGCGTGGCTTGCTCGACTGCACGACCTCGTGCTCATCCGCGGCGAATTCAGGAGGCATCGATCGTCCGCATCGTGGGTTTGCTGGATAGCGCGTGCGTGGCCAAGTAAACCAGATGAGCCGAAAGCGCCGTCCCCGGCCCGGCCGCCAGCGCAATGATGACGCGACTGTCGAGGGGCATCGGTAGAAAGAGCAGCCCGGTCGTCAGCACTGCAGCGATGAGCCAACCGACCGCCACCATTGAGTGCGCACCGAGTGACAGGAGACAAGGCCCCGTGATGCAAAGGCCCGCAACGAGTGCGGCCGTTGCGATGAGTCCAGCGATCAGTCCTGCCGACAAATCGGTGGCGCCTGGAATGAGAAGTCTGAAGAGAAACGGCCCGATCCCGTATCCGATGACGGAGAGTACGAGCCCGACGATGAGCAGCGAGCCAAGGAGCAGGATGAGTGTGCGTCCGAGCGCGGCTTTCCGGTTCCGGAAGAACACGACGAAGTAGCTCTGCAGAGCCATGGCAACCACGATCAGAGGTGCTCGTGTCAGAGTCGCGGCCAGCATCACGAGCCCCAGCGCGGCTTTGTCGACTCCCCGTGACGAAAGCGAAAGAATAAGCGGCAGTCCGCTGACCAGCAAACCCATCGAGGCAGACGCAACTACGGTGCGTCCAGCGTTCCAGACGAGCCTCCGTACAGAGACGTCCAATCGGCTCTCCCTCGTCCGCTTGCGACCAGTGGTCAGCGCGAGGGTGGCAACGGTAATCGGGATTGGCAGAGCGACGGCCCAGGCCAGCACGACCACGTTCGAGGTCCAGACCAGGGCGAGTCCGACGAATGCGAGCCTCAGCACGCCTTCCGTCATCATGAGCCAGAAGACGCTACGCCAGTCAGCAACCCCGTAGAAGGTTCCTCCGAGAACCGCCAGGGCGCAATACGAGCCCACGCCGACGGCAAGTGGAAGCGCTAGCCACATTCCATTGCTGACGAATGCGGCCGGAGACCAGACGGGCGAAGTTGCCACGATTGCGGCACCGCAGACGAACGCCCCCACAAGTGCAAAGTTCCGGACGCGGTGGCCCTGAGATCCGACGTCGCCTCGACGACGGTGCGTGGCTCGCGTCACTTCCTGCTGGATACCGGAAAGCGCAGCCACCAGAAAGAAGAGAGTCGCCCAGAAGACTGCGAATACCGAGTACGAGGCGACGCCGATGATCCGCGGGACGAGGCCGGTAATGATGTATCCGATCCCACCGACAATCGCGGTCGCAAGAAGTATGCCCGTCAGGCCGCGGCTCTCGGACGCTCCTCGCGACGCCGTCTCGCTCGTCAAGTGATGAACCTCTTTTGTGGCCTTGCTCGCATTCGCAACGCGGCGCAATCTGTGCGCAGCCTATTCTGAGCGGCGAACGTCAGCAGATCGGATCGCACGTGGGCCAGGCGCCACGAGTCTAGCAATGCGAATTTCTGTCACCCGCCCGCGAGTAGGCGCAGAGGAAAGCGTCGCCGCGACGCGACTTCGAATTCCATGGTGCCGCCTCACCGGATCTCGGCTGGTCAGGACGTACTCTTTACCTCGTGTCGGAGCCGGGAGCCGTCGCAGGGGAGAAGAAGCGTGACGAATCGACGCGCGCGGATCACAGTGAGTGCGCTGATAGGCGGGTTCGCCGCGTTACTGATCACCGCTTCGGTCATTGCTCCGAATTCGGCATCAGCCGTTCCCCGGCTCATCGAAGACCCCGCTTCCAGCACGCCCGCCCCGTCATCGACGGTCGCGCCGAATACTCCGGTACCCGCAACAACTGAAGGCTCGAGCTCGACCGACCCCGGGGGTAAGGACCCCTCCCTTGCGCAGATGAATGCCGCGCATAACCACTCAATGGGGTCGACCATCCCGACAAACGAGACCACGACCAGCTCGCCTCGAATGAGGATGTTCGCGGCGCCACGCACGCAAAGCGCGGCTACGCAGCCGGCCGGGACGCAGGGGCTGGATGTCAGTGGTTGGCAGGTGCTCGGCCCAAGCGACTGGGCCAACGCTTACAACAACGGTGCGCGGTTCGTCTACGTCAAGGCCACTGAGGGCACGGACTACGTAAGCAGCCAGTTCGCAGAGCAATACAACGATTCGTATGCTGCGGGCCTCCTACACGGCGCATACCACTTCGCGACACCGAATACCTCATCCGGAGCGGCCCAGGCAAACTATTTCGTGTCGAACGGCGGTGACTGGAGCCCCGATGGGCGCACGCTCCCACCTCTGCTCGACATCGAATACAACCCCTACGGCGATACCTGTTACGGCATGGCGGGCGCCGCCATGGTGGCATGGATCCGAGACTTCTCGAACACAGTGCTTGCGCGTACGGGGCGATTACCTGCCATCTACTCGACGACGGACTGGTGGACGCGATGCACGGGAAACACTTCCGCGTTCTTCGCCAACCCATTGTTCATCGCCAGGTACACCACGAATCTCGGAGGAGGACCCGGCACCCTGCCCGCCGGCTGGACCAACTACACGTTCTGGCAGTACGCCGATTCCGGGATCTACCCCGGCGACCAGGACGTCTTCAACGGAACCACTGCGAGCCTCACGACGTTCGCTCAAACGGGCTCCATCCCGTTCGCCTCTCCGGTCATCGCGACCGGCGACCTCAATGGCGACGGAAGGCCGGATCTGCTCGCACGGAAACCGGACGGAACGCTTTGGTTCTACGCGGGCAAGGGAAACGGGACTTTCGCGGCTCCGATCAGCGTGAGTGTCGGCTGGGGGGCGTTCACGGTGATCCTCGGCAACGCCGATTTCAACGGAGACGGGAAACCGGACATTCTGGCACGTGACTTCGCCGGAAACCTGTGGTTCTTCGCCGGTACTGGCACTACCGGCGTGGGAGGGGAGGGGGCGAGCGGCCTGCGATCCGGCGTCATCGTCAGTACCGGCTGGAACGCCTTCAGTTCGATCATCAGCCCCGGCGATATGAACAAGGACGGCAAAGCGGACCTGCTCGCCGTCGATGCGTCGGGAAACCTGGACTTCTTCGCCGGGATCGGCAATACCGGTGCTAGCGGCTATGGATCGAGTGGTCTCCAGTCGTCGGTCGCCGTGAGTAGCGGCTGGAACGGCTTCGACTACATCACAGGCGCAGGCGATCTGAACGGAGACGGATACTCGGATCTGATTGCACGCACCCCGGGCGGCAACCTCTATTACTTCCCTGGTAACGGCACCACAGGCCGATCCGGTGCAGGCTCCAGCGGCCTCACCGCTGGAGGACAGATCGGCGCCGGGTGGGATGGTTACGACGCGATCATCGGTCCTGGTGACGTCACCAGCGACGGCAAGCCGGACATCTTGGCCCGCGGCTCGAATGGCAACCTGGTTCTCTATCAGGGGACGGGGCTAACCGGCCGATTGTCGCCCGGGCTCCAGCCCGCGGTCAACACGGGCGGCGGGTGGAACACCTATACGTTCCTCAACGCCGCCGGCGACCTCAACGGCGACGGCATTCCAGACCTCGTGGCGCGTCGTTCCGATGGCTCTCTATGGTTCGCCGCAGGGAGCGCCACCGGCAAGTTCGGACCTCCCATCGCTGTCAGTCAGGGTTGGAGCATCTTCACGACCCTCATCACGGGTTATGACTTCAACGGAGACGGCAAGCCCGACATCCTCGCCGAAGATTCGACAGGCACATTGTGGTTCTTCGCCGGGGCTGGCAACACAGGTAGCGGGGGTCAGTGGTCGAGCGGCCTCAAGTCAGGAGTCCGCGTATCCACGGGATGGGGCGCTTTCACGGCGATCTTCAGCCCTGGCGACCTCAACGGTGATGGGCATCCCGACATCATTGCCCGGGACTCATCCGGGACTCTTTGGTTCTTCGCTGGCGTCGGGACCACTGGCGCGGGAGGACAGTGGTCGAGTGGGCTTCGTTCGGGCGTTCCCGTCAGCACTGGCTGGAACGGCTTCGACACCATCATCGGTGCGGGCGATCTCAACGGAGACGGCCATCCCGACCTACTAGCACGCACTCCGAGCGGAGCCGTCTACTACTTCCCCGGCGACGGCACAACTGGTACAGCTCAATGGGCGAGTGGATTGAGCTCGGCCGGAAACGTCGCTACCGGCTGGGACAAGTACAGCGCCGTCCTGGGAACCGGCGATGTGAATAAGGACGGTAAGCCCGACGTCGTCGCGCGAGACGGTACAGGCAACCTGCTGTTCTTCGCCGGTAACGGGACAGCGGGATGGACAGGCGGCATGCTTCCCGGAACGGTGGTCAGCAGCGGCTGGAGCGTGTACCGGTGACGCACCTCACGGCCGAACAGATATCGAAATCGGCCAGGAAGAATCGGGCACAGTTTTTGTGCACTTCCGTCAACGAAGTGCCCCGAACCCCTGCTTGTAAAGTGAACGGGTGACCGACATCTCCACCTCCGACGCCACCGGTGCCGCCGAGGCCCAGAACGACACGACACAGAACGAGAGCGTCGTCGACACGACGACGGCCGGCCGCATCGCTGACCTCAAGGTTCGCTATCACGAGGCCGTGACGGCTAGCGGACAGGCCGCCATCGAGAAGCAGCACGCCAAGGGCAAGCTGACCGCACGAGAGCGCATCAAGCTTCTTCTCGACCCCGGCTCGTTCGTCGAGTTCGACGAATTCGTGCGTCACCGCACTCATGCGTTCGGTATGGAGAACAAGCGCCCCTACGGCGACTCGGTCATCACGGGCATCGGCACCATCCACGGGCGCAATGTCGCCGTGTTCAGCCAGGACTTCACGATCTTCGGCGGGTCCCTCGGCGAGGTCGCAGGCGAGAAGATCATCAAGGTGATGGACCACGCTCTGAAGACCGGCGTGCCCATGATCGGCATCCTCGACTCGGGTGGAGCTCGCATTCAGGAGGGTGTCGTCGCGCTCGGCAAGTACGGCGAGATCTTCCGGCGCAACACGCAGGCATCCGGTGTCATCCCGCAGATCTCCATCGTGATGGGGCCTGCCGCCGGCGGCGCCGTGTACTCCCCCGCGCTCACCGACTTCGTCATCATGGTCGACAAGTCGAGCCACATGTTCGTCACCGGGCCGGATGTGATCAAGACGGTCACCGGCGAAGACGTCGGCTTCGAAGAGCTCGGCGGCGCCCTCACGCACAACAAGATCTCGGGCGTGAGCCACTACCTGGCGTCCGACGAGCAGGATGCCCTCGAGTTCGGTCGTGCACTGATCAGCTTTCTCCCCGACAACAACCTCACCGATCCGCCCGTCTACGAGGCAGAGGCCGAGCTGGAGATCACGGATGCCGACCGCCGACTCAACGAGATCATCCCCGACTCCCCGAACCAGCCGTACGACGTGACCTCGATCATCGAGCACATCGTCGACGACGGCGACTTCCTCGAGATCCAGCCGCTCTTCGCGCCGAACATCGTGATCGGCTTCGCCCGGGTGGAGGGCCGCTCGGTCGGCATCATCGCGAACCAGCCGAACGCGATGGCGGGCACGCTCAACATCGACGCCGGCGAGAAGGCGGCGCGATTCGTGCGGTTCTGCGACGCGTTCTCGATCCCGATCCTCACGCTCGTCGACGTGCCCGGATACCTGCCCGGCACCGACCAGGAATGGACCGGCGTCATCCGTCGCGGTGCCAAGCTGCTCTATGCGTACGCCGAGGCGACGGTGCCGCTCGTCACCGTCATCACCCGCAAGGCCTACGGCGGTGCCTACATCGTGATGGGCTCCAAGCAGCTCGGCGCCGACATCAACCTCGCCTGGCCGACCGCGGAGATCGCCGTGATGGGCGGGCAGGGCGCGGTGAACATCCTGTACCGCAGCGAGATCAAGAAGGCGGAGGAGTCCGGCGAGGATGTCGCGGCCGTGCGCACCAAGCTCGCGAACGAGTACCTCTACAACGTCGCATCCCCATTCCTCGCAGCTGAGCGCGGCGAGCTGGACGGCATCATCGAACCGGCCGCCACACGGATCGGCGTGATCAAGTCCCTGCGGGCGCTGCGCGCCAAGCGCGCGACGCAGCCACCGAAGAAGCACGGAAACATCCCGCTGTGATCGCGAAACCATCGGCCGCCGGCGTGGGCCGGGACTGAGAGGAGGCGTCCATGGCCAAGCACAGCACGCAGCCCGAGGTGGATTCCTCGCAGTTCGTGTTCCACACCAAGGGGCTCTCCGAAGACGAGATCGCCGCCGTCACCGCCGTGCTGACGTCCGCTCTGCGTGAGCAGGCCGCCGCACAGCAGCCGACGCCGGACTCCGACACGAATGGGTGGCAGCGCAGCCAGCGTGGCCTGCGCCAGCCGCTGGTGCGCGGCCCTGGCGCGTGGCGGAGCTGGGGCTGAAGCGCCCCGACGGCCTGCCTACGTGCCTCGCGCATCGGACTTGTACCCCGAAATGGGGCGCGAAGACCCGTCCGCTCCCATGAGCCCGGCGATTTTGTCCCCCGATTGTCCCCCTAAATGACGACTTTCCCTCTTGCGGGATCGGGCACATTATTGATGTTGCTAGGTGTCTCTCATGTGAGATTCACCGCCATTCATTCGCCGACTAGGGTAAGCGGGCGAGTGTTTTGGGGGCGAGTCGGGGCGATATTCGGGTTGTCGCCCCGACTCGGGGCTTCCGGAGGGCGTCGGTCAAGGACCGGCGCCCTCCGATGTTTCCGCGGCGGCGTCCTCGCGACGCGGGATCTCCAGCCACAGCTCGACCTCGTCGTCGGCGCCCTCCGACTCCGCGGAGGCCGTGTCGTGGGCGTCACGCGGTCCCACTCCATCGCCGGGGACGGCGTCCGGAGGGCTCGAACGCAGCCCGACCACCGTCACGGCGACGGGTGACCCGGTCTGCACGGTACGCACCACGAACTTGTCGGCCAGGGAACCCTGCAGGGCTTCGGCGAGACGGGTGTGGATGCGCTGCAGCTCCTGCTCGTCGAGGCCGTCCAGCCCGCCGTCGTCGAGAAGCACGACGTTGGCGCCACGTCGCCGCGCTGCGAGCACCTGCTCGCGCACTCCATCGTCGAGCAGTGCGCGGCCCCTGATCTCGTCGCGCATCCCCGCCTCCAGGAGCAGGCACTCCGCGCGTTCGTCTTCGGTGAGCATCCCACCGCTCTCCACAATGCGGATGAGCAGAGGGGCGGCACGCTGATACGTCTCGTCCAGGCGGCGCTGGCGCTCCACGACGTGCGCCTCCTGCTCCGCGTGCCACTCGACGACCTGGCGCTCGGCGCGGGCGAACCGTGAGGCATCCCGAGCCATGCTTCCGAGCGCCCTGGTGACGACGGCCGCGGCCGCCACCCAGACCACGCTTCCGATGACGCCGAGGGCGGCGAGCGCGGCGAACCCGGCGACGACAACGGTGTGCGCCACGAGGAAGGCGATGCCGACCCAGGCGAAGACGTTACGCCTGCGCACCACCACGATCGTCATGAGCGTGCCGATGGCCGCCACGTACCAGGTGGCGTATCCGTTTTCGCGTGCGAGGTCCAGCTGGCTGGCGACCAGCACAGGCACGGCGACGCAGACGGCAAGATCGAAGGCGGCGACCCACGCCGGTAGCACGATGCGGGAGGGTCTCGCCAGCGACAGCGCCGTCGCCGCGGCATAGAGCGCGATGGCGACGATCACCGGAGCCGGATGCCGATACATCGACATCGACGTGATGCCGAGCACCACGTGGTAGGCGGAGAACAGCGCGGCCAGGGTAACGAGCACGCCACGGGAGACGGCGATCACAGACGCTCCTCTCCCGCGACATCCGGCTCCGGATGCCACACCAACCGCACGCTGGTGCCCTCACCCGGTGCGGACTCCACGGATGCCACGCCGCCGGCGAGCGCCACGCGCTCCTTGATCGAGACCTCCAGGCCGAGCCGCTCGGGCGGGATGGAGTCGAGCTCGAAGCCGTGGCCGTCATCCGCCACCACGATGAGCACGCCGCCGTCGTCGGTCGCCTCAACCCGAAGACTGCGTCGCACCAGCACTCCCCCGGCGTGCTGCGCGCTGTTCACCATGGCCTGCACAGTTGCGGAGTAGAGCGCCTCGGCGACGCTGACCGGGATCAGCACGTCGCCCCGGCCGCGCGGCACGATCGAGAACGGCACGGTGAACGATCGCGCGGCCGAGATGATTCGGTCACGAAGCCTGCTGCAGAGAATCGAGTCGAGGGCACGCCCGGGCCTCGCCAGCGGCGCGGACGTGTCGAGGTGACCGAGCGCATCCTGCGCCATCGACGCC
>Ga0164242_10001970_pt1 | contig 23930 bp, 18 predicted proteins | sample OricomgcompostMG_FD_108783 | JGI IMG/M metagenome (GOLD analysis project Ga0164242, IMG submission 108783) | Miracle-Growth compost microbial communities from Emeryville, California, USA - Original compost - Miracle growth compost (MG) ...
ATAGAATTTACTCATCAGCACATAAAGACAAGAAAACATTTGCACATCCGCACATTTGCACAAATGCGAAGATATGCAAATGTGCAGATGAATGATGTGCAAATAATAATGATGCGCTTAATTATAGAATTTACTTATCAGCACATAAAGACAAGAAAACATTTGCACATCCGCACATTTGCACAAATGCGAAGATATGCAAATGTGCAGATGAATGATGTGCAAATAATAATGATGCGCTTAATTATAGAATTTACTCATCAGCACATAAAGACAAGAAAACATTTGCACATCCGCACATGCAAATGTGCAAATGCGAAGATATGCAAATGTGCAGATGAATGATGTGCAAATAATAATGATGCGCTTAATTATGGAATTTACTCATCAGCACATAAAGACAAGAAAACATTTGCACATCCGCACATTTGCACATCCGCACATTCACGCTATCTTTGCCGTCATGAACATCCTGATCCTTGGTTCGGGCGGAAGGGAAAGCGCCTTCGCCTGGAAATTAGCCCAAAGTGCAAAATGCGATAAGCTTTTTATCGCGCCCGGCAATGCCGGCACGCCGCAATACGGTACCAATGTAAATATTAAGGTTACCGACTTTGAAGGGATCAAACAGTTTGTACTGGCCAAAGGCATAAACCTGGTGCTGGTTGGCCCCGAGGAACCGTTGGTAAAAGGCGTCCATGATTTCTTTTTAGCTGATGAGCAGCTGAAAAACATCCCGGTAATTGGTCCGCAGGCCGAAGGGGCGCAGCTGGAGGGCAGCAAAGATTTTTCCAAACAGTTTATGCAGCGCAACAATATCCCTACGGCTGCATCGCGCACGTTTACCCGCGATACCTTGCAGGAGGGCATGGCGTACCTGGCTACAGCGGGTTTACCGGTAGTTTTAAAAGCCGACGGACTGGCAGCGGGCAAAGGCGTTTTAATTTGCACCAGTTTGCAGGAAGCCCAGCTGGAATTAGCAGAGATGCTTACCGAAGCCAAATTTGGCGAAGCCAGCAGCAAAGTAGTTATTGAACAGTTTTTACAAGGCATTGAGCTTTCGGTTTTTGTTTTAACCGATGGCAACAGCTATAAAATATTACCCGAGGCTAAGGATTATAAACGCATTGGCGAAGGCGATACCGGATTAAATACCGGTGGCATGGGCTCGGTTTCGCCGGTACCGTTTGCCGACGCCGCCTTTATGCAAAAGGTAGAAGAGCGCGTAGTGATCCCGACAGTTAACGGTTTGAAAAAAGAAGGCATACCTTATAAAGGCTTTATTTTTATTGGCCTGATGAATACGCAGGGCGAACCCTGGGTAATTGAATACAACTGCCGCATGGGCGACCCCGAAACCGAAAGTGTAATGCCCCGCATTGAAAGCGATTTTGTTGACTTATTACAAGGCGTAGCCGAAGGTACGCTGCACGAAAAGGAACTTATAATCAGCTCTAAAACAGCCGCTACCGTGGTTTGCGTAGCTGGAGGGTACCCCGGCGAGTATATGACAGGCCAGGCAATTACCGGTTTGGATAATATGCGCGGCTCGCACGTTTTCCAGGCGGGCACCGCCCGGCAAGGCGAAGATGTAATAGCCACCGGTGGCCGCGTACTGGCGGTTACCAGCCTACAGGACGATATGTTTGCCGCCCTGCAGCAGGCCACTGCCGATGCCGCCCGTATTTATTATGATGGCATGAATTTCAGGAAAGATATTGGGTTTGATCTGTTGTAGGCTTCGGTGCCATCGTCAATGACGTGGTGGTGAGTATAGCAGAATGCTATACAGGACAATACCTGCTTTTCAAAAAATCTTATCATCCTTTAATCCTAAAAATCAGGATTCAGACATCTGCCTAAAAATCCCTACTTTTGCAGGCTTAAATAATATACTGATATATCATCATGAGTATTGCCCTATCCGAACAGGAAATTATACGTCGCGAATCATTACAGGCCTTGCGTGCCTTGGGTATTAACCCTTATCCGGCCGAAGAATTTAAGGTAAACGCCTTTGCAAAAGATATTACCGATAACTTTGAAAGCAAACCAGACGCCTATAAGGAAATTGTGATTGCCGGTCGTATCATGATGCGCCGTATTATGGGCAGCGCCTCATTTTTTGAATTGCAGGACAGCACCGGCCGTATACAGGTATATATTAAACGCGATGATATTTGCCCGGAAGAGGATAAAACGCTTTACAATACCGTTTTTAAAAAACTGCTGGATATTGGCGATTATGTAGGGGTACGCGGCTATGCGTTTGTTACCCAAACCGGCGAGCTTTCCGTACATACCCGGGAGCTTACTATACTTTCAAAATCGCTGAAACCGCTTCCGGTTGTTAAGCGCGATGATGAAGGCCACGTTTACGACGGCTTTACCGACCCTGAACTGCGTTACCGCCAGCGCTATGTAGATTTAACGGTTAACCCCGAGTTTAAAAATATATTTATAGCCCGCTCCAAAGTGATTAGCGCTATGCGGGGTTACTTTAATGCGCAGGGCTGGATGGAGGTGGAAACACCAATATTACAGGCTGTGCACGGCGGGGCGGCTGCAAGGCCGTTTGTTACCCACCATAACACGCTGGATATGCAGCTTTACCTGCGTATTGCCAACGAGCTGTATTTAAAAAGATTGATTGTTGCCGGGTTTGACGGTGTTTATGAGTTTGGTAAAATGTTCCGCAACGAGGGCATGGACCGTACTCACAACCCCGAGTTTACCGCGATGGAAATATATGTGGCCTATAAAGATTATATCTGGATGATGGCCATGGTGGAGGAATGCCTGGAAAAAGTGGCTGTGGCCGTACATGGGGTGTCAACCGTACAAGTAGGCGCCAACGAAATTAATTTTGCGGGACCATATGAGAAATTGTCTATGTATGATTCCATTCTGAAATATACCGGGATAGATGTATCGGCTATGGACGAGGCCGCACTGCGCCAAACCTGCCGCGATTTAGCCATTGAGGTTGATGCCAGCATGGGTAAAGGCAAACTGATTGACGAGATTTTTAGCGCCAAAGTGGAGGCGCACCTGATACAACCCACCTATATTACCGATTACCCTATTGAAATGACCCCGCTGGCCAAAAAGCACCGCAGCAAGGACGGCCTGGTTGAACGTTTCGAACTGTTTGTGAACGGTAAAGAAATAGCCAATGCTTATTCGGAATTGAACGACCCGATCGATCAGCGTGAGCGTTTTGAAGATCAGCTGTTGCTGGCCGGCCGTGGCGACGAGGAGGCGATGGCGATGGATGATGATTTTTTGCGCGCGCTGGAATATGGTATGCCGCCAACCTCGGGCCTGGGTATCGGGATTGACCGCCTGGTAATGCTGATGACTAACCAGAGCACCATACAGGAAGTACTGTTTTTCCCCCAAATGCGCGCCGAAAAGAAAGCTAAAGTAGCTACTGCCGATGATTTTATTAACGTTGGCGTACCGGCTGAATGGGTTCCGGTACTCAATAAAATGGGCTTTAACACCGTAGAAGAACTGAAAGCCGCCAACCCCAATAAGGTATTTAACGATTTAGGCGGGATGCGCAAAAAACTAAAGCTGGATATTACCATGCCCGTAAAGGAAGTAGTAATGACCTGGTTTGAATAGAATGCCCCGCTCTTATAAGGAGAAAGAAGCTTGTTAGTGATTAAAGATTGGTTTAAATTATATGGGCCAATCTTTAATTATCAGCTACTAATCTCCAACCATATGTTATCAAATCGTAAACTTAACATTAACTTAACATTAAGTAAGTACATTTGCTAACACATCAGCCACACCATGCAACGACTGTTCAGCTCGGTATTACCAAATTCAAACGATATTTTTTACACCCACTTTAACCAGGCCAGCGAAAATACGTGCGTTATGGCTGGCTTACTGGTTGAAGCCATTACAGAGGGTGATGAGCAAAAATCGCAGTTTAACCAAATCAACCGCCTGCGGGCAAAAAGCCAGGAAATTACCCGGCAGGTTTTTAACGATTCGGGCCAAACATTCATCTCTCCTTTTGAGCGTAGTGATATGTTTGAGCTGGTTAAAGCGATAGACGCGGTAGCGAGTTTGATCAATATTTCTTCGCGACGTATTAACCTGTATCAACCCACGGCCATTACCCCGCCTATCAGGGAATTGGCAGACCTGATTGTAAAAACCTGCTGCGAGCTGACCGTTTGTGTTAAAGCCCTGCGTAATATAACCGATTCAAAAATCATCAACGACTCTATTACCAGGATCAAAACGCTGGAACATACTGCCGACAAGGTATATAACAATGCCGTGGCCGCATTGTTAACCAACGAAACCGATGCTATTGAGCTGATTAAGTACAATGAAATACTGCTTGCCCTGGAAACCACTACCGACAAATGCGAGCACGCCACCAATGTAATTGAAAGCATTGTGGTAAAAAACAGCTAAGTACCTGAACCAGGATTAAAGAATTAAATAATACCAATCAGCATTCCTGTAATCCTTTAACCCTGGTTCAAACAGGCACTTACCTGCCGCCCATTTGCGGCGCGCCTTGTCCGCCTCCACCCTGGCCCGGATCGGTTTTTAAATCATCATTCAAGCCTTTTGGCTGGTTTAACGGATTTTCAGGTTTTATGCTGATTTTACCAAAATTATAGCTGAACGTTAAGCCAAACGAACGGAACGGAAACGCGGTATGGCTGGTTTGTACCAGATTTTTGCTTACAATCTGCTGATCAAAGTTAATGGCGTTCTGGAATGGCGAAAGTGTATTAAAGCCAATGGTTGCCTTCTTCTGCAATATATCCTTCTTCATGCCAAAACCTATAAAGCCGAATGAGGGATTTTTGCCTTGTATGGTACGGCGCGGCGAATTCAGGATAGCGTATGTTTCGGCCGTGAAACCGCCTTTCAGCGTTAGGGAACCACTCATGAAAGCATTATACTGAATATAAGTACCGTTACTTGACTGCTGATCACTAAACTGCGCGCTGGCAGAGGGGTGATAGGTAAAAGCATTAATATTGCCGCGGATAGTTAATATTTGTATCGGGTTAACCGACCCAAATAAACTAAGCCCTAAAGAGTTATTGGTACCCACGTTGGCATAGGTGGTGCGATTAGCAAAAACAGAGTCAGTGCCATTGTAATAAGTAACAGGATTTACCAGGCTTTCAATAACATCGCTGGTTTTTTTGTAATAAATCGAAGCGTTAATAACCGATGATTTGATGTAGGTATTGTAATTCAGCTCCACAGTTTGCGATACCTCGGGCGACAGGTTTGGGTTACCCTGCGATTGGTTTTGCAAATTACTTTGATTAAGGAACGGATTTAAAAATTGCAAGCTTGGGCGCTGGATACGCTTGGTATAGCTTAATTTAAATGTTTGGGCACCAGTGGTTTTAGATATGGTTAAGCTGGGCACAAAAGTAGTGTAACTGTTATTAAACGGGTTTAAACCTAAATTAACATTTGATGATTTTCCGTCAATCCGCGTGTTCTCTACGCGGGCACCGGTTTGTAAAGCGATACCCTTGGGTAAGGTAAAAGTAAACACGCTATAACCCGCGTACACATCCTGGTCATAATCGTAATTATTGGATGCCGCGGCATTAGGAACAAAATTACCGGCTCCGGCTTCCGAATAAAAATCGGAGTTACTGTTGATGATCCGGAAAATGGATTTACCGCCGGCCTCAAATTTTACAGCTTTGCTTACCGGCAGGGCATAATCTACCTGGGCGGTATACTCGTTGTTGATCCCCCCATTATTAGCCTGTTGGCTCGGCGTTGGAATAAAATAAGGGGCATCGGCTGAATATAAGGTGGTATAATCAACCGTAGTTTTGCTATGGCTCCATTGCCCGTCAATACTTAGTTCATGGCCTTCTTTTTTAAACTTATGGGTATAACCGGCATCCCAGTCAAACCCGCCGAAAACCGTTTTGGCGTTGTTATCGGTATTATAAAAATTATCAAGCGAAGGTGTTAAATTATGAGTTGAGCTGTGGCCGTTATTTTTAAAGCCGCCCTGGTTAAACCGGATGTTGGAGGTAATACTGTTAAATTTATTAAAATCGTAACTTAACGAACCTGATCCGGTATAGGAATAGCGTTTAATACGGCTTAGTGAGGTTTGGTCGGTAGCCGATGTGTCATTATGGCTGTTGAAAATAGTAGGCGTTTCCTGCGGCCAGGTAAAGTTGCCGCCAAAGTTACCGGTTATTGCCAGGCGGTTTTGCTTAACGCTTAAACTGGCGTTACCATTGTTTTGGCGGGTGCCTACCCCCCCGCTAACGGAGCCGCTAACGCCCGAAATATTACTGCTTTTGGTAACAATATTAATGATACCGCCCGAGCCTTCCGCGTCGTATTTAGCGGATGGCGAGGTGATCACTTCCACGCTTTTGATCTGATCGGCAGGGAAAGAGCGCAGCACATCGGCCAGGTTATTGGCCATGGCGCCGGATGGCTTACCATTGATCAGCACTTTTACATTCTGATCGCCCCGCAGGGATACGTTACCATTAATATCAACCGATACCAAAGGCACCTTACGCAAAATATCCGAAGCGTTACCGCCTACCGCGGTCAGGTCCTTCTCCGCGTTATACACTATTTTATCTATCTTATTTTCAATAACCGCTCTCTGGCCCTGTACGTTTACCTGGCTAAGTACCTTGGTGCTTGGCGCCAGCAGTACCGTACCCATATTATTATCGGGCTTGGAGGGAGTAGTAACAACCGGATCAATAATTTTAGCCGGGTAGCCAATAAAGCTCAGGCTGATCTTATATTTACCCGGGGCAAGGTTATTTAATTTGTAATTTCCTTTTTCATCGGTTAAAACGCCGGTTATTGGCGCTTTGCCGCCGCTCCGGAAAATGCTGATGGTAGCATATTCAAGGGGCTTTTTGGTAAGCGAATCAATCACCGTACCCGATATTTTACCGGTAATGGAAGGGGCGCTGCCGCCAAATTGAGCCTGGGCAGATAAAACAGAACATGTAATTGCAAAAAACAGAAGAATACGTTTCATTTATAAATAGTTTGGTAATAGGAGCGCCAGTTTAGTAAAATGTTACAAAGGTTTGCGCCATATTTTTAACAGGCCGCGCAAAGCTATGATACATAGCCATATTGGTCAATTACTTTGGAAGAATTGGTGAATTTTGACGATAGGATGGCAGAAGAATAGAGATTGGAGAGTAGTTGATCAGAGATTAGTTATTTTGGAATTGAAACTAATCTCTAATCACTAATTAACCAATCTCTGGCGTTAGCCTCAGAGAGAAATGACAGTTAAATACAAAACTTCAGCTTTAACCTTTTTGCTATCCGCTCTTATACTACAATATTAACTATCCGCCCCTTTACCACGATCACTTTTTTAGGCGCTTTGCCATCCAGGTATTTCTGTACGTCGGCGTTGGCCAGTACAAAGGCTTCAATAGCTGCCGCGTCCAGGCTTAGGGAAATATTAAGATTGATCTTGGTTTTACCATTGATGGAGATAGGATAAGCATACTCATCCTCCACCATATAAGCGGGGTTATATTTAGGGTAAGGCGCGTAAGACAGACTTCCGGCCGGGTTGCCCAGCAAGGTCCACAATTCCTCGCAAATATGCGGCGCGTAAGGAGACAGTACTACTACCAATTCCTGTAATATGGCGCGTTTGTTACATTTAAGGTCGGTTAGTTCGTTAACGGCTATCATAAAGCTGGATACCGATGTATTGAACGAGAAACGCTCTACATCTTCCTCTACCTTATGGATAATTTTGTGCAGGGCTTTCAGTTCGGCCTTGGTTGGTTCAGCATCCGAAAGCTTAAATTCCCAGTTAGCATCGTGGAACAAGCGCCAGAATTTGCGCAGGAATTTGAATACGCCTTCAATACCATTAGTGTTCCAGGGTTTGCTTTGTTCCAGCGGCCCTAAAAACATTTCGTACATACGCAAAGTATCCGCCCCGTAACGTTCTATAATGTCATCGGGGTTTACCACGTTAAATTTGGATTTCGACATTTTTTCCACTTCAACGCCGCAGATATAAGCCCCCTCCCGGCCTCCCCCTGAAGGAGAGGAGACAGATCCGTCTTCAAGAATTAAAACGGCATCCTGATATTCCGGTCGCCAGGCGCGAAATTTTTGTATATCAAGAACATCATTATTTACAATATTTACATCGACGTGAATGCCATATGTTGAAAATAATGACATAGGTCCTTTTACGATTATATCTATTCCTAAATCCTTTATAATGGTTTTAAAAGTTTCAGTGATATCACCCGATACAGTAGTTTTATTGTTAAAAAGTTCGAATTGCTTTTTAGATAAATAATATATGTCTTGTGTTGAATCTTTGTAATCTAACAGCAACCTATAAACAAAGTTGCTGCGCCCTTGTATCATGCCCTGGTTAATCAGTTTTTTGAAAGGTTCTTCCTCAACCACCAGGTCCATGTCTTTCAAAAACTTATTCCAGAAACGGCTGTACAGCAAATGCCCGGTGGCATGTTCGCTGCCGCCAATGTATAAGTCGACATCCTTCCAGTAGCTGATAGCCTCTTTTGACGCGAATTCCTGTTGGTTGTGCGCATCCATATAGCGGTACCAGTACCAGCTTGAACCGGCCCAGTCAGGCATGGTAGAAAGCTCGTATTCATAAGCCCCCTCTAAATCTCCCCCGGTAGGGGAGACTTCATTTATTGAGGGGAATATTTTGGATTGATCCCGGTCGGCCCCCTTCCGTGGAGGGTTTGGGTGGGGCTCGTACTTCCAATCCTTAGCTCTTCCCAGCGGCGGTTCACCAGTTTCAGTGGGCAGGTATTTATCCACCTCGGGCAATAGTAATGGCAAATCACTTTCGCTGATCAAATGAGGCAGATCACCTTTAAAATATACCGGTACCGGCTCGCCCCAGTAACGCTGACGGCCAAAAATGGCATCGCGCATACGGAAGTTAACCTTGGCCTTACCCATGCCAATGGCTTCCAATTTAGCCACAACAGCTGCTGTAGCCGTTTTATAATCAAGGCCGTTTATAAAATCGGAATTAATATACCTGCCTTCCTTGGTCGGGTCGGCCTCGGTTTCAATGTTCTGCGTATCCAGTATCGGGATAATAGGCAGATCGAAATGTTTGGCAAACAGATAATCGCGCTGATCGCCAGACGGAACGGCCATTACCGCGCCTGTACCATACCCCGCTAAAACATAATCAGCAATCCATATAGGTATTTGCGTTCCGTTTAAAGGATTAATAGCATAACTGCCCGTAAAAACGCCCGATACGGTTTTGGTATCAGCCATACGGTCCAGCTCCGATTTCTTTTTAGTTTGAGTGATATACGTTTCAACCCCTAACTTTTGTTCGGGAGTAGTCAGCGCCTCTACCAATTCATGCTCAGGCGCTATAACCAGTATGCTTACACCAAAAATGGTATCAACCCGGGTGGTGAAAACTTCAATAAATTCAGCCTCACCCCGGCCCTCTCCAAAGGAGAGGGAGGTATTAATTGAAGATTCTTCATGTATGTCCCTGTCAGGTTGCTGGTCAAATCTTGTTTTTATGGATTGAATCACCTTTGTGACATCGGTAATAACTTCATTATTGGAAAATCGAATAACTTCAAAACCTTTGGCATTTAGTGTAATAGTCCTTAGCTTGTCAAGTTCTTGAGCGTATGGGTCATTATGATAGTCACCGTCAACTTCAATAACCCATCCTTTGTTTAAGCAAACAAAATCAGCTATATAACCATCAATTGCATGTTGTCTTCTGACTTTGTATCCGGTTTGATTATTCCTCAATTTTTGCCACAAAATATTTTCAGCTTCAGTAGGATTTTGTCTATTTGCTTGCGAATTTGCTTTTAACACTTCCCACAAAGTAGGATCGGCAGTTTCATATCCATAAGCATTAGCTCCCTCTCCTTTGGAGAGGGCCGGGGTGAGGCTAAATTTAACACTCGCTCCAACACTTTTCCCAATCCAGTTGCGCTGCATTTCTTTCAGCGGTTCGGGCCAGTCAATAGTATCCAAACCTTGCAATAAACGTTCGGCATAGGCGGTTATGCGCATGCTCCACTGGCGCATTTTTTTCTGCTCCACCGGGTATCCGCCGCGCTCCGAAAAACCGTCCTTTACTTCATCGTTAGCTAAAACGGTTCCTAACGCCGGGCACCAGTTAACGGTGCTTTCGCGTAAGTAAGTAAGGCGGTATTTTAACAATTCTGTTTGCTGCTGTTCCCCTGTCATCGCATTCCATTCGGCGGCGGTAAAGCTTAAAATATCTTCATCGGCAGCGGCATTGATGCCCGCCGAGCCCTGTTGCTCAAAATGCGCTGCTAATTGTGCAATGGATTGTGCCTTGTCTTCATCCTTGTTATACCAGGAGTTAAACAGCTGCATAAATATCCACTGTGTCCATTTGTAATAATCGGGCGAGCTGGTGCGCACCTCGCGGCTCCAGTCGAACGAAAAGCCGATCTGGTCGAGCTGACGGCGATAAGTAGCTATATTGGCTTCAGTGGTCAGCGCCGGGTGCCGGCCGGTTTGTATGGCATATTGCTCGGCAGGTAAACCAAACGAATCATAACCCATGGGGTGCAAAACGTTAAAGCCTTTTAAGCGCTTATAACGGGCAAAAATATCCGAGGCGATATAACCCAGCGGATGCCCCACATGCAAGCCGGCGCCCGACGGGTACGGGAACATATCCAGTACATAGTACTTTGGCTTGTCCGACTGATTATCGGCTTTGAAGGTATGATTGCTGGCCCAAAATTGCTGCCACTTTTGCTCTATGTCTTTAAATTGATAATCCATACTGTTTTAGCCCGGAAGATAAGCCGCGAAAATAACAATTTTCAACGGAAAGTCAGTACGTGCCCTGTCATTTGCTTCGCGTTATTGGGGCATTGTTTTCTTGAATATGTCCCGAACTTGTTTCAGGAACTCACAAGTCGCCATCTGCTAATTGAACTGATGATGGGTTGCCGAAATAATTCGGCATGACGTAAGTAACTATGCAATGGGGAAATACGCAGCAAATGACTATGAAGAGATAAACTCCTTCTTATAATCAAGCGGACTTTTATTGGTGATGATTTTGAAGTATTTATGGAAGCTGGCGAAGTTGTTAAAGCCGCTTTCGTAGCATATTTGTTTTACGCTGTATTTATTGTCTATCAATAGTTTGCAGGCATACCCCACCTTTATTTCAATAATAAACTGGGAGTAGGTTTTTTTAGTACGCGATTTAAAATAGCGGCAAAACGAATTCGGACTAATACCTGCTACCCCTGCTATTTCTTCCAACTCAATTTTACGCTTAAAATTGGTGAACGAATAATCATATACCACATTAATCCGATCGTTCTCCTGCCCCGAATATTCATTTTTAAACCCGATGGATGATAGTTGCTCAACGCTTTTGGCGCTGGCGGTCAGGGTTAATATTTCCAGCAGCATAATAATGCGTTCGGGGCCTTCGGTAAGTAACAGTTTGCTGAGTGTTTTGGATACCACCGTACGTACATCTTTTGAAATAGCGATACCTCGTTTAGCTTTATCAAGCAGGGTGCGGATAATCGTATTTTCCGGAAGCTGCAAAAAGCGGTCGCCCCAAAAGTTTTCCGAAAATTGGGCCACATAAACATTAGCCAGCTTATTATTATCCTGCTGAAAGTAAACATCATCAAACCTGAAAAAATGGGGAAGGTTGGAACCTATCAGGAAAATATCGCCCGCCTTAAACCGTTTGATGCTGTCGCCAATGAAATGGGTGCCCTCACCTTGTTTTATCTGGATAATTTCAATCTCGGGATGGTAATGCCAGTTTTTATTGGCCTGCAGGCCAATATCCTCCCTAATGGTAAATGAATGAGAAAGCCCGTTAAAAACTTTTAGTAATTGCGCCTTCATGCAGCTTTAATTATCGGATTAAATTAGCCAAATATACTATTAAAGCTACCTAACGGTTTACAGCGCTGAATATTTTACATAAAAAGCAGTAGTTTAATACACTAAGCTATAGCACAAACTTGTTAACGGCAGCTATCAGCTCATTCAAATCGAAGGGCTTTTTCAAAAAAGCGTCTGCCTGCCCGGCCTCGGCAATTTCCTGTATATTACTTACGGCAGAAACAATGATGATAGGGATATGGCTTGTTTTGGGATTTGTTTTTAGTTCCTTACTTAACTGCTGTCCGTTGGCATCGCTTTTCCAGTCGGTAAGCCAGTTATCCAATAAAATTAAGTCGGGCTTAATGCTGCTCAATGATTTAAGGATCTTGGCATCTTCCGAGGTAAGCACATCAAACTTATGCTCCTCAAGTGCATAGGCAATGGTTTCCCTTATATCCTTATCATCCTCAATTACCAGTATCTTTTTGGCCATGGCTTGTGTAACAAACAGTAAATAAATTTTTAATGATCGCTGTTAACCCCGCTGCGTTATGGAAACGGGTTTATTACACTATAAACAACTCAAACCAGGCTTTTTGTTTTGCTAAATGAGTTTTTTATGAAAAACAGATGAATTTTATATTGATGATGAATTTAATCAGCTAAGCCACTGATGATGAACAACTCCCGCTGCTTTGCCTCAATCTAAGCCAAAACAATGGCGGCAGCGGGGTTCATAGCTTTCCATTTCGCCTAAAAGTATGCGGGCATCATTAGGCACTAAGCGGTAGGAGTATAATGCCGGGTTACCGCATTTAACGCAAACGGCATGCACCTTGGTAATAGATTCGGCCATGGCCATAATAGCGGGCATGGGGCCAAAAGGCTTGCCCTGGAAATCCATATCCAAACCGGCGACAATTACCCTTATCCCTTTATTAGCCAATGTGTTACATACATAAGGCAACTCGTCGTCAAAAAACTGTGCTTCATCTATGCCAACTACCTGTACATGGCCGCCTAACAATAAAATAGCCGAAGAATTATCAACCGGGGTTGATGATATGGAGTTTTGGTTGTGCGATACAATGGCGGCTTCATTGTACCGGGTGTCGGTTTTTGGCTTAAATATTTCCACATTAAGCCGGGCTATCTGGGCGCGCCTTAAACGCCGGATCAGTTCCTCTGTTTTGCCCGAAAACATGGAACCGCATATTACTTCTATGCTCCCGCCAAGCTCGCTCCGCCTTTTAAAAACCTCTTCATTAAACAACATTTACAAATATATCACAGCCAAACTAATATCAGAATTTAATGTTATTTTTGAAGGGCATTACAATAGATTATAGCCATGAAACAACAGGAAGTATTTAAAAAGATAGGCGGCATTATCAGGGAAATAAACGAGCAGTACGAGTACCTGGAAACGGGCGGCGGCGTTTTAAATGACCTGGAGCTGGAGCTCCTGCTGGCTAACTCCCACTTCCTGGCCGACCATATTGAGGTATTGCGCAAATTGTCCCATCAAACCGCAAATACGCCTCTGCCTGCTGAGCAGCCACCCGTTATCCGGCAGGCCGGGCCTCAGGAGCCCGAGCCGCGCTACTTTGAACCCGAAACAGAACAGCCATTTGCCGCACCTGCAGCCGAAGCCGTTGAACCGGCGACAACCATTGAGTTTGAACTGCCCCGCCAACAGGTACCAACCGAAGTTGAACCGCCTGAACCGGAACAAACAATTACTGAACCTGAAACCATAAGGCACGAGCTTACGATGGAGGATATTGGGGAAGATTGGGACGAGGAGGATAATGAAGCGGAAGAAACATACGATGGCTTTAAAAGCATTATAGCTGATCCCGAACCGCTTGTTTTACCACAACCGGTTGCTGAGCAGGAACCTGAAACCAAACGTACCATTGCACCCGAGCCACAGATAACCATAGAAGAAGAGATACTTACCCTGAACCAAAAAATGTCGGCGCAGCTGGCTACCAGCCGCATGTCCGATCATTTAGGTGCGCAAACTATTACCGACCTGAAAAGCGCCATCAGCCTTAATGATAAGCTGCTTTATATTAAAGAGTTATTTAATGGCTATAGCCTGGCATATAGCGAGGCTATTGAAATACTTAACCGTTTCAAAACATTTGAAGAGGCCGAAAAGTTCCTGCAATCCAGCTACGCGGTTAAAAATAACTGGCAGGATAAACAGGACACGGCTGACAAGCTGTATACGCTGTTAAAAAGAAGGTATTAAGCCCCCTAACCCTGGCCCTGAATAGCGAATTAAATAATCCCCATCCTATTCGAATCCAGCTTTACAAGCGTAAACAGCAACAGGGTAAAACTCAGTAACGATGAGCCGCCATAGCTGATAAAGGGCAGCGGGATGCCTATTACCGGCATGTAACCAATAGTCATGCTGATGTTGATGAAGAAGTGGAAAAAGATAACTGAAGCCACGCCATAGCCGTAAATGCGTGAAAAAGGCGACCGCTGCCGCTCGGCCAGTGCTACAATCCGTAACAGCAGGAAAAGATATAAACCAATAACCACAACCGAACCGGCAAAGCCCCACTCCTCGCCAACGGTACAAAAAATAAAGTCGGTACTTTGCTCGGGCACAAAGGAGTACCTTGTTTGCGTGCCCTGCAAATAGCCTTTACCCCACATCCGCCCCGAACCAATAGCAATTTTTGATTGATTTTGATTATAACCTACATGGCGGGTATCATGCGTAATGCCCAATACCACATTGATACGTTCCTTTTGGTGCGATTTTAAACCATGATTATAAAGCGGGCGGATCACCATTACAAAGCCCGAGCAAATAAGCATGCCTACCAGGAAGGTGACGGACCGCTTCCGGTTACGGCGAAATATCCAGATAAGCAATAGCCCAATGATCATAATACTGCCAATAAGGTACCACTGATTGGAGATAACCAGCGATAGCACAAACAGGGCGATAAGCAACCCGGTAATGATCAAAAAATAAGGTGATAAGCCTTCGCGGTAAAGTACAAATATCAGCGAGCAAAAAACCAGGGTGGAACCGTCATCAGGCTGCATTTTGATCAGCACCATGGGCAGCAATATAATAGCCCCGGCTATCAGGAACGATTTAATTTCAGTAACCTTAATATTGGTGCCACTCAGATACCGGGCCAGCAGCAGGCAGGTGGTATATTTGGCAAACTCAGCAGGCTGTAACCGAAACCCCCCGCCTAATGATATCCAGGCCTGGTTGCCTCCCACACTATGCCCTATGCCCAATACCAGTACCAGCAATACTATTGTAATAACGTAAAACGCGGGGGCCAGCGTAGTTATAAACCTACTCTCCAGCAGCAGAATAACTACTGCCAGCGATATGGCTATGATGATATAAATAAACTGCTTTCCGTAATCGGTGCTAAGATCAATAATGCTGGGATGCTGGGGGTTAAATACTGCCGCGTGAATGTTAAACCAGCCAATGGTACATAGTGCCAGGTAAATAAATACCGTAATCCAATCCACGTTAAAAAAGAAACTGCGCTGATTATTCATTTTCTTTTTTCTTTAGCGTAGCAGCTGCATAACTATTTTCCATAACGTTATATTTACGTTCAGGCGCCGGTTGCGCCGCTGTTTTCATGGTAGCTTTTAAAGCTGTATCAGCCTTTTTTTGTTTTACACTATCTTTCTTTTTAACAGGCGCGCCGCCAGGGCTTGTTACCCGCTTAATTTCGGGCAGCAGGTTTTGTTCGGCAAACCATTCGGGGGTATGCCCAATTGGCCTTACGGTAATGGAATCTCTCAAATACTTTTCAACCATCATGCTGGCAATCGGCGCGGCCCACCATGCGCCTTGCCCTGAGTTTTCTACAATAACGGCTATAGCTATTTTAGGGTTATCCCGCGGCGCGAAGGCAACAAACAACGAGTGGTTTTTACCATGGGGGTTTTGCGCTGTACCCGTTTTACCACACATAATAATGCCATTAATTTTGGAATTGCGGGCGGTACCACTTTCCACTACACGCTGCATCCCGTTAATTACGGGCTCAAAATAATTGGAATCAATTCCAACATAATTTTTTTTCGTATATTCCGGTTTAATAACCTTCTTATCGCCAATAGCCTTAATTAAATGGGGCTTATAATAAAAGCCACGATTGGCTATGGTACATTCAATATTTGCCAATTGTAACGGGGTAGCTTCTAACTCGCCCTGACCTATGGCTAAAGAGATAATTGAACTTGAGCGCCAGTTGGCGTTTTTGAATACTTTATCGTAATAGGATGCCGAGGGTACCCAACCGGCACTTTCAAATGGAAGGTCTACATCCAGCTTTACACCAAAACCAAACCGGTTTACCTTTTTTTTCCAGTCATCATAAGTTTGATGCATGTTTTTTTGACCGTTGACATTCATTACCCGTTCAAAAACATTACAAAAATAAGTATTGCACGATTCGGCAATGCCGCTGGCCAAATCGGTTATCCCATGCACCTCGTCGCATCTGACCGGATGGTTGCCTGCCATATAACGCGCTACACAATTAAAGGATGTCGCGGGTGTAATTAAGCCCTCCTGCAATGCTATTAGTGCTGCCAGTGGTTTAAATGATGAACCCGGCGGATAGTGCGCCTGTATTGGCCGCACATTGAAAGGAAGATAGGGGTCCTGGTATAACTTAGCTATGTTATTACCACGCTCGCGGCCCACCATCAGGTTAGGATCATAACCCGGGCTGCTCACAAAAGCCAGTATTTCGCCAGTTGAGGGTTCAATGGCAACTATACTGCCCACCTTGTCGTGCATCAGGTATTCTCCTAACTTCTGGATCCGGCTGTCTAATGACGAGATCAGCCTTTCGCCGGCTACCGCCGCCGTATCATAGGCTCCGTTGGCAAAACGCCCTTTGCTTATGCCCCGCGAATCAACCATTAGGTTTTGTACGCCCCGCTGTCCGCGTAATTCCTTTTCGTAGGATCGCTCTACACCGCTAATGCCTATATAATCGCCTCGTCTATAATATCCGTCCGATTTTTTTATAGCTGCCTCGCTAACTTCGCCGGTATAGCCCAAAAATTGCGCGGCAATAGAATCGGGATAACTGCGTACCGAACGCAATTGCACCTCAAAACCCGGAAATTCATAAAGCCGTTCCTGTAATGAAGCATATAACGAGGCCGATAACTGCCCTTCAAACTCCGACTGCAGATAAGGCGAATATCTTACCGCTTTTTCAAAACGTTTGTCAAAACCGGCCTTGTCAATACCAATAAGCCTGCAAAACTCCAGGGTATCGAAAGGTTTTACCTGTTTAGGCGTAACCATAATATCGTACACCGGTTGGTTCTCCACCAGTATTTTGTTGTTGCGGTCTAAAATAGGCCCGCGGGCAGGGTAAATGATCTGGGTACGCACCACATTATTCTTGGCAAAAAGAATATAGCGGTCGTCAATAATCTGCATGTAAAACAGCCTGGCCAACAATACCAGGGTAACTGTGATAAAAATACCGGTGATAACGTAGCGCCGCGCGAAAAAACTATTCATTTACGTTCTTTTCTTCTGAAAAATAATAGTCCGGAAACCAGCATTAAAAATACGGTAAACAGTGAACTTAAAATAAAACGTGAAAAGGTGTATTGTATTTCGGACCAGCGAAAAACTTCCAGGTTGAACAGGAAGAAATGATGGAACATGGTGAGGATAAGCGCGTAGGTAAAAAACCAGCGGAAGCCCATAATGCTTAAAGTTGGTTCAGGGTCGTTATCAAAGCCATCCTTCTGCACTGTAATGCTGATGAACAGGATGCGTACAAAGGCCAGCAACACACAAGCCGACGCATGCAGGCCGGGCGTATCGTAAAAAGCATCGATAATAATACCCATTAAAAAAGCCAGCGCAAACAGCAGCGCGTTAGGAATTTCAAATGGCAGCAGCAATATAAATAATATATACAGGTAAGGGATTGATAAATTATACAGCGTAATATTTTTCAGCAGAAAAACCTGCACAAATATAAGCGCGATAAACCGCATGAAATTGATGAGGATTGTCCTGGTCATTCTTGTTTCTCCTGCGCCTCCAGATCCGCTTGTTGTTGTGCGTATTTATTGTTTACTACATTAACATATTGCAGTTTACTAAAATCAACCGATAACGCTACTTCCATATTAAGGAAAAAGCCCCCGCTTTTGGTATGCAGGTTTACTACTTTACCTAACGGAACGCCCGCCGGGAATAATGAATAACCCGAAGTAACAACCAATTCGCCCATGCGGGGCTTTACGTTATTGGTTATATTAACAAGTAAAGCTTTGTGCGGGTCAAGGTCATCCCCCCAAATTAACGAGCCTATGGCATGATTGTCGGCCAGCATAGCGCTAATGTGTGTATCCTTATGCAGCAGCGATTGCACTACAGCCAGGTGGTCGGATACATACATTACAATACCTACTACACCATCGGCGCATATTACACCCATGTTTTTGGCAATCCCTTCTTTTGAACCCCGGTTAATAGTAATATAATTGTCGCGCTTGTTTACCGAGTTGTTTATTACTTTAGCCAGCGTATATTCATATTGCTGCTTATAAACGGTATCGGTTACCTTTTGCTTGGCCAGCGTATCTACATAAAAGGATGATTTAAGCTGATTGCGCAGCGCGGCATTTTCTTTAGCCAGCTGCTCATTAGCGTCGCGCAGGGAAAGATAGCTGTTCAACTCATCAGCACGGGCGTATAAATTACCGGTAACCTGGTTGGCCGAATTAATAAAGGTAGCTTTTTGGAAAGAGTTGTATTTGATATAGATGAGCAGTGCGCTAACCTCAAAAATAATGAACAGGAAGAATGCGTTGTACTTGGTGATAAATATCAGGAGGTTGCGCATTTTTTGGTTGATTAGAGATTAGTTGATTAGAGATTAGTTGATTAGGATTGCTTATGAAACTAATCACTGATTAACTAATCTCTAATCTCGGGCAAACTACTGCATAAGGAATTTAAAATTACCAATATTTTTAAGCGCCGTACCCGTACCACGCACAACAGCCCGAAGCGGATCTTCGGCTACGTGAACAGGCAGCTTGGTTTTAGCGGCAATACGCTTATCCAAACCACGCAGCAACGCACCGCCTCCGGTTAAATAAATACCGGTTTGGTAAATATCGGCCGATAACTCGGGCGGGGTAATTTCAAGCGCTTTTAAAATCGCTTCTTCAATTTTTGAAATGGATTTATCCAGGCAGTGGGCTATCTCGGTGTACGATACCGTGATCTGTTTCGGTACGCCGGTCATCAGGTCGCGGCCCTGTACGGCAAAATCAGCCGGCGGATCTGCCAGTTCGGGCAGTGCCGCGCCAACCTCAATTTTTATTTTTTCGGCGCTCCTGTCGCCGATCATGATGTTATGCTGACGGCGGATATATTGTACAATGTCCGAATCAAAGTTATCACCCGCCACGCGGATAGACTGATCGCACACGATACCCGACAAGGCGATAACCGCGATCTCGGTAGTACCACCGCCAATATCAATAATCATGTTACCCATTGGCTCCTCCACATCTATACCAATACCTACCGCTGCCGCCATCGGTTCGTGTATCAGGTAAACTTCTTTCGCGCCGGCAATCTCGGCCGAGTCGCGCACGGCGCGTTTCTCCACCTCGGTAATGCCCGAAGGGATACAGATCACCATCCGCAGCGAAGGGAAAAACCAACCCTTTCCTTTATTGATCATTTTGATCATGCCGCGTATCATGTGCTCGGCGGCGTTAAAGTCGGCAATTACGCCATCTTTCAGCGGGCGTACGGTACGGATATTTTCGTGGGTTTTGCCTTCCATTTGCATGGCCTGCCTGCCAATGGCAATTACTTTATTGGTTGTGCGGTCAAAAGCTACAATTGACGGTTCATCAACTACAACTTTATCATTATGTATAATGAGGGTATTTGCGGTACCTAAATCAATGGCAATTTCTTGTGTAAAAAAATTAAATAAACCCATGTGGTGTGTCTTTTCAAATAGTTTGCAAAGTTTATAAAAATAGTCTAATAACCCTAATTAATCGCTTGCTTTTTAAAGCGTTAAATTAATGGATTTATTGTGTGGGTTTAGGTAACCCCCTCTAAATCTCCCGCTGAAGGGGATACTTTAATCTATATTCAAGCCCTCCCTTCAGGGGAGGGTTGGGAGGGGCTTTTAATGTTTAAAATGTCTTACACCTGTAGTAACCATGCTTACATTTTTCTGGTTGCACATTTCAACCGAAAGCTTATCGTTAATGGAACCGCCCGGCTGCAATATGGCAGTAATGCCGGCATCGGCAGCAATCTCTACACAATCAGGGAAAGGAAAAAAGGCGTCGGAGGCCATTACAGCTCCGTTTACATCAAAACCAAACTCTTTTGCTTTTACCAATGCCTGCCTCAAGGCGTCAACCCGCGAGGTTTGACCAACACCGCTGGACAGCAGCTGGTTGTTTTTGGTAATAACGATGGTATTTGATTTGGTGTGTTTTACCAGTTTGTTAGCCAGGTGCAAATCCTTTAGTTCCTGCTCGGTAGGCTGGCGATCGGTTACCGGGGTCATTTGGTCGGGCCCTTCAATAACCAGGTCCTTATCCTGTTCAATTACACCGTTCAGCAAGGTTTTAAATTGCTTGGCAGGTAATTCAACCGGCTGGCGCACTAATATGATACGGTTCTTTTTAGTGGTTAATAAAGCTAAAGCCTCGTTGGTATAAGCCGGGGCTATCAGCACTTCAAAAAACAGCTTGCTTATTTCGGCGGCTGTTTCGGCGTTAATTTCATCGTTGGCAATAATTACACCGCCAAAGGCCGAAACCGGGTCGCAGGCCAGCGCGTCAATCCAGGCCTCTTTAATAAACGATCGGGTGGCTACGCCGCAGGCGTTGGTATGTTTTAGTATAGCGATGGTTGGCTCAGTAAACTCATCAATAAGCGCTACGGCCGCGTCTACATCAACCAGGTTATTATAGGATAGTTCCTTACCATGCAGTTTATTGAACATAGCATCCAGGTTTCCGTAAAAAACACCTTGCTGATGCGGGTTTTCGCCGTAGCGTAAAACCTGGCTGCTTAATATACTTTGTTTAAAAGCCGGTATACCTTCTTCCTCGTTAAAATACTGAAAAATAGCGGTATCGTAGTTGGATGAAATATTAAAGGCCTTAGCGGCAAATTTGCGGCGCTGATCAAAAGTAGTGCTGCCTTCCTGGGTTTTTAACAGGGTTTCCAGGTCGTTGTAATCATCTTTAGAAGCCACAATCACTACATCTTTAAAATTCTTGGCTGCCGCGCGGATCAATGATATGCCGCCGATATCGATCTTCTCGATCACATCATCCTGCCCCGCTCCCGATTTTACGGTTTCCTCAAAAGGATACAGGTCGACAATTACCAGGTCAATCTCCGGAATTTCGTACCGGGCCAGTTGCTGCTCGTCGCTTTCAAAATTCCTGCGGGCTAAAATGCCGCCAAATACTTTTGGATGCAGCGTTTTTACACGGCCGCCCAGTATGGAAGGATAGGAAGTAAGGTCCTCCACTTTTACCACATCTACCCCCAGGCCGCGAATAAAATCTTCGGTGCCCCCGGTGGTGTAAATAGTTACACCCAAGCGATTTAGCTCGTGGATGATAGGCTCAAGGTTATCCTTGTAATAAACTGAAATTAAAGCGTTTTTTATTTGAACAGACTGGCTCATGGAACAGGGCTTTTTTTGAGCCGCAAAGGTATGGATTTGTGATTAGAGATTAGTGATTGAAGGTTAGTTTTTTTTAGAAATTTTATGGTTCACTCCAACCAGGTTATTAAACTGCCACAAATTGACTGAACAATAGTTTTAATTAGCACAATTATTGCCGGCTTAGTATTGATGACAATCATTACAATTGAATCGGGTTCAGATCAGAAAGTTCAGCAAATTCTCCATTTTGCTGAAGAACTTGGCTTAACTGTTAAAACAGATGAGCATAGGGTACTTACTGCAAAAGATATGGTTTTGGGAATTGGCAGAAAAGCAACTGATGCGGAGTTAATGGAATATATTTTAAAAGGTGAAGATGAACCGCCAATAGACTTTTCGGTAGCTTTCGCTAAATATTTAGATCCGGATTCGCTTGAAACTGAAAATTAATCCCAGAGCGTTATCTGTAATAAATGATATTGCGGTTTTCGTGGAATCAAAAAACACGAATGGAAGCGGCCGCAGATATATCCTGAAATTTATAAATGAGATTAAAAGAATAGCGCAGCCCAATATTCAATTGCGCTTTGTAGTCATCCGGTATTATATCAACTTAAATATTCATCCAGGAATTTTAACGATTGGGTAGTTGTATTTCGGATTGAAAACGAAGTATTAATTGTTTGCGACGTTATTCCAGGTTCAATACTTTTCTAATCAACTCTTCATCTTCTTCAGCAAGCTCTCAATTACCCGCGGGAAATGGTGATGTTCCAATTGCTGTATCTTGAATTTAATTACCTCAAGCGTATCGGTCGGCTCAATTTTAAAACGGGATTGATGGAGTATCTCCCCCTCGTCAAAAGCCTCGTTGGCAAAATGGATGGTAATGCCCGATTCCTCTTCGCCGGCGGCCAGTACAGCTTTGTGGATATGATCGCCATACATGCCTTTGCCGCCATATTTAGGCAACAGGGCCGGGTGAATATTAATAATTTTGTTAGGAAAAGCTTTTAATAGCGATGGCGGTACCAGCCATAAAAATCCTGCTAAAACAATCAGGTCAACCTGCAGGTTTTTAAGCAACTTTATTACATCATCGGTATCGTAAAACTCGGCGCGGTTAAAAATATGGGTCGGTATCTCAAAGTTATCGGCCCGCTGTAACACATAAGCCTGCGGGTTATTGGTTAAAATCAATACCACTTCGGCATCGGCGTTGCGTTTAAAATGCTCCATTATTTTCTGAGCGTTCGAGCCTGATCCTGAAGCGAAAATGGCGATACGTTTTTTCATTAAATAGGTTTTGCTTTATAAGGCACTGAACTCATATGCGTGTAAATTGTTTTAATAACAGGCATAATCATTAAAAAAAATAACAGATAGTATGTTTATATTTCAAATATAAATTATTGGCAGGCCAAACAAAGCCTTTTATAATAATTAGGCTAAAGCCTTACAAATCCGTAACGTTTAATGTGCCTTTTGTCGGTTGAAAGATACGAAGTGTTAGTATCGCCGGTTTCCAGCACCATGGAAAATTGCCCCAGGTTAACAATATGGGCGCTTTTAAAAGGGGTTGTCAGGGTATCAACAGTGCCTCTTACCGTATCCTTACATAATATGGTCGATTGCAGCGTAAGTTTATCTTCAGATAATTGCCAGTTGCCGGTAACCTCCTGCTTAATACACGAAAAATTATAATAAGTGCAAGTGTTATCCGTGTTAAAAACAAATGTTTGATTATTGGCGCAATCGGTATTTAAAGTATCGGTGCTGGTATTATTGCTTCCTATATAATTATAAACCAATACCGATGCCAGCTGCCAGGTTCCGCGGGCCAGCAGGCTCTCAACCGTCCCCTGCGTATCTTTTTTGCAGGAATTGCTCAGCAGGTTAATCAGCACCATACCGGCCAGGAAAAGTAAAGTATATTTATTCTTCATTAAACTTACCGCAAAAATAGTAAAACCTATTAACGCGCAATGCCCGGCGTAAGTATATTTATTTTTCGAAGGTCTGAACCGGGAATAACCGGATAAAGAGATTAGGTTTTTTAATCCTGTTAATCCTGAATCATAGTTAAAACAAATGGGCGATACCTTCAGATTCTCCAAAAGCCCTCTTTCCGCGCAGCGAAGAGAGGGCACGACCAGCGCAGTGACGTCGGGGTGGGTTAAACCCGCTTTAAGAGTTACCACTAAGCGCGCGGAGATTTTCACAAAGGAAATACTAAGTGAATGTTTACTCACCCGGTCTTAGCTCCGCTCGACCACCCTCTCTTCGCCTTCGGCGGAA
>Ga0164242_10001971_pt1 | contig 23923 bp, 23 predicted proteins | sample OricomgcompostMG_FD_108783 | JGI IMG/M metagenome (GOLD analysis project Ga0164242, IMG submission 108783) | Miracle-Growth compost microbial communities from Emeryville, California, USA - Original compost - Miracle growth compost (MG) ...
CGATCGCCTTCATTGGCGTTCTGTTGCCAGCGACCCGATTGAACGACTCTCCCAGTAGTAACAGTTGGCCTGAGTCGCGAAGAACCTCGACATGCCTTGGATCGTATTCGTATGACGGAGCGTGCTTCAAGCTGGTGTAGGCGTCCCAGAACAGTTGGCTCCACATGTTTAGTTGGTGGCATTACCCCGAGACCGTGGCTATGAGACCGAAATCACAACTACCCCGTTTGAAATTCAATAGCCCACAACTGACTAGGAACATAAGGGGTAACCGAGCTTCAACTTGGGTGCGATTGCTGAACAACCGTTTTTACTCAATCGTCACGTCGAGGGGCTCGCCCATCGGGCGGCCAGGAGTCGGTACCCGACTCAAGCGGAATATTCAAGGATCGAAGCAGGATCGAAAAGAGCCGCCAATTGGCGATCGCTCCGACAAGTTCGACCAAAACCGCGTGATCGCCATTGAATGCCTTGTGGCACGCGGCCCAGTTTTCCTCGGCAATGACCCCGTCACGTACCACATCATCGGTCGCCGCCAGGACTGCACGCTCGGCATGGCCCAGACGATTGGAACTTTGCCAGTCACGCACCGCCAGAAGGTCATCCGAAGCCACACCGAGCAGCGTCGCGATTCGCCAATGCTGTGTCCACTCATATACCGACCCCGTTACCCAGCCGATGCGCATGATGATCAATTCGCGTAGCCGGGCGTCGAGCACACCGTTAAATAGCAGCGCCTCAAGCATTCCGTACAGGGCCACTGCGAGGCTCGGCTGGTGAAGTGCCACGCGAAATACTGACAGTTCTGCCATCTCTGCGGGCAGCCCACACTCGGCAGCCCGCAGCCGGGCCTGCTCAAGGTCGAGCATCGGTACGCGTTCCGTTCTCGTCACGTGTGACCTTCCTCTGTTGAAGCTCCGCATGCTGTGAGGGCGTGGGCACGAAGACGTTGTGCAGGGCCGCACTCGATTTGGCATTTTCATCTGCAAGCGAACTGAGCAGCGGCGCGAGACCAGCGAATCCGGTTGATTCTCTTGTGATCCGGTCGAACGGCCAGCGGCGCGTGGCCAGAATCTCGAGGGCTGCCCGGTAGGCGGGATACTCCACGCCGAGTGCACCGGAGATGTGTAATTCCTTATACACCAGCGTGTCTGGTTCAAAGCCGGGCGCGCCGCCTCCGCCGCGGGTGCCGGCAACCACGACCGTGCCGCCAGGCCTGGCAAGGGCGACGGCGTCGGCGAACGCGGAGGGTGCTTTGGCGGTGACATCGACGACCACGTCGGCAAGCTGTCCGCCTGTCTCACGCTGGAGCGCTGTCACTGCATCGTCCTGCGATACGTCGATGGGCAGGTCGACACCGAATGATCTGGCTATGGCCAGTCGCTGATCGTCGCGTGGACCGATGCCGGTCATCGCGACGAAAGCGGCTCCCGCCTCTTTCGCCGCCACCGCCGCGCAGATCCCGCGGATGCCCGGTCCCAGTATCGCTACGATACCCCCCGCCTTGGTGTCGGGAAGAGTTTTCCCCCATTGGATACCGGCCCCGAGAGGGTTGAACAACGTGGCGAGAACGGGGTCCATGTCTTCGGCAATCGGGAGTAGCATCGCGTCCCACGGAAGCTCCACATGGGTGGCGTATCCGCCCCATAACCCGGCGCCGATCTCCACGTCGACGAACCCGAACATGGTGGCGATGCCGTTCACCGCACATCGCCGGTATTCGCCGCGGCGACACTCCGGGCAGTCTCGGCAGGACCGGAACACCTCGACGGCCACGCGCTGGCCGGCCTGGACGCACAAGCGTTCGCTGGCCGCATTGCCGACATGTTCGACGATGCCGACGATTTCGTGACCTGGAACGAATGAGAAGCCGGCAGGCAGGTGTCCGGTGAATTGTTCGTGATCTGTACCGCATAGACCACATGCTTCAACTCGCAGGATCGCACCGCGGTCACCGACGTCGGGGATGGTCATCTGGCGCCGCTCCAGATTCCGCGGTCCGGTCAACACCATGGCCTCGGCGATCATGGAAGCTCGAATCCCGTGGACGACCCTGTGTTTCGGAGGCAAACCGTTCTGCCAACGTACATCTCGCCCGCCATCGCCTCGGCAATCTGCGGATCGTCGCTGCGTGCGACGACTCTTCGCCCGTCGGACAGGTGCGCGATGGTCGGTGTCCATCGAGGTCGCCCGTCTCGGTCGTATTCGACCGTGTACCCGTCCACTGTCGCGCGACCGGTCGCCTCGTCGACGCCTGCGACGGCCAGCCGCGATGAATCGATCTGAGCTTGTTCGTCTGCCGTGTCGATCAGTCGCCACCCGGTTGGTGGAGGGGTGGCCGACCACACACCGACCGAATGTTTCGTCGAATACCAACCGAGGCCGGTGACGACGTCGTCCCCGCGATGGGTGACTTCGCCTACGCCGACCGCCACCGGAGTACGCGCTTCTACCGACAATCGATCACTCGCTCAGGGCCACGGGCTGTTGTGAGACACGAATGCGATGGTGTCATATCTGCAGTCAAGCCACAATGGTGTGCGCCCGCGGCATACTGGCTGTTGTGTCGACGAAGTTGGTGCGATGGGGTGCCGCCGCGCCGTCAGATCGTGGTTCCGCTCGCGACCGATTGCTAGATGCTGCCGAGCGGTGCCTAGAGAGTTGCGGCGTGGTAGGCACGACCATGGAGGACATCGGCAGAACAGCGGGTGTCTCCAGGGCAACGGTGTATCGCTACTTCCCTAATCGGGAGGCGGTGATGTCGGGCGTCATCATTCGCGCCGCCGAGCGCTATCTCGATCGCATCAACCCCCGGATCGCGGAGCACACCGATCTGGGCTCCGCTCTCGTCGATTTCGTGGAATACACAGTTGAGGCCGCGCGCCGCGAAGAGATCATCGGATTGTTGTTCGGCAGCGACGAGGAACTCGCCGGCGTTGGCCTCGCGGCGGGGACCTCGACGTCACTCTTCGAACTCGTCACCGAGTTTCTCCGTCCCATCTTCAGGAGACACTGGAGTTACGTAGAACCGGGCGTCTCCGTCGACGACGCCGCCGAGTGGGTTCTCCGCACGATACTGAGCCTGCTGACTGTTCGAGGACCGCGGGAGCGCAGTCGTGACGGGCTCCGGACATTTCTTTCAAGGTTTCTCCTTCCCGCAATCCTGGCGAGCGACCATTGTCGACCGATGTGACAGACAAGGCGTAATGTCTCAACCACAGCTGAGGTAGGAGGCCGGACATGTCTGTGCAGTTCACCGCGTTCAACCAGCAGGTCGCTGAACAACTGCAGAGCGCAGCAGAAACCACGGGCGGGCTGGCCGGTTACCTCGGCTTCCGGCACACTGAATTCACTGCTGGACGGCTCGTCGCGGAGATGGACGCACGCGACGACCTGAAGACGCCTTTCGGCAACTTGCATGGCGGCTGCTTGTCGGCCATGGTCGACCATTGCCTTGGAGTGGTGTTTTATCCCGTGATTCCGATGGGATCCTGGGTCGCGACGACGGAGTTCAAACTGAATTTGCTTCGTCCAGTCTCCAGCGGAACCTGTGTAGCCACGGCTGAGATCATCTCGCTGGGCAGAACCAGCGGTGTGGCACGTATCGACATCTGCAACGACGGCAGAGCGGTGTGTGCGGCGCAGGGCACCGTCACCGTCGTCGCACCGAAGGCCATCTCTTGATGTCTGCAAACAGAGCACATGATTCGTCCGCTCCTGTCGTCGAGCGCGTGCCCACGGTGGATGGGCTCTCGCTGGCGGTCGACTTCTACCGCTGTGACGGACCGCGGGCGGTCGTGTTGCTCCTTCACGGCGGTGGTCAGAGCCGGCACGCCTGGGATGTCACCGCCCAACGATTGCATCAGCGGGGCTACACCGTTGCCGCCTACGACGCAAGGGGACATGGTGACAGCGACTGGGATCCAGACGGACGCTATGACATCGAACGGCTGGGGTCCGACCTGTTGGCCGTGCGCGCGTACGCCGGCTCCGCCCGCCCAGTTGCCGCGATCGGGGCATCGTTGGGCGGTTTGACCATCCTCGGCACGCACTTGCTCGCCCCATCGGAGCTATGGCAGGCCGTCGTCCTGGTTGACATCACTCCGCGAATGCAGATGCACGGCGCCCGCCGAGTCCTATCGTTCATGTCGGCCCATCCCGAAGGTTTCGACAGCCTAGAGTCGGCCGCTGACGTGATCGCCGCCTACAACCCGCACCGCCCTCGCCCCGAAAACGTCGACGGCCTTCAAAAAGTCCTCCGCCGACGTGGAGACGGTCGCTGGGCCTGGCGATGGGATCCGGCGTTTGCGACGTCGAATTTTCAGTTCCTGCAGAGTGATTCAGACGACGGCGCAGAGGAGTTCGAGATGATGAGCGCATTCCTTGTCGATGGCGCGCGACAGGTGTCCGCGCCGGCGCTGCTGGTCCGCGGCCTGCTGTCGGACATAGTCTCCGAAGAGACAGTGAAGGATTTCCTCACCTTGGTTCCCCACGCGCAAACCGTTGACGTGTCGGGCGCGGGCCACATGGTTGCTGGCGACAACAACGACGCATTCTCGACGGCGGTCGTCGACTTTCTCGACCGTACCGTTTGACGCCAGTCGTCGGGCTGCGCGGGAGATCCCAGTTCGCCACCTATTCTGCTCGTATGCCAACTGATTCGGCGCGGATGTCGTTTCGCCGACATATCCGCGAGCAGGTCTTGAGGGCGACACGGGAACTCACCATTGAGAAGGGCTGGGAACAAGTCCGAGTGAGTGAGGTCGCCGAACTTGTCGGCGTCTCCCGACCGACGCTATACAAGGAGTTCGGCGATAAGCAGGGACTTGGTGACGCGCTCGTGGTGGCCGAGGGTCAGCGCTTCCTGGAGGGTATCCACGCCATCCTCGCCGAACACACCGGCGACGTTCAGGGCGGCATCACCGCAGCGGTGCGGTTCACCCTGCGTGAAGCAGAAGCCAGTCCGCTCCTGAAGTCGGTGCTGACGTCCAACCACTCAGGGGATGATCGCGCCGGTGCGCCGACGACGGGCGTTCTTCCTCTCCTGCCGACATCGGCGTCCCTGCTCCAGCTCTCCTCCGCGGCTTTGGTCGCGTGGTTTCACGACCACTTCGCCGATCTCGACTCCGAAGACGTCGAGGAGGTCGCAGACGTTCTGGTGCGGCTCACCGTGAGTCACGTCGTTCTTCCCTCCGCGGACATCGCCACCACGGGTGCGCGGATCTCGCGGGTGGCGCTCCGCTACCTCGGCGTTGGCTATAGATAGCTGTGACTTGAGCGGTCTTAGCCTCGATCCACTGACAATGGACTGTTTGTCGGGGTGTCGGGATAAGGAAAGTGCGTTCTGAGCTGGGAAGATTGATATTGTTCAGGCAACAATCGGTCCAGTTCGAGAACGGCACTTCCGGCGCGAGTGTCCCACACGTTCACCCCGCGGTCCGATGTGTTCGATGAGGACATCTGGTGTCGTGCGCGGGCCTGGTGCCGGTGATGGCGCTGGCTGAGCAGGCAGGCCTATCGGAGTTGTTGGCCAACAAGATTCACATCGCAGCTCCCAGGGTCAAGTCGAGGTCGGCCAATCCGGCTCCGAAACTGGCCACCCTGATCGCGAGCATGTACGCGGGCGCGGATTACATCGATGATGTCGACCTGGTCCGCGCGGCGATGTCCCAGGAGCGGTGTAAAAGAGGCGTCACGTAGGCTCCCTGTTTTGCGTTGGTGATTTTATGCGATCGCTGACGAATTGGATGCCGCCACGGCGAGCATGTCTTGGTCTTACTTAGATCGCCTCAATGCTCACTGACGCCGGTTTCGGATCGCTGTTCGAATCCGTTGCAGCAGTTGGAAGTCCCGTCGGTGGCAAGTCGACCGTTGTGTCCGACAGACCGTGCATCCGATCACCCCGGCGCGATGGAAAGGAATCACCGGAATCATCGAGGTTTTAACCCTGTGCTGCTGATGGCTCGTGAATAGATACTCGATCGGACCGCCCACTCCTCGAACGGGAGGACATCTTTGACCACGACCGTGCCCCAAGGCCGTCAACTGCACCTCGCTGGGTTTTTCTCGGCTGGCAACGTGACCCACGCCCACGGTGCGTGGCGTCACGTGGGCGCTACGAATGGCTTTCTCAGCGGCGAGTATTACAAGCGGATCGCTCGGACCTTGGAACGCGGGAAGTTCGATTTGTTGTTTTTGCCGGACGGTTTGGCGATCGAAGACAGTTACGGTGGGGATCTTCAGACCGGCGTCGGCCTGGGCGGTCAAGGCGCGATCGCCCTGGAACCGACCAGTGTTGTTGCAACAATGGCCGCGGCGACCGACAGATTGGGTTTGGGCGCGACGGTTTCCACGACGTACTACCCGCCCTACCACGTCGCGCGGATCTTCGCGACGCTGGACCATCTGTCGGATGGCCGCGTGTCCTGGAATGTCGTGACGTCGCTTAACGACTCGGAGGCACGCAATTTCGGGGTCGACAAGCACCTAGAACACGATATCCGCTACGACCGTGCCGACGAGTTCCTTGAGGTCGTGAAGAAGCTGTGGAACTCCTGGGGCGACGATGCTCTGCTGTTGGACAAGGCGGGCGGGCGGTTTGCCGACCCGAAAAAGGTCCAATACGTTGGGCACCAGGGCAAATGGTTGTCGGTTCGCGGCCCGTTGCAGGTCCCCAGGTCACCGCAGGGCGAGCCGGTTATCCTGCAGGCGGGATTATCACCGCGCGGTCGGCGCTTCGCCGGGCGGTGGGCCGAAGCGGTGTTTAGTATCTCGCCAAATCTGGACATCATGCGTGCGACCTATCAGGACCTCAAGGCGAATGTGGCCGCCGCTGGCCGCGATCCGGACCAGACAAAGGTTTTCACGGCGATCATGCCGGTCCTCGGCGAGACCGCAGCCATCGCCCGAGACCGGCTGGAATACATCAACTCCTTAGTGCACCCCGAGGTCGGTCTGTCGACCCTGTCGAGTCATAGCGGGATTGATCTCTCGGCGTATCCGTTGGACACCAAGTACGCCGATATCGTGGCCGACCTTGGTGACCGGCATGTGCCGACCATGTTGCAGATGTTCTCCGCGACCGCTGGCGGCAGCGACTTGTCGCTCGGGGAACTGGGACGGCGATACGGGACCAACGTCGGGTTCGTGCCGCAGTGGGCGGGAACAGCCGAGCACATCGCCGAGCAACTCGTCAGCCATTTCGAGGCTGGTGCCGCAGACGGGTTCATCATCTCTGCGGCCTATCTGCCCGGCGTCTACGACGAGTTCGTTGATCAGGTGGTGCCGTTGCTGCAGGAGCGCGGAGTGTTCCGCACCGAGTACGAGGGAACTACCTTGCGCGAGCATCTCGGGTTGAGCCGCCCCACCGGTAGGAGCGTGCAATGACCACGACTCCGGTCGAGCGTGATGTCCTGGCCTACAGTAACTGCCCGGTTCCCAATGCGCTGCTGACCGCCTTGGAAGCGGGTTTGTTGGCGCAGGAGGGTATCGCCCTGGAGGTGCTGAGCGGCGCCCAGGGCGCTTTACACTTCACCTACGACCATCCCGCCTACACCAGGTTCGGTGGGGAGATCCCGCCGTTAGTCAGCGAGGGGCTGCGGGCACCCAGGCGTACCCGCCTGCTGGGCGTCACCCGCTTCGCCGGGCCTCAGGGCTTTTACGTGTGCGCGGACAGTCCGGTGCGGTCGCCCGCCGAGTTGGCGGGCCGCCGGGTCGGGGTCTCGGCGGCGGCGATTCGCATCTTGCGCCGCGAGCTGGGTGACTATCGCCAGCTCGACCCGTGGCGGCAGACATTGATCGCCCTGGGCACCTGGGAGGCTCGTGGCCTGCTGTCCACGCTGGAGCGCGGCGGTGTGAAACTGGGCGATGTCGACCTGGTCGCCATCGAGACTCCCGGCGTGGATCTGCCCGCGGACCGGTTGAACACCGCCACCAGCGTCAAGGGCGCCGATCTGTTCCCCGCGGTGGCCCACCACCAAGCCGGCGTCCTCGACGCCGGCACAGTCGACGCGCTGTTCAGCTGGTTGCCGTGGGCTGCCGAACTGGAAGACCTCTACGGCGCTCGTGTACTGGCCGACCTCAGCGGCGACCAACGCAACCTATACGCCAGCGTCTGGACGGTCAGCGCGCAGATAGTCGAGACCCACCCCGATCTGGTGCAGCGGCTCGTCGACGCCGCGGTGCGCGCTGGCCAGTGGTCCCGTCACCACCACGACGAGGTGGTGACAATCCATGCCGCCAACCTCGGCGTGGCGCCCGCGGCGATCGACCGAGGATTCGGCCCCGACTTCGCTGAGCACCTCGTGCCACGCCTGGACGAATCCGCCATCAACCTGCTGGACCAGACACAGCGGTTCCTCCTCGACAACGACCTGATCGATCACCCGGTCGATCTTGAGCAATGGGCCGCACCGGAGTTCTTAGCCGCAAGCCTGAACCGATCGACACCAGGAAACGGATCATGACACTGACGACCAACACCGCGAAGCCCCGGCCAGCCGACCTCGCCGACCCCGTTGCCGTAGCGCGTGATCTGGCCCGGACATGGCAGGACGGCCTCATCGAGCGCGACCGTGCCGGCGGATCGGCCACCACCGAACGCGAGGACCTGCGCGCCAGCGGCCTACTGTCGCTGGCAGTTCCGCAACGGTTCGGGGGATGGGGTGCTGACTGGCCCACCATCTTCGAGGTGATCCGCGAGATCGCCAAAGTAGACGGCTCCTTGGGTCATCTGTTCGGGTACCACACCGTGTGCATCGCGTTCATCGAGCTCTTGGGGTCGAGCGAACAGACGGAGCACGTCTACCGCCAGGTGGCGCAACACAACTGGTGGGCCGGCAACGCATCCAGCGAGAACAACAGCCACGTGCTGGACTGGAAGGTCCGTGCCACACCCCACGAAGACGGAAGCTACCGATTTGAGGGCACCAAGCACTTCACCAGCGGCGCCACGGATTCAGACCTGCTGCTCGTCTTTGGAGTAGTTCAAGACGCGTCAGCGCTGCAGGGATCGATCATCACCGCGGTGATCCCGACCGACCGAGCCGGCGTCACAGTCAACGACGACTGGGACGCCCTGGGCATGCGTCGCACCGACAGTGGCACCGTGGAGTTTCACGACGTGGAGGTGCGCGCTGACGAGGTTCTCGGGGGCCCCAACGCCATCATCAATGACTTCTTCCAGTTCCAGCCCGCCAGCCTGTTCGGGCCACTGGTCCAGCTGAGCTTCGCCAACGTCTACCTTGGGATCGCGCAGGGGGCGCTCGACGCCGCGCGCGACTACACCCGAACCCAAGCCCGCCCGTGGACACCAGCCGGTGTCACACAGGCGGTCGAGGATCCCTACGTCGTGCGCGCCTACGGCGAAATGGGCATTGCCTACCAAGGCGCGGACGCCGCCGCGCGAGACGCCGCGCGACTGTTGCAAACCGTCTGGGACAAAGGCCGACAACTGACCGCCGAGGATCGCGGTGAGCTCATGGTCTGCGTGTCCGGCGTTAAGGCGTTGACCTCACAGGTCGCCCTCGACATCACCAGCCGCATCTTCGAGGTCATCGGAGCCCGCGGCACACACCCCCGGTACGGATTCGACCGATTCTGGAGAAACATCCGCACCCATACCCTGCACGACCCGGTCTCCTACAAGATCGCCGAAGTCGGCAACTACATACTCAACGGCCGCTACCCGGTGCCCGGCTTCACGTCATAGCCACGCTCGGGTGGGGAGAAGTCTCGCTCCCCACCCGAAACGAATTGTCGGCCTGTGACAATCGATTCTATGCGGTGGCAGCTGAATCGGTTGGCGCCACGCCGGTTTCGGCGTGAACTCCCGAATTCCGTTGCGGCAGTTTGGCAAGTGGGTCATGCAGCGACCTGCGCAGGTTGGCCAGCAGCCGCAGCCCGGCCGGTGTCATGGTGAACCCTCGCCACCCGGCCGAGGCGCGATCGAGCACCGCCCACACCAGCTTCAGACAGGAAACCTCGCCGGGCAGCCGACCGATGACCTTGACCCGGCGGCGGGTCTCACCGAACGTCCGCTCGATGAAATTGGAGTGCCGCACCCGGGTCCAGTGCTCACGCGGGAACCGCAGGTAGGCCGTCAGCGAGTCACGGTCGCTGAGCAGACACCGCACCGCTGCCGGATAGGAGTCGCGCCAACGCTTTTCGAACACGTCGAGCCGCTTCTGCACATACCCGACCGCGTCGGGGCCGGGCTCGATCGTGTCGGGCACCTCGAAGATCGACCAGTAGTCGGCCTTGACCTCCGCTTGGGCGTTCTTGGGCACCTTGGCCAACACGTTTCTGGCGCGATGCACCAGACACCGCTGCCGCAGCGCCGCGCCCATGGTGCGCTCGACCGCGCCGATCAACCCGGCCGCACCGTCGCTGACCACCAGCAGCGGACACGCCAACCCACGCTCACCGAGCCTGGTCAAGAACCCCTCCCATGCGTCACCGGACTCGCTTGAAGCGGCCTCCAGCCCGACGAACACCGGTTTGCCGTCGGTGTCGATACCCCACGCGGCCAGCACCGGGTCGGCCGACGCGTTGGCGTGGTATTTGAAGTGGCTGCCGTCGAGGAACAGGTAATCCAGCTCGATGTCGTCGAGCCGGCGAGCGCTCCAGGCCTCGAACTGGTCGCGGATGTCTTCGCAGATGCGCGACACCGTCGATTTCGACACCGCGGCGGTCTCGCCGAGCGCCTCGGTCAAGGTGGCCTGCACATCGCGTGTCGACAGTCCGCGCACGAACCCGGCGATCACCAGCGACTCCAGCGCGTTGGTCTTGGTCACCCCCTTACCGAACAACTGGGAGGCGAAGCGCTCGGCGGTGCCGCGCACCTTCGGCCGCTCCAGCGTCACCGGGCCGGCGGTGGTTTTCACCGTGGTCGGGCAGTACCCGTTGCGCATCCCGGCGCGGGCGCCCGCACTGCCTGCGGCCCGCTCATAGCGGTCCCGGCCCAAAAACGCGGTCACCTCGGCCTCGATCGCGGCCTGCAACAGCAACCGGGCGCCGAGCACCGCGACCTGCTCGATCGCACCCGCCAGATCCTCGCCGCCGGCGAACACCTCATCAATTTCTGTCTGCAACCGCTGCGCAGGCGATATCCTCTTCGACACGGACGTGGGTTCCTTCCTTCAGACTTGCTGGTCTTCGAGGGAACCTACGTCCGAACCCTTTTACACCGCTGGAGGGACACAACCGTCCGCGCTGGCGGCATAAAAACCCTTTTTCCGCCGGGTGTATCCCCCGTCAACGATGGGAACGCTGTTGCGGGAGTTCACTTTCGGTTATGCCCGCCAATTGGATTCGGTGCTGGCCGAGCATCTGGCCGGCTTGTGTGACCGGGTGAATCTGCTGCCCGGCGCGCAGGCTCGGGCCTCCATCGAACACCCGGGGAGAGGCGACGCTGCAGAAAGACGCCGCAAAGGTCGGATCTCCGGACCCGCCGGGACAGCTCAATGTGGTGAGAGCCGGAACTCGCTCGGAGAGCGGCCGGTCCATCGCTTGAAGGCGTGTGAGAAGTTGGCGAGGTCGCTGTATCCGAGATCCGTGGCTATCTCACTCACCGATAGGGATCGGTCGAGTAGCTGCAGCATCGCGCGCTCGCGCAGGAATGCTTGGCGCAACTCGCGAAAGGTGGTCTCCTCTTCGGAGAGGCGCCGCTTGAGTGTGCTGGTGGACATTGACAGCTCATGTGCGAACCAATGTTTACTTCGGCGTCCGGGCTCCTTCTGCAGCAGCCGTCTCACCTTCTCCGAGAACGACGTGGTTTCGCTCCGCTGGTCGAGAGTTCGCTGCAGATCGACGATGGCGAGTCGGTATGCGACGGGATCGGAGAACCGGCACACCTCGTTGAGCGTGTCCGCGGGAACATGGAGGAAGGACATCGGAGCGTCGAAGAACAGGCGCCCGGCGGTAAGGTCGTCCTCGCGATCTTTCAAGGCGGCGGGCGCTGGCCAACTCAAGTGGAGTGTGAGGGTCGGCGCCGCACGGACGAGCATGTCCAGCAGTCGCAACAACGCCAACCCGGCGTACGTGACGGCGAGGCAGTCCAGGGCACGATCGCTGGTGTGTCCCCAGAGCCCGACGGTGAGGCCTTGGTCATCTGGATGAAACTGTGCTTTGACAGCCGTCGTGATCAACGGCAGATAAGTCAGCAGCTCTACGATCTCGGCCACTGAGCCCGCGCTGACCAGCGGAACACTCAGCGGGCCGAAGGACGTCAACTGTGCCTGTTCGGCTAACGCAAATCCGAGCAGCGTTGCCTGATCGATGTCTAGACCGGGGTACGCCTCACGAAACCACCGTAACGGGGCCTGGATATCACGCTGAATCAGCGTCGCCTCGTCGGTTCCTTCGCGAGCCATGATGTTGCGAAGCCGCGCGACGGCGTCTGGGTCAAACGCCGGGCTCTCGAGCATTTGCACGAATGCGAGTGGGGGCACACCCGCGTCATTGGGGTTCACTGACCATGGCCCCTTTGAGCCGAAATCACAAGTTTCTGACTCCGGCGAACATAGCCGCAGCGCTCATCTGGCGCAAGACTTGTGTCAAGTAACTGAGGACACGCAAGGAGCCTGGCTATGGCAGTTGTCACATTTGTCTCCCACGGCGGCGAGAAGTATGAGGCGCCTCTCGAGGAAGGTCAGTCACTGATGCGGGTCGCGACCAACAATGCGGTGCCCGGCATCGACGGCGACTGCGGAGGCGAAGCCGCGTGCGGCACCTGCCATGTGATCGTCGATCCGCAATGGTCCGATCGGGTCGGCCTCTCCGGGGCCAATGAAGAGGAGATGCTCGCGATGAACCCCGAGCGTCAGCCGACCTCCCGGCTGTCCTGCCAGATGCAGGTCTCTGAGGCGTGGGACGGTTTGATCGTCCATCTGCCCGAGTTCCAACTGTGATGACGAAAGAGAGGTGAGACGTGAGCAATATTCGCGAGGCAGTCACTGCCAAGGCTCAGGCAACAATTCCGATGGACCGAATAATCCAGGGCGCCCACCTCTACGACAGAACGCGGCGCTGGGTCACCGGCACCAACGGTGAAAAAATCTTCATCGAGCGACCGATCCCGCCGGCTGACGAGGTTGAACTGACCGACATCGACCTTAGCAATCCTTTCCTCTATCGTCAGGGTCGCTGGAAGTCCTATTACGAGCGCCTACGCAACGAGGCTCCCGTGCACTATCAGGCCCACAGCGCGTTCGGCCCGTTCTGGTCGGTGACGCGGCATGCCGACATCGTGGCCGTCGACAAGAACCACGAGGTCTTCTCCTCCGAGCCGTTCATCGTCATCGGGAGCCCGCCGCGCTTCCTCGACATTGCGATGTTCATCGCGATGGACCCCCCAAAACACGACCGGCAACGGCAGGCTGTCCAGGGTGTGGTCGCACCGAAGAACCTGCGTGAGATGGAGGGCCTCATCCGCGAGCGGGTGGTAGACGTGCTCGACGCTCTGCCGCTTGGCGAACCGTTCAACTGGGTGCAGCACGTCTCGATCGAGCTAACCGCGCGCATGCTGGCCACGCTGCTGGACTTCCCGTTCGAGCAGCGGCGCAAGCTCGTCCAATGGTCCGATCTCGCCACCTCCATGGAGCAAGCCAACGGTGGGCCCTCGGACAACGACGAGATATTTCGCGGCATGGTCGATATGGCTAGAGGTCTCAGCGCTCACTGGCGGGACAAGGCAGCCCGGACAGCTGCCGGAGAGCTGCCCGGCTTCGATCTGATCACCATGTTGCAGAGCGACGAGAGCACCAAGGACCTGATCGATCGCCCGATGGAGTTCTTGGGCAACTTGGTATTGCTGATCGTGGGTGGCAACGATACGACCCGCAATTCCATGAGCGGTGGTGTTCTGGCGCTGAACGAGTTCCCTGACCAGTTTGAGAAGCTGAAGGCGAACCCCGAGCTGATCCCCAACATGGTCTCGGAGATCATCCGGTGGCAAACCCCGCTCGCGCATATGCGCCGGATCGCCAAGGCCGACACTGTGCTCAACGGGCAGTTCATCCGCAAGGGCGATAAGGTCCTGATGTGGTACGCCTCGGGCAACCGCGACGAGCGCGTGTTCGATCGGCCCGATGACCTGATTATCGATCGGGCCAACGCCCGTAACCACATCTCCTTCGGTTTCGGCGTGCACCGCTGTATGGGTAACCGGCTGGCCGAGATGCAGTTGCGGATCCTGTGGGAGGAGCTGCTTCCGCGGTTCGAGAACATCGAGGTCGTCGGTGAGCCCGAGTACGTGCAGTCCAACTTCGTGAGGGGGATCAGTAAGCTGATGGTCCGCCTCACCCCGAAAGGTGGCGCATGACCGTGCAGCGAGCGGTCATCGCGGGGGCCAGCCACGCGGGCACCCAGCTCGCCGCCAGTCTTCGCCGAGAAGGGTGGGACGGCGAAATCGTCCTCGTCGGCGATGAGTCGGCGTTGCCCTACCAGCGGCCCCCGCTGTCCAAGTCGTACCTGGCCGACAAATGCGAACTGGCCGAACTCGCGATCCGCAACTCGGATTTCTACGCCAAGCAGCGGATCCGACTCCTGGATGCGACGGTGGCGGCGGTCGACCGCTCGGCTGGTCATGTCGTGCTGAGTACCGGCGACGCACTGCCCTACGACAAGCTCGCGCTGTGCACTGGCGCCCGGCCTCGTCGGCTCCCCACCCCGGGAGCGGACCTGGCCGGAGTCTTCTACCTACGCACCGCCGCGGACGGCGAGATGATCCGAGAGGCCGCCGGCCCCGGGCGTCGGGCGGTGATCGTCGGCGGCGGCTACATCGGACTGGAGACAGCCGCCTCGTTGCGTGCACTGGGTCTGGAGGTCACCCTGCTCGAGGCGACCGGGCGCGTCCTTGAACGGGTCACCGCCCCGGAGGTATCGGAGTTCTTCGACCGGATCCACCGGGAGGAGGGCGTCAACATCCGGACGGGCACGCTGGTCGAGGCTCTGTCCGGCGACGGCAGGGTCCGCGAAGTAATCCTGGCCAGTGGCGAATCAATTCCCGCCGACCTCGTCATTGTCGGCATCGGCGTGGAGCCGAACACCGAGCTCGCCGCCACCGCGGGCCTGGTCGTCGACAACGGCGTCGTGATCGACGATCAGGCCCGGACTAGCGACCCCGACATCGTGGCCGCCGGGGACTGCGCCAGCCACGACATGGCCCGTTACGGCCGTCGCATCCGCCTGGAGTCCGTGCCGAGCGCGGCCGAGCAGGCCAAGGTCGCCGCCGCGACCGTCTGTGGGAAGTCCAAGAAGATAGCGGCCCTTCCATGGTTCTGGTCAGATCAATACGACCTCAAGCTCCAGATCGCCGGTCTCAACACCGGGTACGACGAGGTCGTCCTCAGCGGCGACCCGACCCGGGACCGCGACTTCACCTGCTTCTACCTCCGTGCCGGCGAGCTCATTGCCGCCGACTGCATCAACCGTCCCCGCGACTTCATGTTCAGCAAGCGGGTCATCACGCAGCAAGTCGCCGTCGAACGGGCCGAACTGGTGCTCGCCGGCTCGGACTGAGGTGCCGGCGGTGCGTAGGCGGTGGGAACGACGACGGCGGATGCGACGCGTGTCTTGGAGAGGTACTTCAGTGACAATTGCCATCCAGCCCCGCTGGCAAAGGAACGCTAGCGGCTGCCCGGCGGTCGCCTTGGCGCAGCGCATCAGGACCTAGTGGGGTTTCCCAACGAGCATGACGATTCTTTCCGGAGGAGCAGCGTCAGAAGTCGGTGCCTGTTCTGTTCTGTTCTGTTCTGACAATGAGGTTAGTTGAGGTTGACGGTGGCGGTATTTAGGGACGAGGACGAGGTCTATGCCTTCCTGGGCGGGATCTTTCGGCGGGGTTTGGAGAAGGAAGGTCTGGCGGACAAGCTCGCGAATTCGGGTGTGGTGTTGCGGGTGCATTACACAGATCCGGATGCGGTTGTGACGGTGGACATGCCGAACAAGGTGGTGGAGACCGGAGCGGCCAGTACCGCGGTGCCCAACGTGGAGTTGTTCATGTCGGCAGACACGGGGAACAAGTTCTGGTTGGGGAAGGTGAACTTGACGATGGCGATGGCCAAGGGAACGGTACGTGCGAAAGGTCCGGTGCCGAAGTTGATCAAGTTGATCCCGCAGGCCAAGAACCTGTTCCCCGAGTACCGGTTGATGCTGGAGAGCCAGAATCGGCAGGACCTCATCGATGCGTGACCCTCGCCTCACCGCGGGCTGTAGGGCGGGTGTGCGATGAGGAGCACGATGCAGGACGTTGCGTTGACTGTGCCCGCGATCGTGGCCCATGCTTCGGCAGTCCATGGCGATCGCGAGGTGCTGACTGCGCGCGGACCCCGGCAGATCTCTGGGGTGTCCTATCGCGAGGTGGGTGAGCGTGCGGCACGGTTGGCAAATGCTTTGCGCCAGATCGGCATCCGTGGAGATGAGCGTGTCGCGACGCTGCAATGGAGCAACCAGGAGCATCTGGACTGTTACGCGGCGGTGCCGTCGATGGGCGCGGTGCTGCATACGTTGAACCTGCGGCTGCCGCCGGAACAGCTGACGTGGATCGCCAATCATGCCGAGGATCGGGTGATCATCGTCGACAGTACGGTGCTTGCCCTTTTGGCGGCGGCGTTGCCGTCGATGACCTCGGTGCGCACGGTGCTAGTGACCGGAACCGGCGATCTTGCCGCGGTCGAGGGGTGCGGAAAGGACGTCCTACGGTACGACGATGTGGTGGCCGCCCAGTCGAGTACGTTCGAGTGGCCCGATGTCGATGAGCGGTCGGCTGCAGCGATGTGCTATACGAGCGGTACCACCGGGCACCCGAAAGGTGTTGTCTACAGCCATCGTTCGACGTGGTTGCACTCGCAGGCGGCGTGCACTTCGAATGCCTTGGGCATCGGTCATGACGACACGGTGTTGGCGATCGTTCCGATGTTCCACGCCAACGCGTGGGGGTTGCCGTATGCGGCGATGATGGCCGGCGCGCAGCTTCTGCTGCCTGACCGTTTCCTGCAGGCGGGGCCTTTGGTGGAGATGATCGAGGCGGTGCGGCCGACGATGGCGGGGGCGGTGCCGACAATCTGGACCGATGTTCTGCATTACTTGCGCGACAATCCTGGCCATGACGTGAGTTCGCTGAAGATGGTGGCCTGCGGTGGTTCGGCGGTTCCGCGGTCGTTGATGACCGCCTATGACGAGCTGGGCATCCGCATTGTGCAGGCTTGGGGGATGACTGAGACTTCCCCGCTGGCCTCGGTCGCTCTGCCGCGGAGTTCTGATACCCCGGAGAGGTCGCTTCACCTGCGCGCAACCCAAGGCCGGGTGGTGGCCGGTGTGCAGGCCCGCATCGTCGATGACAGCGGTGCAGAACAACCGTGGGACGGAAAATCGGTGGGGGAGATTCAAGTCCGCGGCCCGTGGATCACTCAGTCGTATTACGAGAATGACAGTCCGGCGGCGTCGCCGGACGGGTGGTTGCGTACCGGGGACGTCGGGACGATCAGCGCGGACGCGCTCATCGCGCTGACCGACCGCTCCAAGGATGTCATCAAGTCCGGGGGCGAATGGATCTCCTCGGTGGAATTGGAGAACGAGTTGGCCGCTCACCCTGCGGTGCGCACCGCCACGGTGATTGGAGTGCCCGACGACAAGTGGCAGGAACGGCCGCTGGCGGTGGTCGTCCTGGCTGCCGACCGCACCGCCACCGCGGCGGAGCTGACCGAATTTCTGCGTGCGCGGGTGGCCAAGTGGTGGCTACCGGAACGGTGGGCGTTCGTCACCGACATTCCGCTGACTTCCACTGGCAAGTTCGACAAGAAGAAGCTGCGCCGCCAGTTCGCCGACGGTGACCTCATCATCGAGACGCTGGCGTGAATCATCAATCCACTGCGACCGAAACACTGACGTTAAGGAGACACATATGAAGACACGTGCTGCAGTGCTGTGGGGCCTAGGAGAAAAGTGGGAAGTCGAGGACATCGAGTTGGATCCTCCCGGCCCCGATGAAGTGCTCGTCCAGCTGACCGCGACCGGGTTGTGCCATTCCGACGAACACCTCGTGACCGGCGACCTGCCCATTCCGCTGCCCGTCGTCGGTGGCCACGAGGGTGCCGGCACCGTGGTCGAAGTGGGTGCGGGTGTCGAGAACGTCGCCGAGGGCGATTCGGTGATCCTGACGTTCCTGCCGTCGTGTGGGCACTGTTCCTATTGCGCGCGGGGGATGGGGAACATGTGCGACTTGGGTGCCGCGCTCATGATGGGACCCCAGATCGACGGCACTTACCGTTTCCATGCCCGGGGTGAGGACGTCGGCCAGATGTGCCTGCTGGGCACGTTCTCGGAATACACCGTGGTCCCCAAGGCGTCTCTGGTCAAAATCGACCAGGGGACACCGCTGGACAAGGCGGCGTTGATCGGGTGTGGTGTGACGACCGGGTACGGGTCGGCGGTGCGCACCGGTGAGGTGCGTGCCGGGGATACCGTGGCGGTGATCGGAGCCGGTGGCATCGGCATGAATGCGATTCAGGGTGCCCGCATCGCGGGCGCGTTGAACATCGTGGCTGTCGATCCGGTGGCGTTCAAGCGTGAACAAGCCGGCGGTTTCGGTGCGACGCATGCCGTTGCCACGATCGACGAGGCCTGGTCACTGATCAGTGACATCACCCGCGGCAAACTCGCCGATGTCTGCGTCTTGACCACCGATGTCGCCGAAGGGTCCTACATCGGCGAGGCGCTGTCCTTGGTCGGTAAACGCGGCCGTGTGGTCGTTACCGCGATCGGGCACCCCGAAGACACCTCGATGTCGGGTTCACTGCTGGAATTGACGCTGTATGAAAAGCAGATCCGCGGCGCTCTGTACGGTTCTTCGAACGCCGCCCACGACATCCCGCGGCTCGTCGAGCTCTACAACGCCGGACACCTCAAGCTGGATGAGCTGATCACCCGTGAGTACACCCTCGATCAGATCAACGAAGGCTACGCGGATATGCGATCGGGCCGCAACATCCGAGGACTCATCCGATTCTGATAAAGCAGCCGAAGCGCGGGAGCGCGACCACGGGAGCAAGCGAGCTGAGTACAACGGTTGAGTGCTGCGCGTCTGTGGCTCTTACCGTTGACGTGTTGATGCAGGACTAGCGATCGAAAGTCAATGTGCCCCATCGCCATAGGCGGTCGAGATGCGCGGCTGAGGTTGGCTGCGGTCACGCGTGTTGGTGTTGGCACCTACTGTCAGCCGGGAAGCCGTGATGAAACGTAGCTTTTGACGAGTCTCAACAGTGCTACTGACAAGAGAGGAAGCGGCGATGACGAGGATTCAAATTCCCTATCCCCATAGGAGGGGAGGGCACTGTGGTTCCGGTGCGCTTCGTGACCTTACTGAATGGGCCCAACTCGGATGGGGGACAGAAGCACTCAGTGAAGGATTGGTCTTCACCCTCGGCGGAGTCTTGGACTTCTCGTACGTCCGCTCTACGCAGTTGTTCCCCCAGGTGTACCTGGTAGGACGAGGAAGCGACCTGGAACAGGATTACCTCTCCCGGGTTGGCGCAAAGTTCGTCGTGCGATCGACCGATGACCCGGACGTGGGATGGGCATTTGTGACCGACGAAATCGACAAAGGTCGACCCGTCATGGTCTGGGCTGACATCGGCGAACTTCCTTACCTGCGCGTCCGATTGCACATGAGCCGTCACGACATTGTCATCACCGGATACGATGACGAACAACGGGTCGCCTATGTGGTCGATAATGACCGCGAGACAACCCAGACGGTGGCCTACGACGACCTACGCCGGGCGCGGTCCTCGGTCGGGTTTCCCACACCTACCCGGCACACCACATATCACGTCGACTGGCCAGAGCGAGTGCCAGACCTTGGGCCGATCGCGGCCGCTGCACTCGCCGCGAGCGCAGCGTTCATGCGCGGCGGTGCCGTAGGTGCGCCGCTACTGCGCATCGAGGCAGCTGAAGTCGAATCTTCCGGTTTGAAGGGTGTGCAGGACTTCGCCGATGACGTAGGGCATTGGCCAACGCTGTTCGATGACGATGCCCTGACCGCGGCATTGTTCGGGCTCGGGGCGTTCATCGAGAAAGCCGGTACCGGCGGCGGGCTCTTTCGTACGCTGCAGGCACACGGTTGCCAGAACATCGCCGATCTCCTAGATGACGCCGCCACTGCCGAAGCGGCTGCCGCGGCCCGACATGCTTCCAAAGCGTGGTCTACGCTTGCGGCCGCAGCCACGGATGCCGGCACATCGCTACGGAGTCGTAGTCTAGCTGCGGCCAAAGTCGCCGCGACGATCCCGGACGCCGAAACGCGCCTCGTCGAAGCCCTCGAAACGGCCAGTCGATCCGTTGGCACTGTCGATACCGGCATCGAAGCTCATCTGAAAGGCTATCTGTGAGTGGCACTTCAAATCAATCGAGTTTCCTGAAGACTACTGGTTTCTCGATTGGCAGCATGACGATGTTCAGCGCTTCGCCCAGAACGCGGTCGGTGACGTTCGTGACCCTTGTGCAGAAGGCGAGGTTGACCGTCACCGCTGTGGGGGACAGGATTTGGTATGACCCCTATAGCACCGACGACGACCCCGAGCATTATCGGGCGAGCTATGCGGCGACAGCGTCGAGGGCGTATTGCGGGGCAGGACCAAATGGCTGATAGTGACCGAACTGGAAGGTGTACCGCAGCGATGATCTCGGCGGGCTAACGAGTCCTTTACATACTGTCTTCCGGCGATCAGCCCAGCCGACGTCGGCGCAGTTCTTCAGTCGCATGGTGGTCCATGCACTGCGTGGTCCTATTTAGGAGGATTTCGTCATCGACGAGCAAGCAGAAGATTCGGCCATCGCGTGGTGGCATAACTTTCAGAATCGTGTTATCGCCGCCGACGGCGACTACCTCGATGCGCACCATCCGTGGTGCCTTGGTTGCGGCACAGACAATCCGCACGGTCATCGCCTGCGAGCGCGTCGGCGTGGCGACGGGGTGGGCGCCAGGCATATCTTCGACGGCCGACATCGCGGCGCACCCGGGATCGCACATGGCGGCGCAGTCATGACGGTTCTTGACGACACGGTGGGCATGCTGCTCTACGTCGTCGGTGAGATGGCCGTCACCCGTAAGCTCGACACCGAGTTCTTCGCGCCGGTATTGCTGGGGGTTCCCTACGAGGTCAGCGCGGAGCTCGTGTCCAGAACCGGCCGGAAACTCGAAGTGCGGGCAGAATTGCGCGAGGAAGCCACCGGCCAGCTGGTCGCGTCCGCGTCCGGGTTATTCGTCGTCGTCACGCTGGATCACTTCACTAGCTCCATACAGAAGGCGTCGTCAATACGCTGCACTGCGCGACCACCCTGGGAGGGATGACGCAACCCGTAAATCTGCTCATTTTTCAACCGGCGCAGGCTGCTCGGATTAAACCGGGGCCGACAGGCGGGTTTGCTAAGCAAACGCGTACTCGACCACATCGTGGTGTACCAGCCTTCGGTAGCGTGACGCCGCAGCGTGTCGGCGAAAAGACCGCCGGTCTCATCAGCTGTGGCCCGCAGGGGAGTTGATATCGACCTGGATGTGCGAAGCGGCCGGGTCAGGTTTCTGGCCGAGGGTATACAGGCCAAGACTGCCGAGAAAACCCGCACAATGCTCGATAAGCACTTCGGTCGATAGGTTTAGTTGTCCGTCTATCCAGCGACGGAGAATCTCGAACAGGCCCCCGACACCGTAGGTAGCGGCGAGATCTGCGACCTGAATCACCTCGCTGGGTATATCGAGATGCAGGCGGGCCTCTCTGAGGACGAGCTCCGCAAATTCGGACATCAGTTCGCTTCGCAGCTGCCGAAGCAGGGGTTCAGCGCCCGATTCGACAAACAATATGCGGGCCATGCTGGGATCGTTCTCGATCATCTGAACCAGGGCCTTTATCGGAGCGTAAGCGAGTTCTTGAGGAGCAACGGTGTCATCCGGTATCGCCTTGGTGATCACGGCTTGGAAGGTGGTGGAGATCTTGGTGAACATCGCACGCAGGAGCGCGTCTCTGTCGCGAAACTGCTGGTAGAAGTACCGGCTCGTCACTCCTGACTCCGTACACACAGCGGTCACGGTGCACGCGGCGGCTCCCTGCTTGCCCATGAGCGCGACCGCGGCGTCAATCAGCAGTGCGCGGCGCTGCGCATCGCGTTGAGTTGCGGACAGCCCGCCATAAACACGTGCTGGACTCATGCCCTACATTCTGGCAGTCTCATGTGACAAGGCCTAAAGTCAGATCACGCAACGGAGGAAGGACCCCGTCAAGATGCCGGAAGATCGAGCCTCGACCAAGAGCCGTGTATTGCCAAAACCCCGGCGCGTTCGTTTCCCCATGCCCACCTCCACGAAGCGGCGACACTTCGTGGATGGCGACCTGGTGATGAGCCATTTCATCTCGGTGCTTTCTGCGACCTTCCCGGAAGGGGAAGACTTCTTCATCCGCTCGGTCAAGTATTTCCAGAGTTCCATCGACGATCCCCAATTGCTGACAGCGGTCAAGGGTTTCATCGGACAAGAGGCCACACACCGACACCAGCATCGGCTCCTCAACGAACGGCTCCAGGCCATGGGTTATCCGACCGCGCGGATCGACCGCCACGTCGCACGCCTGATCAAGCGATTGGAGCGGCGCTTTTCGCCAGAAATGCGGCTGTCGATGACCTCTGCATTGGAGCACTACACCGCGACGCTCGCTGAAATCATTCTCACCAGCGATGACGCCCAGAAGCTCATCGGACAGACAGAGGTTCGACCGATTCTGCTGTGGCATGCGTTCGAGGAGTCGGAGCACAAAGCCGTCGCCTTCGACGCCTATCGGCTGATTGGAGGCACCGAGCGCACCCGCGTACGGGGCATGCGGATCGCCTCTGCAATTCTGTTCGGCGAACTCATTCTGCAGACTGCGCTGTCGATGGCCTCTGACAAGGCCTCGTATAACCCGGTCACGTTGGTGCGTAGCCTACGTCGCTTCAGTCGCACCCCGATGTTCACCGCCGATGCGCTGCAGCGATTCCGTTCGTACAACCGCCCCGGCTTCCACCCTGATGATTGGGACAGCACCGCGGTCCTGGAGCGATGGAGCAAGGAACTGTTCGACCAAGACGGCTCACAGAAGGTCATCGCTCAGCCGGGGTAGCAAAAGTGCGTGAGGAGGGCGACGCAGAAAGACACTGTTTCTGCGTCGTTCCTCCAAACAATCGACAGCGCGCCTGTCGTCACGGATTGGATGCCCGGTGGCGGGTCAAGGCGACAGTCATACAGACAAATGCAGTCGGCCTCGAAACTCACGGAAAGGTTAAGCCTCAGCCGCTGACGACGTAGCGTTGAGCCAAGGTTTCAGCCAGTCGGCTAGTGTGCGCGACCACTTCCTTTTCGGTCACCGCAAGCAAACCGGAGTGCCAGGCCGTGATGACTTCGACGAACCCCCCCACCGCAACCAAAGTGTCCATACGAAGGGCCGTCTCGTCGGCGTCTTCTCTGAGATGTGGCCGGCTTGCCTCGACGACCAACTGCGTTGCCTCCTGCAGCGCCACAGCGCGGCGATCTTGCAGCGGTGAGCTACCTACATGCTGAGCGAGGAGGATGTGCGCCCGGCCAGGATCGCGTGCGATCCGGTCGACCACGATGGCGATCGCCGCGGTGATGGTTTCGATCGGCGGCCGATCCACACGCTCGTCGAAGAGCGCGGAAACCTCGCCGAGCATGTCATTGCGAACGCCATCCCACGCTGCGACGAGAAGATCCTCGCGCGTCTTGAAGTCCTCGTAGAAGTATCGATCGTTGAGCCCTGTCCGGGCGCACACGCCGCGCATAGTCACTGCGGCCCAACCGCTCTCACTCCAAATCTCGGTCGCAGCCTCGATCAATTGCTGCCGTCGCTCTGCTCGACGCTCAGCACCGGTCCGACCACCCCAG
>Ga0164242_10001972_pt1 | contig 23919 bp, 15 predicted proteins | sample OricomgcompostMG_FD_108783 | JGI IMG/M metagenome (GOLD analysis project Ga0164242, IMG submission 108783) | Miracle-Growth compost microbial communities from Emeryville, California, USA - Original compost - Miracle growth compost (MG) ...
GGTACTAGGACTTCAGGTAATACCAGGTACTCTCTACATGCCCAATCCACAGGTACCTGTAAACTTGGTCACTGCAACCATGTCAACTCGCTGATTACATGGGTTATGAGCATTGGTAGATATCAGGGGGCAAGACGACTCGTCTTAGACGGAGTGGTCTCGGCTTCGAAAGCTGACATGGCTATCTAGTTGAGATCTTTCGATGCCGTAGGAGTTGCGTTTTGTGGACATTATAATTTTGTTCATTCAGTTTCTTGTTCTCCGTCACTCCCTTGGGCCCCCTTTAGTCTACGCTGTATCAACCGGGTGCAGACCTGTTTGCCTGTATTTCAATATACAGGCTGTCGACGGCGCAGAGTGTCCCAGGATCGGCTATTGTAGCTCGTCACTCGGACTCTGTGGTCTTGAACATGGGGAACCTTCTAATCTCCTGTTTTTATTTTTTCCTTCTCACCGCGGCAACATGGTTTCCTTCTTTCGTCCTGGCAGCCGATGAAGAATGTGGAAAGCAAGCTGGAGGCGTGACCTGCCCCCTGAATGTGTGCTGCTCGCAATGGGGTTTCTGCGGTACCACGTTTGTGAGTGCCCCTTCCGTGCTGATGAGTGTTCATCACGTACCTTTCCACCGCATGCTTCTAACACGCCATCTAGGAGTTCTGTGACAAGGAAACACAGAACTGCCAGAGTAACTGCGGCTCGGACTTCTCCCCTGCCAACCCATATCGCTACGATGTGCGGGAAACCGTCATCGGGTACTACGAGACCTGGCTGTCCGATGCACAAGGCTGCTCCAAGGCTGATCTGGCGCGAGTGCCCACCGGATCAGTCTCCCACATCAACGCGGCGTTTGCATACATCGACGCTGATACCTTCGATATTATACCCATGAACAATTCAAACGTCAGCATCTACAGGGATGTGGCTGCACTCAAGGCCCACGACCCTAACCTGAAAGTATGGCTGTCTCTGGGCGGCTGGGACTTCAGCAACAACGACACCAAGACACAGCCCGTGTTCGGCAACATCTCCAGCTCTTCGGCCAACCGCTCCAAGTTCATTGCGGCACTGATAAAGTTCATGAAGGAGTGGGGGTATGACGGCGTCGACCTAGACTGGGAGTACCCGGCGGCACCCGATCGAAGGGGAAACGCGGCCGATAGCCGGAACTACTTGTTCCTGGTGCAGGATATCCGGGCCCAGTTCGATGCACAGAACCGTGGCTGGGGCCTTTCGTTTACAGCACCAGCTTCATACTGGTACATGCGCTGGTTCAACATCGAGAGTATGGCCACATACGTCGACTGGATCAACTTGATGTCGTACGACCTACACGGCAGCTGGGACTCCCAGGGTAACTGGATCGGCCCGCACGTCTACGCCCACACTAACATGACCGAGATCAAGGACGCCCTGCAGCTGCTCTGGAGGAACAACGTCCCGGCCGAGAAGGTCAATCTCGGGTTGGCATTCTACGGGAGGAGCTATACCCTAGTTGACCCCAGCTGCAACACACCGGGATGCGAATTCAAGGACCCGGGTCGACCTTTTAGCTGTGGTGTGAGTATCACCGCTCTTAATCTTTCCCTCTTCATATTTCGTGTTGTGGAGCCAAGAAACTGCTTGTTGACATGAATTGTGGTTCGGCCAGACCCAAGGAGGCTACTTGCCGTACAAAGACATCGCCGTCATCCGCAACCAGGCAGACGCGCATGAGGTGCACGATGAGAAAACCGGTGCCATGTACATGACGTACGATCATGATCAATGGGTGTCATTCGATACCCCAGAGACCCTGAAGGACAAAGTTGACTACGCCAACTCCATCGGGTACGTGATTCTTCCCCTGCCGCGTGGAAGTCTTCGGTAGAAGGCCTCAGTGCTACGCATAGACAAACTCCTCAGTCACTGAGAAACTGATGACTGTGTGTGCGCAGCCTCCGGGGAATTTTCATCTGGGCCATTGACCAGGATACTTATGATTATGACCTCCTGAAGGGTGTTATGGGTGACAAGGGTCTGAACTATTTTGGAACCGGCATTGGGGATGACTCAGATTTCACATCTTTTAAACCAGGTGGCTGTGAATGGACAAGTAAGTCAAGACTCCTGAACCCGTCTATACCTCGTCAACTACAATATTCTGACCGAGATGCGTCCAGAATGCGGCACAACAACTTGTGGCCTTGGGAAGAACCTCCTAGAGACTGTACGCTGCCCCGACGGAGACGGCAAGATCCGGAGAGCGCTGTGCTGCGCAATCGACGGGACCCCAGACCCGGATTTCTGCACCTGGCGCGGCTATGTTGAGGTATTTGACCTCTTCGGCTTTGAGCTCGATCTGTTTTGCGAATCTGGTAACGAGTGCAAGAGCAACGAGGTCCAGGTCACGACCAGCAACTACTATAAGAACGACAAGGGAGAGGATGAATCTTGTCTGGGCGTCGGCGCGGCTAGCTACTGCTGCGAAACCACCCAGACGGGGCCTAAAGTGTGCGAGTGGTCTGACTTTGGAATCTGCGCCAACCCCTTTAACTGGAACGGCGACCCATCGGAGTGGGATAACCTGTGCCCCCAGGGCACCCAGGCCAACATGTTTGCCCAGGAGAAGTGTAACCAGGGCCTGATGGTGCCGTTCTGCTGCGACATCAACAGCCACATGAAGAGACAACCGGAAAAGGACTCGTGCGTATGGCAGTTTGTCTACGACAACTGCGACTCACCCGGAAAAGGCTGCAAGACTTGCTGGGCGAACCCTAAGTGTGATGCGGATGTCAGCACCGATTACGGTGTGCACTACATTGATGGCATCTATGATCACTTACCTGGGGGTACGGACTTCGCCAACTGTCGTGACTCTGAGGGCCGGCTCCCGGCGAGGTTGTGCTGCGATCCGAACGATCTGCGAGTCGACGTCAAGTTGCTGCCGGTGCCGGTCGAGAACATCTTCTTTAAGGAAGATCTAGACAAACTTCCGGCGGGGAGCACAACCGAGTTTGGCATCCAGATCGACAAGACTATCACACAACCCAGCGATCCTGGCCACAGCGATCCCAACTCCAACGGTTTCGCCTGGCACATTATGGACGGCCCGCTGGATGAGCTGAGCAACCTAGACAAGCGCGACGGCGCACACTGGGAGCTATTTGACTGCGATCCAGAGAGCCATGAAGGCCGGCAGAAGGCCAAGATCGTGTGCACCGACCACTCCGAGGACACCAACTGCCACGAGCTCTGGCTGGGTGGCATCGAGACTAAAGTCCTCAAGATGCCCCCGGGTTGCGGACCCGGGAAGTACGCCATGGGCGTGTCTCTTGAGCCGATCGAGGACAAGTTGCCCCCGCCGCACATCAAGATCCGGGGCCTCAGCGCGCGGTCCAAACCCACCGTATACGAGCTCACCTTCGACTTTGACTTCTCGCCGCTGCAGAAGCGCGACAGCAACGTGCTACTGCGCATCGACTACAGTGATAACCCGGGCTATTGGAGCGAGATCGTCGCCGCGCCCGCGGGGCAGCAGAAGCGCGATATGCACGCCGAAGTTGAGCACGAACACGACGGCGACTGGCACAGCTACCTGGACCGGCGGTTCGCGCGCGAGAGACGGCAGACGCGCGAGGAGGACCTGCACCTCCTGCACGAACGCTGGATCTCCATCGTGGTGGACGACTGGTACACCCGCATGCGCGACGTCGACTACGACGTCAACGTCTTGCGGCACACGGTCCAGGACAGCTTCATCTTCACGCTGTTCGACGAGACCAAGGTGTGCCAGCTCGCCCCCGGCGTCACGCAGACGCTCCACGCCAAGCTCGAGGCGATTCTGAGCGTGCTCATTGAGACGACGGCGCAACTCACGCTCATAGGCAGGATGGGCGACCTCGCGTCCTTCAAACAGTCGCACTTGACCTTCCGCAACAAGGGCGTCATCGTGGGGACGTTCGACTTTGAGGCGTATGCTGAACTTCGCTTTGGGACGCTGCAGAAGGAAATTCTAGGTGAGTTTCTTACTGACCTGGTTACCGGGTTCAAGTTATACGTAAAATTGCCGAAGTTTGTTGTCTAACCCCTACCCACAGGGCTCGCACCACTCGGTGCTAGCGTATATATTCCCGGCATCGTCACCATCGGACCGCAGTTCAAGGTCCTGGCCGGCCTGGGAGGAACAGTTAACGTTCACGCGTAAGTCTGAAGCAAGATATACCGAGTGGTGACTTGGTGAGATCGAGTGTGCGGTATAACTCGGCTGACAAGATGCCATAGGAATGCCCGATTCACCGTCGACCTTGGAAACTGGGACATCATGCAACAGCTCCCCCTTCGCGATGGACTCCCGTTCAATTTCGGACAGGACAACAAAGACGCCACCGGTTGGGACGGGGTGCTCAACACGGTTGCAAACTCGTCACTCGGGAACACCGAGTTCGAATGGGACGTCAGTGCCGAGGGATCGGTAACACTGACTGTGTAAGCACTCCAACGAGAGCTATGACATCTGAGGACACGTCGCAGGGACTAACTTTTATTCCATGATAGGACACCTCAAATCACTTTTGGTATCGTCTTCGATCCTAAGCTAGGTGATATACCCAATGCAGCGGTACGTCTAAATATTGATTTACTCCAATCTTCATTATCCTCGGCCAAGTCAAGTCCCCTTCTTGTACCCCATTCCAAGTTGCCTACCCTATTCACCATGGCTCTTTGGCATGCGGAACGCTGACATATTTCTCCCGCCAGGTTGACTTCGGCATTGACACCTATGGAACGCTCTTTGGCAAAGCTGGCATCAGCTCTGGCAGTGACCTCACGTACTGTTACGGTTTGGACGTGGGCTACGACGTTTTTGCTAGGGTGGAAGCACCGTGAGTCTTACCCCTTTATTGACCGGTTCCCCAGCGCAAAAATGAAAATGAAAATAAAGGCGCTGACATATTTCTAACCCAAGGTCGCTGTTTGGTGTGGACATCAGCAACCGGTGGTCCATCCCGGGCCTGCAAAAGAAGGTACGTGAGCCAAATAATGCTGCAGGATATTCCGGAGACAAGGCCCTGTAGCGATATGGAAATGCACACACCGGCTAACACCATGTTAGATACCAATCATCAACTCTGACGGTGATTGCAAAGTAGGCTCGGCCAAACGGTCGGTCGAATATGAGAGCGAGACGGGTAATCTAGGATCGGAGTATGTAGGGGAGCAGCATCCCGAAAGGGATGCTATGATGGAAAGGCATCGTGCCAAGGTGGCCGCACACGACTGGTCGAGTGAAGGGAATCCAATCTTTGAAGGGGGGGAATGGTCGTAAGATACTTGCTCTAGTTGATGATCCGCCAGGGTAGTATATATCTGTGCGTAGGTTATCCCCGGCCTTTTGTACTCTTGTCCCTTCAGTAGCAGGGGGAGCCTCGCCAGGACTCATGGGAGAACTCGGGATCCTGTCCGCTCTCCTTTAGTTATATAAGCTAGCGACCGCCAGGCTAGTAGTTGGCTCGGCGATGACCAGCGAATGCCTGGCGCTGTACGAATTCTTTTGTTTGTTCTTGCCCGTTTCCCCGAAGCAAAACCTCCTTTTCTAGGAATCAGGATCGGGGTTATCCTCATCCTACGGGTGTCCAGACCCTACCACGTATGCTATATTTGGGTTATAAGGTCAAGAGCAGCTGTTGCACAAGAGGTATTGCGACGGCTTGCATCAACCCTTGCATCAACCTTGTATTGTTCCAGTTCAAGTTATCGCTTTCCCATCAGGTTTTGGCTTATTCTTGCTCTTCCACTTTTGAGCCTTCTTGTCTTTGCCCTCCTTAATCGAGGTTACAAGCGACTCAATTTCCTTGACTCGTTCCGCATCCGCGGCGTCTTTCTCTCGCTTCTCCTGTTCCTTCTTCAACTTGGCTCTCTTCACGGCCTGTGCCTTCTCGACCTTCTCTATCAGCTTGTCGCTCGCCTCCCAGAGCCGCTTTGAGACCTCGTCGTCCCTGATGTCCTTCCTTGCAAAGTCAACCTCCATACACTCCTTAACCAGCTTGCCGCCGGGACCCCTTCCAAAATTGCCGTCCAGCGCGGCGAACAGGATCGACTGTGCGCCCATGACGGGGCTTTTTAGGAACAGCCATACCAGGGGATAGAGGAGTATGTAGACAATCAAACCCCACAGGGAACCCCTCGTCAACCACCGCCTCATCCCTGGGGTTCGTGTGAGGCCGGGGTCGACGAAGGTGACCCTCGCATTCATGGGGAGCTGGTCGGGCCTCTTGTATGCATCCAAATGCTTCTGATATGCTTGCCCAAACGCCATCAACGCCAATTTACTCCTCCCGTATGCCTTCCCCGGAGTCCAGCCCTCCTTGTCTAGCGCCTCGGCGAGTGGTGGCGAGGATATGTATGCGGGACACGTCGGTATTATAATGCGAACATCGCGATCGAACGGTTGGGCCCGTATTGCCGGGCTGAGTATTCCCAACAGGTGGAAATTCGCCAGGTAGTTGACCATCCACGTGCTCTCCAGGCCCTCGGCCGTCTCCGTCCTCCGCTTGCCCGGCGGCGTCAGCGTCGCCGCGCACAGGATGATCATGTCTATCCTCCGCGGCGGCGCGTTATCGATCCACTTCGTTGCGAAGGTCCTGATGCTGTGCAGAGACGACAAGTCGACCTGCTCGGCGTAGATCAGCTGGTTCTCAGTCCTGTCCCGCAGGTCGTCGATGTACTCGACAAGGAACGGGTCGGTCGGGGGTAGGTGGGTGAGGAGGATTAGCTGGGCGCCCATCTGTGCCAGTTCGATGGCGGTGGCTTGGCCAATTCCGGACATGGCTCCCGTCATGATGACGACTCGGCCGTACATTTTGCGCTCGGCGGTGTTCTTCGTGCCATTGCAGTATAGCTTCGTGAGGACGATGCTCCCCAAGGCGGTGCCCACCTTGACGAGCTTCCACGGCTCCGGCATCCATTCCGGCGGGCCGTCGAATATGAGACTGGCTATAAATGGGAGAGGCATCGTCGGCGGATGTCCAAGGCCCCAGGTTTTGCTGAAGTATTGTCGATTCCTTCCGATGCGATTTTGATTTCATCCCGCCTCCCAAGACGACACGAAATTCGGGCGGTCTCACGTGCTACGTCCACCCCTGGAGTATGCTCCAGTATTCACATGGCCACATCTCTCGCCCCGGAAGTATAGCGATTGGCTCCCGGGTGGTTAGTGGCAAACACGTCGATGGCGCCTCCACTCTAGCGCCTCCCACCCTTGCTTGCTTGCTTCTACATGTAAGTAGGTCCCTTGGCTTGCTAGGCAACATCAAACTTGTGACAAGCCGTCCGACTCACAGATCAACCTACCATCATTTCCGTGCCCATGCCCAAGCGCCTAGCCCCGAATTTTCCCACGTGAATGGGGAAGGAAAAGATGGCATCCGAAGAGGAGGATGAGCAGTACGAAGATGTCTCTCTCCATCACAAACGGCCCTTCGGATCCGGGCTCACGCGGAAACCGATAGCGTTTGTGCCTGCTTCCGACGGCGATTTGCGCCTCGCCGATCAATCCGCGAAGGCCAAACCCTCCCAGAGCGTTGGAGATCTTTACCTGAGCATGGTTCTTCCAAAGGATCAACAACGATCTAAATCCACTCCCCCGCAGGATCGTTCCAACGTCTGCTCGCTGTGTAAAGCTCCGCTCACTGAGAACCCAGAGGAGGGCCAGGATGGCTCCCCCGAAGTAGCCATCTATCCCAAGAATGCGCATGAGTCGTCTCTCGCTCACCAAGTATGTCTGGCGCACTCTCATCCCCCGTCGGCCCTGGATCGGTCTCGGATGGGACTGAGCTACCTTGAATCCCACGGTTGGGATCCGGATTCTCGCGCCGGGCTGGGAACTTCCCAGCAAGGTATCAAATTTCCCCTCAAACCGAAACCAAAGGATGACACTCTGGGTCTTGGTCTCGTGTTTCCCAAAGACGCTCCCAAGAAGAAGGAGAAGACCCAACTGCTCGACGCTGGTAGGGTGAGAAAGTTGGCGCAGGAGGAGAAGAAAAAGACCGAGAGGCTACGGCAGCATTTCTACAGTAACCAAGATCTTGAAAAGTACCTCGGGCCGGATCATGGCGGTTGAGGGCTTAATAACGCTCTCGAGAACGTATATGAGTACACATATGGCGATGGAGGTGTTGCTAAACTTTTGTCTTGCCTACGACAACGTGGAGGAGCTGTGCCTTCCGCCTTCCGAAATATAAATCTTCTACAATCTACAAGCAAAGGTTGTGTTTATTCGCCCGTGTCTTTGCTCAGTCTCCGATTCTCTCCCCAAATTGCCTAGACTACTCATTGTTGTCGTTGTTGTCGTCGTCGTCGTAGATAGAAGAATTCTCCTAAACAGCAACAGAACACTTGTTTCTATGAGCGTCAATCTCAGCCAACCACCTGGAAACAGTCTCCATGACGTCCAGGGCATCATTGTCCACCTTCTCCAAGAACTCTGTAGGAAAAACTCCACTCTTGTGAGGGGGGAAAGGAGTAGAGTCAGTCATCACCCTTATAATTGGTCCTAGGAGAGTAGCGGCGGAGTACCTGTCGGCCAAGGCTGGAGCTGGAGCCAGCCATCAAGTCCAACAAAGAATCACCATAGTCTCTAACCATAGTGGCCTAGTAGGAGACCGTTAGCTGAGGTTAGATACGAAAAAATGATGACTTTGGAAGGCGCAGATATGAAAGGATGCCTCTAGTCAAAGGGGGACTTGAGTCACGTCGGAGAGTGCATAGGGGAAAACATCCCTGCAGCCGGCAACTTGCCCTTCGTCACTGCTTAGATCCCACTCAGGCGAAACCCTTTGGGAATGCATATCTGCGCCATTGCTGTCATCATCCGTGCTAAGCAGGCGTACGGCATGCCTGACGTATCTGCGGCCGTTGATATTTGAACCCGCCGAATCGAGGCTTGGATCCGAATTAGAACTGCAGCTTGAATCTCGGTTGGCCAGCAGGGGAAGGACTGGGTTAACTACAGATCCGGTGTCCGAACTATCAGGAGTGAAGATGCCCCTGTTAGAATCCGACGAGGTAGATTCCTCAGCTTGTGGACCGTCGGCATCGGAAGGCCCGATGCGGGAAGCGCCGCCGGCGTGGGAAGGTGGAACGGCGTCGTACAGTTCAGGCTCAAGCACCGTAAATTGCAGAGCAGCTGAAGGTCCTGAAATCTTAATCAAAGTCATCTTTGGAGTGATATTCGGTCAGTGGCGATGGGGAGGAGCCACGAGAGTGGTGTGGGAGATGGCCTCGTTTATTTGTGTGAGGCTGGAGATAACCCCGTTGGCGGGTTTCGACGAGGGCGGAGAAAGAATATGGGGGATGTGCAAGGTGTGCGGAAGGAATAAAGTAGCACGTGGTGCGTCTCTGGTGTATGAAATAGGGAGTGAAGAGTAGGTGAATTCTGGTGCGGCCAACTTCTGCAGCCTCAGTGTGTGCCGCTGGAGGTCGTGGAGCAACCCTCCGTTTTTTATACAAAAGAGAGGCACTTGGTCTGTAGAGGAAGTGGTATAGAGTGGTGATGTTGGACCTCATAAAGACGCGAAAGGGTGTGTTGTAGAGGACGGAGTACGAATTAAGGGGGAGATGGTTTGCTGAAAGGTTGTCAGGGGCAATCGTCTAGTACCAATCCAAGCTGCGGTGGAATACGCCCACAATTCAAAATCTAAGGAAGACAGATTTCTCTAGCCATGTTTATCTCTAATAGGTCCTCTTGTTCGTTTATCAAGCCAAACCATCTATCCTGAGCCCGAACCGGGCACAGAGCCCACCCCACCACCAGGCCCCTTCGCCTTTTGCATATCGTCACCAACTACAGGGAAGGCCGGTATTTCCACCCCAAGCATTCGGTGCTCCATACCAAGATACCCATCGCTCAGAACCAACACATCCAGTTTCCTCCCCCCGCCATTTTCGGGGTCCGGTAGTTTGATAACCGCCCTCGCCGTCGGCCTCGAACCCACACTGACGCTCTTGCCAGGCCCCTGACTCCACCCGACCCTCTTGACCGCCACGATCTCATCCCTCGCGATATCTCCCACGACGATGAACCAGCCTTCGGTTTGCGGCTTCGGGAACCTCGGAGCATAGATGCGTGCTTCCCGTTCGGTGACGGGGTTGAGCCGCTTGAGCGAGACCGTTAGCGAGAGGGCCTTCACGTCGTCCACCGATACCGCTATGTTTGGAATAGCCGCCGCAGCCTTAGAAAATCTAGCAGATTGGCTATTAGGCACGGATAGATCCCTTGCGAGCTTCTGTACCTGCGGAGGCTTGAGTTTGCTGAGCTCCTGGAGAGCCATCTTATTCTTGAGCGTCTCGGACACGGTCGGCAAGATAGAGAGGGGCGGTTCTGTTGGCCAGCGGGCGCTCTTTATGCACTGCAGCAGCTTGATAAACTCCAAAGTGCTAGAGAGGTGGCCCGACTCGGTCATCACGTCGATGGAGGCCTGGATGATTCGGATCGACTGGTCGAGGACGCTCGTCTGGTCGCCGACGTAATCGGTGATTGGGAGGTTGATGCGTGACATATGCGCTTGGAGGAGGAGGAATGCTTTGACGTGAGGGTCCCACATGGGTAGGTCGAACGCGGTTCCAGACAGTGGCAGGTTCTTAGATAATTCCTCGTTGATGAGATCTTCGTTGTGTCGGACTGGCAATTCGTCGTACTCGGTTGCCAGACACATCCACGTCAGCACATCCTGAAGTGACGCCTCCGGTTTCGCATGATGGACTAGCTGGCGGATAGTCTTGTGTGAGAGGTAGTAGTAACTCATGATTTTGCCCATGGGCGTAGGGTCGACATCACCGTTGGGATAGACTTCGACACATTTGGAAGTGGCTAGTTCATTAAGGGACGTGTCCACCATTTTAATCATGAAATCGTTAGCAAGTTGCTGGGCGGCAATGCTATTGTGCTCTTCGGCGGATATCTCAAGCCCATAATACGATGGATTCTTGTGCAGTCTCCGGAAGAAGAAGGTCCATGTAAGGTAGTCGAGAGCATCTTGCTTCGTCACAACTGTTTCCGAAGAGACCTCGGCGCAGAGATGGTTATCCAGGACGGTGTGGAGCGACGACTCCACGGGGAATCCGGTGTGTAAGAAGTGCTTGTAGAAGTCTTTCTTCGCGTCTTGGGTGAAGATACGAGCCACGCCAGAAGTATCAAACTGCGGTCGGCCAGCTCGACCGAGCATCTGCAGCACATCAGTGAGATCCATGTCCTTGTATCCCTCGATCTTGGCATCGTAGAATTGAGTTCCCTTGACCACCACGAGGTGGGCCGGGAGGTTCACGCCCCAGGCAAGTGTGCTCGTTGCAACAAGAATCTGGATCTTGTTGTGTAAGAACAGCTCCTCGGACAGCTGCCGGTCGGACTCGACGAGACCGGCATGATGGAGTCCAATTCCGAAACTGATGGCTTCTTTCAACGCGTCGTCCTTCACTCTTGAGAGGTGGAGCTGAAGATCGTCTTCGTCCATGTTGAGGAACCGCCTGGGATTGTCTTCCATACCACATAGATTTACCAGGTCCTTGGCTGTAAGGCGTGTCTGGCGACGGGACGGGACAAAAACAATGACAGGCTTATCCGGGCTGTGATTCTTAATCGCTAGGAAGGTCGGCCGGTTCATAGACTGCATCAGGGGGCAGAAGCCTCTAACTTCTGGGAATCCATCAATGTATAGCTCAAGAGGCACTGGCCGGACCGAGTGCCTGAAATTGAACAGTCCCTCCTTAACGTCGAGCCAGTTAGCCAGATCCGTGGCATTGGCACAGGCTGTCGACATGCCCAAGAGGCGGACGGAATTCTTAGTCGATGCAGCGATGTAGTTCATTCTCGAAACGATGATCTCTAGAATGGGGCCGCGATCTCCTGCTAGCAGGTGTATCTCATCAATGATGACGAGGCTGACCTTGCGGACGTATCCTCTCGTCTGCCAGCTTCGAGAGATACCATCCCACTTTTCAGGAGTGGTGATGATAATATCGGCATCCTGGATTGTGCGAGTATCAGGGGTGTTGTCACCTGTCAACTCGACTAGTTTCAAACCCATCGGGCGTGCTAGACGAGGTCCCCAGTCCTTAACTCGTTCTCGTACTAGGGCTTTCATGGGAGCGATGTAAACCACTTTCGAACCCGGACGTTCGCGGAAGGCCCACCACATGGCCAACTCGGCAGCAACGGTCTTTCCACTTCCAGTTGGGGAGCCGAGGAGAACATTGGCGGCTGTGTGGTACAGGGTGTGGAAGATCTGTGTTTGCATGGGGTTGAAAAACCGGAATCGTTGCTCGTAGATATGTTCCAATATCGGGTTCTTCAGCGCTGTGATCGGTAGCGGCTGCAGGTTTAGGAGGTCGGTGTACATGCTCTCGGTATCAGGCCGGATCAGGTGCTGGAAGGAGACGGGGGTTACCGTCTCCGCCCCCAGCCATCGGTCGGAAACCGCTCTGATGTAGATCTGGGTCGGCAATGGGTCCGAGAGGGGAATTGTGAAGTTTAGTTCGTGGTCATCATGCATCTTCCTCCTGCTAAGGAGGAAGAACTCGTGGTGGTAAATCTCAGATGTCTCGGAGTTCTCCACCCAGACGTAATAGGACTCCGAGCTTCCATGGACACGATCATCCCAACGGAAGTCGGGATATATGAAGAGCTTGATTCGCAGAACGTCACGGTTCAACGGCGCAATCTCGGCTTCCACGCTGACTGTAGGGAAGGTGCTTAGGATCCTTGCGATCTTCGAACCGGCGCTGTGGTTACGAACGAGGCCGCCGATCTCGGCAGGCTCCATATCACGCATAGCTTCAATGGTCAGAGCCTCTTTCTCGTCAAGTTGATTCAGGACTGGTTTGGTGATGTCAAATTGGTGAAGTGGATGCTGGAACGGCCATATTCGCTTCTCGATGGACTTGGAGAGGGTGAGCAGGACGAGACATTGGTGACCCCATCTTCGATTCAGGGCAATCATGAACAGGGCGCGGCAGATGCGGCCGGCTTGCTGAGCAACGTAGTTGAGATCGTTGGCTAGCGCAAAATCCTCGAGCTGCGCCTTCGAGATGTAGGCTTGTAGCAAGATATTGGTCTTTGCATGGGGAGTATCAAGTCCTCCATCGACATCACAGGGTACCAAACCAGGAGTGTTCTTCATTCTGGAGAGCTCCTTGCTTTCGCTGTCCCTGGATTGGATGTTGTCGAATTCGCCACTCATGGCAATCATCTTTAGAATGTCGGCTTCGCTCGCTTCGGGGTTCATCATCGTGTTGAAGATTTCGATACTGGTCTGCTGTATATAATACTGGCTAGCGATCCGGCCGATATCTTTGCTCCGCAGTTCTTCCGTATTCTCGTTGAAGATGACCATCTGGCTCTTCTGCAGCGTTCTCGCCGCCTGGATAGCGAGTTGCCGGCGTCTCTGAACCAGGCTCGGGTCGTCGGCATACTCGGCCCAGTCAATGCCGTAAGCCATGGGATTCCGTTTCATTCGTACGAACAGGTACGAGTAGCCGATCCACTGGACCGCCTCCGCGATCGAGGTAACTGTACCGAGAGCAATTTCGGCATTCATGTTATCGACCAACTTGGCCGAAAACTTGGACTCGATGGGGAGCTGGGCGGTGACTGCCGTGAGGTAGTGGTCAAGCTTGTCTATGGTTGTGCAGATCATGCCGATACCGACGTCCTCGAACTGAGGCCGACCGGCACGCCCGAAGATCTGGAGAACGTCGAGTATTCCAAGGTCCACGAACTTGCCGTCCTGGGCGCTATAAACCTGCGTCCCTTTGATGACAACGGCAGCCGCGGGCAAGTTGACACCCCAAGCCAGAGTGGCAGTACAGCACAAAACCTTGATAACACCTTCGGAAAACAGTCTCTCCATAAGATTTCTGTCTGACCGAGCCATGCCGGCATGATGGATGCCGAGCCCCTTTGGGATGAGTTCTCTTATCTCCCTTGCCTTGGTCGATTTTAGATCACGCATAGCCGAGTCGAATCTGGCATGTCCGCTGGGATCTAGGAGATCGGCGCAGATAGATTCGAGAGCTTTCTCGTAGAGCATCTTGGCTGTTCCGAGAGTATCTCGCCTGGAATGGACGAAGACCATAACCTGGTGATCTTGCTCGAGCATGTCTCTGACCTTTTCGAAAGCAACAGTGTCGATGTTGTCGCGGGACTGTTTTGATCCGGCTTTGCCTTTCACGCCAATGAAGTGCTGCTCGAGCGGTACCGGTCGAAACGAAGCATCGAAGTAGAAGAGCCCTGCGTACCTATTGACTTTCAAAAAGTCGGCGACATCGATGTAATTGGGTAGCGTGGCGCTGCGACCAACAATGCGGATCAACGACTGGGTGCTCTCGACCTGTCTCTCGGTCCTCGCGACGAGGGACTCAAGAACTGCGCCCCGCTCGTCATGAAGCATATGGACTTCGTCGATGATCAATAGCCTCACTTTCTGCACCAGCTCTGTATCCCCCGTCCCCTTCCTAGTGACTACATCCCACTTCTCAGGGGTAGTCACAATTATTTGAGTTTGCACGATCTCGGATTTGGTCAGATGCATATCCCCCGTAAACTCTCGGCATTGGATTCCAAGCCAAGCGAGTCGCTTGCCCAACTTCCCGGTAATCTCCGCTGCGAGGGCCTTCATAGGAGCGACGTAGACGATCTTGAAGCTCTGAGTGTCTACCGCAAAGTCGGTTGCCTCGTGGTCCTCAAACGGGCTCGGGCTCATGTACTGACCAATGGTATGGAGAATAGTCAACATGGCAGCGTCAGTTTTACCCTGTGTTGTATTAGTATGGTAGTTACTCATAACTAGGCGTTCTTTGTGTATCTTGGAGTTTGCCACGGCTACTTACAGCACCAGTAGGGGCGCAGATGAGTAGGTTCTCGCTGGTCTTGTAGGCGACCGGATAGACGAGACTCTGCATGCGATTTAGAGCCTTGTATCCCTTGAAAGTTCTTCTGCAGAGTCCATCCATCTCGGAGATTTGGACGAGTTTTCGACCGTGGCCGAGGGTACCAGTCCGGCCAGCGGGGATAGAGTACTGCTCGTACTTTTCAAACTCCTTTCTTTGGCTGCCAGCTGGAAGGGCAAATCGCTTCCCGGAATGACTCAAAGTATTACCGGCATTGTATGCCTTGTACACGTGTGGGTACTCAGGCTCCTTGGCCTGCGCGGGAGCCAGACCGGCCGTTTTGTGCTGGACATCCTGCCGGCGAAGGGCATCCTCTCGTTGGGATCTCGTTAATAACCGGCCGCCGGCAGGTTGGTCTTTGGGGACCAGGGCGGCGACGATCTCCTCTCTGTGAGAGAGAAGCTCAGTGACGAAATCGAGGTCATCAAACCCGATTAGATCAGTCAAGGAGCTCTGCAGCTCGTCCTGAGTGCGGCTCGATGCCAGAATATGGGTGATTTCGCTTTGAAAGACTCCGGCGTCAACGCCGCCTTTCGTAAAGGCAACCGCTGAGCATCTGGTCGAAAGCCAGGAGGGGCCATACGGGGTTTCGTCGAGCCCATCCGTGCCATCCATCAAGTCGCCGCTGTCGAAGGCGATATCGCCCAGTTCGCTATCAGAGATAAAGTCCCAGACATCATTGCCAGCGCTCGCCGTTGAACTGTAGCCATAATCTTTGTCGTCATCCTCCCAATCCACGGCCGTAGCATCTGAGCTCGTTGGCAGATTAAGGCTGGCCAAGGCTGCCTTCATGGCCTCCATTTGGGAGAGCCATTGCGCTTGCGCTGACTCACTGGCAGAACCAGACATAGCTTCGGGTCTGAACGGCGAGCCTGGGAAAGAGGTTAGGTTTAGGCAGACCTCGAACTGAGGAATGCTGAGTTGTAAGATAGGAACTCCGTGACGTGGTCTTTATGGGCCTTCACCTCACTCATTCGGGGACATTATATCTCAAAATGCGCCAGTCCGTTTTGCGTGCAATCTGCACTGAAGGTTTGCTCGGCTTTGCCCTATAGATGTGGTTGAGATAGGAGGGAGGGTGGGGCCTCTCCCCCGCTAAAATCACGGCTGCCTTGTGCTGTGCGTACCTCCTGTATGGATACCTACCACACCGGGCAGGTACTGTACCTACCACAGAGGTACCGCGAGACCTACGACGAAAGCCGGAGCGCCCTGCATGTGACCCCGCCAGCCCACTTCCCGCCTCGTAATTAAGCCTTGCCTCAGGTCGCTCCGATTAGATAAGGTACCACTCTCTGGTACCTCCATGACATCCATAGAGGTAAACCTATACTTTGTTTGTGCCATCTTCCCCCAAACCTTCAATTCATGTTCCACACCGCATAAACCTAACGACGATACCTGAGTATTTCCTTCCAGGACAGCAAGACTTCTCTACCGATACTCCCTACGAGCAAATCAAGCAGCCATAATGAAGTTGCACTACATCGGCGTATGTTTCAACTTCCCCACCGCCACTCTTCCTGCTTCCCCGCTAATTCCTGTCGACATTATATAGATTTTCCGTAACGACAGCAAACCAGCCCACGAGATCGTTGCCGAGAAGGAGCTGAGCGACTACTCGCGCTTCACCAAGAGCAAGTACGCAGCCGCTCCCGACCGCCAGCCCGTCGACCTTCCTCCCCCCCTCCCCCCTCCCCTCCTCTTCAAAGTTCAACTTCCCGGCTTCCCGCTAACTCCCCGCCCACCTCCAGCTATGCCGAGTTCATGACTGTCTTCTCGCGGATGGTGGCAGAGCGCACGCGGCCAGGGCAGCGGCAGGACGTGGAGGAGCAGAATATGACCTTCCACGCATACGGGCGCACCGAGGGCGTGTGCGGCATCATCATCACGAACCAGGACTACCCGGCGCTGGTGGCGCACCAGCTGCTCGGCAAGGTCATGGACGAGTTCCTGTCGGCGCACCCGCGGTCCGAGTGGGCGACCGGCTCGCCGCAGGTTTCCATGCCGCAACTCCGCGAGTACATCACAAAGTACGCGGACCCGCACCAGGCCGATAGCATCCTCAAGATCCAGAAGGAGCTTGACGAGACCAAGATCGTGCTGCATAAGACCATCGAGAGCGTGCTGCAGCGAGGCGAGAAGATCGATGACCTTGTCGCGAAGAGTGACGGCTTGAGCGCACAGAGCAAAATGTTCTACCGTCAGTCTACCCCTTCCCCCCCCCACCCCCCTTGTTGCTCCTCCCTGAGGCGGATTGATGAGCCTTTCCCCATTTCACTCCATCGTGGATGAGATTTACTGACTTTCTGTCTAAACTGTAGAACAAGCGAAGAAGCAGAACTCGTGCTGCGTCGTCATGTAGATGCCGTGGTCAACGTAGTTTTGGCTCTTCCCCCTTCTCCTTATTTCCGCTGCTTTGGGCTTTGTTCGTTGGCATTATCGTAATCCGTTTCACCTGAACCGAGGGCTTTTTTGGCTACATATGGGTCTTGTACGCATGCTGCTTTCTATTCCATGACGAGTTCCCGACGGGGTCGACAATAGTTACTACAGTCGGGGTGTATGAACCTGTTTAATGGAAAACACTCGAGATAATGTATTAGACCTCCAGATCACAACCAAACTCCGTGACCAAAAAAATTTGCTGTTCTCTCTCATTCCCCCCTCCTTCCCCGATCGTTCTACCCCCGAGGCCCCCTCTTCAACAGAGCAGAGCCGCGTATATTCCGCCGGAGGTTCCCACGACTCGGGCGCCCGGCCAAAGTATCTGTGCGGTCCGTCAGGGTAACTGGCCAAGCCGCATCACCATCCTCGTGCTCGAGACTCTAGACCGCAAGTGGGACGCCGTCTGGTCCCCCCATCAAGCCGCTGCCCGTTCCGCGCCTTCAATTCTCTGCCAACCCGCTCTCTCTCCCCACCGGCGAATTCTTCGTCGACGTTGCCCTCGACCCATGCTATCTTAACAACATCCCGAACCCTTCCCTCCGCTTTGCTCGTTGACGTTGACGGTTGACGCCTGGTCGTTCTTCGAAGTCTCGACGATGCGCTTCTTGATGTCGGCGGCGAGGCTGTAGAAGGCCTTGTCGATGTTGATGTTGCTCTTGGCGGAGACCTCGAGGAAGGGTATGCCGAGCTCGTCAGCAAGCGCCTGGCCGCGCTCTGTCGACACCGCCCGCTTCTCTTCCCAGTCGCACTTGTTTCCGATCAGGATCTTGTTGACGCCTTCAGTGGCGTGCTGCTCTACGTTGGCGAACCAGGTGCGGATATCTGCGAGGGTCATGTTGCGTTAGTATTATGGATTCGTCACATGGAAGATGATCCGCCTAGATGGGAGTGGGAAGGGCCGGCGTACTGTTAAATGACCGCTCATCCGTAACGTCATATACTAGCAATATGCCCATGGCGCCTCGGTAATACGCAGTCGTGATAGTGCGGAAACGCTCCTGGCCGGCTGTATCCCATATCTGCAGCTTGACCCGCTTGCCGTCCAACTCGATGGTCCTGATCTTGAAGTCGATACCAATCGTCGTGATGAATGACGGCGTGAAGGAGTCTTCGCTGAACCGTAGCAGGCAGCATGACTTGCCTACACCCGAGTCACCGATCAGGAGCAGCTTGATCTGTTTAGTCGCATTCCGGGTTAGCCCTCGTCCAGTTGTATCCCTATCCCAAATACTCCCGCGCTAGCTACCTAGCATCATACATGTCTCGGATACGGAGGAGGTGGGTTGCCATTACAAGAAAGTCATAGTTCCTATTCCCCGACATCTTGGAGACGGGGGTAAACACTGGGGGTTGCGGGGAGTCAAGTTTCGGTGATATTCGTGCCTCGCTCGTTCGATAAGTGGCAAGAGAATGAGTTCGCAAGGCAACCAGAGTGGGCTACTCGCGGCGACGTGAGAGTTGGTCGGGGGGGCGGCGGGTTAGGAGTCCGATGCGCGATTGGTGCTGAAGGAAGGTCGGTCAGCCAAAAAAGATGGTCTCTCTCAGCCCACGACAGAGTCCAAAGTGATCGATCGTAATCTCGTGCGGGGGCGGTGGATGTGTGAGGGAGGCAGAATGGCAGTGGACACCGATCAATTCAATAGTGGTACGGGGTGAGAGGGAGAGGCTTGCGGTCGGTGCACTTTGGACTTGGGGGATCGCATGGAGACTACTGCGATTCCTGGGGGGTGGGTGAGGGGAGTGGGGTGGGGCTAGGCAACTCGGAAAAACCACCTTGCTTTTGAGCAGGTACTTATTTTCGAGACTCGAGATCAAGGCCGGTCCGTACCAGGTATCTACTCCTAATGGGCAGAGTAGGTAGGTAGCTCGCAGTCACAGAGGGGTTACTTAGGCTACCTACCCACCTACCTACCTATGGTTTCATCATTTGAATGCGGCCAGCGACTGAAGAGTGAATAGCGGATGGTTTTAAGCCTCAACTCCAACATTGCAACATGGTTGAAGCACGTACCTTTTTGGGTGCGCTAAGAAGCGATTCTAGCACTTTACCCTCAGTGTTGTTTGAAAGGCCGTCCTTTAATGTCCCTTAGTGCCGAGGCACGTGGCGTTGGTGGTTAACGCGAAGACGTGCCAGTAATAGAACCCAAGAACAGGAGCCTCTCTCCTCCGGCTGAACGGTCATCCTTTTTTGACTCGGTACCTATCTAGGCACTTGATCCCGTCATAACCTTCACTGTAGGTTGTTGGCTGCCACATAACAGCTCTTTGATTAAAAGCATGCCAGTCGACCCAGCGAGCTTCAAAGGGACCAGCCACATAACATTCTCCCCTATCTCATTTCCTTCCTATCCTCAAACACACAACGATGATGAGTGTACAGCCCTGAATCCTACTGACAGGAATGCTACGGCCTGCCACCCTGACCTGCTGTGCCCAGAATTCATCACAATCTTGGTGTTGTTGATGGTATCATTCCCATATCGAGGCTGCCGTTTCCAAGACGGCATGGCATCATCACTTGGTACCCACGGAAGCGGTAGCTAGTGCACTAAATATATTTCGTGGTGCCTAGAATCGTTAATATGAGCTTTCGCCGTAGCTCATGTATGTAACCCATCAACACTCCCATCACACTTTTTTGACAATACCTACCTCTCTTGGTAGTGCATGCTTCCAACCTATGTTACACCGGCCGGTATTCTGTACAACGGAGAACCCCTTGACTCCAAACGTACCTGAACCCTTTACCTCAACCATTTGGAATACGCCCACCGGATTCTTTCCAATGCCTTGGCCTGGGTTTCGATCACCTTCAAGTTAGCCAGATCGTCCAAGTCCTCAAGAAACTCCTTCTCGATATCTCCCGGGAGAAGTCCATGCGCCAGTTTCCTCAAAACATGCACCTCGCAAACAAGCAAACCATGGTCCTTGTATGAGAGCAAGTTGTTCTGCGCCGGCGTTGCCTCCGAGAGGATGCGGTCGATGTTCCGGAGCACCCGAACACTCCTCCCGGCCCGCTGGCTCCGGCGCACGCCCTTCCGTCCCCCGGACAGGGTCCGCAGGTATTGCAGCGTTGCCGCCAAGACGAGCACGCCCGGCGTCAGGCCGACGAACCCGAAGACTAGTTCCTGGCTCTTGAGCAGGGCGTCGATCCCGCTGATCGCAACCTCCAGGTCGACCTTTGTCTTCTGCACCTGGATGAGCAGCGCGCGCACGAGGTCGCCCCTCACGGCCCCGACGAACGGCGATCGCAGATCCTTCTCGTAGGCGCGTAGGACCGGGGTCACGTCTCCTTGCTTGACCTTGGCCCGGATGTCTGCCACTTGCGCGTCGGTCAGGGACGACGCCCCGGCGGCCAGGTTCGGTTTGTCGAGGGCAAAGTCAACGACCATGCGCTCCAGGCTGTCGCGGTCCGCCTTTAGGCTCTCACGGCTCATGAGGGCGATTTCGCTGGTTGCGTCATGCCGAATCGTGCCGATGATCTTCCTCACGGGCTCGATGACCCAGTTGAACCAGAAGTCCTTTGCGGTGGCACCCAAGTCCTGCACCCAGTTGATGATGTCGGCCTTTCGGTTGACCAGGATACGCAGGATCGTCGACGAGGATATCACTAGCAGCCCTGCCGGCAACCAGTATCTGATCAGTCTTGACGGCCGCCCATTCTGGTCGACCAACGCCTTCGTCTCGGTAACGTGATCGGGTATCCGGCGAACAAGTAAGTCTAAAAGCCTTCTCGCAAGCACGGCCGGTCGCTCAGTAGCGTCGGTGTCCTCCAAGCGAATCGACAACTCAGGATCCTGGTCGACTCCGGTGAAAACATTATCTTCGAACTCGGAAACACTATAATCCAAGGCCAAGACACGACCGAGGACCATATCCATCAACGCCACACTCCGCTCCAGGACGCCCTTCCACTCGTGGGTGTTGTCCACGCCTTCGCTCTTAGCGTCGTCCTCGGCAACGCCGAAGCTTAGGCCCTCGTCGATGAGAACCCCTAGGCCGCTGGCAATCATTTCTCTCAGACGCCGAAGCTGTGCGCGTTTGTGCCGGGCCTGGGCCCGACATATAGCGACTGGCGAGAGGACTCTCCGTTGGATGTCGCTAATCGATCTGTCTACGACGCTTTCGTGCACAATCGAGTAGAACTGACGCCATCGCTGCGATATGGACGGGCCGAGCCTCGCGCCCTCAAAGCTCTCGGCGGGGGACCGGTACAGGCGCCGGAGCCGTGATCTGCTTTCATGATAGACATCCTTCGTCCACGCCCACATCCGGAGCGGGGAGGTTTGCACGGTGTATAAGCTACTGTACGTATAAGAGCTCAACACCTCATCCCAATACCACGTATCGTCGCTCAGCGGGATTATCTGGTCTAAGAGGGTGTTAAGGATTAGGCCGTAGATCTGGACGGTGGCCTTGCTGACTACAAGCCACTCGATTTCGTGCTCGTAGCTATTGCTTGCCGCGAACACACCGTCCTCCTTGGTCAGGCCGGATTGCAAGAGAAGGTCCCGGATGCCCGAGGCCTGCAGCAGGGGCCGGGACGACGACGCCGCCGATAGTGACTTGGCGATGCGTAACAGCTCGTTTGCACGAGGAGTCGACAGCGCCGCGACATCGGCAACATGGTCTTCCGGCACCTGCTCTGCAGCATCGTGTTCGACTTCGGCTAATACGAAGCGAACAAGAGAAATCCGGTCGACCTGTGCGTCCAGACGGCGCACCTGGCTGTGTGGGTGGGCGAAGAATCACGTATCAACTTGCAGTTCCTTGATAAGTGCATAGAGCTCGGAAGGGGACTAACTCGGCCACGATTGTCATCGTGTATGCGTTTAGTGCAAAACAAATGTGCGATTCTTCACGGCTGCAACCGCAAAATAGCGGGGGAGGTTGGCAGGTTCTGTCGGCTCCAGCTGCATCCGGCCGAGGGGGGGGCGCTGCGCAGGGCGTGGGTTACGTGGAAAGTGGCGAGAGCTTGATCAGGTCATCCAGCCGTGCTCGGGGAGTGAGTTTGCCGGAGATGCCAACAGTTGATTAGCCAGTTAGCCGCAGGGCTACAGTTCCAGTTGTGTGGGCTGTGGTGGTCATTCGATTGCTCGGGAGCCCTTGTGGGGTGGGGTGGAATGCCAGGGCAAGAAGAAGGAGATAGCTCGGGTTTGGTTAACAGCAAAGGTACTGGATCAATTAGTTGTGAGTTTCCATGTTTTGGACTTTCGAGGTTCCGGCGAGGTTCCGGTATGAGATCACATGGACGGCTGGCAGTTGGGCAAGAGCCGCCAATGTCAACAAAAGCTTGGAAGGGGGGCCGGCAAGGCTGGCAGCGGCTGTCCAGGTCCGAGGCCCCGACAACAAAACTTCAGCACTCCCTGGTCGGACAGTATGAGCCTCGTAATCCATAATAGGAGTCGGATTCATTCGCCAGGATAGGTACCTGCCCAGGCTTGCTTGGTACGCACGATTATCTGCCTTCCAAACGCCGGAGAGATGACGGCATCATACGTTTGTGAAGGCGGAAATCCCGGTTAGTAATATCTGCGTACTTCATATCCCGGCATCGGGCAGGTCGCAAACCGCAAAGCCGCTCCATCTTTCCCACTCAACAGTCGTCTCATCCCGAATACGATTGTGCCTACAGTGGCAATCCCACCATCCCTGAACGCGCTTTTCTGTGGGGTCATCATTATTAGTGGCTCGGGACACGGAACCAGGGCGTTGGACATGGGTCGATTTTCTCTCCCACCACTCCACCATTGGCTGGCGTCGGCCTTTGCAGGGGACAGTGTGGTAGCGGACCCTGCACACTGGGGTTGGGAATTGCAATGTTTCGACGCCTTCATAAAAAGATCCCCTATCCGCCCTCAATCTCTGGCAAAATTCAACCACCACCGCCCTCTCGATCGTGGACCGCGACTCGAGCTGCATTCGCGCGCATTCATTCAATTCTATCGTTTCGGTGTTTGCACCGCTCATTAGCATTTGAGCCATTAGCCTTTCCTTTCTTATCCTCGTTTCGCCTGCCATGGCGTCCATCATGTACGTCGGAGACCATAGACTTCAAGCCCCCCCTGCTAAGGATCGATGCTAATCGTCCAATTCCAACAGAAACTCGACCGTGATGGCCGGCGCAAATGCGACGGTTAGCTACTACAGCGTCTTCGAGGAGCTCTCCAAGAACAGCGTTCAGTTAAACTATGCCGAACGATTGTGGGCCGTATGTCGCATCCGTCCTCCCCCCTCGCGATCCTGCCCCGTATACAGACCTACGCCCCTAACACACATCCTTCTAGGCTTGGTATCTCTGGATGCAAAATGACACCCTCGCGACCGGTATCATGAGCTTCGTCATGCACGAGATCGTCTACTTCGGCCGCTCCCTCCCGTGGATCATCATCGACGCCATACCGGGCTTCAACAAATACAAGATCCAAAATGTATGTCCGCGATATCTTCGCGCAGCACGACTACCCCCTGGCCCCGACCTGCGTACTGACATCCGCATAGCAAAAAGTCCACACCTGGAAAGAGCAATGGGAGTGCGCGGCGCTGGTTCTA
>Ga0164242_10001973_pt1 | contig 23911 bp, 28 predicted proteins | sample OricomgcompostMG_FD_108783 | JGI IMG/M metagenome (GOLD analysis project Ga0164242, IMG submission 108783) | Miracle-Growth compost microbial communities from Emeryville, California, USA - Original compost - Miracle growth compost (MG) ...
CCCCCCCCCCTTCCCTCCCCTGGTTTCCGTCCGCTGCTCGGCGCCAATTCCCCTGAGCGGAGAATCCCGACAAGACAGCCCGGAGAACGGCAAGGTTTTCGCCCCGGCCGACTTGGATGGGACTGATCACGAGAAAGACGCCCTCGATGTAAAAGGAGGCGGAATTGGGCTTGATTGGCCAATATGTTCGCTCCCCCCTCCCTTCTGACGTGAGCAAACAAACTGTACCCCGCTGCCCCTCCCCCTTGTCTTGGTAGCAGTGATTGTGGCTTCTGTGACGACCCCTCGTACCCTTTTTGCCTTGCCCCTCTGCCCCTCCATTGCCACACAAAGGCACGAATGATCAATCCTGTACAGATATCCACCACTGCCCCGACTAACTAATACAGATCAGCAAAAAGCCAAGCGAACTCGAACAAATCACATGAGTGACCGACTCCTCGGATTGCCCGCCGCAGAGCCGTTGCACACGCTACGGCGCTGTTCCTGCAAATGCACCCAAGTTTGTACAACTCCCCGAATGGCTGTCCCGGCCTGACCTACGATCGCCGCGTAATGAGGAGGCCCCAGAGATTGATCCACTTGCGAGTCCACATCAGTATCCGTTTTCCTGAACCAGCTCTCGATGACAACATCGCCTGGGGCTCTCAAACCTGGAGGCATTGAGGGGCCTAGAACAACATTGCCAATCATTCGTCATAACCCTGTATGAATGATATATATGGGGACGTTCAAGCAATTCATACCAAGACCCTCATAGTACCTCGTTGTCAGTTCTTGCCAGTCAATCCCTTTGTTAAAGTATGTCAAGCATTACATGTTTTAACAAACATCGGGCCTACGCATGGCTTCCTCATATATGTAGAAAAAACAAGTTGAATTAGAAATGTACACGAATATCTGGTATAGGGCAGCCTCATAGCAGTTCCCCCGGATTTGCATCCGACGCAGCAACTATATTCCCACCTCCCTCCCATTTCCCTCCCTTTCCCGTACTTGTATGCCCAGCGAATCCGGTACAGAGGCACTCCGTCCCCAGAACGCCAGCGCGGAGGAAACAGGAGAGAAGGACGGTAATTATATGAGACGAAGGCGGAAAGAATGCTTCAGAGACCAAAAAACGAGAAGAAGAAGAGAAATGTGTTTCGCTCGCCTCCTTGGTACCTTCAAGTGTACATCCCACACGGGAAAAAGAAGGTGTATCCGGACACTCATTCTCCAACGCCTACAGGTGCGCGCGATGAGGGTCTAAAGGGGCAATGGCAAAACGGTCTCCCAGACAAGAACACTTCGTCCCGCTTCAAAAAGGAAATAAGATAATGGAAAAATCCCTGACCACTAGCAAAGTGTGTGCGCAACTCCGTCCGTGCAGCGCCCAAAAAGAAAAAAAAGCCCATGACGAAAGCACCATGAAACAAGAAGGGGATAAAAAGAATAGCAAAACAGTTCCGATATCGTCGTACAGCCACCAAGAACACACAGAAAGAAAAAAAAGCCGCGGCCCCTATCTCTTCCTAGCAGAAGACCTCAGGCCCTTCCTAAACTTAGCCGGATTAGCCCTCTTCCTCGAGGCCGACGCCGGCGTCAAGTACGTCGTCCCCGCCGCGTTGACCGGCGGCGACGCGTTGATCGTGTCGTCGTCGACCTCGAACTCGAGATCCCTCAGCGCCTCGTCGTCGAGGTCCGTGAGTTCCTCGCTAGGGCTCCGGACCGCCTCCCTGCCGACGGCCCACTGCTGCTCCTCGGTCGCCGTCGTGCCCACGAGGCTGAACCCCTTCAGGTACCACGGGAGGCCGCCCTCGCTCAGCGCGTCGGTCGCCGCCGTCCCGTGCCCGACGCTGCCGTTGGATTGCGGCGGCGTGAGGGGGCCGGCCTGGTGTGGTGGCTGCACGACCGTTGGGTAACCGTTGAGTGAAGGGGACGCGCTGCTGTCGTTGACCCCGTCGGGGATCTGCTCCGGTTTTGGGTGGACGAGCCCGTCGCCAGCAATGGATACGCTCGCGCTCGGCAGGGCGGGTGGGGCTTCGTGCTTCCCGGCCTCGTCTAGCTCCGACATATTGACGTCGGCGTGGCCGTTGGTCCGGTGGGGGCTCCCGTCAACGTCCATCTTATCGACCAGCTGCTCGGCATGGGCGTCCGCAGTTTCCGAAACACCGGCGCCGCCGTCGGCATCATGCCCCGTCTCCGCCGCCATGCCGGCGTCCCCGTTGGCCCGACCGGCGACGATGATCTGGCCCTCCTCGGGCGCATCGGCCATGGCGACGTCGTGGCCGTCTTCGGCAACAGTGATGGTACGCTGGCTCGTCTCAAGGCTCGCCTCAAGCATGCCCTCTAGTTCCTTGAATAGGATGTCGAGAGGCTTCTTGCTGAGATCTGCCTCGACCTTCAATGCTGCCTCCAACTGCGGTTGGACGGATTTCAGAATGCGCTTGCCTAGCCGCTTCCGATCTCGAGCTTCCGAGTAGGAGCCTTGCTTGGGAGTTGCTGCTACGTCGATGACTTCGGGTGGTCGAGGTTGGTTCGCTGCAGGACGCATTGGTGTGTTGATACCCACGTGAATGACCTCGCAGAGGTCATGCGCAAATGCAAGTGTGGTCGTATAGTAGCGCTGATCTAGCTTGCTCTGAAGTTTCGTGAGGCCTTCCTTAAAGACGTCCTTGTCGAGCCTACACTCGTTGTTAGCAAGAAGCCTTCCGCATCGACTTCATGGTATCGCTTACGTGAAGGCCTTCTCAATGACGGGGATGAGCATCTTGTAAACGGGGAAGTAGCATGAATCTACAAAGTCCTGCTCCATTTCTGCCGCTTCCAGTTTGGCGGCTTCGCGCTGGACGATATCCTCGGATAGCGACTTGAGGCGCTCCATATCCTGGACGAGACCTCTGGCAAACTCGATTCTCCTCGTAAGCCGAGCCTTTCCGGAGGGGCCCATTGCGGCAAAATTGCGCCTCGTGAGCTCCATGGACGAGAAGGTATCCATCTGTAACTGGAGTCTCTTGAGGAGCGCTGCGCCGCGGCGTGCTTCGCGCTTCAGGGTCCAGTACCGACATGCCTCTCCGACAAAGTCCTTGCGTTTGCCAATGGGGAACCGCTGCAGCGAACTCTCGACGATATCGTAGACGGCCTGGGGTATCACAGGAGCGCCCGACGGTAATTTCCAGATGGGCTTGCCAGGTTGTCCTCCTTTCTTCTTATCTGCGAGGGCAGCAGATAGTTTGGCTCCTGTCATCTGCGATTCGTCTGGAGGGTGACCGGTTATGGCGTGGCGGTGGGTCGCAGCGAGCTGGGCGGCCGAAGCTTGGTTGTCCACCCAAATGCGACCCTTCATGGTACGCTTGTAGAAGCGCTTTGCTTGCCTTGTCGCTTGGGCCACTGAGTTCTCCTTGGAGTAATCCTGCGGGCAATGCTTGTCGCAGAATGCCTTGAGAAGCATGGCGCCATCGAGAACGGCTAGCGCTCCTTGGCTATTCTTCATCTTAAGATAGAGCCGGCCACGTCTCGCGCAGGTGACGTGGAAAGCTTGGTAGCAGTTCTTGTTACTGCACTGTATGCAGGCCCCCATGCGCTGATCGCAAATGTAGCAGGTTAGCTTCCAGCGATTCTTTGGAACCTTTTCCACCTCCATCACCGGTTCCATGAAGGTGTGATTTCCTAGCGACACCTCGGGAATCCACATAGCACACAGCAGATGAGCCCATTTCGAAGAATTCGTCTGCTTGAATGCCCCATCGGTATTCGGGCAAAATATGCAAGTCTGTGGGTTTTCATCATCAGTCAGAATGTCTTGATTAAAAATTTTGTACGGAGGAAATTGAATGCTGGTATCTGCACTCACCGGAACGCCACGCCCAATAAGCTGGCACTTTCGACACAACCACTGGCCTTCCGGAATGAAGGGAACACCATAGCACTCCTGGTGAACCGCAAGGTCACAGCCGTCGCAGAACACTATCGCGTTCGTGTTCTCGCAGTCACCGTCGTCGCATATGGCGCATTTACTGTCCTGTTCCTCGCCAGCCTGCGGCTCGCCGTTAACGGCCGCAGCAGAGCTAGAGCGGGGTCGATGCGTCTGCGGGGGTTTCGGGTTCGGCTTCGGTATCCTCTTCTCCAAGGCATGCCATTCTTTCTCAATCTTGGTGATGGCAATCTCGAATATCTCTCGTGTTATTGGGACGAGCCCCATAGACCGGCGCTGAGTGTTCAACTTCTCCAGCCACATATCATCCTGCTCGTCCATGTCATATTCGACGCGCCCCACTACACCGGCAGGGTGCGACGGGTTGCCATCCGTTTTCGATAACGCGCTGGCATCCAACTCCTCGTCCGCGTTTGCATCGTTGGCCTTGAGCAGGTTGCGTTCAGGTCTAATGAAGTTGTCGCTCTCTTGATACCCAACGTTCATCATCGACTTGTCCACATATCTCGCCTGGCCAAAGGTCTTACTTTCGAAGAGGAGAATTCGATCCGTCTTTCGATAGGAGGGTTGTTTTAAATCGAGCCGCTCCTTGGGAGTCTGGTTATGGATTGGGAGGACTTGGGGAGTTTTCGGCATTAATCCAAGTTGGGATAGTTGAGCGTTGTAGTAGGCTATAGGATCTCTTGGAGGCCGTCCAACCCTCCTCCTAGGTGTCAGGATAAAAGGAGCCTCGAGAGGCGGCTTTTGGTCTGTTGTCGGGGTATCTGAAGGACCCGCTAGGGCCGCAACTCCTTCCTTGGATGGAGTGCTCGCGCCATTGACGGGCGTGTCCAAAAGCTGGGCTACAGGGGTAGCCGGAGCAGACTTCGCAGTCCCGTCAACGTCGTCTGCGCGGAATACCATAAAGGTCCCCTCGATGTCGAGGTTTGGGTGGAACTCCTCCCAGCCTCGCTCTTCTCGCGGCTTGTAGCCTTCGCTCTGCACCACGGCAGCAGCGACAGCTGCGGCGGAGCTGAACGGCACATCGTCGGATGGGTCCCGATTCACGGCTATGCGTATCCTCTCACTTCGCTCTCTCCTAGGGTGCGATGGGGTAATGAGGTTGGAGCTTATTCCCCGCGTCCGAGGCGCCGTGGCCGGCACCGTCGGATCAGCGGGCATCTCAACTCCATTTTCGTCGATGAATCTACCACCGCCGCCAGAGCCACCGGGGATGTATCTTCTTCGTTTCAGAGGGGGTTCGGAAGCGCCTGCAGCAGTGGTCGATGTCTGCCTAGGCGCGCGCAGTGACGTCGAGTCGGTATGTTGGTTACGGGGGCGGCCTCTCGTGGGTCGCCGCGGAGTAGACGGCGCTCTATCCATCTCTCCCGCGCTAGTATCACGGTGCTCGTCGAGATATTGAAGGTGGTTGCGACCGTAGACAAGGTTATGACCGCGTCGGCGCAGGGAGGCGAGGGGTCTCTCGTTGCGGCTGAGGGAGCGAGCGGGGCATTGAATATGATAAAATTCTTGCCGAGTATTAGAGGATCTAGATGCAGAGATCAACTAGGGGAATAATGAGAGATCGCAGACGTAAGGTGCCGCTGAGAGGGACGACGAGAGACCTGGCGACGAGGGCGGAAAACAGACACGCGGTTGATGGGAGGTTGACCATCTCCGAATACGCTAGCCGGGTTAGGCTTAGTGATCATGTGGGGCTTTGCGCGCGCGCATACCCGATATGATTAGGTAATCCCGCCTCAATCAACTCGGCTGTGAGTGCCGGCGCATGACGAAAGTGGTGACTGTCTTCTTCGGAATGGTTGCATGGAGGAGACGATACTAATCGACAAGCAAGGGGCAATCGCCATATGATCTGTAGTTCTCTATGCAATCAAGATCAATGATAGACCCAATTCAACCTACAATTGAGATATTGGCGCCGCGATATTCCATGAGGCTCCAACTAAACACTACCCCACGTGATGCCTAAACCTCCAACAAGTGAATGATTCCATCTGTCTATCTGCCACCAACAGAGTCGCATCGATTCAGAATCAGTACACACTATATGAGGATGCAATGCCGTAAACCACACATAACCGACTGCCCGGGTCAGGTCTTAGGCACGTGTCCCAGACCTGGAACACCAACCTCCGCATCCCAAGTCTCGTCTAAAGCCTTGTCGCACAGCGCACCGTAGCCAAAAAGAGATCAAACGCCAGACCAATCAGAAGCTGATCGCACAGCCACTTAAAGAAACACCCCAGAACCGGGGGGGGGGGGAACCCCAAGATGGACCCCATGAACCCCAATAATAACCTTAATACCCAAAAAGTGTTATCCAAGGCCGCCAACCCTGGCTACCCCGGACGACCCATCGTCATCGCATTGGTCAGGAGTTCCTGACCGACAGATTTGGCGAACTAGGTCTCCCACATGGCGGTCGGTGCCGGCATCCGCCTACCATCGCATCCGGACGCCTGGATCTCTGCTGGTCGCCTCGCCGACTTTCCGATGGTTGGCTCCCCATTGGCCTTCCTTGCTGACTCTCTCCCACGACAATCTTACGTTAACCACCCTCTTCCCGGCGCTATGCCAAGCGTCCACCGGATCGACTCCCCGCCACATAATGTGATCGTGCGCCGTATTGCGTATGCTCCATTCCCGCCTAGCCTGGAGCTTCATCCCACGTAGATGGCACATGTTGAATTAAGTCTTTGGGATTCTACACCCATCGGCACGACTCCCGAGTCGCTGTTGTAGCAACCCACCTTGCTACCCAATTGGGAGGAGTCCCTTGCGCATTCTCAGCAACAGCTCGAACTGATCAAACACTGGTTAGAAGCTCTCACAGGTCAAATGCCCTTTAAGCTATAGAAATCATTTATCCCACTTACGTGAAGCTACGTTTCTCTCGACCTTAATAACGGTTCATCTATTCACCCGACCTGCAACACAACTGCCTCCTACTTCTAGTCCTTTTTCCCATTTAGACATCTCCGTAACTGAACTCGCGATTGCGAGGCCAATAATCATGAGCCTAATGTTTACCCCCGCCTACGTCCCTGAACGAGAAGCTGACTGTGCCCGAAAGAGAGCCATCACGCATATGGTGATACTTCAACACTGCTGTCAAATGGAGTTTAGGTTATCTACGTCAGCAGATGTTGTAGAAGAACTACCTGCTGGCGCTGCCCTCACTACAGCTCTACCTAGGCGAATACTCTTTGCTCATCCTGTAGAACGATGCAAGGTGCACTTGCGATAGATTCCGTACGTCCGAGATGGCCCCGTACGGCACACCAGCTGGAAGATGTCTTCAGGAGCTGCTCCTCAATATTAGCACAAGCTCCAATAATGCGCCAGGCTGCACTACTTTTATTATTTAGTACACGGTTTGCGGGCCTTGCCATACCGATGCTACGCTGCCTAAGTGTACCTAAGGAAACCGTGCCCTGTGTCGTGGCGCCGTCGACCCGTTGTCGGGTCAGGATCGGGTTAAAACCTCAGCGCCAGGTTGCACCACACTGACGGGCAGCGTTGACACCAAAGATCCAACATGATGTTCTTGTAACCGATTAAATCTAGGAGTCACGGGGGGCTATTTGCATTTGGACTACAGAACTACGTTGTAAATGAAATTGATACGATAGTTATCGAGAGTCACGACGTCCCCAAGGACGCCCAGCTGAAGTATATTCCGGACAACTTACGAAGCATGACCCAATAGCCACAGGCCACAATACATCACAGCACCATTCAGCATTCGGGGAACCATTCAGGGTAGGAGTGGAATATATTGCACAATACATTAATTGCGACACAAGGCATCAGTCGTACTCATCGGAGAGCAGCACGTATAAAGATGAAGTGCACAAATGACTTCGCAGGGCCAAGACAAGCGCCGCCCGATATGATTTCATTAAAAAAAGCCATCCCGGGACATTTGAGGGCTCTCTACTCTGCTGAACCCTCTCTGCCTTCGTGTGTGTGAGCGATGCCGCGATACGATGCAAATGATTTCAAAAGCCAAAGATGCCAACCGGAGGGAAGGAAAAGCCAAATGGACCAACCACCCTTGCCGAGCAACACCAGGAACGCCTGCCCCAAATCCGTCCAGACCAGTGGAATGAGAAGCAAAAAGAAACACCGAGCAAACGCAACCGGTTCATGTTGCCTATCCCTGCTTCCTCTCTCTCCCATTCTCGTTTCCGGGTCCAATGTTCGTACATAATTCAAAACTCCCTCCGAATATCGCACCCATCCAAGAGTTGTCTCACGAAAGAAACCGTTCCTTTGGATCATCGCACCTCCACTCGCTTCCCATAAAAACAAAGATTTGACCGAAGCCCTCCTTCCCCAAAGACTCCTTAGATGGGACGACGACAACATACAAGTCCGGGGGGGGGTTCGCCAAGCCACACGAGATGGCAAAGCAGGTGAGAAGAGAAAGCGGTAACAAGCACCAATATTCCCCTTATATAACGCCGATACGCTATGCTCTGTGGAAAACGTGGAAAAATGCTGAGATGGATAAAGATAAACCGCACACCGTGGAGAAGGGTGTGTAAGGGGGTGGGTGACGGGGTATGAAGCGTGGGGTATTTAAAGACGTTTAGAACAAACCTCGCCTCAACAGGGGAGAAGTCTATCGGTCTATGTGTGGGTATCTCTTAATTGTTTGTTTTAGCCGAGCGTCCGGCCACTGTGTATGGCCTGGATGCTGGCAGCGCGGGGGGTATTCGGGTTTGAGTGTAGTGGAGAGGTGGTAGTATAGTCGGAGTCGTGATAGTTCGGGGGGCGAGGTGACTCCCATCCCTCCTCGCTGAGAACACTGAGGTATCCAGGTCCAACTGTGTCGCGGAGGGCCTCGATCTTGCGGCGGTAGAGCTCTCCCCCAACATCCCAGTTCTGCGTATCCGTCCATCCAAGTTGCGACTCTTGAGGCGAATACGCGGGTACGAGCTGAGGGGCGGTGGTCGTGTCAAGTCGCGGGGCTACGGGCGAGTCCTGAATATTCGACACAGGTACTTCCGCCAATGTTGTTATGTCTTGGGCAACATCGGGGAGACTTGATATGCGATAGTTGCCCTCCTGACTGTCCGAAGGGGCCAGCGGTCCGGCCACCAATCGATCTACCGGCCGAGGATGTGGAATGGGGGTGTCGTTGGTAGCGAGATCCACAATCCTACGTTTCGGCGCACGTCGACGGCGAGTAGACGTCGTGTTGACCTCGCTGGAAGCCGTCTTGGGCGTAGGTCTCTCTTTTCGGAGAACTGCCGGCTCCTTGGGAGCGTCGTAGATGATGGCGGGCTTACTCACATCAACGGCGGGTATCTCGGGCGCAGGGGGCTTGACTACGGGAACAGCGGGCGGTTCCATGGCGCGCTCGACGAGATATCTCTTCTCGGAATAGGTAGGGCCGGACGCATCGATTGTGATGTCCTCGGTATAGCCCGGGGTATTCCGGAACAGATTGAAGATGGTGATGCGGTAGTCACGGTGGGTCCGCGTGAAGGGGTTTCCTTCTACCCAAATCTCTCGAATCTCTGGGATGCCGGTGAGGCGGGCCAACTCCATAGGATCGGTCAGACGATTGTCCCTCAGATCCAATCTCTCCAAAGGATAGAGCCTCTCAATACCCGCAATTGACTGCAGGCGGTTGGACCGTAGGTTGAGGGCGGTGATGGCCGGGAGAGGATTGCGGGTCAGGGAGTGGAGCGAGTCGATCATGCACGAAGAAAGGTTGAGGGCGCGCAGAGCGGTCAGGTTAGCCAGGCTATCAGGTATCTGAGTGAAGAGATTACTCGAGAGGTCGAGGGAATGGAGCGTGTTGGACAAGGGGGCCAAGCTATTCGCGGGAATGGATGTGAGCGAATTATCCGTGAGGCTGAGGTGCTTAAGGAACCGCCATTTAGAGGCCGGGAGGATTCCCATAGCAAGAAGGTTCGAGGAGCTACCTCGGATATTGTGCCACGAGTCGGACAAGCTGGAGTGGGAACTTCCCGAGCCGGAGCGCTTGACCTTGAACGAGCCTCTGACATTTGACGAGCCATTTCTGGAACTCGACGGGCGGCGCGGAGAGTGGCTCCTCGGTCGCGACTGTTTCGTCGGCGACCCGGGCTCGTCGGCGCTGGCCCTTGCCTGCGAGGGAGGGTTGTTCTCGGCGTCTACCCGCCCGTCGGGACCTTCGGCAGCCTCGCTGCTGAGAGAACCGACTGCCAAGTCACTCGCGGAATTACGTGCGCTCGGAGATCCGGGCGCCGAGGTGGACTTTTGCAATTCAGCATGGCCAATGGTAGGACTCCTCTTAGGACTCGATGAGCTTGCCCATGGCGTCGTTGGTGAGGTCTGCGACTTCGAGGACCGTCGTCGCCTTTTATCCATATCATCCAAGACGATATCAATCAAGATATCGGCGGGGTCATCGATGCTCGCACGCCTGAGGGTAAGCGATCGGAGTTGGTCTGCCAGGCGATCCCAGCCAAAGAACTGACGGAAGTCAATATCGCTCACTTCGAGGGCTTGGACGTTCTTGAAGACATATAAAGGCACAGCAGAATCGAAGGGGAACTCTTCGTATCCTCGGATCAGCCTAGCACGCCAGTCAGGGGCGAGCTTGAGGCACGGGATCTTGGTGAAGGCCGAGTAGAGATATTTCATATCGGCCTGGATCGCAGCCTTTTGTCGTTCGGTGCGGGCAGCCGATATGCTCGAGCCGATTCCAAAGCTAGCCCACAAAGCCGACATGCCGGACATGACGCTCCGAATACTGGAGACGGAACGTATTGAACCGACGTCGGAGCCGCGGCTCTTGGAGCGCTGCGACTGGCTGAGGAAGGATACATAGTTCGCCGAAGTGGTACTGTCGTGCAAGTTCTCGAGGCGAACCTTCATCGGTCCGACAGGGACCCCTATCTCTTCGAAGCGGGAGAGGAGGTAGAACAGGTGGTGAGGAGTCAGAGCTAGCTTTGCCGACTTCACGCTGTGCGAGGCGAAGTTGAGGGAGCCCAGCGACAGGGCTGCAGCTAGTGTGCTCGACGAGGACGACGAGGTCGCGGGTCGCTCGGGGAGGGTGGGCGACGACGCCGACAAGGGGACGGAGACGGACGAGACGCTCTGAGAGGCGCCATGTCTAACTGCGTTCTGCCGCCGGAACTGCAACGCGTTGGCGAGAGCCTTTTCGTGCGTCCGCACAAAGCTGGCCAGTTGCTGGAAACACCACTCTGTTAGCGGATAATTACGGATGGGGGTTTGAGGATGCATGGGTTGGTTATAGCGTACCTTGATGAACAACTCCCCGTCTTCCGAGTCCATGTTTACTGTTTGGGATGCATGGATATTCAAGATTTAAAAGGAGCGGATGTAGAGAGGTAACTCAAGCCGTGAGGCGAGTTAAAAGGGTCGGGCAAACCTCAGATAATATTGATTATCTGGTGCCTAGTCGTGGAGCCGTGTTTTCGAGGCTCTTCAAGCTCGATACCGGGAGGTTCTATGGTGGCAAATGTTGACAGCAGCCTGTACGGTAACATGTGTTAGCGATGGTAGCCAGTACCAGGTTTCTCAATATTTTAAGTCAGAGCAAAAGCGACGAGGCAGACAGGAAGTGAGTAGGTTGAAAGTAGTAGAATTACGGCATCTATGCCCAAGAAGAAAAGCGGCCGGCCAAGTCGGAGATATAAAGATCGGGAGGAATCGTAATTCGTAGTGGTGGGGTGGAGGAAGGGGGGTGATGACCGCCCGAGATGGGTTATTTAGGGTGTCAGGCCGGTGATGCGGAGCCACGAGGGAGGCGGTGTCGAGGTTCACTGTCGGGGACGGTGGGTCGGTTCAAGAGGCCGGTTGCCCGCGTCCTCCCACGGCCAGCAAGTTTCAAGGCCGGTGGCCAGTTTCAAGACAAGAGGGGTGTCACAGAAGTGGCGTAACGTTTGGTAATGGTCGGCGGTGGTAGGAAACGAGGTATAGAAGCTGATAAGGCGAGGATCGAGCAGGTTCACGCGTGGGAAACGCAGGTAGCCGTTTCGTGGTGGGGAAGTAAGCGGGCAAACAAGGCCAACGTGATAAGCAGGTGAGAGGAGTCACCAGCCGGCGGCTCTGGAACAGGTGCCGGGGAGTGAATGTCGAGTTGGTGACTTTCGAAGCCGGGACCGGGCACGGAATCCAACCAGTAGGGCGCGAGGAGGGGAGGGCAGGCAGCGGCCGTGAAAACAGAGCAGGAACAGCATGTGCAACGGGGCGATAACAATAGCAAAGCAATAAAGGACCAAGACAAGACCCGGGTTGGTCAGGAAACGGGGCAGCATCGGCGGCGGCAAAGGAAACAAAAAGACCCCAAGGAGGTTTTCGACTTACCGACTGTCAAACAATTGCAAGCCCAAGGTCCAGGACGGGAAAAAAGAACAACGACGGAATCCAACAAAGAACCCAGCGGAAAGAGGGCGGCGTGAGGGGAGAGAGCACCCGAGGAGAGCCTTCCAGGACAAGGCGGGAGAGGTAGTGTCGGGGAAATGAGAGAGTGACTGTTCCGACAAGGCTTTCCCGGCCTTCTTCGTTTGCTGACGTCGGACGGCCAAACACTCTCAACACACACAACTCTCTCTGCTGGTGAACAGCACGGCGGAGAGGGGGAAGGAAGCGGAGGAGGGAAAAAAAGGAGACCCTTTTTTTGGAGATTCAGGGTGCGGGAGACGGGCTAGTTTAAAATGATAGACGGCGAAGAAGCAGGAGGTGGAAAGGCGGGCTGTTTCTGCTACTTGGTTCGTGCGTTTGCAGCAAGCAGGGCTCCCCCCGGGGGTCGGAGGGGCAGGGGAGGGGGGGGGAGGGATGGGGGTAACCTCGTTCATGCCATGGGGCTCAGATTGGCGGCGCTCGCACTTGAGAATGGCCGGTTTATCATGGGCGGCCGGTCGATTTTCATGGGAGAGGAGGGGGGCACCTATTGGGCGGAAAGGTGTGGTGGATGGGCTTGGTGAAATGACAATCTCGCCTTTTTTTGTGGATGCGCGCTAGGAGGAAGAGCGAAGTGAGAAAGAGGGAGGTACCTTAGCAGGGCCGAGCAAGCACAGGCCAAGCGGGACGGCGTGTGGGTGGGTGTCCGCACTGTGAAGGGGTCTCAGCCGGAGGGGTGGGGGGATGATCAATGAAATGGATCGTGCGGCAGAGATGGCTTCGCTCTTCCCTCACGGTTTCGTCCGCCGCCGCTCGAGAAGTGCGACGGGCAGAATGGAAACTCGCAGAACGGAAAACTAGGAGAATGGAAACGAGGAAACTTGGAAACTAGGCGGGGGGATAGGGCCATCGTGACTGCCGGATGTGTGTGGGCAAACCGTTCCTTTCATTAAATCTACGAATAATATCTGGGCTACGCTGCCTCGGCGCCGCGGGTTGGCGAGTCAGTTCTCAAAACTTCGGTAGTCTTCGGACTCGGGCGTCTCTTTTCTCACGCTGCACCACACAGAGCCGGAGGAGGAGCCTATGTGTATTCGCAAAAGGCGCCGCCGGTATCCAGCCTGACGATGCCGCCCTCAGGAGTGCAGGCGGAGAGGACAGAGAGCAGTGCCGCAACAGTCATAGCAGCATCAGCAGCATCTCCCATCGGGCCAATAATTGCCTCTGGACGATGGGATGCATGAGGGTGCTTGGCCATGCCTGCAGTTGCAGGCCTGCATGTCTTGGATGGTCGGCGGCGCTGACTGGCCAGCGCAGGTGCTGCGTGGGCGCTCAGCGAGGGCTGGCTGGATCTCTCTCCTCCTCTGCCATTGATTGCCTTCCGTGTGTGGTCTCCTGGACGTACATGTAGATCCTGTTCATCACGCCGGCTCTGATGGGTGTGCCCTCTCGGGGTCTGTCTTCCCGGGTGTGCAGTATCCCATGCGGCACCGCCTACCTGCTCGTCCACCGCTCTATCGAATTCGAGCAGCTCCAAATACAAATCAGAATGCTTACCTACTTGCTTTGCATCTTAGCCCATTGCGCGTCTGCGTACAAGAAGAGACGACGCCCCCTTTCAGTTGTTCACGGCGGTGAGCCCTATGCCGCAATCCCCGAGTGGCAAATCCGTATCGCTTTTTGTCATCAGACGCCAGCCAATCCTGCGACCATTACCTCAAATGTTCCGAGTTTCCCACCCCCTCCGCCATCAGCGGGAGGCGCACCTGAGATGGCCGGTTCCGCAATGAGAGGCTTAGAGGCCCCCTCTGACACGAATCAGGGCGATCCGGTGCCCACAGTGCGCCCACTGTACGGCGCAATGTATTTTTTTTTTCGAGGGACGTTGCGCCGAGATGCCAGGCCTGACGTCGGGGTCTACAGGGGTACTTGAATCGCAACTCGCACCCGCCAACGATGTTGACATTCACAGCATGCCAAGTCGCTGGAAAGCTGGAGGGGGGAAAATAGGGGGTAAAGAAGAAATCTCAACCATGTCGCCAACGGTACACCAAACGATAATCTATGCCCATCGAACCCTTATTCTTGCCATGGAAACTCTACGCATCTATCTAGCTGACTTCGTTTCTTACTGCCAGCGACGCCGTTCGCGTGTTTGTTTACTTCGGGGCACCTACTTAATCAGCGCGCTAGGGTGTGAAGCCGTGGCGTTGTCGCTAGCGGCCATTCTGCCAAATTACAGGCCTCGCATAAACCTGTAATATGGCGTGAGGTCGAACACTAATTAGTAGTACAGTACCCGCTGAAGTAAGCCTGGCATGGAACTCCAAGTCAGTCCGCGCCCGGCTTTGTTGATCAACATGATTGCCCAGGACGGCAGTAATAATCGTTGGAGTCTCACCAACATGCTTCTTCCTGCGCAAACCTTTAATAAGGTATGAAGTCGAAGTACGATGACGACAAGTGTTACGCATGTACTAGACAAGAAAATGCCGTAAGGAGTGACAATGAGGAAGTATTACACTATGCGTACATCAGTAGCCCCCAAAGCTGAAAGATGCTACGTTTCTTGAGATACCGCCCAGGGTTTTTAGTGCCATACCAGGGACCCGCCTTGGTAGTGGGATCGGAACACCAGACCAACTCGAGGCATGAAACCCCGCCCTAGACTGCAATAGTGCAGTTCGCGACAGGAAGGTGATTTGCAGGGCACTAACTTGGACATTTTGCGTGTTTGTTGGTGCGTTGTTAGATCTTCTTCAACATACTAGGAAAGGCCATGAACGACAACTACCGATCCAGGAGAAGGGTATCCCCAGTTGACAATGACAGGCTGGGGGATGATGTGCGACCGCCTTCCAAGGAACCAGGCCGATGATCACCAGTGGGCAGACAGGTGAGACACACGCCAGCCACCGATGCGCGACGATAAGGGACTAACCTTAGTGTTCTGCAATCAAGTGACGGGCGCAACCGGCGTGGGCGCTGCTGTGGATGTACTGTACACTACCTACGCTGTCTGTCATATGTACCATTACCCAAGGGAGCTTCCAGTGGTTGAATTATCCGCCGGCTACACCCGAGGGTTGAAGTACGGACGGGACCTTGGTTAAGTACACAGATCTGTATATATCGATCCATTGAGCGCCAAATCTGGAAATCCCGTTCGAGATTGAAATCGGCTCTTCAACGATGAGCAGATTCGAGAACCTCGCAACCACAAAAACCGGGCTGGCCCATCTCGAACCCCACCATTCATTTCATCATCAGGGTCCCCCTGCTCCCTGCGAAATGCGGCCAGGAGCTAAGGTGGGCGTCCACAGGTGGGTCACCGTCGAGTGGGGACCCTTTCGGTCCCCCCCCGGGCCATCGGGCGTCTGTGCGCATCCATTCGTCAGTTTTAGCGCGGGAAAAAATGGTTATTTTCAGAAAAAGGCGACAGAGCCGTCAGAAAATGAAAAAGAGGTGAGGTTTCGTTTCAACTTTTGCGAAACATTTTTGGTGGGTCGGCCACGGCCGCTGTCGCTAAGCCCACCACCTTTTCGGTGTCGATGTTTGGTGTTGGTACATTACAGATGTACACCTTGCCGGTTTTGTATGAGCGGTCCTAGAGGGAGGCACACCACTCCACCTTGACGACCAAGGCATCCCCATCTACATCTCTACAAACTACACCACACTGTCCACCCTGACTATTATCAGCCGATGATCGCCAGATCTCCTCGACTATCTCTCAGCTTGTTCTGGCACCCTCCTGGTCGCTCCCGCTGGTCCGCACACCCCTTATTGCGTCAATTCCCTCCGATCCCGAAACCGCAGTTGGTTTATATCTATGCCGTATAAGTACCGCTATGGAGACACCACCAGATCCATTTTACCAGCCGTGGCAGAGGAAGAATCGGAAGGAATGATGGATGCAGCTGAGAGAGGTGAAACAAACAAGGATCTTCCCTGGACGTTTATAGCCTTGAAGGATGAGAAAAGCCTCCCGTGGTGACAAAATGGAGAATGCCGAACCCGGGACAAGTTGTTAACCACACCTCCAAGACCTCTCCATTCCAACCAGGCCTTTTGTTTTTTTGGCGACTCAACGGATCATTACCGACTTCACCTTTTCTCCCAAACCGCCTCGTTTCTACATCCCACGCATGACGGAGCGAACGAACCACAATTATGTCATACTCCCACCCACCCCGGCACCCCGCCGACGGCCTGTGATTGGGAATACCCTCGCCCACGTCCTGCTTCGAGCTTAGCCTCTGGCCCTGCATGCAGCTTTTAATGTACCACTGCAGCATATCTTGGCAGCTTTGGCGCTATGTTGGTATGCGACCCTCACTTCAAATACAGTATCCCTCGAATTCGCTACTGCGAGTAGTCGATCCCACCGCCACTACCTCACTGCCTGCCGGCGACCAGCGGCGATGCGGTAGCTAGAGACAAGTTAGATCTAGTTTATTCCCCCACCCCCAAATGGCTGCCAGATCTTCAAAATCGCTAGTCGTACGCCGTGGAACCCTTGGCTTGCTCTTGGAAAATTTGTCCGAATACACCTCGACGCAGGGTGAGGTAAGTAACGGCAACCGCAAGATGCGCCTGATGATGCGCATTCGGTGACGGAGTGTTCTACTGCCTCTTCATCGTTGGGACTTCCTTTCTAGATCGGCACAGCGGCATTACGACGGAACGCATTACTTGCACACCCACGCTCGACGACTGGTGCGCTTCGGTTTCTTGCAGCATGTTTGCAATTTTATGCGGTAACACAGCCGACCCCGGCACCTCTACCCTGCGATACTGTTTTATGCCGGTAACTTTTGATGCCACACCTTCCATTTCACCACTTGTTTCCCCTTCTTCTGACACCCTTCTGGCCTAGGTTGTTTGGGTTGTGTTGGTTGGCTCGCAGAGCAAAAGTACTACTTCGCTCTCACCGCCTCTAGTATACGTCCCATCCATTGGTGTTTTCTTTTCGAGTTACCATTCATTCACTGGGGAGATTTCGATGTCGAGGCTGCTCCCAACCCCGGCCATCCCAGTCCTAGATTCCTGTGCTGACCCAGCAGACTTCGCCCCTCTAGGAGCATTCTTGACCAGTGACACAGCGCACCAACCAGTCCTACGGTTCTTTCAGGCATAGTACGAGATATGGCGCTGTCCCAGCCTTACGCCCGGCGCCACTTCGATTTACGCCGAGACGGTGACCAGAACTTGAAGCATGTGCCATCGCTGCTCAATGGCCATCCCCTTCAATGCTTGGACTGATCATCCAGGCGAGTTGTTGATGGCGTAATGGCATCCTAGCAAGACTATGTTGCCAAGATCATCATGTAGTGTAGCAACCTTACCCCGAGTAGGTACCCAGATAGGCACGTCGTGTATTAATCCGAGGCTGCTATCATTAACTTCCCCCACGCTACCGTCATTGGTCCTTGGCCGGGGTGGCCACCTTCAGGTTCAAAGATCAAAACTATGCGATAGAACTAAAATCAACATTTCCCCTATCTCCTTGACCGGCGCCCAATCTTTCGATCGCCGCATTAGCGCGGAGAAAGCTTGAAGATCCCCCTCGGGCCTTGTCCGTCGGTCTAAGCCCACTCTGAAATAGCCAAAAGACCAGATTTCCCGATTTGTTCAATAGCCTCGCGGGCTATTCACAGATCTGGTCAAGGACGGACTCTCTCGCTGACCTCACCTTGCGTCTGACCTCCGCAACCCTCCGGGGAGCTTAGCCGTATCAGTGCCAAGGAAGTGGGCTTCCCTAGGGCGGAGAGGCGAAGGAGCTAGTCGGGCCATTGGAGGAGGCGGGGGGGCAAAAGTTCATTATTTGCAGATCTTCCAGCTCAACTGTGACTTGCAAAGCGGGCATCCAATTGACCTGCTTGCTTGTACTCCGGCATACCGCATGTGGCTGGCTGGCTGGGGATACAGCGGCAGCGACTCGTCGAAAGGAGACATATCCAGTTCCCCTTGATGCGCAATGAACGCTCCTACAGACATACACACAGGTAGGCATAAGCCGAGAACCTGCTTACATAGTAGTAGTACACCATTGGTATTGGCAAATGCTCGAATTTCCCTCCAATCCCGCATTCCATTTGAACGAAATATAAATAAAAAAAGGTGGAAATAAAAATGTCAATTGTAGAGGTTGCCCCGTCCCGGTCCGGCTGATATCAGAGGATCCCGGGATGTAGCGCCAACGGCGGCTGTTCCAGAATATTGCAACAAAAGAAAACGAAGAACAAACCACTTAGAAAATCGTGGGGCAAGACGGGGTTTACCAATGGTACACCATGGCTACGGTCACACTGTACAGGAAGAGAGGGACATGGGCATCCCGGCATCTCCCTGGAGCAGTGACCTTGACTTTCTTCCCACATGTCAAAAATGAAAAAAAGACAATTTGAACGCCGCAACATTATTAGCTGAGACAAGCGTACCCCAATGTCTCTTGTTGGCCTACCAGTGAACCTGGCTTGCCTGGCAGACATGCTCGTGAGATACGATACGCCAATTCCTCGATGCTCACCGCTCCTTCAGCTTCGTCCTCCTCCCTCTGCATACGCACGCACAGGAAGGGGGAGAGAGAAGAAGAAGAAAAATACCATTCGGGCTTTGTGTGTGTGTGCGCGCAGCAAGTAGGTTTCAATCCCTTCGCTCGACTTGCATTGCAGGAGACCAGATGCTGTGCCTTCGCCATGCATGGTCCGTCCACAAACTACCCACTCGTTGATTGATCCTGTCGAGTATGGAGTAATTACGTAGTACTGCGTAGGGGATCCGTATAAGGCCGCTTGGGCCGATCACTGGATAGGTTGTTTACAGACATGGTTCTCGAGGCAGGCTCGCAGGTTGATCCCGCCCATCCCTGACAAGCGAAATCCCTTCGTGCATGTCGGCTAATTAATGGCGAGCATTCTTTTTCGAGGGGTCCTGTCCGTCTGATGCCGTCACCAAATTAGTTTGTTCCCCAATGCTTCCATGATGAGGACTTGCGCACATATCGTTGCACACCTCTCAGGCCACGTATGCATAACCGTTAGGAGAATAGATATCGTCCCTCCTTTGCATGCCCTCTATTCGGTGCGATCCGGCAATTGGGCCGACGAGAGTTGTCTAGCGATGATGGAATGCCAATATAAAACGATGGCGGATATCTGGGGACCCCTGCCGATGTCGGACCCATTCCTCGGCCTAAGGTGCTGGTGCTAAACGGGTTTGCGCGGCTCACCCCCGTTCGACTTGGAGGCACTCAGATGCCGCAACTCCGGCCTGTCAAACCGTTCATGTCGCCCTACTGTGGGGCCGGGGAAGCGGGACCCAACAGGTTTGAGCCTCAAGGGGACAGAAAGAGGTCGAGAATAACCAGGGTTGTTCGTCTGAGCCATCACGGGGGGCTGGGATTGTAGCAGCCGGCGATAAGCATGGTGCCACGAGATGCGAGCCGACCGAGAAAACAACATCTCCGTCGGCAGTGACAATGCCACGAACCCCCCACGCACCGTGGCGCCCATATCCGTACTTCCGTTGATGTTGGTCAAACACACCCGACACTCTCCAATTCCTGCTTTTTACCCTGTTCCCCCACAATACGGGGTCAGCAAATGCGAACCGACCTTCGGGCCCTGACAACGTGGCGCCCGAAGCGCCGAAGCAACAGTGGACCCTTGCTTTCGCTTCCCCCGGTCCTTTGCACTGCCATTGGCATTCCACCGGGAGCTGACAGGCGCCCGTATATCACGAGACGACCTGGATCTGCGCCGACCTTATGGCCACCTGCCCACGTTTCGCTGGACCACAAGGGGTTTGTTGGAATGAAGGGGGACATTCCTCACTCTTCCCCCGCACTCATCCTGGCCCCTCGGTTTTGCGCCGCCTCCAACCTAATGTAAGCGCGCCATGAAATCATCATGGGCTTGGGTGTGTTTGGGCAGATGACTCGGCTTGCATGTTTCACTGCCGAGCCCAAATCTACCACCCCCGCATTCCCGACCGGTCGCCGCAAAGGTATTTGGGTGTTGCTTTTCTTGGATGCAGAATACCAAAGCTGGAATGCTGAGAGGTCCGCTTGGACGGGTATCGGCAACGGCAAGCCCGCCCGGATTGGAGGGTTCGCTTCCTTTCGAGGACGTGGGAGGGGACCCTTGATGCTGGCCATGGCCCGTCCTGTCACATGCCATTCAGTGGACGAACACCCCGGGCTAAACGTGGTCGGCGCGCTGGTATCACAACCGAACTGTGCCCGGACCGGGTAACCGGTCGTGGGACTGAACCAAGGTCTTTTGCAGCTGTCGTTGAACATTTGCGCGCGAATGAGTGACTTGGATCGACGGCTAATGCAGTCGACAGCCTCACAAGGTATCTACAGGTCGTCAACCGTGGTTCGTACGGGCAGGTGACGGGCTCGTCGTCGCGAGCCGAGCCTAAACCTTAAGCATTGACCCCTTCACTGCTAGGGAGAAGTTGCGGCCCGTTACTACCCGCCCGTCCCGAGGGCTCATGGCGGACACTTATCACCCCCTTGTCGGGCAGTGGCGCGGCGGGTAGGCTAGAATGAAGATGTTAAGCTTGCGGTCATACAACTCTTCACCATCGGCCTTGGCCATTGAATAGGGTCACGGCGGGGGCCTGCTCAGAAATTGGCCACCCGTTGCTCTTAAGCTCTCGCCGGTGGATAGGGGTTCCTCCTATTTTGGGTTGAAGCTTCAAAGGAACTCGGAAGTGAGAAAAGCGACCCCTAGCAACCCTTGCCTTCTGACCATCGTCCTCAGGCGGGGGCTTCCCCTGGCAGCCATGGAGGAGTATTTCCCTACGAGACTGTCGCCGCCATGTAAACGTGAAGTGATGATCGATGTGACAATGAGTCGTGGTTTTAGGAAGCTCCTGGACTGACGCTCCCCAGCCGGTGGTGACCTTCGCTGTTGATCCTGGGATATTACCGGCCTGTGTATTTGCTCGAGGTGACTGGAGCATCGCTCATGATAATAACTGTATACCTTCACGACAACAGGGAGGGCAGTGAGTATTAGGGAAGTGATCCTAGGATGGGGTTGCAGAGTGATAGTCCTCTAAGCGTATATACTAAGTCTGCCATATCATGAAACATGTATATCACAATCGCTACTCAGGGTTTCCAATACATACAGTAGCTCTATCTATTTGGCGAGCATATTTATACAGCTCCAGCGTAGCCTACACACCCCCGTTCCCGCCACGAGACGCGTCACCTCGTCGTATGAACAACCCTATCTATCGCCTTCCCATCATCCAGAGCCCACCCGCCCGTGACATCAAACTTATATTGCACCCCCTTGACCTTAATCTTCGCAAACCCCTCCCTGCTCAACCCGCGCTTGACGCCCGCCCACATCGCGGCCACCGCGCTCCCCGCGTGCCGGAACGGGGCCGTCATGAGGTGGTCCATCTCGTACTTGCGCTTCTCCGCCCTCAGCGCCTCGTCCCGCCTCTTCGCCCTCACCTGCTCCATCGCCGACGGCGGGCTCCGCTTGGCCCGCCACTCGGCCATCAAGCCCGCGACGCGGAACGGCAGCGTGATCTCCCCGGGCGCCACGCGCACCCGCTTGTCCGGCACGAACGGGATCGCCCTGCTCGTAGACACCTCGATCATCAGCGGCGGGGCCCGTGCCACCACGCCGCCCTGGGCCGCCGCCGCCGCCTTGCCGACCGCCGTTGCCGTCGCGGGCAGGGCTTGGACGCGGCGCACGATGCCGCTGGCGCCGGTGGTGAACCAGACGCCCATGCCGGCCATGAACATGCAGACGAGGCCGTACGCGTGCGGGACCCACCAGCTGAGGCCCGGCGGCGGGTGTAGGTAGATGGTCCAGTACTGCACGACGGTGTAGGAGATGCAGAAGACGCCGGCGCCGAAGCACGAGGTACGGAGCCAGAGGTGCGACGGCGCCTCGTACAGGACCGTCGGGTAGGTCTTGGAGGCGAGCATCTCGACGTAGGACTGGATCGCCGGCCGCGCTGCAGGGGCGGGTTTTTGCGTGGGCGCGGGGGCGGCGCGGGAGGAGGTCGGAGGGGTGGTGGGCTTCGTCGTGGAGTTACTCCGCTTTGGTGTGCGTTTTGCAGCGGCTCTGAGGGAGGTGGAGAAGAGCTGTTGTTGTTGTGAGGGCCGCAATTGTACGCGGAGGAGGATCCGTGCCGGCATTGCTTGTGTTGCGGTGCAGTAGGGGGAGAATTGCCTGGGGAGGAGGAAGACCTGCGGCCGCAGCCGCCCTGCGAAGCACGACATCTGTGGAAGAGGGTTTGGTTAAACCTTGTATTCTTGGGGGCAGCCAAGTAGGTACCAGTATGGAATACTACTCACCTCGAACTCCGAGTGCAAAGTTTGGAGCGTCAATGGCACTACAAGTCAAACACTACAAGTCAAATTATCGCGTGTTAGGGAGCTCCATGTTGGAAAATCAACTCGGCTTCGGTACAAAGTTTTAGCGACAAGCAGTTTGGCGGCAGTGGAGCTCTCAACTTAATTCTCACCCTGGTTAGGTACAGTTGTACTGTACTTTTGCAGGGGATCCCTGCATATTCCGATGATAGGACCGTCCGTGCTCAATTCCGGATCCCCAACACTCCAAATCTTTCCAGCCAGCTCTTTCAACATCACCAGCTCTTTAAAACCTCAATTGGGCTCGACTCTCCACATCAGCCGCCATGGCTTCTTTCGCTACGGCATGTCGCCTTTCGGCAAGATTGGCGAGGCGGTCCTTGCCGCACGATGCCAATGTCAAAGGTGCGTCGTTGAAGCTATTCGTCAGGGCGAACGCAAGCAGAAGAAGAAAGTCCCTCGCTGACCAATTGTCCTGCAATTATAGGCTTCAAAACGTCGGCAGCAGTGTTCGCGGCTCAGAACTTTACGATGCCGGCTCTATCTCCGACAATGACTGAGGGGAACGTCGCTTCGTGGAGAGTCAAAGAAGGGGACAAGTTCGCTGCTGGCGATGTCCTGCTGGAGATCGAGACAGACAAGGCAACAATGGATGTCGAAGCTCAGGAAGATGGCATTATGATGAAGATTATGGCAGGCGATGGTAGCAAGGCTGTTCAGGTTGGCACGCGGATAGCCGTGCTTGCGGAAGAGGGGGACGACATCAGCTCTCTGGAGATTCCACCCGACTCGAGCCCCAAGCCCAAGCAGGAGTCGAAGGAAGCTCCCAAGTCCGAGTCTCAGTCAACATCACAACCACCAGCCGAGCCAACTACCCCGGCTCCCCAGCCTAAGTCGAAGGGAAAGGCCCCGAAGCAAACATATCCGCTACTCCCATCCGTCATCCACCTAGTCAAGGAGAACGGCTTGGAGGAGTCGGCGATCGGCGAGATGACACCCACAGGGCCAAACGGTCGTCTCTTGAAGGGTGACGTACTGGCATACTTGGGCAAGATTAAGGCTAGCACCCCGGCGGATGTGTCGGCAAGGTTCGAGAAGGCGTCACACCTCGATTTGAGCAACATCAAGGTTGCCAAGCGCCCAGAGGCCAAGCAGCAGCCGGCCAAGGCCGCCCCGGAACTGATCGCCGGCGACGCCGCACGCTTCTCGGCCGTGGCCTCCGCCACCGAGCGGTCCCTGTCGGTCCTGCGCGAGCGGCTGGCCCGGCTCGA
>Ga0164242_10001974_pt1 | contig 23906 bp, 26 predicted proteins | sample OricomgcompostMG_FD_108783 | JGI IMG/M metagenome (GOLD analysis project Ga0164242, IMG submission 108783) | Miracle-Growth compost microbial communities from Emeryville, California, USA - Original compost - Miracle growth compost (MG) ...
CTCTGCCGTTTCGCGACCGCGGCGCACGCATCACGGGAGTGGACGTGGATGCCCGCATGGCCGAGTTCGCCAGGGCACGCGGCTTCGACGTCGAGGTGGCGAAGTTCGAAGAGTGGAACTCTGCCGGCCGCGACTTCGACCTCGTCATCGCCGGGCAGACGTGGCACTGGATCGACCCCGTCGCGGGCGCGGCCAAAGCCGGGAGCGTGCTCCGGCCCGGTGGAAGACTTGCGGTGTTCTGGAACGTGATGCAGTTCCCACCGGAGCTCGGAGCCGCGTTCGATGCCGCGCTCGCACGCGCTCTGCCCGGGACGCCGTTCGCCAGGGGGATCTCGGCGGGGCTGTCCGGATACGCGTCGCAGCTGGACAAGGCGAGTGCGGGCATCCGGGATTCCGGCGCATTCGGCAAGGCCGAGCAGTGGCGATTCGACTGGCGCCGGGAGTACACCCGGGACGAATGGCTGGACGGGCTGCCGACCTCTGGCGGGTTCAACGAGCTGCCCGCCGAGCGGCTCGATCCGCTGCTGCGCGAAATCGGCCAGGCGATCGACGTCGCCGGCGGGTCGTTCACCATGGACTACGCCGCCATGGTGGTCACAGCTGTACGGAACGGCTGAGCCTGCTCGTCAGGATCGCTGCGCGAACGCCGACTCGTACAGGCACACCGACGCCGCGGTCGCCAGATTCATCGACTCGGCGTGCCCGTAGATGGGCACCGTGATCACCCGATCGACGAGGGCTACGGCTTCGTCGGACAGCCCGTGCGCCTCGTTGCCGAACACCCATGCGGTCGGCTCGGCGAGCTCGCCGCTCACGCGCGCGAGCAGCAGGTCATCGCCTGCCATGTCGGCGGCGAGCACGCGGAGTCCCGCAGCCTTGGCTTGCTCGAGCACGGCGTCGATGGTGGCGGCCACCGCCACAGGCACGTGGAAGATCGAACCCGTCGTCGAGCGGACGACCTTCGGGTTGTAGAGATCGACGGTGTGGCCGGAGAACACGACGGCATCCGCTCCCGCCGAGTCCGCGGCACGGATGATCGTGCCCGCGTTCCCCGGATCGCGCACCTCTTCCAGCACCGCGATCAGTCGTGGTGACGCGTCGAAGACCGCGTCGAGGGAGACCGGGAACTGCCGGCACACCGCCACGAACCCCTGCGGCGTGACCGTATCCGCCATCGCGTCGAGCACGTGCTCAGCCACGAGTTCCGTACGCACCTCCGCCTGCCTGGCCAGTGCGACGACGTCATCGTGCTTGCGCAGCGCGTGCTCGGTGAGGAAGAGCTCGACCACGAGCTCCGGACGCCACGCGAGCGCCTCGCGCGCCGCCTGCGGACCCTCCAGCAAGAATGTCCCGGTGTCGGCGCGCGCCGGTTTCTTCGCGAGTTTGGCGACGGCACGGACCCTTGGCGACCGGGGGTTGTCGAGCACGCGCTCAGCCTAGCCGTTGGCTGGGCTTGCAGGTTGCCGGACGCTCCTTCCCGGGACATGCGGAACGGCCCGACTCCCCATAGGAGTCGGGCCGTCCTGATTCTTGCCTACGCAGCCTTGGGGGCGGAGGTGTCAGCGGGCAGCGCCTTCTTCGCGGTCTCGACGAGCGCGGCGAACGTGGCGGGCTCGTTCACGGCCAGCTCTGCGAGGATGCGACGGTCCACCTCGACACCGGCCAGGTTCAGACCCTGGATGAAGCGGTTGTACGTCAGGCCGTTCTGGCGGCTCGCGGCGTTGATGCGCTGGATCCACAGACGACGGAAGTCACCCTTGCGGGCACGACGGTCACGGTAGCTGTAGACCAGCGAGTGGGTGACCTGCTCCTTCGCCTTGCGGTACAGGCGCGACCGCTGGCCGCGGTAGCCCTCGGCGCGCTCGAGGATGACCCGACGCTTCTTGTGGGCGTTGACGGCCCTCTTCACTCTTGCCATTGTTCGTAATTCCTTTACGCGTCGTGTCGGCTTACTTGCCGAGGAGCTTCTTGGCGACCTTGGCGTCGACGTTCGGAAGCACCTGGTCCTGGTTCAGGCGGCGCGTACGACGGCTCGTCTTGAGCTCCAGGTGGTGGCGCATGCCGGCCTGCTGCTTCATCACCTTGCCGCTGCCGGTGAGCTTGAAACGCTTCTTGGCCCCGGAGTGGGTCTTCTGCTTGGGCATTATTTCTCCTCATCGGTGGCGGATTCGGTTTCCGCCTCGGTGGCCGTCTCGCCGGATCGCTGCTGCTGGGAGCGCGCCCGGTTGGCGGCACGTTGTGCGTTGGCCTCGGCCTTGGCCTCCGACTTGTTCTTCAACGGGCCGATGACCATGACCATGTTGCGGCCGTCGATGGTCGGGGTCGATTCCACGGAACCGAACTCCGCGACATCCTCGGCGAACCGCTGCAGCAAGCGCACGCCCTGCTCGGGCCGGGACTGCTCGCGCCCGCGGAACAGGATCATGGCCTTGACCTTGTCGCCGGACTTGAGGAATCCCTCGGCGCGCTTGCGCTTCGTCTCGTAGTCGTGTTTGTCGATCTTGAGGCGGAACCGCACCTCTTTCAGCACGGTGTTCGCCTGGTTGCGCCTGGCCTCTTTGGCCTTCTGCGCAGCCTCGTACTTGAACTTGCCGTAATCCATGATCTTGGCCACCGGAGGCTTCGAGTTCGGAGCCACCTCGACGAGGTCCATGTCTGCTTCCTGCGCGAGACGGATGGCGACCTCGATCTTGACGACGCCGATCTGCTCTCCGCCGGGGCCGACGAGGCGGACCTCGGGCACGCGGATACGGTCATTGGTACGGGGATCGCTGATGCGTGTCTCCTCTGATCGAACATTGCTGTGAACGGCACCCGCGACGGCGTCGCAGGTGGTCGGCAGAGGTCTCACACACGTGCGATCCGTACTCGCGCACGGCCGCGCATCCCGCACCCTTTTCGTCAGCCTCGGCGACTTTCGTCGCGCGAAGCGGAGTGCGTAACGACCCGGTAACCTGATGAAGCGGTCATCGCGGGTGGGAGAGTCTCCACTTTTCCTTTCGGGGCATGATGCTCCGAAAGCCCGACACAGCTTAGCAGACAACCGGGTCGCGAGCCGAATCGTCCGCCGATGCCCTTCACCATGTCCACCTGCCGCGGAGGCCCCATGTCCGATCAGCACATCCACCGATTCGACGGAGGCGATGCCGCACTGCAGGCCGAAGCTGCGGCGCTGGCAGAGGCAACGCGCGACATCGCGGATGTGCCGGCCGTCGAGGTGATCACCACCACGGCCGTGCACCTGATGAGCGCAGCCGCCGTGAAGTGCGGGCTCGCCGACGACCCGGATGCGCAGACGGACCTGGACGAGGCACGCAAGCTGATCGACGCGTTGGCCGGTCTGGTGACGGCCAGCGCCCAGCACATCGGCGACCAGCACGCGCGCAGTCTGCGCGATGGCCTGCGGAGCCTGCAGCTCGCGTTCCGCGAGGCATCCGCCATCCCGGATGCACCCGGCTCGGGACCGGGAGAGAAGTACACCGGCCCGGTGAACTGACCGGCTGCGCTCAGTCTGCGGAACGCAGGCGGAGGGTCATCGAGTCGACGCGATCCGCGATGAGTGCCGAGGCGGCCCAAGCCGACGTGAGTCGCGTCACGACGGTGTCGAGGGCATCCCGGTCGAGACCGGGGCGCAGTGTCAGCGTCACCACGACCTCGGCGCCCTGCAATCGGGCAGTCGGGTCGCCGGCCGAGAGCGCCACTGCCTGTACCGCCGGTTCGTGCTGGGATGCCTCGGTGAAGGCCGCGAAGACGTCGTCGTCCTGCCACGGCGACGTCCACGGCTCCCCCGTGGCCAGCGCCTTCACCACGGGACGGCGGAGCACGAACTCGGTGGGAGCCGTCGGGTCGATCACTACGAGCTCCGTCTGCTCGCTCGCCGCTGCCAAGGCGACGCGCGGCCCGACGGCGGGAACGGGGCGGGCCAGCGCATTCCACGCAGTCATGGTCTGCACGGACGAGAACGCGGGCAGCACCGCCCGGCCGTCCGGCGCCCGCACAGTGGCGATCGAAAGCTCCTGCGTCTTGTCGACGAGGTGTCCATCCGGTGTCTCGCCGACATCCCCTGCGTGGGCGAGCAGAGGCACGAGCAGACGTGCGGAACGAAGCGCATCGACCACGGCCCGCTGACCGGCAGCTCCTTGCCCGAACGCGGTCAGGGCGGTCAGCAGGGCCGGATCCGCCGAGCCGTCGTCGCTCGACGCCTGCACCTGTTCGAAGGAGCGCCCTTCCCACGGCAGACCGGCCGAGTCCGCCCGGTCGGTCGAGCCGAAGCGGTGACGGGAGCCCTCAGCGCCGGGCAACGTCCAGCGCCTCCGGAAGCGTGAAAGCGCCGGAGTAGAGCGCCTTTCCGACGATCGCGCCCTCCACGCCGAGCGGGACGAGCTCCCGGAGGGCGACGATGTCGTCCAGGCTGGAGACTCCGCCGGAGGCGACCACCGGGCGGTCCGTGCGAGCCGTGACCTGACGCAGAAGGTCGAGGTTCGGCCCGCGCAGGGTGCCGTCCTTGGTGACGTCCGTGACGACGTAGCGCGCGCATCCGGCGTCTTCGAGCTGTGCGAGCACCTCCCAGAGATCGCCGCCGTCCTGCGTCCACCCGCGGGCCGCGAGGGTGGTTCCACGTACGTCGAGACCGACAGCGATCGCCTCGCCGTAGCGCGAGATCACATCGGATGCCCACTGCGGGTTCTCCAGCGCCGCGGTGCCGAGATTCACGCGCTTCGCCCCGAGCTCGAGCGCGTGCTCCAGCGAAGCATCGTCGCGGATGCCGCCCGACAGCTCGATCTTCACGTCGTGCCTCGATCGCATCACCGCCTTGAGCACGTCACGGTTGTGGCCGCGGCCGAACGCCGCATCGAGGTCGACCAGATGAATCCACTCGGCACCCTGCTCCGCCCACTCCTGCGCAGCATCGACCGGGTCTCCGTAGCTGGTCTCGCTTCCCGCTTCGCCCTGGGTCAACCGCACCGCCTTCCCGTCGGCGATGTCGACGGCCGGGAGCAGCACGAGTTCGGGGGTGTCGCTGATGGGGCTCATGAGTGGCTTGCTCTTTCGATGACGCGGACTGAAGGCGAGAGGACGATCGGATGCCGCAGCCTAGGCGGCGAGGACGGGCAGGCTCTGCACCCAGTTGCTCAGCAGCCGCATGCCTGCGCGACCCGATTTCTCCGGGTGGAACTGGGTGGCCGAGAGCGGTCCGTTCTCCACGGCGGCGACGAATCGGCCGCCGTGGTCGGCCCAGGTGAGCTTTGCGGCTTGGAACCGGCCCGATGGCTCGAGTTCCCAGCGCTGGGCCGCATACGAGTGCACGAAGTAGAAGCGCTCATCGCGCACGCCGTCGAAGAGCACAGAGTCGACGGGAGCATCCACCGTGTTCCAGCCCATGTGCGGGAGCACGCCGGATTCCAGCCGCTCGACGGTGCCGGGCCACTCGCCGAGGCCCTCCGCGTCGTGCCCATGCTCGACGCCACGCTCGAACAGCACCTGCATGCCCACGCAGATGCCGAGCACCGGGCGCCCGCCTGCGAGACGCCGGTCGATGATCTCGGCGCCGTGCACCGCCCGCAGTTGATCGACGACCGCCTTGAAGGCGCCAACGCCAGGTACCACCAGCCCGTCGGCATCCATCGCCGCGTGCCGGTCGCTCGTAAGCGTGACATCCGCTCCGACCGCCTCGAGCGCCTTGGCCGCCGAGTGCACGTTGCCCGAACCGTAGTCGAGCACGACGACAGTGGGCGAAGAGCCGTCGGCCGTGCCGTTCGTCACAGTGCGCCCTTGGTCGACGGAATGCCTTGCACGAGCGGGTCGAGGGCTTTCGCCTGCCGGAAGGCGCGGGCGAATGCCTTGAATTCCGCCTCCGCGATGTGGTGCGGATCGCGACCGCCGAGCACGCGCACGTGGACGGTGAGCGCGGCGTTGAACGCGATGGCCTCGAAGACGTGGCGCACCATCGATCCCGTGAAGTGACCGCCGATCAGGTGGTGCTCGAAGCCGGCCGGCTCACCGGAGTGCACGAGATACGGCCGCCCGGAGATATCGACCACTGCCTGCACGAGCGCCTCGTCGAGCGGCACCGTCGCGTCGCCGTAGCGCGAGATGCCGGACTTGTCGCCCAGGGCATCCCTGATCGCCAGCCCGAGGACGATACCGACGTCTTCCACGGTGTGGTGTACGTCGATCTCGATGTCCCCCTTGGCACGCACCGTCAGATCGGTGAGCGAGTGCTTGGCGAACGCGGTGAGCAGGTGGTCGTAGAAGGGCACCGTCGTGTGCACGCTGCTGCGGCCCGTGCCGTCCAGATCGAGCGACAGCTCAATGCTCGACTCACTGGTCTCGCGGCGGATGCTCGCACTGCGGCTGCTCATGCCGTCAAGCCTAATTGAGCGAGGTGGCCGTGCTCGCCGTCGTCGCGGACGCCGGTGCCGCAGTCAGCTCGGCCATGGCATCGAGGAAGACCGTGGTCTCCGCCTCCGTGCCGGCGCTCACGCGCAGGTGATGAGGGATGCCGACGTCGCGCACCAGGATGCCCCGCTCCTTAAGCGCCAGGAACATCGCGTGCGGGTCGTCCACACCGCCGAACAGCACGAAGTTGCTGCCGGAGTCGTGCACGGCAAAGCCGAGCTCCGCCAGTCGTGATGCGATCCGGTCTCGTTGAACGACGATGTCGTGCACCGTCGCGAGCATCTCGCCGGAGTGCCGCAGAGCGGCCACTGCCGCCGCCTGCGTCAGAACCGAGAGGTGATACGGCAGCCGTACGAGACGAAGGGCGTCTGCTACGGCGGGGTCGGCCGCGAGATACCCGAGCCGCACACCGGCGAAAGCGAACGCCTTGCTCATCGTGCGAGAAACGATCAGCCGTTCACGACCGGGAAGCAGCGTCAGCGCACTCGGCGCAGCCTCGGGCATGAACTCCTGGTACGCCTCGTCGACGACCACGATGCCGTCTGTCACGTCGTAGACCGCTTCGACGACGTCCAGCTCGAGCGGGGTTCCAGTCGGATTGTTCGGTGCGCACAGGATGACGACGTCCGGACGGTGCTCCAGAACTGCGGCGGCCGCGTGGTCGGGGGTGACGACGAAGTCCGGCTCGCGATCGGCGGCGATCCACCCGGTACCCGTGCCGGCGGCGAGCAAGGGATACATCGAATAGGTCGGCGCGAAGCCGAGTGCACTACGTCCGGGGCCGCCGAACGCCTGCAGAATCTGCTGCAGCACCTCGTTGGAGCCGTTCGCCGCCCAGATGTTGGAGGCTTCCAGACCATGGCCCAAGTAGCCGGCCAGCGCCTCGCGCAACTCGAAGAACTCCCGGTCCGGATAGCGGTTCGCGCCCTTCAGCGCCGTACCGACCGACTGGAGGATGTCTGCCACGACGTCGTCCGGAATCGGATGGGTGTTCTCGTTGACGTTCAGTGCGACGGGCACAGGAGACTGCGGCGCGCCGTACGGCGACTTGCCGCGCAGATCATCGCGGAGCGGGAGGTCGGAGAACGAGATCACTCGTCAATGCTAGGGCGACCTGTCACCGGCTCGATTCGTCGAACTCATGCGGGATCGCCAGTTGCTCTCCTGCCTGGATCGTGCTCGACGACAGTCCGTTCAGGTCCACGAACGCGGCGACCACGTCACGCGGGTCGCTGCGCGGGGCCACACGCTCCGCGATGCTCCACAGCGACTCGCCCGGCTGCACCGTGAGGTGATGGAACGATGCGCCCGGGGACAGGATGCCCGCCATGGCGCCGCCGCTGGCAAGCAGTGCCCCACCGCCGACGAGGAGCGGCAGAACGATGAGCGCCGACAGCACGACGCGGCCACGACGCGTGAGGCGAGTGCGGAGGCGTGAGGGCCGGGCATCGGCCGCTGCGCGAAGACGAACGGGCGCCGCCGGAATGTTTCGGGCGGAGTGCGCCAGTGCGATGGTCGTCATGACCGTCTCCCTTCAGTCTCGAACCCGTGTTCCGAATCTATCTTCGATTCTCGCGGATTTCAACGGTATGTTCGGATCTGCCTCGTTCGAGTTGTCAACACGCTCGAACAAAGTCGCCGATCCAGGCCGAAACCCGGATAGAGTTTCGATCTGTCAGGAACACCTCAACACGCACCACCGACATTCGTTACGAGAGGCCCGGGGCATTCGCCGCAGGAGACGTTCGAAACGTTCGTCGTAGACCGGGTATCACCTCGGCGGATCTCTCCCCAGGAGCAGCGCAGACCGCCGATGACGAGAGGAAGAGCACGTTGACCGACGTCGATGGCCCACAGCACGATGGCCGACAGTCCTCTGCCGCGGCCGTAGCGGGCTCCGCTGCCCGCGGTAGCCGCGCGGAGAAGCCGCGCACGCGGCGGCGCAAGAACCTCAGCGATAAGCAGCGCGCGATTCTCGAGGTCATCCAGCGTTCGGTGAGCAAGCGCGGGTATCCGCCGAGCATGCGTGAGATCGGCGACGCGGTCGGACTCGCGTCGCTCTCCAGCGTGGCTCATCAGCTGTGTCAGCTCGAGCTGAGCGGATACCTGCGCCGCGACCCGAACCGGCCTCGCGCGCTCGAGGTGCTGATCGACCTGCCAGAGGGCACGGGGCGCGCCGAAGCCTCAACGGACTTCGAGACGTCGATTCCGGTCGGTGACGCCACCATGGTGCCCATGGTGGGCCGAATCGCCGCCGGTGTTCCCATCACGGCGGAACAACAGGTCGAGGAAGTATTCCCGCTCCCCCGGCAACTCGTTGGCAACGGCGAGCTGTTCATGCTGAAGGTTCAGGGCGAGTCGATGATCGACGCCGCGATCTGCGATGGCGACTGGGTAGTAGTGCGGCAGCAGAAGACTGCGGAGAACGGCGACATCGTCGCGGCGATGCTCGACGGGGAGGCCACCGTCAAGGTCTTCCGGCAACGGGACGGACACACCTGGCTTTTGCCGCGCAACTCGGCATACGAACCGATCCTCGGTGACTTCGCCGACGTGGTGGGCAAGGTCGTCGCCGTGCTGCGCGCGGTCTGATCACACCCGCGGGCAACTCGGCCGTGTCGTCGATGCACGTGACCGTCGAGTTCGCGCCGGACGTACACGGCACCGCGATGCGGTTCGTGCATGGCGAGCTCCGCGGCGCTTCCGAGCACGATTACGCGCAGAGCCGGAGACGAACGTTCGCGAAGCTCGACCGCGTGCTTACGGCGGATGCCAGCGTCTGACGGCAGCCGTCGGCATCCGCCGTCGTTCACTACGCCGGCTGCTTCTCGCGAACCGCCCGAGTCGCCTCGATGATGTTCTTCAGCGACGCGACCGTCTCGTCGTATCCACGCGTCTTGAGGCCGCAGTCCGGGTTCACCCATACCTGCCGCTCCGGAATACCGCCCAAGGCCTTCTCAAGCAGCTCGGTGACCTCACCCACCGACGGCACGCGCGGAGAGTGGATGTCGTATACACCGGGGCCGATGCCGTGGTCGAAGCCGCTGGCCTTGATGTCGTCGACCACCTCCATGCGGCTGCGCGCAGCCTCGATGCTGGTCACGTCGGCATCCAGGTTGCGGATCGCGTCGATGACGACGCCGAACTCGGAGTAGCACAGGTGGGTGTGGATCTGCGTCGCGTCGCCGACACCGCTCGTGGCGAGACGGAACGAGCCGACCGACCAGTCGAGGTAGTCCGCCTGATCCTTCTTCTTGAGCGGGAGCAGCTCGCGCAACGCGGGCTCGTCCACCTGCACGATCCGGATCCCCGCGGACTCGAGATCGGCGATCTCATCGCGCAACGCGAGCGCGACCTGCCGTGCCGTGTCGCCGAGCGGCTGGTCGTCGCGCACGAACGACCAGGCGAGAATAGTGACCGGACCGGTGAGCATCCCCTTCACCGGCTTATCGGTCAGCGACTGGGTGTAGGTCGACCATTCGACCGTGATCGGCTTCGGGCGAGACACGTCTCCCCAAAGAATCGACGGCCGGGTGCAACGACTTCCATACGACTGCACCCAGCCGTTCTGCGTCACCGCGAAGCCCTCGAGGTTCTCGGCGAAGTACTGCACCATGTCGTTGCGCTCCGGCTCGCCATGCACGATGACGTCGATGCCGATCTCCTCCTGCAGATCGACGACGCGCTTGATCTCCGCCTGCATGAGCCCGAGATACTCCGCCTCGGTGATGATGCCCTTCGCGAACTGGGCACGTGCGCGCCGGATGTCGCCGGTCTGCGGGAACGAGCCGATCGTGGTCGTGGGCAGCAGCGGGAGACCGAGCGCGGCATCCTGAGCAGCGAGCCGGGCTGCGTAGTCACCGCGCCGGAAGTCCGCGTCGGTGAGCGCTTCGGCGCGAGCGCGCACAGCCCCGTCGCGCACACCGGGCGCACCCAGCCGGTCGGAAAGAGCGGCGGATGCCTGTGCCAGCTCCTCCTGGATCGCCTCGTGCCCATCCTCCAGGCCGCGCGCCAGCGTAGCGACCTGCCCGACCTTCTGGTCGGCGAACGCGAGCCAGGACTTGAGCCGGTCGTCCAGCGCCGGCTCATCGTCGACGTCGTGCGGCACGTGCAGGAGCGAGGTCGAGGTGGATGCCGCGAGGTTCGGCGACAGCGCCAGCAAAGACTCGAGGGCACCGAACGCGGCCTCCAGGTCGCCGCGCCAGACGTTGTGGCCGTCGATCACACCACCCACCACGGTCTTACCGCGCAGAGCCGCCTTCGTGTCGGCATCCAGCTGCGACGGGATGCTTCCGCGCACGAGGTCGAGCGAGATCGCCTCGATGTTCGTGGCGGCGAGCACCGCAAGGGCGTCGTCGAGACTGCCGTAGGGCGGCGCGACGAACAGGCTCGGCCGGTCGGACGCGCTGCCAAGCGCCTCGTAGGCGACGCGGGCTGCGGCGAGCAGGTCGGCTCGGGTGTCGTCGAGGCTCTCGCTCACCAGAGCGGGCTCGTCCAGCTGGACCCACTCGGCGCCCGCCGCCTTCAACTCGGAAAGAAGCCGCGCGTAGACAGGGAGCACGTCCCCGAGCCGCGACAACGGCCGGAAGTCCGCGGGTGCACCGTCGGCCGGCTTGCTGAGCGCTAGGAACGTGACCGGTCCGACGATGACCGGGCGGGTGAGGTATCCGTCGGCCTTCGCTTCTTCGAACTCGCGGACGAGTCGATCGGACGCCAGCCGGAAGCTGGCGTCAGGTGCGATCTCGGGCACCAGATAGTGGTAGTTCGAATCGAACCACTTCGTCATCTCCAGCGGGGCGTCGTCGCCTGCACCACGGGCGATCGTGAAGTAGCCGGCGAGGTCGACGCTGCCATCGGCATCCTGCAGGCCCGCGAAACGTGCGGGCACCGCGCCGAGTGTGATCGCGGCATCCAGCACCTGGTCGTAGTAGCTGAATGTCTCGGGAATGGCGGAGTCGGTCTTGCCGAGGCCGAGCCGTGACAACCGGTCGCGCGTGGCACGACGGAGCTCCGCTGCCGTCGTCTCGAGCTCGTCCACGGTGATCGTGCCTGCCCAGAACGCCTCGACGGCTTTCTTGAGCTCGCGGCGACGGCCGATGCGCGGGTACCCGACGATCGTGCCGGTCGGGAAGGTGGAGGAGGTCATGCGCTTTCCTTCTGTTTGCTGGCCTGCTGGTGTGGGATGGTCGTGATCGCCTCGACTGCCGTCTTCGCCGCGAAGTCTTCCTCGAGCGCCGATGGGTCGATCAGACCGCAGCGCTCGAGCACCGCGAGCGACGTCTGCGGCTGGTTGAACGTGCACAGGTGGATGCCTGGGGCGCCGCCGGCGATGAGCCGCTCCGTGAGCTGGGCGGCATGCTCGATGCCGATCTCACGTCTGCCCTCGTCGGTGGGTTCCACTTCGAGGCGGATGCTGAGATCGCTCGGAAGGTCCTCGCCGTTCAGCTCGAGAATGCGGCGAAGTCGCGCCGGTGAGGTCACGGGCATGATGCCGGGCAGGATGGGCAGCGTCACGCCCGCGCGGCGTGCGCGCTCGACGAAGGCGAAGTAGTCCTCGGCGTGGAAGAACAGCTGGGTGATCGCAAGGTTCGCACCCTGCGCCTGTTTCGCAAGAAGGGTGTCGATGTCCTGCTCGATCGAACGGGAACGCGGATGTCCGTTGAGGTAGGCGGCGACGGCGATCGTGACCTTCTCGCGCCTGCCGACGGCGCTCGCATGCGTGAGGCCGGGCATCGGGATCTCACGGTATGGGGCGTGCTCGGCCTGAATTCGGTGAATCAACTGCACGAGCTCCGCAGCGCTGTGCAGGTCGCCGAGCGGGGCATCCTCCGACGCACCCACGGGCGGATCGCCACGCACTGCAAGGAACCGGGTGACGCCCGCGCCCAGGAACTCGCGGATCATGCGGCCGGCCTGCTCGTGGGACGAACCGACGCAGGTCAGGTGGGCCATCGCCGGCACCGGCGTGTTCTGGGTGATGTACCTGACCACCTCGAGCGAGTTCGCGTGTGACGAGCCGCCCGCACCGTACGTGACCGAGATGAAGCGCGGCTGGACGGCGGCGAGGCGCTGGATGGTGCGCGGCAGAGCACGCGCGGCCGCCTCATTGCGAGGTGGATACAGCTCGAACGAGAAGGGCGTTCCGACCGGGCAGCGCCCCTCGTCTGAACGCGGCCCGTCACACGGAGGCACGGAGGCCGAGCCGTCGTCGGCGTGCTGTGCACTCATGGCGGCTCCCCACTAGGGCGGCGCGGAGGCTGTCGATCGCAACTGATGGCCGAAGGCATCCGCACCGCATCGTTCGCGACCGCAGATGCAGCGGCCGCTCGTTCACGCGGCTCGGGGCGGGTGCCGGGCTCGGCTGTCGCTCCAGTCGAACAGGCCGGCTCGGCCGTGCTCGACGAACAATGCGATCACAGTAACAAAGCGCCGCGGGAACGGATACTGCGTGTTACGCAGCGCTACAAAGCACCCAGCCACGTCAGGCGACGACCGGCTGCGCGCGGAACGGCTCGAAGACGGGCACGAACTCGGGCGCCACCTTGGCGGTGACCCGGGTGCCATCCGGCTCGTACGCCGTGTGCATCACCCGGCCGCGCTCGTGCAGCGCCGAGACGAGATCTCCCCTGTCATACGGGATCAGCACATCGATCTCGACGGACCGATCGGGCAGCGCGCGAGCGATCGCCGAGAGCACCTCGTCTATGCCTTCACCCGTGCGTGCGGACGCGAACACCGCTGCCGGTTCCAGCCCGCGCAGCTCGAGACGTCGACCATCGTCGATGAGGTCCGCCTTGTTGAAGACCACCAGCTCCGGGATGTCGCGGCCACCGACCTCCCCGATCACGTCCCGAACAGTGGCGAGCTGAGCCGCGGGGTCGGGGTGGGATGCATCGACGACGTGCACGATCACATCCGCGTCGGCGACCTCTTCCAGCGTCGACCGAAACGCCTCGACCAGCTGATGCGGAAGATTGCGCACGAAACCCACGGTGTCGGCAAGCGTGTACAGGCGCCCGTCGGCGGTGATCGAGCGCCGCACTGTGGCATCCAGCGTGGCGAACAGCGCGTTCTCGACGAGCACACCGGCCTTGGTGATGCGGTTCAGCAGGCTCGACTTGCCGGCATTCGTATACCCGGCGATGGCCACCGACGGCACACTGTTGCGGCGGCGGTTGGCGCGCTTCGCCTCGCGTGCCGGCTTGAAGTCCTTGATCTGCCTGCGCAGCTTCGCCATACGGGAGTGGATGCGCCGGCGATCCAGCTCGATCTTCGTCTCACCGGGACCACGGCTGCCCATACCGGCGCCTGCGCCGCCGACCTGGCCGCCGGCCTGCCGGCTCATCGACTCGCCCCAACCGCGCAGACGCGGGAGCAGGTACTCGAGCTGCGCCAGCTCCACCTGCGCCTTGCCCTCGCGGCTCTTCGCATGCTGACTGAAGATGTCGAGGATCACGGCGGTGCGATCGATCACCTTGACCTTGACGATGTCTTCGAGCGCGCGCCTCTGACTCGGCGCCAGCTCGGTGTCGGCGACGACCGTATCTGCACCGAGTGCTTTGACGATGTCGTGCAGCTCCTGCGCCTTTCCGCTGCCGAGATAGGTACCGGGATCGGGGTGCGGTCGCCGCTGCAGCAGGCCGTCGAGCACGACGGCGCCGGCCGTTTCGGCCAGCGCCGCGAGTTCGCGCAAGGAGTTCTCGGCATCCAGCTGCGTGCCCGCCGAGTAGACGCCGATCAGCACCACGTTCTCGAGCCGTAGCTGCCGGTACTCGACCTCGGTGACGTCTTCGAGCTCCGTCGAGAGGCCCGCGACACGACGCAAGGCCGCGCGCTCTTCGCGGTCGAACTGCTCGCCGTCGTCGGTCTGCCCGTCGGCAGCGGACCGCTGCAGGGCCAGTGCCCCCTGCCCGAAAATCGTCGTTCGAGCGGATGCCTGCTCCGCGCGTGCGAGAACCCGAGCGACGACGTCGTCCTGTGTCTCGTCGTCGCGGGCGGCGGTCACGTCATCGAGCGCGTCATCGTGCCGGTGCTCATCGTGGGTTTGCGTCATCGTGTGGTCAACCATAGTTCTCCCTGCCGACAACATCTCGGTGCTGTCATCCTTTTGGTCCCAGCTCCAGCCGGCCGGTACTTTCCTTGTATGGCCAGCGGCGAGCACTACTTCACGTCACGACCCGGCGGGGATGCGAAGCTGCGCCCGCTCGCCGTGCGCCTCGCAGGCCGTGAGGTCGAGCTCGTCACCGCTTCGGGCATCTTCAGCCCCGACCACATCGACATCGGCACGCGGGTGCTCCTGGCCGATGCACCCGATGCCCCCGCCACGGGCGACCTCCTCGACCTCGGCTGCGGCTGGGGACCGGTCGCTCTCACCCTGGCGCTCGAGTCCCCTGACGCGACCGTCTGGGCCGTCGACGTCAACGAGCGTGCGCTCGACGTCGTGCGCCGCAACGCGTCGACCCTCGGGCTCACGAACGTCAACGCCGTGCTGCCCGACGATGTTCCCGGCCACGTCGCCTTTCGCGCGATCTGGTCGAATCCGCCGATTCGCGTCGGCAAGGACGAACTGCACGCCCTTCTTCTGCGCTGGCTGCCGCGGCTGGAGACGCAGGCGGATGCCTGGCTCGTCGTGCAGCGCAACCTCGGCTCCGACTCGCTTCAGCGGTGGCTCGAGGCGGAGCTTCCCACCGGGTTCGGCGTGCGACGCGCCTCCTCCAGCAAGGGATTCCGTGTGCTGAACGTGCACCGCGATGAGGCTGTACCGCAGGCAGCTTCCCGCGACTGACGGCGTCAGCCGATCGTGACCTCGCCGTCGTAGACGAGCTCGGCGGGACCCGACAACGCGACGTGCTCGCCATCCTCGGCGGGGAACATCCGCACGCCCAGCGTTCCGCCCGGAGTGCGCACCTTCCAGTTGTCCGGAGCGCCGTCTCCGGCCCAGTACCGGGTGGCGAGCGCTGCGGCAGCGGTACCGGTGCCGCACGCCAGAGTCTCACCGCTTCCGCGTTCGTGCACCCGCATGCGGATGCGGCCCACACCGTCGTCGACGAGCGGCTCGAATGGCACGACGAACTCCACATTCGCGCCGTTCACCGGCTCAGGATCGAGGATCGGCGTGGGTCCGAGATCGAGGCGGTCGAGCTCGTCGTCGTCGGCCAGTGCCACCACCACGTGCGGGTTGCCCACGTCGATGCCGACTCCGGGGCGCGCCACTCCCAAACCCTTGGCCCGCACCGTGGGGTCATCGCCGGTGAGGTGCCAGCGGCCGAGATCGACCTGGAATCCCGACCCGCTCTGCTGCACGTCTCGCACGCCGGCACGGGTCCCGATCGGAAGGGTCTGGCCGGGCTGCAGGTGGGCGAATCCGCCGTCGATCAGATAGCGGGTGAATACCCGGATGCCGTTGCCGCACATCTCCGCCGGGGTGCCGTCGGCGTTGTGGTAGTCCATGAACCACTCGGCCGTGGGGTCCTCCGAGAGTGCAACACCGCCCTCGGGAATCGCCGACGACTTCACGGCACGGATCACACCGTCAGCACCCACGCCGAAGTGCCGGTCGCAGATCAACGCGATCTGCGCCGCCGTGAGATCGACGACGCCTTCCGGGTCGGCGAAGAGCACGAAGTCGTTGCCGGCGCCGTGGCCCTTGCTGAACGAGAGTGTGGTCACCGCGCAAGCCTATCCAGTACGGCTGCGACGAGCCCACCGCGCGCCACCTCACTCGTATCGGAAGCGTCGAGCCAGGTCGGTTCCGGATACCGCTTGAACCAGGAGACCTGCCGCCGCGCGTATCGGCGGGTGAGCCGTTGCGTCTCAGCGATGGCTTGGTCCTGCGTCAGCTCACCGCGCAGTTGTGCCGCGGCCTGGGCGTAGCCGATCGCCTTCGACGCGGTCGCACCCCGGTCCAGACCTTGGGCGAGAAGGCCACGCACCTCGTCGAGTAGCCCGGATTCCCACATGCGCTCGACGCGGGCATCCAGCCGCTCGACGAGCCGTTCGCGTGGGACGGCAAGGCCGACCACGGTCATCGGTGACCACGGCACCGGCCGCTCGGGAAGGGACGCACCGTGGCCCTTCTGCTTCAGCTCGGCCACCTCCAGAGCACGGATGACGCGTCGCGAGTTCGCCGGATCCACGCGCTCCGCCGTGGCCGGGTCGAGCGCTCGCAGCCGATCCAGCAGCGGGCGGGTGCCGGATGCCTGCGCTTCGGTCTCGAGTCGTGCCCGCAACGCCGCATCCCGCCCGGGGAACGCGAAGTCGTACAGCACCGAGGAGACGTACAGTCCCGACCCGCCGACGAGGATCGGCACCGCTCGCCTGCTGAGGATGTCATCGATTGCGCGCCTGGCGAGCGGCTGATACCACGCGACAGTCGCCTCTTGCGTCACCTCGAGCACGTCGATGAGATGATGCGGAATGCCGCGGCGCTCATCAGGTGTGATTTTGGCGGTGCCGATGTTCATGCCGCGGTAGAACTGCATGGCGTCGGCGCCCACGATCTCGGCCCGGACCCCACGCTCCCTGAGGGCGACCGCGACCTCGAGCGCAAGGTCGCTCTTGCCGGTTCCGGTCGCGCCGACGATCGCGAGGTAGTGAGACGACCCTTCGGAGCCCGCGGGTGAGCGCACGGACGCCTGCTCGGCGGGTTCGCTCACGTCGGACGGATCACCGCTCGCCGTCGGCGAGATCGTAGATCGGCGTCGTGGGACCGGCCGGCGTTCCCTGGTCCAGAGAGTGCCGCGGCGAGCCCAGTTCCGATCGGGGACGCAGCCCAGGCAGGCCGAGGGACACCTTGCGCTCGGCACCCGATGGCCCGTGCGAGGGCACGGCACAAGACTCGGCCTCCGCGTTGTCCCAGGCGTCCCCCGCTCGGGTGCGGCGCACTCGGAGTGTCTCGCCCGGTTCGGCGTCGGCCAGCAGATGGAACGGCGCCGCGTGCGTGATGCGTACGCTGACGACGTCGCCAGGCCGCGGGAGCTCCGATCCTTCCGGTACCTCGAAGTGCACGAGGCGGCTGTCTTCGGCGCGTCCGCTCATGCGGTGCGTCTCTGCGTCCTTCTTGCCCTCGCCGGTGGCGACGAGCACCTGCACCTCACGGCCGACGAGCTTCTCGTTCTCCTCCAGGCCGATGCGCTCTTGCAGGGCGATCAACCTGTCGTAGCGTTCCTGCACGACATCTTTCGGCACCTGGTCGGCCATGGTGGCGGCGGGGGTGCCGGGTCGCGCGGAGTACTGGAACGTGAACGCCGACGCGAAACGGGCCTGCTCCACGACGCGGAGGGTCTCCTGGAAGTCCTCCTCGGTCTCACCAGGGAACCCGACGATGATGTCGGTGCTGATGGCGGCATCCGGGATGCGGGAGCGGACCCTGTCGAGGATGCCGAGGAACTTCGCCGAACGGTAGCTGCGGCGCATGCCGCGTAGGATCCGGTCCGATCCGGACTGCAGCGGCATGTGCAGCTGTGGCATTACGGCGGGCGTCTCGGCCATGGCGTCGATCACGTCGTCGGTGAACGCAGCGGGATGAGGCGAGGTGAACCGGATGCGCTCCAGCCCCTCGATCTCGCCCGCGGCCCTCAGCAGCTTGCCGAACGCGAGCCGGTCGCCGAAGTCGACGCCGTAGGAGTTCACGTTCTGGCCGAGGAGCGTTACCTCGATGGCGCCGTCGTCGACTAGTGACTTGATCTCGGCGAGCACGTCGCCCGGGCGGCGGTCGTTCTCCTTGCCTCGCAGCGATGGCACGATGCAGAAGGTGCACGTGTTGTTGCAGCCGACCGAGATGGACACCCAGCCGCTGTAGGTGGAGTCCCGTTTCGTGGGAAGCGTCGACGGGAACGTCTCGAGGGCTTCGAGGATCTCAACCTGGGCTTCGTGGTTGTGCCGCGCGCGCTCCAGCAGGTTCGGCAGCGCTCCCATGTTGTGCGTGCCGAACACGACGTCGACCCAGGGAGCCTTCTCCAGGATGACGTTCTTGTCCTTCTGGGCGAGGCAGCCTCCGACTGCGATCTGCATCCCGGCGTGCCGCCTCTTCACGGATGCCAGGTGGCCGAGGTTGCCATAGAGCTTGTTGTCCGCGTTCTCGCGCACCGCACACGTGTTGATCACGACGACGTCGGCTTCGGCTCCGGACGCCCGCACGTACCCCGCCGCCTCCAGCGAACCGCTGAGGCGCTCCGAATCGTGCACGTTCATCTGGCAGCCATAGGTGCGCACCTCGTACGTGCGCACGTGTCCATCGGCATCGACGGCGGCGTCCGACACGGCGATCGATGTCGGAGCCGAGCTGGGTCGGATTCGATCGGCAATGGTCATAGTGCGCACTAGTCTACGTTCGCGTACCTGATCGCTGGATGCGGTGCAGTCTCAGCGGAAGCGGACTCCCCCGCTCGCCGTCGAACCGCGCGGGTGCCCCTCCAAAGCCGTGCGCACCGACGCTCGGATGACCTCGCCGTCGTAGCCCTTGCGTGCGAGGTATGCGCTCAGCCGCCTCGCAGCGACGTCGTAGTCGACCGAGCGCAACTGCCGAGCACGGGCCATCGCCAACTCGGTAGCTCGTTCGAGCTCGTCGTCGCCGTCGAGTTCTGCCATCGCATCGGCGATGACCGCGTCGTCGAGGTGCCGCCTGCGCAGTTCCCCCTCGATGGCCGCCCGGCCCGACCCCTTGCGAGTGTGCATCGAGTAGACGACAGAGACCGCGAGGGCCGCGTCGTCGAGTAGCCCGAGGCTTTCGAGCCGGTCGAGTTCGGCCGCCGCCGTTTCGCCATCCACCTCACGCTTGGCCAGCACCTGCTCGAGCTCCCAACGGGACATGCCACGCCGTGCGAGCTGATGGATCGCCACGTTGCCGGCGCGTGTCGCCTTGCGGTCTCTGCGATCGAGTTGAGCCGTTGTGGCGTTCTCATCGGCGTCTGCCGCAGCACGGCGCGACAGGGACCGGACCCGGGCGAGCGCATTCTGGGCCGCATCGGACGGCTGGGCGCCCGGCAGGTACGTCACCGGAGCGAGTCCACGCCCCTCAGCTGCCGGCCCGCGGTCAGCGGACCCCGCAGGCGGAAATTGCACCACCATCGTGCGCTCGCCTCGCCTCAGGCGCCCTTGCGCTGTGCGATCTTCGTCTCGATCGACTCGACGTTCGAGACGCTCTCGACCGGTGCATTCGGGTCGACGATCACGCCGAGCTTGACCAGGATCTTGCGCTCGATCTCGGCGGCGATGTCGGGGTTGTCGATCAGGAAGTTGCGCGAGTTCTCCTTGCCCTGACCGAGCTGGTCGCCCTCGTAGGTGTACCAGGCGCCGGACTTCTTCACGATGGCCTGCTCGACGCCGTAGTCCAGAAGACTGCCCTCGCGCGAGATGCCCACGCCGTACAGGATGTCGAACTCGGCCTGCTTGAACGGTGGAGCCATCTTGTTCTTGACGACCTTGACCCTGGTGCGGTTGCCGACGGCCTCCGTGCCGTCCTTCAGCGTCTCGATACGGCGGATGTCGAGTCGCACCGACGCGTAGAACTTGAGCGCCTTGCCGCCGGAGGTCGTCTCGGGGCTGCCGAAGAACACGCCCACCTTCTCGCGAAGCTGGTTGATGAAGATCATCGTGGTGTTCGTCTGGTTGAGCGCACCGGTCAGCTTGCGGAGCGCCTGCGACATGAGCCTGGCTTGAAGGCCGACGTGCGAGTCGCCCATCTCGCCCTCGATCTCGGCACGCGGAACAAGCGCGGCGACGGAGTCGATCACGATGAGGTCGATCGATCCGCTTCGCACCAGCATGTCCGCAATCTCCAGCGCCTGCTCCCCCGTATCGGGCTGCGAGACGAGGAGCGAGTCGATGTCGACGCCGAGCTTCTTCGCGTACTCCGGGTCGAGCGCGTGCTCGGCATCGATGAACGCGGCGATTCCGCCGTTCTTCTGGGCGTTGGCGATGGCGTGCAGCGTCAGCGTCGTCTTTCCGGAGGACTCCGGACCGTAGATCTCGACGATGCGGCCACGCGGTAGTCCGCCGATGCCGAGCGCGACATCGAGGGCGATCGAACCCGTGGGGATCACCTCGACGGGAGCACGCTCATCGCTGCCCAGTCGCATGACGGAGCCCTTGCCGAACTGCCGGTCGATCTGAGCGAGAGCGGTCTCGAGTGCCTTTTCGCGATCTGCTGGAGTGGGCATGGTGTGGCTTCCTTTCGCCGGAACAGTCGTCGTGTAATCGCTGCTTCGTACCGTAGGACGCACCTGCGACAACGGGATGCCGGACCGGCGCGAAGTGGATAACTCGCTTCGAGAAGTTCTGTGGACTCAGAGTAGCAACACCCGAACATCTCTTCGTACGATCGCGTGGCGTGTCGGGGCCTTTTTCGAAGTCAGCGTGGTCATCGTCGAGGAGGTGTCGGAAGGCCGGCACCATGCCGGCGTTCGACCGGGACCTCCATCGCCTCGCACAGGGCGAGCCATACGTCGCGCTCAGGCACACCGTCGGCGAGCGCCTGATCCGACGTGCGGTTTCCGAGGCTGTCGATCACGAGGTCGCGAAGCAGAGCCCGGCCGTACTGTTCGCCGAACTCGGCCGCCACGGCCCGTCGGAATTCGCTCGTTCGCACCGCGACAGCATAGGAGATCGTCCCGGCGAACGGTGCCCCTTCCCGGCGGTGAACGGCACCCGGAAGCGGTAGCCTCCATGAAGCAAGTGGCGCCCCGCAGAAGCGGGGCGCCACTTTCGTCTTATCCGGCGAGCAGACTCACCGAGCGACGAGATCCGCGTCCAGCGCGGCGACGAACTCGTCGGGAACAGTGTCGGGGATGACCTGGTCGATGCCCTCGAGCACCGCAAGCCGATCGCCGACTTCACGCATGATCACCGAGATGGGCGTGTCGAGTGCGTCGGCCACCGAAGCGAGGATCTCGCTCGACGCCTCCTTCTGTCCGCGCTCGACCTCGCTGAGGTAACCGAGAGCCACACTCGCCCGGCTTGCGACCTGGCGAAGAGTGCGCCCCTTCTGCAGGCGGAAGTCCCGTAGCACGTCGCCGATTTCTTGACGTACAAGAATCATTGGAGCCTCCTTCTCTCTTCCTGCCACAACCTTCGATCCGTTGTTGTCTTACGGATACCTTCAACGCTACGCGCTTTGACGGTCCATGAACTCTAACCATCGACGACTGGGGTTTGGGTGTGAGTACATAACGCTGTAACAAACTCGAGATACGGGCTATTCCGCCGGCCCTACAGCACGAGCTCGGCCAGGGTGCGGACGGCGACGTCCACTGATTCTGCACGTATCTGGGCCCTCGTTCCCGTCAGCGCCAGCTCGACCACCTCGTCCTCGTCGCCGTGCGAGATTCCGATGAAGACCGTGCCAGGAGAACGCCCGCCCTGCCCGTCCGGTCCTGCCACGCCCGTGGTGGCGACACCGACGTCCGCGGGACGACGGCCGACGGCCAGTGCGGAGCGCACGCCTCTCGCCAGCTGGCGCGCCACCTCGGGATGTACGGGACCGTGTTCTGCCAGCAGCGCGGCATCCACTCCGACGAGCGTGTGCTTGAGCTCCGTGGCGTACACCACGGCACCGCCGAGCACGACGGCGGATGCCCCCGCCGGTCTGGTCAGCTCAGCCGTCAGGGCGCCACCGGTGAGCGATTCTGCGACCGCGAGAGTCATCCCGCGCGCGGTGAGTCGGGCGATCAACGCCGCCGTGCGATCTGCGGTGGCCTCCTCGTCCTCGTGCGTCACGGCCGCCGCCCGGAGCCGCGCCGCAGGCGATATGCCGCCCAGAGGTACTCCAGCCCGGACCAGACCGTGAGGACCAGCGCGATGCCCATGAGCACCCAGTTCAGCCAGAAGATCCAGTCGCCCACCACCGTCCAAGTGGGCGCCAGCGCGAACGAGATGGCGACGGCCTGCGCGACCGTCTTGAGCTTGCCGCCCCGCCCGGCCGGCACCACGTTGCCACGGCGCAGCTCGACCATGCGCCACACCGTGATGCCCACCTCGCGAACGACGATCACGATCGTCACCCACCACCACAACTCGCCGAGGATCGACAGGCACACCAGCGCACCCGACGTGAGCAGCTTGTCGGCGATCGGGTCGAGGATCTTGCCGAGATCGGTGACGAGCCCCTTGCGCCTCGCGATCGCGCCGTCAACGCCATCCGTCGCGATCGCCACGATGAAGAGTGCCGCGGCGATCCAGCGCAGGATGCCGTCGGCACCCGAATCGGCGAGCAGAAGCCAGAAGAACACCGGTGCGAGCAAGATGCGCACCACCGTGATGAGGTTCGGCAGATTGAAGTTGCCGGGTGCGGTCGGCGCTTCGGCGCGGCCGGAATCGGTCATGCAGCAAGCCTAGGCCCGGGTGGCGGAGCGGAGAGCGCGGGTCGCCTCTACTCGCGCCCCGTCAGCCCCCAGGCGTCTTCGTCGGAGTCGCCGTCGACCTCTTCGAGGTCGCTGAACTGTCGCGACACCGGGTCGTCGTAGCGGTCGTCGTCGCCATGTTGGGGCGTCGGCTGACCTGACGGCATGTTCTGGCCGGCCGGAGAAATCGCACTTGGCTGACCGCCCTGCGCTGACTGCTGTGCGGACGCCTGGCCGCTGTCGCCTCCGCGCAACCGCGCCATCACCTGCGGCAGCTGCTCCGGCGTGACGAGCACATCGCGCGCCTTCGATCCCTCGGAGGGCCCGACGATGTCCCGCGACTCGAGCAGGTCCATCAGCCGGCCGGCCTTCGCGAATCCGACGCGCAGTTTGCGCTGCAGCATCGACGTCGACCCGAACTGACTCGACACGATCAGCTCGGCGGCCGCCAGCAACAGGTCGAGGTCGTCGCCGATATCGGAGTCGATCTGCTTCTTCTCCGGCCCGGCAGCGACATCCTGACGGTATTCGGGTCGCGCCTGGCTCGTCACATGGTCGACGACGCGCTGGATCTCGCTCTCGGCGACGTATGCGCCCTGCACGCGGATCGGCTTCGACGCACCCATCGGCAGGAAGAGCCCGTCGCCCTGCCCGATGAGTTTGTCGGCTCCCGGCTGGTCGAGAATGACCCGCGAGTCGGTGACGCTCGCCACCGCGAACGCTAAGCGGGACGGCACGTTCGCCTTGATGAGTCCGGTGACGACGTCCACCGACGGGCGTTGCGTCGCCAGCACGAGGTGGATGCCGGATGCTCGCGCCAACTGCGTGATGCGCACGATCGAGTCCTCGACGTCACGCGGGGCGACCATCATGAGATCGGCAAGTTCGTCGACGACGACGAGCAGGTAGGGATATGGCTTCAGCTTGCGCTCGCTGCCCTCCGGCAGCACGATCTCGTCGTTGCGCACGGCCTTGTTGAAGTCGTCGATGTGCCGGAACCCGAAGCTGGCCAGGTCGTCGTAGCGCATGTCCATCTCTTTGACGACCCACTGCAGCGCCTCAGCGGCCTTCTTCGGGCTCGTGATGATGGGCGTGATGAGGTGCGGAACACCCGCGTACACGGAGAGCTCGACGCGCTTCGGGTCGACGAGCACCATGCGCACATCGCTC
>Ga0164242_10001975_pt1 | contig 23904 bp, 19 predicted proteins | sample OricomgcompostMG_FD_108783 | JGI IMG/M metagenome (GOLD analysis project Ga0164242, IMG submission 108783) | Miracle-Growth compost microbial communities from Emeryville, California, USA - Original compost - Miracle growth compost (MG) ...
CCCAGGTTGCCGAGCTCTTCGGCAAGCAGTTCCTGATCCTTCGCGGCCACGCGGCGCAGCGTGATGCGCAGATGCGGGCCTTCGGCGCCGCCGCCCGTCGCGGCGCCTGCTGGAGCGGCGGCGAGCGCTTCATCCACCACGTGTTCGGGAGCGCCGGGCGTCGCTACGTCTGCGTGCGCGGCCATCGCCGCGGGCTGGTGCGCTTCGAACGCGGCTTCGAGATCCTCTTCGGAATCGCCTGCGCACACAGGAGCCGGCTCAGCCACGACCGGCGCCGGCGCAGCGAGGCCGCAGCTTTCGGCATAGAGCTGCTCGAGCCTGGCGCGCATGGCGGCGGCGGCCGACGCGTCGGGTTCGGCGCTCGCGCGATAGGCCGCGAGCTGGTCGGAGAGCACGTCCTTGGTTTCGAGGAACGTGTCGATCATGTCCTTGCGCAGCACGAGTTCGTTGTTGCGCGCACGGTCGAGCAGCGACTCCAGGATGTGGGTCGTCTCGGTGAGCGCCGTGAAGCCGAACGTCGCCGCGCCGCCCTTGATCGAGTGCGCCGCGCGGAAGATCGCCGCCAGATCCTCGGGATCGGGCTGGCCGACGTTCAGGTTCAGGAGAAGCTGCTCCATCTGCGCGAGCAGCTCGTCCGCCTCGTCGAAGAACGTCTGATAGAACTGTGTGATGTCGAGAGTCATGGCTCTTTCACCGCGATAATTGCGTAGCCGGCGCCTGGCACAGGCCCGCGCGCCTCATGTTCATGTATTCGTTTCGCCGAGCGCGCTCGCCAGATCGACGAGCAGCTCGGGGTCCACCGGTTTTTCGATCCAGCCTGTCGCGCCCGCGTCGCGCACCGCCGCCTTGAAGCCTTCGTCCGACTCCGTGGTGAGCACGAGAATCGGCGTCTCCAGGTACGACGGATTCGCGCGCAAGTGCTTGATCAGGTCGAGCCCGCCCATGCGCGGCATGTACAGGTCGGTGAGCACGAGATCGAAGCGCTGCGCGAGCGCATGCTCGAGCCCGTCTGCGCCGTCGTTCGCCACCGTCACCTCGTAACCCGCCGATCCGAACGCCGCGCGCAGGATCTCCCGCATGGACGCCGAATCGTCGATCGCCAGAATATTTCTGATCATTCCTTCCTCGTTCGCGCGCGCTTTGAATTCGCGCTTTTTCGCCTGTCGCCGCGCCGTTCCCGTTTCGTTGCGCTTTTCCCGCTTTGTTCCGTTCTCCCCGAGCGTCACGGCTCGAGGGGCTTGCCCGGCACGCTGGGCGCCGCGGGCGCCAGCGCCGGAGCCACCGATTCCGCCACGGGCGTGAGCCTCATCCCTGCGGGCGCGGTGCCGGGCAACTGCGCCGGGGGCACCTTTTGCACACCGCCCGCGCCACCGCCGAGACCCGGCACCTGCCCCGGCAGCAGCGTCTTGCCCGAGCCCGCCGCGTCGTCCGAGAGCGTGGTGGTGGTGGTGTCGTCGTGCGTCAGCGCGTCCTCCGACTTCTTGTTGAGCACGATGATGCTGATGCGGCGGTTCTCCGGATCGAGCGGATCGGCCTTGTCCAGGTTCTGCGTCGAGGCGAGGCCGAGCACGCGCAGCACCTTCGCTTCGTCCATGCCGCCCGCGATCAGCTCGCGCCGCGACGCATTCGCGCGGTCCGCCGAAAGCTCCCAGTTGCTATAGCCCTTCTCGCCGCCCGCATAGGGCACGGCGTCGGTATGGCCCTGCACGACGATGCGGTTGGGCACGTCGTTGAGCGTCTTGCCGATCGCCCGCAGGATGTCGCGCATATACGGCTCGACCACGTCGCGCGCGGTCGCGAACATCGGCCGCTTCTGCGAGTCGACGATCTCGATGCGCAGGCCCTGCAGCGTGGAGTCGATGCGAATCTGCTGCTTGAACTGGCGCAGCACCGGATTGGCCTCGATCGCCGCCATCAGCTTGACCTGCAGGTCGTGCAGGCGCACCTGCTCCTGGCGCTCGAGCGAGCCTTGCTGCTGGTTCTGCGCCTGGTCGTCGGCGTGCGCGGCGGTGCGGTCCGCTTGCGCCCGCACGCCGTCGCTGCGCCGCGTGACGCCCTGCTCCTGCGAGGAGATGTCGCGCCCGCCGCCCTTCACGATGCTCGAATCCTCGGCGCTGCGGTCGCCGCCCCAGAGCGTGATCTTCAGCGGCTGGTTGAAGTAGTCGGCAATGCCGCGCAGTTGCACCGTCGACGCCGACGACAGCAGCCACATCAGCAGGAAGAACGCCATCATCGCGGTCATGAAGTCCGCGTAGGCGAGCTTCCAGGCGCCGCCGTGATGGCCGCCCCGCTTCGGCGCGGCGCGCTTCACCACGATGGCGCGGTCTTTGTTGGCGCTCATCGGCCGCTCCCCGTCTTCGTCGCCAGAATCTCGTGCTTCATGATCGTCGCCGTCCTCGTCCCGATTCGCGTGCTTGCGCCTGGTTTCGCCTTACTTCGCCTTCACGCGGCGCACGTGCTCTTCGAGCTCCGTGAACGACGGACGCTCGGTCGAGAACAGCACCTTGCGGCCGAACTCGACGGCAATGGCGGGCGCGTAGCCGTTCAGGCTCGCGAGGATCGTCACCTTGATGCACTGGAACATCTTGGTCGACTCGGTCACGCGCTGCTCCGCGAGGCTCGCGAGCGGACCGATCAGACCGTACGAAAGCAGAATGCCGAGGAAGGTGCCCACCAGCGCCTGGGCGATCATCTCGCCGAGCACCGCAGGCGGCTTGTCGGCGGACGCCATGGTGTGCACGACGCCCATCACGGCCGCGACGATGCCGAACGCCGGCATGGCATCGCCCACCTTCGAGAGCGCGTGCGCGGGCGCCTCGCCCTCGGCGTGGTGCGTCTCGATCTCCTCGTCCATGAGGCTCTCGATCTCGAAGGCGTTCATGTTGCCGCCCACCATGAGCCGCAGATAGTCGGTGAGGAACTCGACGATGTGATGGTCGGCCAGGATCTTCGGGTACTGCGTGAAGATCGGGCTCTTCTGCGGGTCGTCGATATCGGCTTCGAGCGTGAGCGTGCCTTCCTTGCGCGCCTTCGCGAGCAGGACGTAGAGCAGCGCGAGCAGCTCCATATACACGTCCTTGTTGTACTTGGCGCCTTTGAAGAGCGACGGGAGGACGCGCAGCGTCGCCTTGATCGTCTTCATGCCGTTGCCGAGGATGAACGCGCCGACGCCCGCGCCGCCGATCATCAACAGCTCCATCGGCTGCATGAGGGCGGCCAGATGGCCGCCCTCCAGCGCGTAGCCGCCGAAGACGCAGACGATCGTCACGAGTGTTCCCACGATAATCAGCACTGCCGGACCCTCACTGGAAGTTCGTTGCGACGCGAGCCCCCATCGGCCCGCGTCCTTGATTGGGTTTACGGCACCGGCGCGGAAAACTTTGAGATCGGCAAGACGCGCGCTTTGCGCGGAGGCAAACGTTTGAGGGCCGGTTCGGACCGACGCACAGGGCGGACAAGACGGCAAGCAGCCTGCGGGCGGGGCGCGATGGGGGGATCGAGCGGCAATCTGCGCTTTTTTGAGGCCGCGCGCGAAGTCGCGGCCGTGCGCTTTGGCCGAGCGCTGACTTGACTGGCGCGCGCCGCCCGCTCAGACCTGCTCGACGCTCTGGTCGGCCATGAGCATGGCGGCGTGGATCTGCGCGGCTTTGCCCTTCTCGGCGAGCGCGCTCAGGATGGCGTGCTCGTCGAAGCGGAAGCGGCACAGCAGTTGGCTCGATGCGGCGAGGCGCGCGGCTTGCGCGGCGGTGAGCCGGGTCAGCACGTCGGCCAGTTGCTCCGAGAGGCCCATGCGGAACATGCCGGCCGACCGGTCGTCGCGCAACAGCCGTTGCGCGAGCAACAGATACGACAGATTGATTTCATTGATCTCGCTGAGCATGTCGCTTGGCGTCGTCGCGCTCATGGATTCCCCCGAATTCGAAACGTAGCGGCTGGTCAGGCCTGTAACGGAAACGTTTGCTCGTCCGGCGCGAGGCGCGCAAAAGGCGCACGGCAACGCGAACGGCCCGTCTAGTGGTCGTCCCCGCATTGTGGCGAGGGTGCTCGCAAATGGAAATCGGACGGATGCCGCGACGCGTTGTGCGAAAAATTGTCCTTTTTATGTAGGAATTTTTCTGACAAGCAGGGGAAAAGAGAGATGGAAAGCTGCTCAAATCATGCTTTTGGGATATTTTTCCAATCCTCTGTCGATTATAAAAGCCTTTTCATTGATGCGTAACAAGTGTGTGCGTAGGGTCCGACCATATTGGGGTATTCAGGCACGCGAATTGCGCACCGCGGCGCTCCCAGGCGTCACGCTTTGCAATGTGCGCTTACAGGGGGTGTTTCCCGCTGTAACAACATTAAGTGATTGCAAAACAACTCGTATTGCACAATCAAATGTTCATAATCGAGCTCAGGGATAACCCGATACCGAAATGTCTGACCGGGCACATTGCCATGTCAGTCGCACCCCACGCGGCATTTGCCAAGGAGATCTAGCCAATGCGAATCGCACAAATTGCGCCACTTTACGAAGCCGTTCCGCCGAAGCTCTACGGCGGCACCGAACGCGTCGTGTCCTACCTGACCGAAGCGCTCGTCGACCTCGGCCATGACGTGACGCTGTTCGCGAGCGGCGATTCGGTCACATCGGCCAAACTCGAAGCCGCGTGGCCGCGCGCGCTGCGTCTGGACCCGACGATCCGCGACGCGCTCGCCCCGCACATCGTCCTGCTCGAGCGCGTACGCCGCATGGCGCACGAGTTCGACGTGCTGCACTTTCACCTCGACTACCTGCCGTTCCCGCTGTTCTCGACGCTCGACACGCCGTTCGTGACGACGCTGCACGGCCGTCTCGATCTGCCCGAGCTGCAGCCGGTGTTCGACTCGTTCTCGGAAGCACCCGTCATTTCGATTTCGGATTCGCAGCGCCAGCCGCTTGGCCAGGCCAACTGGCTGAACACGATCTATCATGGCCTGCCGAAGAACCTGCTCACGCCGCAAACCAGCCGCAAGCCCGAGTACCTCGCGTTCCTCGGCCGCATCTGCCCGGAAAAGCGCGTGGACACCGCCATCAAGATCGCGGCGCTCTCGGGCCTGCCGCTGAAGATCGCGGCCAAGGTGGACAAGGTCGACCAGGACTACTTCAAGACCGAGATCGAACCGCTGCTTTCGCAGGCGCACGTGGAGTTCGTCGGCGAAATCAACGAAGCGCAGAAACCCGAGTTCCTCTCGGGCGCCAAGGCGCTCCTGTTCCCGATCGACTGGTCCGAGCCGTTCGGCCTCGTGATGATCGAGGCGATGGCGTGCGGCACGCCGGTGGTCGCATTCAACCGCGGCTCGGTGCCCGAAGTGATCGACCCGGGCGTGACCGGCTACATCTGCGAAGACGTGCAGGGCGCCGTGGCGGCGCTGCAGAATATCGACGCGCTTTCGCGCGACGCCATTCGCGCACAGTTCGAGCGCCGCTTCACGTCGCACACCATGGCCAGCAATTACGTCGAAAGCTATTCGGCACTGATCGAAGCGACGCGCCGTCCTGTGCTTCGCCGTGTGGCGGCCGCGGGCTGAATGCGCGGAATGCTTCGCTTCGAGATAAAAAGGCCAAAAAAGGGCAGTGCGAATCGTTTGCGCACGGTGCAATAGCCCGATTGCCAGCCACTAAAAAAGAGCCGCATGTTTCATGCGGCTCTTTTTATTTGGATAAGCGAATAGGCGGGGCGATTGCGCACCGCACGCTTCGCACTGCGCTACCTGACATTTACATAACAGCAATCAGGCGATCAAATACCGTTCGCGATTCTTGCCCGCAATCCATTTGGGCGGCTTGCCGCGCCCGCTCCAGGTCGCACCCGTCTTCGGATCCTGATAGCGCGCGGGCAGTGGCGCTTTCTTGGGCGGGCGGCCGCGCCGGGCGGCCGCCGCGAAGCCGAGATCCTGAGCGGACAGACCGTACTCGACGATCTTCTCGCGGATCATCGCGACGACGTCGGCGATTTCGCTGCGTCGCGCTTCGTCGGCCTGTGCCTGGAGTTTGGCGATCTGGGCCTTGAGTTCCGAATATTGCGACATTTCTCCCCCTTCATTGTCGATCTAACTACTCGAACGCAGATTAGACGTAAATAGGAGAATTAGCAATCGATGTTAATACTGTTTTATCGGGATATTGTGGCATTTAACGATTGCGCGCGGATCGAGCTTGGGAAGCCGCATTCGGGATGCATCCACCGCAATAATGAGAACAATTACTGCGAAATTGACAATCCTTGACACCCGTGTTTTTCGTGAATCCCTAGAATCTGGCATTTCCTGGCGCCGGCGCTTTTTACCCGGCTCCCGTCAAATACCTTTTCGAGGCATCGCGAAATGCATTTATCCAAACGACTTCTTGCCGAGCTTTTCGGCACCTTCTGGCTCGTGCTCGGCGGTTGCGGCAGCGCCGTGCTCGCCGCTCATTTCGACGGTCCGGTGCAAGGCCTCGGCATCGGCTTCGTGGGCGTCGCGCTCGCGTTCGGCCTGACGGTGCTCACCATGGCGTTCGCCATCGGCCATATTTCGGGTTGCCATCTGAATCCCGCGGTGAGCGTGGGCCTCATGGTCGCCGGCCGCTTTCCGGCACGCGATCTCGTGCCCTACGTCATCGCCCAGGTGATCGGCGCGGTGCTCGGCGCGGCCACGCTCGCGTGCATCGCCACCGGCAAGCCGGGCTTCGACCTCGTCGCGAGCGGCTTCGCCACCAACGGCTACGGCGATCACTCGCCGGGCCACTACACGCTGGTCGCGGCATTCGTCTGCGAAGTCGTGATGACAGCGTTCTTCCTCTTCGTGATCCTCGGTGCGACCGACAAGCGCGCGCCCGCAGGCTTCGCGCCGATCGCCATCGGCCTGTGCCTCACGCTCATCCACCTGATCTCGATTCCGGTCACCAACACCTCCGTGAACCCGGCCCGCTCGACCGGCCCGGCGCTGTTCGTGGGCGGCGAGGCGATCTCGCAGCTGTGGCTCTTCTGGGTCGCGCCGATCATCGGCGCCGTAATCGCCGGCGTGGTCTATCCGATGATCGCGGGCCGCCGCGAAGCCATGGCGGAAGTTCCGGCTCGCGTGGAGGCCTGACAGGCACCGCGAGACACCGTTTGGCACCACTTGGCACCGCCAGACACCACGCGGTTCGACATGCGGGCGCTTCGGCGCCCGTTTTGCTTTCGCGTTGCCCATTGGATTGGGCCTGGACGGCCGGCCAGTTCGGCTTAGCGCGCCAGTTCGTCGTCCAACGCAAAGAGCTTGCGCAGGTGATGAGCGACGCCCGCCTCGAAGTTATTGCCGATGCGCGGCACCTGAGGCAGGCGCGCGATCAGGTCGGGATTCGCGTTGTTCATCATGAACGGATGACCCGCCGTTTCGAGCAGATCGATGTCGTTCATGTTGTCGCCGAATGCCACGCAACGCGCGACATCCACATTCAGACGCTCGAGCACGACGCGCAACGCGCGCCCCTTGGAGACACCCGCGACCATCACTTCGAGGCAATCGGGCAAGGAGTAGGTGATATAGAGCGCATCGCCGAACTCGCGCTCGAGACTGCGCTGAATATGCGCGAGGTCAGTCGGATCGCCGATATAAAGCGCTTTGGCGACGCCCGCGCCGCCGAGCGCGCCGAGATCCTCCGTCACGCGATACGTGAAGCCCGAATCCTGGTGGTACGCAAGCAGCTCGGGCGCAGCGCGGTCGATGAACCATTCCTTGTCGGTGAAGAGGCTCACGATCACACGGCCATGCGCGCCCACAGTGTCCGGCGCGACGAGGCGGCGCACCACCGGCTCGGGCACGTTGCGCGCGTGGATCAGCGCGTCGTCCGGGCCATGCACGCGCGCACCGTTCGACGTGATCAGGTATGCGGGAATGCCGAGCAAGCCGCGGATGCTCGCCACATCGCAATAATGGCGGCCGGTCGCGATGATGAATCGCAGCCCTTGCGCGTTGAGCTGGTTGAACGTGGCAACCGTGAACGGATCCAGTTGATGCTCGGCGTTGAGCAGCGTTCCGTCGAGATCGGTTGCGATGACCTTGTACATGGCGATTCGGAATGGACTGGGGGAAACCCTCAATGCTAGCACCGGACGGCAAGCGTTGCCGATACGCTCGGCTAGGTGAGGCCGAGCCGCCCGGCCTCGCGCCGTGCGAGCCGCAAGGCGCCACAGGCGGAGTCGGCAAGGGGCGCGCGCAACCGCTCGCGCACGGCTTGCGGCACCCAGCCGGCGAGCGGCTGGCCGAGCCCGCCGGCCAGCGCCACCGGCAACGCGGCTTCGGGATCGAGCGCCACAATCAGGCGCGCCACGGCTTCGCCCGCCTCGGCCAGCAGCTTCGCCACGAACGGGTGATCGCGGTGCGCGAGCACCACGGGCGCGAGACTCGCGTACGCGGTCTGGTTGGCCGCGCATTGCCAGACGATCAGACTCTCGCGGTCGGCCGCGCCAATATGGGCGAGCAGCGCTCGCGAAAGCGCATCGGGCACGACACGGCCATCGAGCGACTGCTGCGCCCACACGATCGCGCGCAGGCCGAACCATGCGCCGCTTGCTTCGTCGCCCGACGGAAAGCCGAAGCCGCCCGCGATGCGGCACGCGCCACGCGCGTCGAGCGCGGCGGCGACGCTGCCCGTGCCGAGCGCCACGACCACGCCGGGCGCGCCGCCGTGCGCGCCGAGCAGCGTCGTATAGGCGTCGCTCTCGACCGCGAGTCCCGCGACGGGCGGCGCCGCCGCGCGAAATGCAGCGAGCCAGTCGGGATTGTTCACGCCCGCGAGGCCGCAGCCCAGCACGCAGCGCGACCAGTCGAACGCCAGCCCCGCTTGCGCAAAGGCGGTACGCGCGCCGGCTTCGATCGATTGCCAGGCGCGCCCGATGCCGAGCCCAAGCCCCGACGGGCCCGCGGACGCGCGCGCGAGTTCGGCGCCCTCGCGGTCGCCCAGCGCGACGCGCGTGCCGGTGCCGCCGCCATCCACGCCAATCAACCAGGAATATGTCTGCATGATGTTTGCCGCGCCTTGCGCGAAGCGGTGAGTTGAAGGTTATCGAGCAGTGAGACTAACGGCTCGGCGCCTTTCGCACAATTAGCCGGACGGCCAGGTGGCGGCGCACGGCCGATCCGCTATCCTTGCGTGGCCACTCGCAAGGAGAACTCACCGTGACACACCGCTGCAACTGGGTAATGGCCGGCGCGTCGCCGCAGTATGTGCAATACCACGACGAGGAGTGGGGCGTGCCCTCGCGCGACGACCAGCACCTCTATGAAATGCTCGTGCTCGAAGGTGCGCAGGCAGGGCTGTCGTGGTCCACGATCCTCAACAAGCGCGAAGGCTATCGCCGTGCGTTCGCCAACTTCGAAATCGACAAGGTGGCGCGCTTCACGCCGAAGCGCGTCGAAGCGCTCATGCAGGACGCCTCGATCGTGCGCAACCGCGCCAAGATCGAGGCCGCCATTCTGAATGCGCGCGCCGTGCAGCAGATCCAGGCAGAGCACGGCTCGCTCGCGGCCTTCATCTGGTCGTTCGTCGACGGCACGCCCATCCAGAACGACCTCACCTCGTATCGCGACGCGCCCACCTCCACCGAAGTCTCCGACGCACTCAGCAAGGCGCTCAAGAAATACGGCTGCAAGTTCGTCGGCACCACGATCTGCTACGCGTTCATGCAGGCGGTGGGCATGGTCAACGACCACGAGCGGGACTGCTTCTGCCGCAAAACCTGCGCGGCGCTCGGCGGCGCCAAATCCGGCGCCAAAGGCAAGACGGCAGCGGCGAAGGCACGCACGACGACCGGAGCCTGAACCTGAGCCGGCGATCGGTCGGACATGCGTCAGCCCCAAATCAGCCCGGGGCCGAATATGAGGCAGCGGGCCCAACGCGAATACCGCGCTGCACGAACAACGGATCCCCCGGATTTCCCTCTGTCTTGGTGCGCGGCCTAACGGTTTTCTTCCAGCGCGCCGTTATAACTGACAACGGATGCGTCCGTAGTCGCTGCGTCAGCAGAACACGCAACACGAGGAACGCTCACCGCGGGGAACGCCCGCCGCAAGGCACGCGGCGACGCGTCTGCAGGGTCTTACCGCTGTGCGTCGCGCAGGGGGCTGAAATGAAAAACGTGAACTTCCTGACTCATCAGGAGATCTTCGACCGCGCCGTGGCGCATCTCTACGGGCAAGGACGCGCAGCGCTCCTGCCTTGCGGCGGCGGGGCCTATCGGGGCGGCTATAGCGGCGGTACGCGCAATTACGGTGGCTGTCCGGTCGGTAGCTTCATCCGGGCGCGCGACTACACAAGCGCCATGGAAGGCATCCCCGTCCGTTATCTCGCGCGCGAGGCGAACGAGTTGCCCGCGTGGATGGACGTCGGCGTCGCCGCGCTGAAAAAAGCGCTGCTGCGGGCCCACATCAACATCTACGATCCCAACACCGTGAGTCTCCTGAGCTGCCTGCAGAACGTCCATGACGTATTCGGCGTCTGGGAGTGGCACGATCGGCTCGTGTCGATCGCCGCGCAGTTCGGGCTTTCTGCGCAGCGGCTTCAGGACGCCGCCTGAACCGGCGCGGCCTGACTCCGCCCAAACGCAGCAGAGGCGCAAACCGGAAACGGGTGCCAGATAAGCAAACGGCGGCGCAGCTTCTTGCGAAGCATGCGCCGCCGTCTGGCGGAAGCTGAAGCGCGCTCTTAGTGGAGCTTCTTCGGCAGCATCTGGCTACGCAGACGCTTGTGCAGGCGCTTCACAGCAGCAGCCTTCTTGCGCTTGCGCACGGCCGTCGGCTTTTCGTAAGACTGACGCTCACGCAGCTCGGCGATCAGGCCATTCTTTTCGATTGCACGGCGGAAGCGGCGGATGGCCACTTCGAACGGCTCGTTTTCCTTCAGAAGAATCGTCGTCATGTATTTCCTAACTCAATCGCTTGATACGGTTCAAAGGCGCGAACGGTCAATCCATTCACGCACCGGCCCTCCGGTCGTTCGCCACGATGGGGGCGTAACGAAAGGCAAGGCGGCCACGGAGGCCGGAAAAGAGAAGTAGGGGGTTCACAGCGGAACGCGATCAGGTTGACCTTGCTGCAACACACCTGACCGCCGGTTTGCGGCCGCCAACAGTAACGAACACGGCAACAAAACAGGCAAAGATCTCAATTCACTCTCAATGATATCAGGAAAAGATCTCGCCAGCCACACTTTCTTGATTCTACTCAGACACTTGCGTGGCGGACGCCGCCCGGCGGGCCCGCCACTGTCCCTTAGCACTCCTGGATTAACGCTACGCGCACCGTGCAAGACGGGTTTCAGGCGCTCGCGTCGTTGAGCGCCTGGATGTCCGCGGGATCGAGTTTCAGGCGCACCGCCGCGACGAGGCTTTCGAGCTGCGCGAGCGACGTCGCGCTCGCGATCGGCGCGGTGATGCTCGGCCGCGCGATCAGCCACGCAAGCGCCACGGCCGCCAGCGAGCTGCCATGACGCCCGGCCACGAAATCGAGCGCCGCGAGAATGCGTACCCCGCGGTGGTCGAGATAGCGCTCGACGCGCGAGCCGCGCGTGCTCTTCGCGAGATCTTCGCGCGAACGGTACTTGCCCGACAGAAAGCCGCTTGCAAGGCTGTAATAGGGCACGACCGCGAGCTTCTGCGCGAGCGCCACAGGCTCGATATCGGCCTCGTAGGCCGCGCGGTCGTACAGGTTGTACTCGGGCTGGACGATCTGGTACGCGGGCAGCCCGTGCTGGTGCGCCACCGCGAGGGCTTCCTCGATGCGCGCGCCCGTGTAGTTCGACGCGCCCACCACGCGCACCTTGCCCGCCTCGATCAGACGCTGGTAGGCGCCGAGCGTCTCCTCGAACGGCACCTTCTGGTCGTCCTCGTGCGAGAAGTAGACGTCGATGTAGTCGGTCTGCAGGCGGCGCAGCGAGTCTTCCACGGCCGCCTCGATGTTCGCGGCCGAGAGGCCGGGGCGGCGCGGGTCCTTCGCCACCTTGGTTGCGATCACCACCTTTTCGCGCTTGCCGCTTTTGGCGAGCCATTTACCGATGATCGTCTCCGATTCGCCGCCGTGGTTGCCGGGCACCCAGGCAGAGTAGACATCGGCGGTGTCGATGAAATTAAGACCGGCGTCGGTGAAGGCGTCGAGAATCGAGAACGAGGTGGGCTCGTCGGCGGTCCAGCCGAATACGTTGCCGCCGAACATGAGCGGTGCGACCTGCAAGGCCGAAGTGCCGATCCTGCGTAGTTCCATGATTTCTCCAGAGTAGGGCGAGGGCTCGCTGGGGTGAGGATACGCCCGCGCGCGCAAACGTGTGCCTACGCGCATTGGTGTGGGAACCGCGCCGAATCGCTCCTTCTTATGCGTTACGCAAAATAGGTCGCAATTGTTTGCGTCCGTGGCCCTCAAGTTTTTTTTACCCACGCCGTCAACCTTCACTGAGGCGGCCAGCAATGAACGAGTGCTTCCGCCGACAAACGTGGCCACGCTTTAAGACTCAAGCCTCTACGGAGAAACACATGCTTACCATCAACAGCAATATCAGCTCGCTGGTCGCCCAGGAAAACCTGACCGGCTCGGGTAATGCGCTGTCGCAAGCGATCACCCGCCTCTCGTCGGGCAAGCGTATCAACAGCGCGGCCGATGATGCTGCCGGCCTCGCGATCTCGACCACGCTGCAAACGCAGATCAACGGCCTGAACCAAGGCGTGTCGAACGCCAACGACGGTACCTCGGTCGTGCAAACGGCAAGCAGCGGCCTCAGCCAGATCACGTCGAGCCTGCAGACCATCCGTCAACTGGCCGTGGAAGCGTCGAACGGCACGCTTTCGTCGAGCGACGTGAGCGCGCTGCAGCAGGAAGTCAACCAGCAGATTTCGGAAGTCAACCGCGTTGCTTCGCAGACGACCTACAACGGCGTGAACCTGCTCAACGGCAGTGCAGGCACGCTGTCGTTCCAGGTCGGCGCGAACGTCGGCCAGACGCTGAGCGTGAACCTGAGCACGAACCTCTCGGCCGCGAACCTCGGCCAGGGCAACCCGACGAACGGCTCGGTGCTCGGTTCGGTTGACGTTACCGCGCTCGGCTCGTCGGCAACGGATGCGGGCGGCACGATTACGTCGATCAACGTCGTCGCTGACGGCAGTGGCGGTTACACCTTTACCGATCAGAACGGCACCACGCTCGCCTCGACAAACTCGACCGTGACGGCCGCATTCTCGCTGCCCGCGTCAAGCAGCACGGATGCTGCGGGCAACCTGACCGGCGCGCTCTCGATGGGCACTGGCCTGTCGGGCGCGATCGCGTCGGCAGCGGGTTCGGCAGGTTCGGCAGCGGCGATCAGCACTGCCAATGCTGCATACACGACGATCAAGGCCGATATGTCCCCGCCGCTGGTTTCGAATATCGATTTGACGACAGCCAACGGCGCAAGCCAGGCCATCGAAGCGATCGACAGCGCACTGTCGACCGTCAATGGCATCCAGGCAACGATCGGCGCCGCACAAAACCGCTTCACGTCGCTCGCGACGGCTCAGCAGTCGGAGTCGACCGATCTCTCGAGCGCGCAATCGCAGATCACCGACGCGGACTTCGCACAGGAAACCGCCAACCTCTCGAAGGCTCAGGTTCTGCAGCAAGCCGGCATCTCGGTGCTGGCACAAGCGAACTCGCTGCCGCAGCAGGTCCTGAAGCTCCTGCAGTAAGCCACGCCGAGAGCACGCTGCATGGCCGGAAGATGTCGCCGGCCTTGCGGCAACCGCGCGCGACGGGGACTCGGTCTGCCGTCGCGCGTGCGCTTCTCCCTTAACCCGGGCAGCTTCCCGAACACGTCACGATCTTCGCCATGTCCACGATCACGTCAGTCACCAGCGCGGCCTCCGCGGCCACCGCAAGCGCCAATGCCCAGCTCCAGGAAGCAGCGCAGTCCGTCATCAGCGGCTCGACTGGCAATTCGTCGATGGACGTCAACTCGCTCGTGACCGCCCTCGTGAGCGCCAAGACCGCTGGGCAGACCGCGACACTGAGCGCCGAACTAACGAGCGATCAGACGCAGTTGTCGGCGGTCGGGGCGCTTTCCGCCGCGCTTTCAGGGCTGCAGGCTGCGCTCGGCCCGCTCACGAGCGGCGCACTGCAGTCGTCGTTCAAGGTCACCACGAGCGGCACGGGCCTCGCGGCCACTGCGGGGTCGGGCTCCGTGGCCGGCGCCTATACCGTGGACGTGTCGCAGATCGCGCAGGCGCAAAGCATCACCTCGGGCGCGTTCTCGACGAGCGCCGCGGCCAATATGGGCACGGGCACGCTGGCGCTGTCGCTCGGCGGTCAGACCATGTCGGTCCAGATCTCGTCGAACAACAGCTCGCTCACGGGCATTGCCGCCGCCATCAACAGCGCCTCGGGCAACCCCGGCATCACCGCGACGGTCGTCACCGGCAGCGACGGCCAGCACCTCGTGCTGAGCTCTGCGCAAACGGGCGCGGCCAACGTGATTGGCGTGACGGTCACGCCCGACAGCCCGACGAGCGCGCTCGCCGATCTCGGCGTGCAGTCGAAGGCCGGCACCGACTCCTCGAGCTACACCTTCCAGCAGGGCATCACCACGACGGACGGCCAGTCTAGCCTCGTCCCATCGAGCACGACGCCGAACGTCATGACGGGCTCGTGGACGCAAACCACCGCAGCCCAGGACGCAGAATTTTCGATCAACGGCACGGCCGCGACGAGTTCCACCAACTCCGTGACGTCGGTGTTGCCGGGCGTCACGCTGAGCTTGAGCGCGACGGCCACGGGTAGCTCGCAAACGCTGAACGTCGCCGCCGACACGAGTGCCCAGGAAACTGACATCGAGAATTTCGTGACGGCGTACAACACGCTGGTCACGACGATGAGTTCGCTCACCTCGTTCGATTCGAGCACCTCGACGGCCGGCCCGCTGCTCGGCGACTCGATGCTCAACACGATCCGCAATACGCTCGGCGCCCTCATCGGCAGCGGCGTAAGCAGTGGCGGCACGACTACGAGTCTCGGCTCGATCGGCATCACGCTCAATACCGACGGCTCGCTCGCGGTCGACAGTACGAAGCTCGACACCGCGGTGCAGAGCAATCCGGCGGGCATATCGGCGCTCTTCACCGCATCCGGAAGCATTGCCGCGCAACTGAACTCGAACATCACATCGTTCACGCAGACCGGCGGCATCATCGACACGCGCACCAACGCGATCAACGCCGACATCACGAACATTCAGGACCAGCAAACCCAGCTGACGGCATACGCCGCGCTGCTCACGACGCAATACAACAATCAGTTCACGGCGCTCAACACGCTGATGACCCAGATGAACTCCAACTCGCAGTACCTGACCCAGCTATTCGGCGGTTCCAATAGCGCCGGCTCGCTCGCGACGAACAAGAGTTGAACGCGCGCGGCGCGCGTACTGCTACCGAGGCTCAAGTCATGCCAAACGCCCAACCGTCCGCTCCCGCCGAGGAGCCGCTGCTCGCGCAGATCAGTGCGCTCACCGACGACATCGAACACGCCGTGCGCATGTCGGACTGGAACGAAGCGGCGCGCCTCGCACTGCTGCGCTCGCCGCTCATCTATGCGCTGAAGGCCGAACATGCCGAGACGGGATTGCCCGTCATCCGCCGCGTGCAAGCCGTCGACGCGCGCGTGCTTGCCGAAGCAAGCGCAAACCGTCACGAATTGCAGGCCGAATACTCGGGCGCGATGAAGCGTCTGAACTCCGCCAAGCAATACCAGCAGATGGCGCGCTTGTAAGTTTTGGTCGTGCGCGTCACCCCGCGCGATTGCTTCAATGACCCGTAGCGGTCACGCCTCCTCGCTCCATCCCACGCCTTCCTGGCCGTGCAGCCCCCCCTCGCTCTAGCAGCGTCACGCGCTGAATTGCGTACCAAAGGCCCGCCTACTCGGCACTTTAAATTGCACGCATTCCCGCTAGCCTATGAGGGTCGAGGCGCAGCGTCCCATCGCCAGGACGTTGCGTTCAGCTTGCTCCCGCTCATTCCGTCTCATCCGTCGCCATTAACATGCGTAACCGACAATCCTCTCTTAAATCAGCCCAAACTGACAGCAAGCGCAGGAAGGAGCGGCACGCCCGGCGAGCAGGCACGAACGGGCTCGCTCATACGGTTTCGCCGCTACTGCGCCTTGCATGGAAGAGCCACGAATCCGGCAAGCTCGCCGAAGCGGAGGCACTCTATCGACTCCTGCAGGAAACCGCCCCCAACGACGCCGACACCCTGCGCTCGCTAGGCACGCTGGCGCACAGCTCGAAGCGCTTGACGGAAGCCGTCGACCTGCTCAAGCGCTCGCTCGAGATCAACCCCGCGAATGCCCAGACGCACGTGAATCTCGCCGACGTTCTCAAGTTGATGGACGAACACGATACGGCAATCGAACACTACCGCCAGGCAATTAAGCTCAGTCCCGGATTTTCGCAGGCCTGGATCCGCCTTAGTGCAGCCTACTACGGGCAAAAACGCTACGCGGAAGCGGCCGACACGCTAAAGCGCTATATGGCAAACGAGCCCGACGACCCGGAGGCCTACCAGAATCTGGGACTCGTACTCGCCGCCGAGAAAAAGCTGGACGAAGCGGTCGCGGCTTATCGCAGGGGGCTATCCATTAAGGCCGATCACGTAGGTCTTCTCTCCAACCTCGCGATGGTTCTCAGCAGCCGCGGCGACCACGACGAAGCGCTCTCATATTGCGAGCGGGCTATCGCCATTGACGACAACTTCTTTCCGGCTTATCTCACCCGCGCAAACGTATTCCTTGCTCAGAAAAGAGCGCTGGAAGCCATCGCCGATTTCAGGCGTGCGGCGGAAATCGTACCGGAGATGCACGAAATCCATTCGAGCCTCGGCCTGGCCCTTGCGGACGTCGGGAAAACGACGGAGGCAGTCAAGTGCTTCTGGCGCGCAGTTGACCTCAAACCGGATCTCTTCGACGCCTATATCTGCGCTCTTTTCTACCAAAACTACGACTTCACCAGTACCCCATTTCAATATCGGCAACTAGCGCAGCGCTATGGCGATGCGGTCATGGCCGGCGTGACGCCCTGGCTCCACGCCGCCCCGTCCGCGAACAGCCGTCCAGACAGGCGCATTCGCGTCGGGTTCGTCTCCGGCGACTTGCTCGCGCACCCAGTAGGGTACTTTCTCGAAAACGTCGTTGCCCATCTCGACAAGGGCAAGCTCGATCTATACGCCTATTCGCTGTCGATCACGGAAGACGATGTCACTACCCGGCTCAAGCAGCACTTCGAGCACTGGACGAGCCTGATCGAGATGACGCCGCGCGCGGGTGCCCAAGTCGTGCACGATGACCGCATCGACATACTGATCGATCTTTCGGGTCTCACCAGCAAGACCGGCCTTCCGCTCTTCGCGTGGAAGCCTGCTCCCATTCAGGCAAGCTGGATCGGCTACTTCGCGACAACCGGCGTGCCGACGATGGACTACTTCATCGGCGACCGCTTCGTGTTGCCCGAAGGTGAAGCGGCGCATTTTCTCGAGAAACCGCTGCGTCTGCCGCGTGGCTACCTGTGTTTCAAGGCGCCGTCTGCGGACGTCCCTGTCACAGTGCCGCCCTCGGCCGGCGGACAGCCCACGATCACCTTCGGGTGCTTCAATAACCTGCGCAAAATCAACGACTCCGTCATCGCACTATGGGCGCGTCTGCTGCATGAGGTCGCTGGCTCGCGCCTCATGCTCAAGAACAACGAGTTGAAGATTCCCAGCAACGCCGAAGATGTAATCAAGCGCTTTGCCGCGCAGGGTATCGGCGCGGAACGTCTCATTCTCGAGGGCCCGTCGCCGCGGGCCGAATATCTCGCGAGCTACAACCGCGTCGACGTCGTGCTTGATCCGTTTCCGTACAATGGCGGAACGACGACGGTCGAGGCGCTATGGATGGGCGTACCCGTCGTGGTCCTGCGCGGCGACCGCTTCGTTGCCCATATGGGCGAGGGCATTCTCAACCACCTCGGACATCCCGAGTGGATCGCGGCAGATGCGAACAATTACGTGACGCTCGCAGCCACGCTGGCACGCGATTCCGACCGCCTTGCGCAAATCAAAGCTCATTTGCGCGAAGAACTGCTCGCTTCACCTTTGTGCGATGGCCCAGGATTTGCGCGGCAATTCGAAGAGGCGCTCACACAGGTATGGAGCGCACACTGCGCACAGGCTTTGTCCGACCCCGCAGCGCGAGTCAACGCCGATATGGCGGCTGCCGAAGCGATGCAGCGGGAAGAGCGGTTCGAAGACGCCGAGCGGATCTATCGCAGGATCCTCCAACTTCAGCCCAATCATCCAGACGCGAATCTGAACTTGGGCATACTCGAAATCCAGCGTGCGCGCATGCCGGAAAGTCTCGCGCACTTCAAGACTGCGCTGGAAGCGGCTCCCAAACGTCAGGATTTCTGGGAAATCTATATCGAGGCGCTCAAGCTCGCGGGACACACCGCTGCTGCGCACGAAGCGTTCACGAAGGGCAAACAATTCGGCGTACCGCTGGCGGACAGTCTCGCCGCGAGCTTCGCGCACGCAGTTCCCGTCTCCGCAGAGGTGAGCGCGCTAGTACGCGAATTCGAAGCCACGCTACGGGCGCTCGAGGAGAACCAGTCGATCGACACGATGCAGGCTATCGCGCTGCAAATGACTCAACTCTTGCCCGATCACGGGCTCGGGTGGAAAGCCTTGGGATATGCAAAGCTGAAGCAGGGGCACGTCGACGAGGCATGGGAACCACTAGAGACCGCATCCAGGCTTCTGCCCCACGACGATGGCGTCAGGGGCATGCTCGGCAAGGTCACGGCGTTCGAGCAGGCGCGCCAGTTGGCGCTAAATCTGCAGCGCAAAGGCGAGGCCAACAGTGTCAGGCAGATTCTTGCGCAACTGCAGGTCGGAGGATGGACCGACCTGACTTTGGACACGTTAGCTCGAGGTGCTCGACAAGGTATCGCCAATCCGAACAGGGAACCCAACGCCGACGTGCCGCAATTTCCAGCGCAGTGATGAGTCGTCAATCACCTACGCCAATTGGGGCATTGAAATCAACGACAATCCCCGGAAGCTTTGTGTAAGAACTCGGATCCTGGAAAACAAACACTTTCCTGGATCCAACAATGCGGCGCTAAACACACCGCCGTACAGCACACACTCGATCTGCGCTCTACCCTGGGGGCGCGGCTCATCCCCCCTTACGAGCACCTTCCGATGAAACCTATCAGACTCGTCTGCGCCACGCGCCACACGCGGCAACAGTTTGCGACACAAACCGCTCTCGGCCAATCGCTCTCGATTTTCCGCTATACGACGCCGCCAGAATTGCTGCTCTATGACAGCAACACTCACGGCTTGCCCCGCATTTACAACACTGCAATCGAATACTCGCGGGAGCACCCCGCAATTCTCGTCTTTATCCATGATGATGTCTGGCTCAATGACCTCTTCTGGGTCGAACGCATCTACGATGCCGCTCGTCATTTCGACATCGCAGGCTTGGCGGGCAACCGACGCCGCCTGCCGGGGCAACCGGCATGGGCATTTCCCAAATCGGATTTTCGCTGGGACGAGCCGCAATACTTGAGTGGCACAGTGGGCCATGGCAAGGGATTTCCGTGCAACGTCGTTACATACTACGGACCTTCTGCGGTGGAATGCAAGCTACTAGACGGTGTCATGCTGATTGCCGATAGCGACAAACTCAACGAACGCAGCGTGCGTTTCGACGAACGCTTCGACTTCCACTTTTACGACATGGACTTTTGTCGTCAAGCCGAATTGCACGGCTTGCGGATGGGAACCTGGCCGATCGGCATCACGCACGAAAGCGGTGGGGCCTTCGGATCCTCCGGCTGGCGCAGCAATTATCAGAAGTACCTGGAAAAATACGGAGAGCGAATCACACTATGATCCGGTGTGCCCCAACCCTCGAGCATCCATCGCCAGTCCGTTCCAGCTTGCGGCAGCCACACCCAGCAGGGCTGCCCGAGCGCACCCGCGACGTGCGCAACGGTAAATATCCACGATGATGAGCAGATCGAGCGGTTCGATGACACAACCCACGCAACCGAGGTGCACAAGCACCCACTGCCATGCAGGCGCACACGTGAAGGTAGGCGCTACGACAACACAGATACGCAGACAGCCGTTACTGCGTTGTCCCACCGCTCAGTCGTGGAGACGCGTCTTTCTGCTGGATGTGATTTCTTGATAACACTGGTCTCACGTACGCCATGCGACGAGCGCAGTCGCGACGGGATAACAAACCTCGTGAATCGTCACGTTGTTGAATCCTGCTTGCATAACATGAGTCCAGACATCGGCGCCAAACTCGGTATGCACCAGATAATCGTCGGCATTCACTGCCGGGTTACCATGGAAACTTCTCGCCATACCGTCACGCCCTCTGGTAAGACGTCCAACTACCACCGGAACAGTAAAACAAAGCGCGCCACCGAGCTTGAGAATACGCCTGCATTCCGCAAGGGCATGCACCGGATTGGCAACATGCTCAAGAGTATCCGAGTGAATAACGAGGTCGAACGAGTTATCGGGATACGGCATAGAATGCATATCAATTTCCGGATACGACGCAAACGTATGACCTGGAAATTGGCGAAGCGTCTCACTGAGCGTTCCTGCCTCGTTAATCTCCAAAATCTTTAAATCAATCGACGAGAGAAAAGCAGGAATTTCTTTGAGAGGCATGTCCGCCTTCAATGTCTTGCAAATCGCGTTTGCGAGCGCAATTGATCGTTGGTTTGCCCCACAGGAGACACAAATCTCCCCTTGCTGACGATTGATATATTCGGCTTCGGGTAGAGACAGTTGCCACTCATCGATCAGCATTTGTGGCAGTACACGGCGCGAGCTAAAGCGGGTACCTCCGCAGTGCCCGCAACGCAAAGTTGTAACAGCCTCCTGGCCAATTGAAGGATCGGCGGTGGGCACCTGTTCAGTTGATTCGGTACGTCGAGTTGGCAAGCTTACTGGATTCGATTGCCCCAGTGCGCCCTTAACTCCACCCGGTCGTTCGGCTAGCATCGGATCGCTTGGCGCCAACGCTCCTTCGCCGCTCGTTACGGTCGTCGACTCTTGCTCGGCACTCAACGCCTCACGTCGATTCGCATGCTCATGCGCTGCCTGCACTTGCGTGCGCAAGTTCTCGAGTAACACCCGATGATTGGCCAGAACAGCGCGAATGGTCACTTCACGCTGCTCCATTTCGTTGAGTTGACGGGAAAGCTCCGTCGATCGCCGGATATCCTCTGGCATTTGCGCCATGTTCAATGCGGCCGGGTGCCCAAGAACATGACCGTTTTCAAATTCCGTGAACGTATTCAGGATGCGCGCAGGATGATCGCCAGCGTATGTTTCGTGTTTGACGAAAACCGCTACGAAATCGTTCCATATATCAGCACGCTGATGCGATACATAGGATTCCAGCAACGCAGGCTTCATGCCTTGATGGCGTGCCCAAGTGACGAGTGCATTGCCGGAATCCGGATAAAATCTCCAGCAGTCAACAGGATAGCGATGAAATGCGCCGTTGGAAGGAACATTCAGATAGAAAAGACCGTTTGGCTTGAGTATGCGCAGCACCTCTGTAAAGACGAGCCAAAACATTTCCGAATGTTCGAAGCACGAAGAACTCACCACCACGTCTATGGATTCGTTTTCGAATGGCAGGCAATAAGGATCTTGAAGTACCATGTCCACGCCTTTTCCCGCGACGAAATCGACTCCAATGTATCTGGCATTCGATGGGCAAACTTGACGAAGAGACCCGTTCACGTCCTGCGAACCGATGTCCACGACAACGGCGTCATTGAGCCGGGTAACGTACGTGTTAAAAAACATGCTGCCATTCGACATTGCAGTGGGATGCATAAATTCCTCAGCGTGTGCTTCTATTTTCTACAAGAAATCATCTTCGTCGCGGCAGATCAATCGGAATATTTCGAACGACTGCATGCACGAACTGGCCCTGCATCCGATGTGACGCACACGTCTTTGCGCATCGAGTCGGTTTGTGGACTGTACTTTCAACGCCTTGTCCACAATGCGCCACCAAGGGTGCTCTGCTGCGTTCCAATCTGCGCCTGCCAAAGAGTGTATTGCCAGACAACGCCGGGTGAAGAGACGAATAGACAGGAAATCCGCCCGTATTTCCTGACGTTGTGGATAAGCTCTCGGGGCTCGTTTCGCTATCCGCATCTATTCAGACAGCGCCTGGCAGGCGTCGATCCAATTGCCTTGCGGTCGTCGCAGTCGCACAGCGTCTCGCGAATGCACTACAGCTGCACTGAAGGAAAGGAATGATTCCGGCAGAAGCATGGTTGACGCCAGCATAAGGCGCGCCGGCATAGCTCGGCGATCGGATACGCTTCTCGCGTGCATCGTGCCGGGAGCGACGGGCGGGAGCCGTCGATGGGAATGAATGAGACATCGGTGCGAGGTTGAGCGCATAGGTGCGAGGAATTATGCGCGGTACCTTGCCCACGAAAGTGCGGACCGTCCCGTCAACGCTCAACCGACTCGATCAGCCCCGCTCACCCCTTCACCGGCCCCGGATCGCTCCGACTCGGCCGCCCCGTCTCGAGGTGTCCTGCAAACCGGCGCACGACCTTGTCCGATGCGCCGCCAACCGTCGCCGCCGCGATGTTCAGGTCGTACCACCCATGGCTCGAACTGAGCTCCCAGTGGTCCTGCATCGTCTGCCCGGGCCGCAGTGTGTACCGACGCGCGTTGGCATGGCTGTACGCGTTATCGACGCTCACGCTGCACGCAGCGGCACCCGTGTTGCGCAGTTCGAGATACACATGCCGATTGCGCACGTCATAGCCAATGCGCGCTTCTGGATTCGCGTGATGGCCATCGCCCGCGACCTGCGCATTGCCCTGGAATTCGCACAGATAGCCATTCGGGCCATAGACCGCGAGATGGTACGCACCCTGCGCAGCCGTCGTGCTCCAGTAATCAGCGAGCTGATCGTGCGCCGCAACCGTATAGCGACGCGGCGCATTAGCCGGATTCAGCCGGTCGTACACATAGAACGCCGCACCCGCGCGCCCGGAATTCGCGAAATCGAGCCATAGATTGCCATCGCGCCCGCTCACCCGGCTGTGCACGAACACCTCGTACGGTAGTGCGCGCGCCGGCCGCGTGCCGGGCTCCTGCGCCGGCATGGTCTGTTGCGCGGGCACCTGATACGCCTGCCCGGCGGTCTGAATGTGCTGCGGCACCGCGAAGCTCACCGTCGACGTGTCCGGCTTGCCGGAGAAGTCGAACGCCGACGTGAGGTCGCCGCAGACCGAACGCCGCCACGCGCTGATGTTCGGCTCCTGCACGCCGAAGCGCGCCTCCAGAAAACGCAGCACCGACGTATGATCGAACGTCTCCGAACACACCCAGCCGCCCTTCGACCAAGGCGAAATCACGATCAGCGGCACGCGCGGGCCAAGGCCGATCGGCTGGATGCCGCCGGGATCCGCGCCCGGAATCAGCGGGCCCATTTCCTGTGGATACCTGCTGAGGTCGAGGTATTCGTCGCCGATATTCGAGAGCAGGCTCGACGACATCATGCCGTCGCCATTCGGCCCGCTCGCGAGCGGCGGCACCGGCGGCACGACGTGATCGAATAGTCCGTCGTTTTCGTCGTAGTTGAGGATGAACACGGTTTTCGCCCACACGTCCGGGTTCGACGTCAGCGCCTCGAGCACCATGTTGATATAGAACGCGCCGTCGGTCGGCGACGCGGACGGATGCTCGCTGTACTTGTACGGCGCAACGATCCACGACACCTGCGGCAACTGGTTCGCCTGCACGTCGGCCTTGAGCTCGGCGAGCGTGTGGTTCGATGCGCCCTTGTCGACGAGCGGGC